>Ga0126381_100011156_pt1 | contig 10149 bp, 6 predicted proteins | sample PanSoiMetPlot_28_FD_96465 | JGI IMG/M metagenome (GOLD analysis project Ga0126381, IMG submission 96465) | Tropical forest soil microbial communities from Panama - MetaG Plot_28 | ecosystem: Environmental > Terrestrial > Soil > Tropical forest > Bulk soil | place: Panama | collected 2016-02-17 | reverse complement strand
GGCATACAGGTAGTTGACCCCAAACACTTGGAATACAACCCAGTACCACCGCCGGTAGCGGTGTTAGGCCTGGTTGCCGACCACCGAACTTATACATTGATTCCTGAATTGCGCTTGCCAGCGCACACTCGGGACATTGAAGTCGATTACACGGCTTACAGCTTGATCGCTCCTGAAAAAATGCGGTTTCGCTATCGCTTGGAAGGCATCGACGCGAGCTGGCAGGAGGTGGGAAACCGTCGGCAGGCCTATTTTTCCAATTTGAAGCCGGGACGATATCGTTTCGAAGTCTCGGCATCTAATAACGATGGCGTCTGGAACGAGCCTGGCTCATCCCTGGATTTCGTCATCACGCCTGCGTGGTACCAGACGAAATGGTTTTATTCCGCATCTGTTGGAGCGTTTGTCCTGTTGCTATGGGCGCTCTATCACCTCAGGCTGCGACAGTTGGCCCACCGATACAGCATGCGTCTTGAAGAGCGCGTCAACGAGCGCACCCGAATCGCACGGGACTTGCACGACACGATGCTGCAGAGTCTCCAGGCGATGTTGTTGAAGCTTTCTGTTTTAAACTACATCCCGAATCTGCCAGGCGAAGCACGCGAGAAGCTGGAGGGCCTCCTCGAGCAAGGCAGGCAGGCGATCAACGAGGGCCGGGGGGCGGTGCAGGGACTGCGCTCTTCGACGGTCATCACCAATGACCTTACCCGTGCCCTCCCCACGCTCGGAGAGGAGCTCGCCGCCGAGCAAGACAGCCACAATCCCGTGGCCTTTCATGTGGAGGTCGAAGGGGAGTCGCGAGAATTGCACCCCATTGTGAGGGACGAGGTTCACCGCATCGTCAGCGAGGCCGTGCGCAACGCCTTTCACCACGCATGTGCGAGCCGGATTGAAGTCGGAATCCGTTATGACGACGGGCAGTTTCGCGTGGGTATCTGCGACAACGGAAAAGGCATTGACCCCACAGTTCTGAAGGGAGGCGGACGTGCAGGACACTATGGCTTGCCCGGCATGCAGGAACGCTCCACGTCCCTTGGAGGAAAACTGACGATCTCGAGTAAACCCGACTGCGGGACAGAGATGGAGCTGACCATTCCCGCTTCGCTCGCATACGCCAAATCGCGCTCTCCGCGCCGCTCGATGTTTGTGAGAAAGGGGGCTTGATAAAAGCCTAAGTCAAACGTGCTGCCGGGTCGCGGATGGTTGGTCGGCAAACCGGAAGATTCGAGGAGTCGCCCGTTATTTCCGTGTAGCCGGTAATGCGCCCAGAACGGCCGCTTCTTCAGAAATTCCACGAGCGCATTGGCGATTTGTACTAAACCCGCTCCGCGGGTAGGGGAAAGCGTGGTAGATTTTTTGGCAGGACAGATTGCATGCTGCACACCGCACTCACCTTGCTTCCGCTCAAGTCAGTACAAAATAGCTGCGATGGATTGAATCCCCTTAAAGCAATTGTCCTGCCAAAACCTCACCGGGTTTAGCACAAATCGCCGTATCCACACCGCTCGCACCAAGACTATTCCACACCGCCAAACTCTGCCCGGCGAGCACTGTCGATACAGCGCTAGAGATTACGCGCTCATCGAGATCTTGCCGAACTGCGAAACGGTTGTCGGCCTGAACCTGTTTGCCTGACTAATGACTGGACATCAGGCTGAACCGTGGTTGGCCCGCAAGAGAGGGCTTATTCGGTTCGCGTAGCCCTCACAAGCATCTCTACAGAGGGCACAACCATGAGAAGAAGCACCGCATGGGGCTTTGCTGCGTCGTCCAGAAACTCTATGTTCCGATTGCGTACGTCGGCATTGACCAGCCGGTTATGGCTCAGGTCATCCAGAGCCTGGAGGCCAATCGTTGCCACCTTGGACAGGTTGCGTGAAACCGGTTCAAGGTCTTGCGTAAGAGACGATCGCGCCAGCAGTGGTTGCAGCCTGGCATCGTTATCCTGCCAGAGAAGCAGCCACTGTTTCGCCTGCTGCCAGTCTTCGGGTGCGGCCTTCCCCGCCGCAATCCGCCGGGCAATGCCGTCAAACACTCGCGCAGTCTCACTCTCCGGGGGCACTGCATCATCGAGGCGATTCAATGGAGTGAAGTCCCCGATATTGCGCAGTTGCTGACGCTCGTATCCCTTCGGCGGCTGCATCACATCCGCAAGCACGCGCAGGGCCACCGGATCTGGATCGCCGCTCATCCGTTCCAGCATCTCTTCGGTGATCAGGCGGTGACGCACTCCATAATAGCCGAGCTTTTGCGAGACAACGGCAAGCCGGCGATACATCGAGTCAACATCCCGCACGTCTTCCTGAGACCACAGCCTCTCCGCGATGGCCGCGGTACGGGGCCATACTCGGTTATCCAGGTTTTCGTCGGAAACAATGTCGGTCCACATAGTCGCTTCGCCCCCAAGTACCCGCGCCTTCTCATCCGGCGAAAGGCTCGCGGCGCTCGGATCTCCCAAGGGATCAACTGCGTAATGCTCCGCCGCTGACTGGTTCAGATCGATGTAGTACCCAAATGAAAGTACGCCGCGATTGCCGTTGCGCGCCGCATCCGCAAGGGACTTTGGGCCCCGCCACGACTGGATCACCACGTCCCTGGGCGTGCCCGGCTGTAGCACTTCATCCCAGCCCATCATGATCTTTTTGTTCCCCGCGACAATTTTCTGGACCCTGGCCGTGAATTGCGCCTGCAGGGCAGCGCCATCTTGGATGCCATGAACCCGCATATACCCCCGGATGCTTGGATTTGACTCCCATTCATGGAAATCGCATTCATCTCCACCAGTGTGGAAGTACGCATCCGGAAACAGCTCGGCCATCTCTTGAATGAAGCCGCTGAAAAACGCGTACGTGCTCTCCCTGGTCGGATCTATTGCTGAGCTCTCGCCTGGAATATGGCCACTGCCCAACTCCGGGTAGGCACGGAACCACGATGCAGTGTGGCATGGCATATCGAACTCCGGCATCACGCGAATGCCGCGATCCCGCGCGTATGCGACGATCTCCTTCACTTCTTCCTGCGTGTAGTAGAACCCTCCGGATGCCTTCTCCTGCAGAAGTGGGTATCGCTTGCTCTCAATGTGGAATCCCGCATCATCGGCAAAACGCCAATGAAAGACATTCAGCTTGGCGGCTTCCATCGCATCGAGATTCCGCTTGATTACTGGAAGCCGAACGAACCGATGCCCCGAATCAATCAGAAGGCCGCGCCACGGAAAGCGAGGTTTGTCTTCGATTGTGATCGCGGGAACGCTGAATCCCTTCGGAGTCACTCGCACCAGCATTAGAAATGTTTGCAGTCCGTGCAGCGCGCCCAGCGGATTGGCGGCACTCAATTGAACACCGCTCGTCGAAATCGCCAGCCGGTATGACTCATCTTCTCCGAGCTGTTGGACGGGCAGGCTCGGGCCCGCGGTATACATCGTGAAATTTGCCTTGTTGACCACGGCCTCACGCCACAATGGGATTCCTGTTTCGCGCGAAAGCACGTCAAGAAATCGCTGCCGGGCGTGTTCCAAACGAGGCTCAGTGAAGCCCGTCAACTCGATGCCGAATGACCCGTCAATCAGAAACTCCCCCTGGCCGGGCGCCGACTGGAACGGAAGCGGCATTATGGGCAGCGAAGCAGGTTCCTGCGCTAAGGCTGGCCGCGACAAACCCAGGATGATCAAAGGAAACACGAAGAAGCATAGGAGGCCCGCACGCCGGGAATTTGGCACGATTACATCTCCCAAGGTTCACTCAATTGAATCGATCGTACTTCAGGGTAACGCCCGCCGGAGCCGAATGCCTTCTAAGCATGTTCCCGGCAGGCTCCGAACTCCGCCAGGTCGCGTTGGGAGAGTGGTCCGGAGGGAGTAAGGAACGCGTCGGTCGCGAAAGCCCGATCCGGAATCTCGCTGAGGGAATGGGATCAAAGACTTCAGAGTTCGGCCCGTACTCCACGCATATGAATAACATGCGTTTTGCGAACGATCACATGTTCCGTTCGCAAACTGGCATGCTGACCGGTTTCACGCCGGTCGAATGAGCAGCGACAACTCTCGTGTGCCGGACGAAGGCAACTCAACTGGAACCAAGGCGGCGAGATGGCGGACGGAGCGCCCAGGACGCAACTGCAACGCCTATCATTACGATCGGGTATGCCAGCGTGCCCGCAATCATCAACCCGGAGGCGGATAGTGATGCCACAGCACCCGTTAAGTCGAAGAGCACACCGGCGTAGGCCCACTCCTTAAGTCGGGGAAACCGCGGAATGACCAACGCGACAGCACCGAGCAGCTTCCAGATCCCCAGGATCACGAGGAAATATTGGGGATAGCCCAAACGTTCGATCAGGTCGCGAACCTGGGACACTCGAAGGACATCCCACACGCCTCCCATAGCCAGTTCAAAGACGACCAGGGCGGTGGTCACCCAGTAAGCAATGGTGCGATAGCGAGAACCGAAGGCGGAACTGGCGAGGTTAATCATGGCGTCGATCTGCAAGGCGCGACGTTCAAGTCTCGTTCGTGAATGCTGTATTCGGTCTAAAGACGAGAGAGCCGCCACGAATGGCGGCTCTCTCGTTTCATTGGCAAAGCCCCGGAATTCATCGGGACTATGCGTTCTCAATTTTGGTTACATGGATCGTGTTATTTGAAGCTTCCAACGTTCCGGTTACCTTCACCTCTTTGCCTTCGTACTTCTTCGCTTCGTCCTGGTTATCCAGGAAGTGTCCGGATAAGTGGCCGTCCGTCGTCTGGCCTGTAACCAGAGCGTACTTTCCGTCCTGGAGCTTCATGACCTTACCCGCGAATGTTTTGCTTTGGGGCTCAGTCTGTTGCTGCTGGCCCTGATCCTGTTGGTAGTTGCTTCCTTGGGCAGCTAAGCCGGGAGTAAAAGCACAGAGGACTGCCGCCATGAGCAGTGGGATCGTCCCCTCAAGATGATTGATCTTTTTCACTATCGCTCCTCCTTTCTGGCTATTTCTTCCATTCTTTTAAGACGATCGCCCTGTCAACGGATGCCAGGGTTCTTCGACATCTCACGTGACAGCAGCACAGGATCTGCTGTGAAGCAGTACCTCCATAGATGCGGAGTACCGGACACTGGGTAGCCCACGCTTTTCTGCATCGCTAAAGTCGTGTCCGTAATTCATTGATTCTACGCAGCATGATCGGCTCCAAAAGGCACCCTTCAGCACCTACCGAACCGAAGTTCCGTGTCGATTCATCAATGTTGAGAGCGCAGGGTCGCGAAGCACCCACCTGTGGTTAGTTGTCGCGGAGCGCGATCATGGGATCAATTCGTGTGGCGCGGCGGGCAGGCAGAAGACAAGCAACTGCGGATGCGAGAAGGAAGACAATCGCGATGACGGCCAGGACCGAAGCATTGCGCATACTACTCTCGGTCCATCGCTGCACGGAGTCGCTGAGAAAAACGCTGAGCAGTATTCCCAGGAGCAAGCCGACTCCGGTTGTCCGCGCGGTGGAAGCCAGTGTCAGCAAAAGAACGTTCCACTGGGGAGCGCCGAGCGCCATGCGTATGCCGAACTCGCGGGTGCGCTGCTCGACCGAGTAAGCGACGACGCTTGAGATTCCGATGGCAGCCAGGCCAAGTGCGACAAACGAAAAGAGACCGAAAAGAGTTGCGATGAAGCGCTCGTGCGACCAGACGAACATGGAGAGGAATTCGTCGTAGCTTTGCGCCCTGTATATTGCCTGGTTTTGATTGAAGGAGCGGATGTTGACACTGATGGCGTGGGCCAGTGTATCGGGATTGCCGAGGGTTCGAACCATGAAAGTATTGCCAGGGGCGACAACCGTCGACGAAGGAATATAAACCCCCGGCAGCGTAGGACGGTGCAATCCATCATTGCGAATGTCGCCTGCCACACCGACGATCTGAAACGGCTGACTCAGATTCGGAGCTCCAAGGAGGCTGCTGGGCAACTCAGAGAGGCGGGTGGGTCGAACCAGTCGGCCGATCGGATTGGCGCCTGCGAAGTATTTATCGACGAAAGCCTTGTTGACAACTGCAAATTTGGATCCGCGATTGATCTCTTCGCGCGTTGGCACGCGGCCCTGCAGAACTGGGATGTGAAGAAGAGAAAAGTAGTCTGCACTGACCATGGCTACTACGCTCTGCCGCCCGAGGTCGACTGCACTGCCTACGACTTCGACCGGTTGCAGCCAGCGGTTCATCGGCGGGGGGCCTGTGGTCACATTTGCAACTGAAGAAACTCCAGGCGTTGTCTTGATCCTTTCCATCAAAGCGTCTTGATAGTTCACGCCAGCTTGCCAAGTGGTAAAGGCCTTCTCGGGAAAACCGACGTTGAGCATAAGAACGTTGTGGGTATCAAACCCCAGCGCAGCCGCATAGGCCTGAACGAAGTTGCGCATCGCCGCACCTGCGCCGGCCAGCATCAGCACGGTGAGGGCGATCTGTCCGGCAATGAGCGCCGTGCGGGTGCGTGCCCCGTGCGAGGTGACGCTGCGGGAACCGGAGGATTGAACCATCTGGCTGATCCGAGGGCTGGATAATTGCAACGCCGGCGAGAGGCCAGCAAGAATGCCGACGGCAACCGAGACTCCTGTGCTGAAGAGCAACACAGGGACGTTGAGCTGAATGACTACTTCGTGAGGAATGGAGTACTCCGGCAGAAGACCGATGATCAGGTTGATGGCAGCATAAGCGAAGGCCATCCCGAAGACACCACCTGTAAAGGAGAGAATCACGGATTCGGTCAGCAACTGGCGACCGATGCGCATGCGCGAAGCGCCGATGGCAAGACGTGTCGCCAATTCCTGCAGCCGGGCGGTACCGCGAGCGAGCATCAGAATCGACACATTGCCGCAACCGATAAGGAGGAGTAGACCCACAGCCGCAAAGAGCACCAGCAGTGTGCCTTTGAACTGGCCGAGCAGCCAATCGTTCAGCGTCTGTACCTCGAGGCTGTAGCCATCATGCGGGAGCAGCCCCGGCTCCACCTGCCCAATCTGTTTGACCAGGCCAGTCAGCTCGCTCGTCGCGGCCTGAGTGGAAACGCCCGGTTTGACCCGTATCAGCGTCTCATAGCGGAGCTTGGGGTCCATGCCGGCGGGGATCGGCAAATAGACGTCGGAGTCGTGCCAGGTGAATCGGGGACCAACTACGCCGATCACGGCGTACTTGTGCTGGTTCAGTTCGAGCACCTTGCCGATCACGGCAGGATCGGCGGCGAAGTGAGACTTCCAAAAGAGCCAGCTGATGACCGCGACCGGCGGGGGCGCTACACCTTCCGGCGCTTCGGCAGCTGTGAAGAGCCGCCCAATGAGCGGTGGAGCGCCGAGTACCTGAAATCCGCCGCCATTAATGTCGAGCACCTTCACGGACTGTGGGATCTCGCCGTCGGTCGCGATCATGCTTTCGTCGTGCTGCGACAGAACATCCTCGATCGACTTCATCTGGCGCAGCTTGTCGGATTCGGCCAGTGTGAAGGGAATTTCGCCGTTTCCATGCTTGGAATGGATGGTAACGAAGGCCAGCCGTTTCGCGTCTTGATACGGATAAGGATCTATCAGAACGCCATAGAGAACGCTGTAGACAGCTGCAGTCGCGCCGATGCCGAGCGCCATGGAGGCAACGGCGGTGAGAGCGTAGACGCGATGCCTAACCAACTGGCGGAGAGCGAAGGAGAGATCCTGAAAGAGTGTCAAGGCGAGGCCTCCGCACGGCGATCAGTGTCTCTTAGGGCAATTTGCGCCCCAAACGAGTTTAGCCGAAGCCGCTGCAAAATCAGCAACGTAACGGCGTGGACCCACATAAGTGTGTGCGAAATCGAGCGCGGGCGTCCGAATGTGGGCGGCGGGTTGAGGAGCGATCCTCTGGTGATTACGCCGCGTGTGTCATTCGCCGAAGGCCGTCTTGAAGAATTTCTGGATGCGTTGACGTCCGTCGTAGCCGTGCCAGGGCTCCTGGCTGGGGTTGCCAAAGATTCCGTTGGCGAGCGGGCCGTGATCTTCGCGAGGATACTGCACCATCTCGACCTGAACGCCAACCTGGCGGAGCGCCCGATACATCTCCTGGCTCTGGCCGAGCGGGTCGGTCTTGTCGGACTCGCCCTGCAGGAGCAAGAACGGAGTTTTTGCGTGGCCAACTTCGGCCAACGGGCTCTGACGCCACGCATCGGGCGCGTGTTCCCACGGCTTGCCGTAGAACCAGCGGTCGTAATAAGAACCTGATTCGGTGCCGTATTCGCTGTGCTGGTCGATTACGGGAGCTCCGCTGATGATGGCCTTGAAGCGTTCGGTCTTGCCTTCAACGAAAGCCGCCATTTCGCCGCCGTAGCTGTATCCCATGAGGCCCAGCTTGTTGGAGTCGACGGGATACTTTGCGACGACAGCGTCGACACCGGTCATGATGTCGCGATAATCGGCGCCGCCAAGGTCGTTCTTGTTTGCAGCCGCGAAGGATGCGCCGTATCCAGTACTGCCGCGCGGATTGGGCCGCATTACCGCCCACCCCTGACCTACCAGCCACTCAACGAATGGATAGTAGCCGTCCTCAAAGGCTCCGGTGGGCCCGCCATGAACATCCACGATCAAAGGGACCTTGGTCGACGTGGCTTGCGGAGGCAGGTACAGGAGACCTTCGATGGTCAGGTTCTCGTTTTTCCACTGGACGACCTGCGAGGGAACCTTGGGCCAGTTGCCAGGCATGAGAGCGGGGGTGTTGAGGGGTTTGGCTTCGTGGCCAAGTTTTTCGGCATAAAACAAAGTTGGAGGTTGTGTGCTGCTTGCTCCGAGCCATACCCAGCCCTCTCGTTTAGCGTTGGTGCTGAGTTGTGTAACCGTGGCGGTATCGAATTTCAGAGGCTGGGATTTCTCGGTGCCGTTTTTGTTGGCGTCGATGCGAAGAACAGTGATATTCACGCCCATCTGAGCTCCGGCGAGCACTCTTTCGCCCTCGGCGATGGGCAGTTCGTGTGCCACCGTGCCGTCCAAATTTTCGGTGAGGTTCTTCACACTGTTGTCGGCGAAGGTGAACATGAAGAGGTCGTGGTATCCCGGAGGGGCGTCTTGCGCGGCCTGCGCGAGGAAGTAGTAGCGTTTTCCATCCTCGGACCAGGTTCCACCTTGAATGGTGGTGGGGATCTCCTTGATCTGGCTGGGATGAGCGGGATCGGCGACGGTTACCATCCATGCAGTGTTCGCAGGCGAGAGGTCACCGATATTGTTCATGCCCTCAGCGATGGCGATTAACCGGTCACCCAGGCGGCTCCAGGCGATGCCGTGAACGTCGGGCGGAATGGCAACGGGCGTTAATTTTTCGGTGTCGGTAGTGAGGAAGTAGAGGCGTGAGCCGTGCTGCTCGTGGTCAACCCACACGGCGTCAGCTTTGTCGTCGTGCTGCTTTTTCTCACCGGGCGTTTGCGGATCGCGCACAAGCAGAGCGATCTGTTTGCCGTCGGGAGAAATGTCGTAGTTCTCCACGTCGATAGCAACGGGGTCTGTTTTTGCCGGTGTGGTGTCTTTACGTGGAGGGATCGCATCGGGTTGAGTGGAGACATCAACCGGAGGCGCGATCTTAAGGTCGTAGGGGCGAGCTTCGCCTGCTTCCATAGGCAAGCGATATAACTGCGTGTGCTCCCCGCGATGAGCGAGGAAGAGGATTGCGTTCCCATCGGGCATCCAGCGTCCGGCGTACTCACCGCGCTTTTCCTGCGGAGTGGACCAAGTTAACTGGCGCGATGAGTTCTGCTTGATGCCGACAAGCCAGAGATGGCTCTTTGCGCCGTCGGCGGTTGAGTCCGTGACCTGGATCAGTACGCTGTGACCGTCGGGAGAAAGCCGCGGTTGGGCCATGGCGCGCACGTGGCGCAAATCTTCATTGGAAGGGAAGTGAGCGTCATCGGCGGCAGCAGCGTTGCAAGTTAAGACTGCGCCTGTCAAGAGCAACGCGGTCGCATGCAGTGTTCTTAGCATGCAGAAAAGCATATCCTGTAGTCTCGCGGCAAACCAGTTTGAGCTATGAATCCTGAAGCAGAAATAGTCACACAGAGCACAGGTTCGACCTTTTGGGGGTCGGTGTGGGAAGCCTTGCGCGGATCGCACCAGGACTACACGGCGGGCAGCCTCAACCGCTCCATCTTTCTGCTTGCGATTCCGATGGTGCTGGAGATGGTGCT
>Ga0126381_100011155_pt1 | contig 10150 bp, 9 predicted proteins | sample PanSoiMetPlot_28_FD_96465 | JGI IMG/M metagenome (GOLD analysis project Ga0126381, IMG submission 96465) | Tropical forest soil microbial communities from Panama - MetaG Plot_28 | ecosystem: Environmental > Terrestrial > Soil > Tropical forest > Bulk soil | place: Panama | collected 2016-02-17 | reverse complement strand
GAGGGCGAGTTCCAGGCCACCGCCCGCGGCTACGCCGTTGATGGCGGCGATCGTCGGAGTCCGCATCGCGCTCACGGCATGGATGTCGTTGAACGCGCCGACAACCTTGTCGCGGCTGTCCTTGCCGTGCTGATCATCGAGTGCCAGTTCGGTCATGTCCAAGCCGCTGCAGAAAGCCTTGTCTCCGGCACCGGTCAGCACCGCGCATCGGATATCGGACTCGGCATCGAGCTTGGCGCACGCCTCAGCCAACGCCCGGCGCACGGCAGCGTTGCGTGCGTTGCGGACGTGTGGTCGATTGATGATGAGTACTGCTACCGCGTCATGTCGTTCGACAACCAGGACTGCGCCCTCGTTCTCCTGCCCACTCAACGTATGGCCCATCCTTATCAACAGGGTTGGAGCTGCCCGTGCCGGGTGCCAGCGGCCGATCAGCCGCCAGCGACGGCCGTCACGCTACGACACCGTTCCGTCTAAGAGCCGCAATCTCATCGGCACCGAATCCGAACTCGGCTAGGACGGTCTCGGTGTCCTGCCCCAGCACCGGAGGCGCCGTCGCTCGCGGCGGCTCGGTATCGGAATAGCGGACGGGGCAGCCGATGAATCGCAGGTTGCCGTGAGTCGGATGGGCAGTTTCTTGGACGAGCCCCAGATGCTGGACCTGCCGATCTTCAACCACCTCGTGGAGACCGAGTACGGGCGCAAACGGGACATCCGCGCGCTCAAGGAGTGTCATCAACTCCGCCCGGGTTCGTTGCGCGAACAGGGGAGCCAGCAATGAGCGCAACTCGTCGTAGTTCGTGACACGATCCGCATACGAGACAAACCGGGGATCGGCGTGCAGCTCAGGCGCCGCAAGCGCAGAAGTCAGGCGTTGCCAGAACACCGAAGACAGATGTACTGCGAGCAAGAGGCCATCTGCGCAAGAGAACACGTACGCCAGCGAACTCCTTGCCCGGAGACTGGGTGACGGGGCTTCGCCGACGCTGAAAAGCGTGGCGAACGACGGCAGCAGGAAACCGGCGCTGGCCTCGAGCAGGCTTGTTGCGACACGTTGACCCCGCCCGGTCGATCCGCGCGACACGAGTGCGCCCAGAATGCCGTATGCCGCATAAATACCAGTCAGCGCGTCTGAGACGGCTTGCCCCACGAGTGGAGGGGGCTCAATATCATCGGCCGTCACATCGATTGTCGTCGCCAGAAGTCCACTCAGGGCCTGGCCAACCGTGTCAAATCCCGGGCGACTGGCGTAGGGACCGTCATCGCCGAACCCTGTGATGGCACAGTAGACGAGCCGCGGGTTTACTGCGGACAGGTCCTTAAATCCGAGGTGCAGCGCGTCGGCCACACCCGGCCGGAAGTTCTCGATGAGCACGTCCGCGCTCTCGCACAGTCGGCGAACTACGGCTCGGCCAGCGTCGGTACCCAAATCGACCGCAACGCTCTGCTTGGACCTGTTGTATGCCTGGAAATATGGGCTGTAAAGATCTCGCCCCCATTTCCGGAACGGGTCGCCATCGTCCGGTGACTCCACCTTGATCACGCGCGCGCCAAGGTCCGCAAGCAGCTGCGACGCGAACGGCCCAGTGATGAACCGCCCGAGCTCGACCACGACGACCCCGCTAAGCGGTGCAGTCATCTGTCCCTACCTCGGTCAATCTCTGACGCCTGTGTCGTACCATCAGCCGGCGGGATCCATTGGCGCGGTCCTGGGAACACCGGGTACAGCGGTGCCATTGGGACGACCGTACGGTGTGCTGCCTTGCATAATGCGCGTCACGTTGTCGGGCAGCGTCGGGCCCTCTGAGGAAGAGACCCATGCGCGGAGCAGGTGGCGACGGCGCTCACGCTCAGGCCAGTCTTCGTAAGAGGACCGGGAGTGCAGGATGAAGAAATTGCAGAGGAACTGCATGTCTCCGGGCTGGAAGTCCATGTCCAGGCAGACGGCCGGATCCGATGCGACCTCGTTGACCATGGCGAGGGCGTCCTTCTCCTCCGCAGACAGCGGCTTGACGTCCTCGAAGGAATGCCCCTTCTCTATTGCGCTGGCCGAGAAAATGCAGATGACGTGGCCATCAACGTGCTGGAAGACCGGGATGCTGAAGTGCGGGCCCTGGCCCTTGCCGATCTCACCCCAGCGGGTCCAGGTGTACGGCTCCATCAGCAGCCGTGCGCAGTCCGGCCTGCGGCGGACCAGCTCGTTCCAGATGGTCGTGGAGCTGGACAGACGGGAAAGCCCGCCTGTCCGTGAACGCTGGATGCACAGGAGGCCGACGATGTCGCCCCCGTCGGCGTGGAACTTCAGTTCCGCGGATGTGCGATGTCCGCGGGTGGAAGGATCGGTGTAGTCCTCCCCCAGGTTGGCGACGTGACCGAGGACGTGGCCTCGGCCGTTTTGTGACAGCAGGTCCTCGCCGAGGTGAGTGCCGACACCGAGGAAGGCGGTCGCTGACTGCTCGATCGTGCGCTGCTGTGACGGCCAGCCGCGAACGAGCGCGAAACCCCGCCCGCTCAAGACGTCTCGCCGAATCTCGGCAAGCTTCGCGCCCAAGGCCGGCAGTGGGAAGTCCTCGCGCTTGAGGTCGGTCAACCCAATGGCGTTGCGCCTGACATTGGCGACAGCGTCATCCAGTTCGCGGACATCGTCGCTCGTGAGTTCGTAGATCCACTCGCTGCTGTTGGCCATGTCACGCCCGAACCAGGCCTGTTCGTTGTTGTACGTGGGCAGTTCAATTTCGTGCACGCTGATACCTGAACTCATGTCTGGCTCCTAGAGAACTCGTTGACGACGCAGGCTAGGCGGGTGCGGAGGTGACCCGGTAGTTGAGAATTTCATCGAAGGTCCGGCGGCCTCCCGGCGACGCGCCCATGCGCAGCATGACGAGGCGCTCGCCATCGCCGACCACGCTGAAGCAGTACTGGGCACCGGCCGGAACTTTGATCGTCGCATGCGGGCCGGCTAGGCAGCACTCACCCGCGGCGTTCTGGAATTCGGCGCTTCCCTCGAGGACGTAGAAGAAGTGATCTTCGTCCGGATGCGAGTGAAGTTCGTTTTCCCCGGTGTCGTAGATCTTCAGGTGCAGCCACAACGACTGGGTCGCCGCGAGCGTTGTCATGATGGTGCCAGCACCGGGCATCCCTTCCGGCAGGCGATCCTCTTCCCGACCGTCCAGGGCCGAAGGGATGATCGAGAACTGCGGTGCGTCTGTCATCTGATTGCTCTTTTCGTTGGTTGCGTGTGCCTCTTTTAGATGTCTGATATTTCTCAAATGCGTGTCTTCGTAATAAGGGAAAGTCAATTGTTCATGAGTTGGGCGGCTCTTTCGGCCATCATGATCGTCGAGACATTCGGCGCCCGGCGAACGAGAGTGCGCATGGCCGAAACGTCGACTACGCGCAGCCCATCGACACCATGGACGCGGAACTCTTGGTCGACAACGGCGGTGGGGTCACCTGCCGGGCCCATGCGACAGGTCGAGGCAGGATGGTAACCCGTCTTGATGTTGGCTCGAATCCAGTCATTCAGCTCGTTCGCCGACATGTCACGGATCGGGAGTTCGCACACGGCGCCGAGCTTGCTGAAGGCCGGGCCGGCCAGGATCTCGTCGGCCAGCCTGGCACCATCGGCCAAGCGTCCGAGGTCTCCGGATTCGCTGAGGAACCCGTAGTCGATGATGGGATCCGTACCGATTTGCGGTGAGGAAGGCGTCAGGCGCCCACGGCTGGTTTCCCTGCCAAGCTGGCAGAGCATTCCGAGGGAGGTGCGATCGCCGTCCACGGCGACAACGCTCCAGTGATTGCTCCGCAGGGTCGGAAAGATCCGCATGTCCTGCTCGTCGGGGTTGCCCAGGTCAGCCGAGTAATAGCCTAGGTTCGCCTCGCAGTGCGCCCCGTCTCGGTCAACCCATCGGCTGTCGAGACTGAACGGGATATAGATGGACGGGTGATCGGTCAGGTGGCGCCCGACCGCGTCGTTGTCATGCCGGACCGGAATTCCCAGCCCATTCAGCATGTCGGCCGGCCCTATGCCGGAGACCATGAGGAGATGGGGCGAGACGAGGGCTCCGGCACAGAGCACGATCTCCTCGCCATAGAACCGTGACGTGCCGCACCGCACGCCGATCGCGCGGCCCTTCTCGATCAAGATCTCGGTCACGCTCTGCTGGCTTAGCACGGTCAGGTTATCGCGCAAGCGCACAGGCTCCAGGTAACGCTGGGCGACATTCTGCCGCTCGCCCATGGTCGCATTCATCGGCATCAGACCGACACCGCCCGGATGGCGCCCATTCAGGTCCGGATCCCACCGGAAGCCGAGCTTCAGGCAACTGTCGACGAAAGACGTGGTGACCGGATTGAGGCGGTCAGCCGGCGGCCTCTTCACCGGCATCGGACCCTCGGCACCGTGCACGTCGGTGGCGCCGAAATCGAGATCGGTCTCCAACCGTTGAAAGTAGGGGACGACGCTCTCGTAGCTCCACGCGTCGCAGCCATCCGCGGCCCAGCCGTCGTAGTCGTGCGGGTGTCCACGGGTGAACACCGCGCCGTTGATCACGCTAGTGCCGCCCAGCAATTCGCCCCGGAACGACGGTGCCGAGACGTTGGCCGCCAGGGTCGCCTGATACGTTCGGACGCCGACGCTCGTAGGGTCGGTCGTCGGCGAAACGTTCGCGCGCTGCATCGGCAGCGGCAGCGACGAAATCGGACCGTAATCCGCTCCGGCCTCAAGGAGCAGCACACGACGCCCAGCCTGCTGTGACAATCGGGCGGCGAGCGTGCATCCAGACGAGCCGCCGCCGACGACAATGACGTCGAACTCGCGGTCTGCATCTGCTCCCTTAGGGCTCAGGAGTCGCTTCGCGTCCTCCACAGCTATGCCTCTCTCATCGACCCGGGCGAACCCTGCGTTTGTTGGCGTGCTGACCCCCGCGTCATAAATAACCGGCTGCCTTGTCAACGAGCTCCCGCAGACCTTGCCCAGCCGCAAATCGTTCGAGATTGTCCTCGAAGACGGCAGCCGCACGCCGAGCGGATTCCCAGGTCCAGGCGCCGTTGTGGGGCGTGCTGATAAGGTTCGGGGCACTCCATAGCGGACTGGCTGGCCGGATCGGTTCACTGGCGAAAGCGTCGATTCCGGCGCCGGCGATCCATCCGTCCCGCAGCGCTCGCACCAGCGCGGATTCGTTGACGATCCCGCCGCGAGAGAAGCAGATAAGCGTGGCTGAGCTCTTCATCCGTCGAAGCTCGGTCAAGCCGATCATGCCGCGAGTGGCGTCCGTAAGCGGGCTGGCCACAACGACGACGTCCGACTGCTCAAGCAGCAGGTCGAGCTTGTCTGGCCCCAAGAGCTGATCGACGTGCGGCGTGGGCTTAGGGTGTCGGCGGACGCCGATCACCCGCATGTGGAACGCCTTCGCCTTCAGGGCGAGGTCTTGACCTGCATTGCCCAGACCGATGATGCCGCAAGTGCGGCCGTTGAGCTCGTCGTGCATGAACGGGTCCCAGCGACCTTCAGCCTGCGCGTGGATTGATCGGACGCCTTGCCGATTCAGGAGGAGCATCAACATCATCGCGTGCTCGGCCAGCGGGACCGCTCCGTTCCCTCGCGAGCAGGTCACCATGACGCGGCTGCGGCGCATGGTGCCGTACATGAGACGGTCAGGCCCAGCCGCCCAGGTGTGAATCCACCGGAGCTGCTTTGCTGCCAGGAAGTCTTGCTCCTTGATCTCTCCGGCCACGACGTGGGCCAGCGGCAGGCGAGCGATCAGTTGCTGGTAGTTCTCGACATATGAGATCTGCGCATTGGGGACCCTCCGCCGCAGCTCCGCCAAGCGCTCGTCGTCATAGACCCGCTTCGCGGGCGGCTCGTGTATGAGAACGACGAAGGTCATGGCGGTGCTTACCTACTTCCGCGCATAGACCCGGTTGCTTATGGTCCCGATGTCAGCGATGCCGACCTCGACCAGGTCACCGTCCTGCAGTGCACGCGGTGGCTTGAAGCTCGCTCCGACACCGGATGGCGTGCCCGTTGCGATCACATCACCCGGCAGGAGGGTGATCGTGTCTGAGATGTAGGCAATGACCCGGGGCACGGAGTGGATCAGATTGCGTGTGTTGCTCGACTGGACAATTTCGCCGTTAACGCGGGTCCAGAGGTCAAGATGGAGCGGAGACGGCAGCTCATCGGGCGTCACGATGGCAGGTCCGATTGGGCCGCTCGCATCGGCGTTCTTCCCAAGGGTGAATTGAGTCGTGGCGCCCTGCTTTTCCCGCGCACTGAGGTCGTTGAACACGGTGTAGCCGAGTATGGCCTCGTCGGCGGTCCGCTCATCTTGCAGCCAGGTCTGTCGGCCCATGACTACGGCCAGTTCGACCTCCCAGTCCAGCCCCTCAGAGTGAGGCAGCGGGATGTCGGTACCGCTCACCACGAGCGTGCTCGGCCATCGCCCGAAGATCATCGGTACCGTCGGCTCGTCGAGACCGATCAGTTCCTTGGCCTCAGCCGCGTGAGACCGATAGTTGATTCCGAGGCAAAAGATGCGGGACGTGGGCGGCACTGGCGCAAGCTGAGTGAGCGATGCGAGCGCAAGCGGGTCACCGGTCTGGCGTGTCGTCGCGGGGTCGTAGGGGTCCGCGAAGAACTCCTCACGTGTCGACAACGGGACTACCATCTCGCCAGAGACGAGGCCCATGCGGGCAACGCCCGCAGCGTCGGCGAACGAGATGTATCGAGCCACTATCTGGTTCCTATCTCTGCGTGATCTGAGGCCACCGGGCCAGCTAACAAGAGCCGGGCGGCAAGCCGCGCGTTCCCCGCGCTACCAGTGCGTTGTGATGAATTTCGGCTTCGTATAGAAATCCCAGGCCCCTGCGTTCATTTGCGTGTCTCCGAATGCGGACGCCTTCCAACCCGCGCTGCCGAACGTCGCTGTCGGCACCGGCACAGGGACGTTGATGCCCACTTGCCCGGCGTCCGCTTCGCGTTGGAATCGACGGGCGGCCGCTCCACTGCCGGTGAACAGCGCCGCTCCGTTGCCGTAGTCGCTGGCTCGGATTAGTTCGAGTGCCTCGTCAAGGCTTTCCACCCGGACCACACACAGCACCGGACCGAATACCTCTTCGCGATACACCTGCATGCTTGGTTCAACCTGGTCGAGCAGCACCGGGCCGACGAAGAAGCCGTTCGGGAAGCCGGCCACGGACTCCTCGCTACGGTCGACGACAGGCTTCGCCCCAGCGTGGATGCCTTCGCTGACCAGTCGAGTGATCCGCGCGCGCGCATCTTGAGTGATCACTGGGCCAAGGTCTGTGGCGCCGTCTCGGCCGTCTCCTAGTCGCAGCCGCCGGGCCTCGCTGGCCAGGCGGTTCACGAGTTCGTCTGCGATCGGACCGACCGCGACAGCCACTGACGTCGCCATGCAACGCTGGCCGGCCGAGCCCCACGCACCAGAGGCGACGGCGGTCACGGCACGGTTCAGGTCGGCGTCAGGCAGCACGACGGCGTGATTCTTCGCGCCGCCGAAGGTCTGGGCTCGCTTCCCTGCGGCGGCCGCGCGGGTGTACACACTCAACGCGCCAGCGGTCGAACCGACAAACGACAAGGCCTGAACCGATGGCGCTTCAATTAGCCGGCCGACGATGTCGGGACCGCCCTGCAACACCGAGAAAACGCCTGGGGGGAATCCCGCGTCGCGGGCGATCTCGGCAAGCAGTGCCGACGCGCCCGGCGTTCGTTCGCTGGGCTTGAGAATGAAGCAGTTCGCGGCTGCGGTGGCGACCGCCATCGGCATTACCGCCAGCAGGATCGGAAAGTTGAACGGGGTGATCCCGACGCATGTGCCGAGCGGGTGGCGGGATGAGAAAGTGTCGAGCTCTCTCGCGACCTGCTCGGTGAGCCGACCTTGGAGGTACGCGGCCGCCCCGGCCACCATGTCGAGGGTTTCCATCGCACGCTGAATCTCGCCGCGCGCATCGGGCAGCGTCTTGCCGTGCTGCTCGGTCACGACCGCCGCAAGGTCCTCGGTGCGAGCACTTATCAGCCGCCTGAACTCGCGCAGGACTTCGATGCGCCGCGGTGTGGGCAGTTCTCGCCACCCGGGCCATGCCTTTCTGGCGGCGTTCAAGGCTTGCTCGATGGTCGCTGCGTCGGCGGAGTACAGCTGCGCGACTGGCTCTGCTGTGGCGGGGTTGAGGATCGGCGTGCCCCCCTCCGCGCCGATGACGGGTTCGTTGTCGATCCAGCTAGTGACGGTGCTCAGTGCGTTCATGTCGATACCTGCGGTTCTCCTCGGGTTAGCTGACTGTCTGATGGCCGGACGATCCGGGGGTTTGGACGGGGCTGTCACCGAGTCCAGCGCGGAATGCTTCGGAGACTTCGAGACCTTCCAGCGCCGTGCCGTACCCGATCATCTCGAGCATTTCTCTGCGCAACCGGAATGTGTTGAGGAGGCGGACGTGCCGCAGGGTCGATCGGGGTTGCTGTGCCACTTGCTGGGCCAGCTCCCACGCCCGCGGCAGCAACTCCGGGCCGGGCAGGACTTCGTTCACCATCCCCCACTGCAGGGCGAGATCGGCGGGGATGCTCTGGCCCGTGAGGTGAAAGTACCGCGCGCGGCCGAGGCCGATCAGGTGTGGCGTTATGACGTTGACGCCGTCGCCTGGCGCCAAGCCGGTGATGAAATGGCCGGAATCCTCGAATACCGACGTATCGGAGCACAGGATGATATCGGAGAGCAGGCCGATCTCACTGTGCCGGTAGGCCGGCCCGTTGATCGCGCCGATCACCGGCATGGGCAATCTCAGCAGGCTGTCGATCAGTTCTAGGCCCTCGGAGTGGACCTGCTCCCAGATCGGTGCCAGCCGGGCATGTCCCGGCACGTCGTGGGCGCCGCCGCGAGGACCGATGAAGTGTTCGCCTGTCCCGGTCAGGATCACCACGCTCGCGTCGCGATCGGATGCCAGCTTGTGGAAGACGCGGGGCAGTTCGCCGTGTGGCCCGGCGCCCCAGTGCAGCGGTCCGTTGTCGGTGTGCATGCGGACCTGGATCACGGCGTCACGCCGCGTGATCTCGACGTGCTTATACTCGTTCGGATCGGCGTTGCCGGGCACTTCGTTCACCTCTCAACTGCGTCAGGACGTCGCGTCTGGGTTACGGCATTGGGCGGGTCGAAGAAGACGATGTCCCGGTGCGACGATGGGCCGCCCCGCCCTTCCCAGGAGTGGCGGAACCACTGCACGGTCGCGTCAGCGATTCGCTCTAGATTGACGTGATAGGCACCGTAGTGACTGACGCCGCGTTGGACGATGAGCCTCGCCGGGCCGGTCGTTCGCTCGAAGATCGCCCGGGAGTGAGCGATCGGCGTCACATCATCGTCTCCGACAGCGATGATCAGCAGCGGCCTGGTCTCGAGCCGGTATACGACGTCGATCGGCTGGCACCGCAGTATGGACTCCGCACAGGCCAGGTGGAATGTGGGCCCGAAGGACTGGCGCACGGGGGCATGCGAGCGAGCGGGCGTGGTCACCATGAGTTCGGTGAGGGGATCGACGAGCGCTCCCGGCTCCCCTGCGGCGCGCCGTCGCCGGTCCTCCGCCACGCGGGCGAGCAACTGCTGCCAGTCGCTGCTCGGCCGCATGTCGCGCAGCCATGTGCGACCGCTTGAGATGGCTGACATCACCGCGAGGCACCGAATGCGGTCGTCGTCGGCACCCGCATAGAGCGCGGCCGCAGCGCCGGTGGCCCCGGCCCCGAAGACCGCCACACGCTCAGCATCGATGTCGGGCCTGGTCTCTGACCAGCTGATCGCGTCGCTGATCTCCGCCGCCTGCGCCTCGGGACGGATCCACCCAGCCGGGCCGTCGCTATCCCCGAACCCAGCGGTGTCCCAGTGGAGCACCGCGAAGCCGGCGTCGACCAGCAGGCCGTGTAGTCGTGAGCTGATGGGATTGTCCAGACCGTCCTGCAGCCAGACGGGGCCCGCAAGCACGAGCGGCAGTGGGCCTTCATGATTCGGCTTACGCAGCACGGCGCTGAGGCTCGTCCCCTGCGACCAGAAGCGCACGCGCTCTTCGATCATGCCCCGGTCACCAGAGTTCGCGCGTGTTCGACAGCGGCCAGACCAGCGGTGCGGCCGGTGACCAGCGCGGCGGCGAG
>Ga0126381_100011154_pt1 | contig 10150 bp, 6 predicted proteins | sample PanSoiMetPlot_28_FD_96465 | JGI IMG/M metagenome (GOLD analysis project Ga0126381, IMG submission 96465) | Tropical forest soil microbial communities from Panama - MetaG Plot_28 | ecosystem: Environmental > Terrestrial > Soil > Tropical forest > Bulk soil | place: Panama | collected 2016-02-17 | reverse complement strand
CCGCTTGGCTTTTAAACTGGTGTTCCACAGCGCGCCGAATCTCAGCGAATAAGGGCTTTTGAGTCGTGGTGCGCGGAAAATCCGCTGCCGGCCAAACGAACCATTGCCGCATCTGCTGAAACGAAGCAAGCCTTGCGTTGGCGCGTTCAACCACAGCGGCCCCGGCCTGATTGAACTGCTCGCGCAGAAGGAGAACCGCGCACGGCTCGGCGTTGCCGCCGCGGCTGATTCCCACCACGACACAATCACGAACCTCCGGCTCCTTGCGCAATTCCGTTTCGAGGTCTTGCGGATATACATTCAGCCCTTCGCGAGTGACGATTACATTCTTGCTTCGCCCTTTGAAGTATAAATTTCCTTCGGCGTCGCGTTCGCCGATGTCGCCTGTGTGGAACCAGCCGTCGTCGCCGCCGACGGGGCTGATGCGGGAGTCTTTCCAATATCCGTGAGCGACGTTTCCTCCGCGAACCAGAATTTCGCCGTCCTCGGCAAGTTTCACTTCCATGCCCGGGAGCGTCTTGCCGATCGAACCGTGCCCCAGTCGGAACGGATGATTGACGCTCACGAGTGAAGTCGTCTCTGTGAGCCCATAGCCTTGAATTAGGGCGTAGCCAAGGCGGTCCCAGAAAGTCTCCGCTTCGGCGGACAGCGCCGCACCTCCTGAAATAATGGCCCAAAATCTCCATCCGAAGCGGCGGCGAATGCGGCGGAAGAGCCACCAGCGCTTCAGGAAGTGTTGCCCTTCGGCGTGCTGAAAAATTCGCCGAAATCGCTCGAGTTGGCCAGCGGCGGCCAGATCGCGTTCCAGATAGTCCTTTAGGGACTCGATGAGCAGCGGGACGCTAACGAGTACGTTGACGCGCTGGTCGTGGACAGTGCGAACGATCTCAGAGGGATTGAGTGAGTCGGTAAAGACCGATGTGGCGCCCAGGATTTGCGGCAAGAAAATCCCGAGCAACTGGCCGAAAACGTGGCTGAGCGGAAGCAAGTCGAGGAATCGCAGAGGATGCACGAAATGTTCGTAACGCCGGTACTTGCCAATCTCTTTTTCCAGGGGCTCGAGATTGGCGAGAATGTTGCCGTGGGTGAGCACGACGCCGCGAGGCTCGGCGGTGGTGCCGGAAGTAAAAACGATTTCGACGGGGTCTTCGCGCTGGGCTGGCTCGCAGGAAAACTCACGCGAGTGCGCCTTTAGCGCGAAATCGGCAAAATCGTCCAGCACCAGGCATGTCAGAGGCAAGGCGATAGGCGGCAAGTCTCGACCGACGATGGCCAGCCGCACACCAGCCTGAGTAGCTACGCGACGAGCGAACTCCTTTGTGGCAATGGTGTCCATTGGGACAACCACGGCGCCGCAAAAGATGCATCCGAGAAAAGCCGCGAGCCATTCACCCGAGTTGCGTCCCCAAAGCAGAACCCGATCGCCTTTGGCGAGACCGACAGAGCGTAGCTTCGCGCCAAATCCCGTCGCCGAGTGAAACAAATCTCGATATGACCAGCGAGTGAGGCGGTAACCCGCCCGCCAAGCCACAGCGATCTCGTCCGGGGGACGGGAATCCGGCCGGAAATATTCAAGCAGGGATGTGTGCGCCATGGCTGTGAATGAGTTTCGCTCATCGGCGGCTGAATTGGGAAGTCGTACCGCTGCGGTGAAGGAATTTGGGAGAGTTGCTTGCCCGTTCTCGGCGGCGAAAAAAAACCCGGCAGCGACATGTCGCGGCCGGGCGTGCGGGGAACGAGAACTTATCGCGGCTGTTCTTGTTGCCGCTGCTCCTGCTGCTTGGCCAGGTCTGCCTTTGCCGGATCGGCGGCGACTCCGCTGGAAGGTTTCTCATAGCGCGTGAGGTACGGCATGAAAGGAGTTACTTCGAATGGCATTTTCTCCCGCGCGGAAAGCAGTGGCACTGGTTTGGCCTTCAGCAATTCCACCCGATCGCTCCAGGGATCGAGCTTGACGCGAGCACCAATGGGGAGCGCGGAAATCTGGTCGATTTTGTCGGGCTGAAGTTGCGGCGCAGAAGTTATCAACTGCTGGTAAAGGTATACGCGATTGCCAAGATGGGGATTGATCAGGGCGCTGAGCGATTTGGATTCCGAATCGAGTTGCTTCAGGAAAAGACCTGCGTTCCCGAGTTTGTCCTTGTAAGGCGAATTCTTAAGCAGGTCGAGAGCCTTCTGGCCCGCCAGTTGGATTTGATCGGGGCTATCGCGGAAAGAGAAGTGGCCGAGCGCCTCGACCGTGGATACGTTAGTAGTGTCGTTAAATCCCCACTGATCTGTGGAAGGCTTGGTCACGATAATGTCGGCGAGTTCCTGAGCGAGCATCGTGGCCAGGCTAGCCTCATCGGGCAGAACGTCGAGCAAACCGCGGCTCAGCACGATGGTGTGGCCGATCGAAAAGGATTCAAGCGTGCCGGTAAGAAGGACGCGGCAATGAACCTCGGGCTGGATGTCCAGATTATTGGTGACTTCCAGGTTGTTCACCACGGTCTCAAGCACTTTGTCGATTTCTCCCGAAGGCGCGAGCAGACCGATGCGCTGTAGCCGGTCAAGAACGTTAACCTCCGCCTGATGCTGCCACTCGCGTTCGGCTTCAATGGGAGAACGATCCTTCTGTTCGGCACCCGCCTGGTCCTGGATGGCGTTGGGAGACTCGATGGTCAGATCGCTGAATTCCTGCTCGTGGCTGGCGTTTTTCAAGTCATAGCCCCAAAGGCGCGATTGCGACTTGAAACGAACGTGATTTCCGAGAAAATCGCGCAGATCAGACTCCTGGCTGAAGATGAATGCCGGGAGCCACAGCCCCGGGGCCATGTTCGTGCGCCAACTGTCAAAGTGCAGGTTGAAACCATTGATGCCTGAAACGGGCGTGTAGATACCATTGAAGCGCACGATCGTATAGTTCTGATCCTCCGCCCAGAGGCGTCCCTTGAACCGCCCCTTGCCGGATTTCGGCAACGGAGTTACGTCAAAAACGACGCAGCGCACGTCTCCCAGGAATTCGCGACGAACGTAATCGAACTGGTAATGCTGCCGGTCGAGTCCATTCATGTCGACGTAGATCATTTGAAGAAAGCCATCGGGAACATAACTCGACCCGAAATAGCTGCCGAGATGGGCGATGGGATTCAGTTGATCGAGCTTGCCTTTCTTACCCGAGAGCATGGAATTATCTACAACGCCCTGGGAGAGGTTGGCCTGCCCCAAGAAATAGTGATCGCGAACAGGAATGGTGCCCAGGTCCTTGTCCGGCTTCATATCCTGGATATAGGTTTCAATAATCGGGTTGTAACGGCGAATCGTGGCGATTTCGTCGTGTTCGCGGGCGATGATCCGGTCGATGGCCTGGTTCGCCGTGGTGACCGGGGCTGCAGTAGTATCGTTCTCCCCGCGCGGCTGAGTTTGATCAGCGGTTTGGGTCTGCTGCGCCGCCACCCCTCCGGCAAGCGCGCCGGCAACTATGATGGACAGAACCGCGTTTTTGCCCTTCCCCATTGCCTTCCCCCTTCAGTAAGCCAACGCGAATGTGATATGCACGATGGCATTCGAATCTACCGGCTGTCCCCCTTGTTCCGCCGGACGGAACCGGATCTGCCGGGCGGCCGCCTGCGCCGCATTATCAAGGCCATAACCCAGCCCTTGTACAACGCGCTCAACCCTCACCTCACCCGAAGCCGCAAATGTAACTTGCAGAAGAACCTCCCCCTCAATCTTCTTGGCCCTTGCTTCCTCTGTGTACTCGGGTTTCGGTTTGAAAAGAACTTCAACGGGCCGCGAATTCGAAACTGCAGCCGTTTGCTTGACATGGGGTGTGGCAGCGACAGTGGCCTGATCGCTAAACGAACCTTGCTGCACCGAACCGTGATTCCCAGTTCCCCCCGTACCTACTGCAACGCCGTTGCCAAATCCAGTGCTGCTAACCACTCCCTTGGAACCGTTTGCGCCACCCGTGCCGTTACCCTTTCCCGGGCCGACCGGCATGTCGTACCCGCCAAGGATGGCGATATTGGGATTCTTGTTCGTCTTCCCATTGTCCGGGACACCGTCCGGATCTCCAAATCCGCCTGTTTGGACCTCCTCCCGCGGTTTTCTGAGAGTCGGAATGGCCGAACTGCCCAGCGAGAGCGGTGGGTTGGGATCAGGAAAAGCTTTTGCTATCTGCGTAGGATCCGGGACCGGCGCCTTTTTCGCGATCGTCGGCTTCGCAATTGGCGTTGTAATAACAGGGTTATAGATCTTGGGCTTAGGAACTTCGACCTCGACGGGCTTAGGCGCCTCCTTCACAACCTGTCGCCTGACAACGGGGGCCGGTTTGGGCGGGGGCTGCGGCTTCCATGGCTCAATGTGAGGCGCGTCTACTGAAATGACCCAGTAGTTGCGAACCGCTTCCATTTTCTGCGGGAACAGCATAGGCAAAGCCACTACGAACGCCAGCGCGAGACATTGCACGATGAAACTCAGCCCAAAGGAACCCCAGCGCTTTTCTCCGTCGGGCAAGAGAGACTCGTTGAAAACCGCTCCATTTATCCGACGAACCATTGTTTCACCCTAGGATTACGCAATAGAGGCATGCACAAACGCAACTGTAGTGCATGGTTATTAAGTACTAGGACTTCTGGCTGGCTGGGAATAGCTCCCAAGTACTATTATGTGTTAATCATGCCGAAAGCGCCAATGTACCAAACTTCGGAAACCGACGCAGGTTGAAAATGGGACTGGCACTTCCGGCCTGGGCCTCATTCGAGCCCGTACCAATAGAACCCAAGTGGACCCGATTGGTTGCACCTGCATTCAAGAGTCCATCCGGCCGAGAGCGGGCGATGCCGGTATGTTGCGGCAGAGTTACATCTCCCCAAATACGGCAAACCGACCAAAGCGCTCTCAGGAACACCCTAAAGCTACAGGGCACGGTGTATCACCGTGCCCTGTGAAAACGCAACGACTCTGCCGAATGCACCGTTATTAGCGGGACTCGACCACCATATAGCGCGTGACCCCGCCCTGATTAACAAGCAACAGCACTGATTGGCCATTTAGGCCAGCCATCGCTTGCTTGTACTGTGACACATTGTTCACCGGCTTATGGTTGACTTCCTGAATCACCATCCCCCGGTCGAGACCAGCCGCCGCTGCGGGACTGGAGGAATCCACTTGAGTCACCACAACGCCTTTAGTCCCAGCAGGCAGGTTGAGTTGCTCAGCCACATCGGGCGTAAGGTTCTGCACGTCTACGCCCTGAAGCGCACCCTCGCTGCTCTGTCCTGGTTCGGCCTGCTCCGCCTTCTCTGGCAATTCACCCAGTGTGACAGTAAAGTCCTGGGCCTTACCATCGCGCCAAATCTTCATGCGAATTGAACTGCCGGGCGACATTTGAGAGATCTGAACCTGAAGCTGATTGGCTGCTTGAACCGGCTGGCCGTTTACCTCAAGAACTACGTCCCCGCTCTTGAGTCCTGCCCGTGACGCTGGGGTATCGGGCGAGACGTCACCAATCAGAACGCCGCCGCCCTGATTCAAGCCAAACTGTTTGGCCAACGCGGGTGTGACATCCTGAATGTGCACGCCGAGATAACCTCGCGTCACTTTTCCGTGCTCAACGAGCTGGTTCATCACGTTGCGCGCCAGATTGATGGGGATGGCGAACCCGATGCCCTGGTTACCACCGCCTTGCCCGGACAGGATGGCCGTATTGATGCCGATCAGGCTGCCGTGGAGATTGATCAGCGCCCCGCCAGAGTTGCCGGGGTTGATCGAAGCGTCGGTCTGAATGAAGTCCTCATAGTTTTCGATGCCGAGACCACCCCGGCCCAAGGCGCTGACGATTCCCGCTGTCGCGGTTTTGCCGATGCCAAAAGGATCGCCGATGGCCATTACCAAGTCGCCCACCTGCATTTTAGAGGAGTCTCCGATTTGAAGAGTGGGCAAGTTTGTGGCATTGATTTTCACTACTGCCACATCCGTCTTCGGATCGGTACCGACGAGCTTGGCCGTGAATTGGCGGTTATCACTCAGGTACACCTGAATGTCGGTGGCGCCATCGATGACGTGATTGTTGGTAAGGATCGTTCCATCGGAAGTAATAATCACGCCCGAACCGAGGCTGTGCTCACGTTCCGAGCGCGGCTGTTGCGGACCCTGATTACCAAAGAACTGCCGGAAGAACGGATCGTTGAAGAACAAGGACTCATCGGGGCGATTCTTGACAACTTTCGAGGTGCTGATGTTTACGACGGCTGGCAGGACAGGCTTTAGAACGCTCGCGAAGCCGTTGGCCAAGGTTCCCAGCAAGACGGGATTATCGTCGTGGGCTACGTTAACGGCAAGCGAGGGAGCGCCAAATACGGTGCGTCCGCTCCAGTGCCGAAGGCCGACGTCCAGCACGATTCCGCCGATGATCGCCGCCAGGACCACCACTGTGGCCACCCAGCGGCGGATATGAAACTCGTTGCTGCTCATAACACTGTCTCCTTTTTCGCTCCGGAGGCTGCCGCTGGGCAGCCCGGTCACTAGGTATTTGACGTGATCCGCAGCCTTTCGTTTTCCACCGTTCTGGGCGAATCCCTAATCAGGCGGGCGGCGTACCCACTCGCGTCGCAAGCCGGATGCGCTGACGATCTTCAGGCAGAGCCGCTCTCCTGGACCGGTCAACATCTACCTATTATAGATGCAAAAATACGAGGTGCGGTGTCAATAGACTGATTCTTTCGACGGTCCTAGGTAATGCGCGTGGAGGAAATCAAGGATTCTTTAAGGACGTCACAACAGGAGGCAGCCGGGAGACAAAATTGGAAGCACAATTTCAAAATGCAGTCGAAACATCCCTGATCGTCCCAGATTTCCACGATGGAGTTTCCCGGATCGCGGGCGCGGGTATAGTATGGTGCGGAAGCGTAAATTCAGGAGGTAAATATGCCCCACACCGGACAAGGAGCGGCTCCTCTGATGACTCAATCATTGCCACCTCTGCCGTATTCGTTCGACGCACTGGAACCCTACATCGACGCAAAGACCATGGAAATCCACCACGACAAACATCACGGCGCCTACGTTACGAATTTGAATAAGGCCCTGGAAGGGCACGCGGACCTTCAAAACCTCAGCGTGGAGCAGCTCCTGGCGCAAATCAACAAAGTGCCGGAGAACATTCGCACGGCTGTGCGCAACAACGGTGGCGGCCACATGAATCACTCCATGTTTTGGAAGATTATGAAGAAGGGCGGAGGAGGAGAGCCGTCCGGCGACCTGGGAAACGCGATCAAATCAGCTTTCGGCAATTTCGCCGACTTCAAGACGAAATTCAATCAGGCGGCGACCACGCGTTTCGGCTCCGGCTGGGCCTGGCTTTTGTTGCGAGACGGCAAGCTGTCGATTGAATCGACTGCCAATCAGGACAACCCGGTTATGGAGGGTGGGAAAGCTTTCTTCGGGCTCGACGTGTGGGAGCATGCTTACTATCTGAAATATCAGAATCGCCGGCCCGAATACATCGAAGCTTGGTGGAACCTCATCAACTGGGATCAGGTCGCTGAGAATTACGCTCAAGCGAAAAAATAGAGGACTATCGAAGCATTCTCGGCTTCACCGGGCGGCGATTCCCGCGGATCGGAATCGCCGCCTTCATTTTTGAGATTCCGGCGCTGAAAGAGTTGGCCATCAATTTCCGGGGAACAGTTTGTGCTCGAGAGCCAGAATTCCAATTCCAAGGAGCGTGCTAAGCAACGTAATCACCAGTCCGAAGCGGGCGAATTCCCAGAAGGAAATCCGCACGCGCTTAGCCGCTTGCTGTAGAACAATCAGGTTGGCAACAGAGCTGAGCGGCGTGGCGTTTCCTGCAAGCGTGCCGGCGCTGGCCACCACCAGCCAAATGAAATGGCTGTTCGGGAATGAAGGCACCAGTGGCCGGATCAAAAGCACCGCCGGAACGTTGCTGACCAGATTGGAGAGGATAAGCATCACTCCGCTGACCGCAAACAACTGCGACATGAAATTCCCTTCGAGCCAATCATGGAATTGCGCCACGAGCGAATCGACGGCGCCGGACTCCCGGAATCCGTGCACGACCACAAACAGCGATGCGAAAAACAACAAAAGTTCCCAGTCGATGCGTTGATAAATGCTTTCCGACTTTACGCGGCCGATGATCAAGGTAAAGGCGCCCACGGAAACCGCCACCATGGGAAACGAATATCCCAGCGCCCAAAGGACCACGACGAGAGCCGCGGCGAAACTGCATTTCGCCAGCAATACGCGATCGACGCTTGCCGGGGCGACGCCAAGCGCGGTGTCGAGGGGTCGATGGAGAATGTCGCGGCGAAAAAACAGCGTCAGAAGAGCCGCATTCAGGCATAGTCCGGTCAAAGCCAGCGGCGCCAGGTGAGCCAGGAACCCAAGAAAGGAAACGTGAGCGGACACGGCGACCAGCACGTTTTGCGGGTTGCCTGTCACCGACATAACCGAGCCGATATTCGATGAAGTCGCAACCGCTATGAGATAGGGTACCGGAGGAATTTTCAGACGGTCGGCCACTAACAGAACGATAGGCGGGAAGATCAGACAAATCGTGTCATTTACAAAGAAAGCGGACAGGATTCCCGAGGTAAAGACCAGCAGGACCAGCAATTGAAGTCTAGTGCGCGCCACCGAGGTAACCGCGAGGGCTACCCAATCGAAAAAGCCGGCAACTTGAAAGTGAGCGATAAGAATCATCATGCCCAACAAGAACAGCAAGGTATTCCAGTCGATTGTCTTGTAAACGTCGTCGAGGGAAATGACCCCGGCCAGTACCATGGCCACACCGCCGCAAAACGCCGCGGCGGTCCTATCCAGATGACTTCCACGGCCGCTTTCCACGGCTATCAGGAGGTAGGTGACGAGGAAAATCGCGATGGGCACCCAAAGGTTGTGTGCAAGGGAGGCGAAGAGGTTTGCCATCGTGAAGATAGGGAGCGTTGAGAAAATCCGAGCTTATCGCGAGTTGAAGTTGAGCCGCAAGGCGCTGCTTAGGATTCGCTTAGGATGGAAAAGCGTTCTCTCAAGTGTCTAATGAGCCCAAACTCTGGTTGGGTCGGTCTCGAACGGGTACACATGCACCATCCAGTTAAATATCAGGGGGAACCACCGCCCGCCAGATTGCTCACATGCCTGCTGAGTTGAAATCGAGCCCTCCGCTCCGAATTTCTGCCAGTCCACCTCCTGAATAGGAGTTCCCCTGCGAGGCAAACAAAGGTTGACGTGCTCGTGCCAGCGAGCCACGCTGAGCGGAATGCGAGCGTTCAACTGGTCGTCGCTGGAACTCTTTGGCGCCGTATACATGGCGCCTACCAATTCGTAGCCGTCGACGCTCTTCCTGTAAAGCAAGGAGGTGGGCCGGGCTGGATCGAAATGGAATTCCGCTTCGTAGCCGTAGCCGTAATTCGTGAAGTGATAAAGAGGCTGGGGCAGGTTGGGCATGAAGATGCGGAACCCGTCCGCCAGGGCGACCTTATAATCCTTGTATTTCTCGATCGATTCGCGCAGGGTGTTGACGATTTGCGCGGCGCGCTGGTCATCAGCGGGATTGTGCGGACGTAAATCGGTCATGAACATATGCGGGCTCATTTTCATGTCATGGCCGGCCATGGCGTCGTTTGCGGACTTGCCGGCGGCGCGAGCCTGGTCGGGATCCTCACCCATGTCCATGCCCGGCATAGACTCTCGACCTTGGCTTTGAGCCGATGCTTGCCGTGCGCGGGTCGTGGGTCCACCGGCGCAGACGCATAGGGCCAAAAGCGGGTAAGCTACGCGAAGCATTTGCCTGGTTGAGATTTGCATGGTACGTGCCTCTCTTTGAAGTCTACGCGCAATTGCGAGAAATATTTCAGAGACGTGAATGGGCCGCAAAAAGCCGGGCAGATCAGGTGTTGAAAGTTCAGGCGGATGACGGGGAGCGAGAGCCCCGCCGGGGGGAAAGTGGAACACAAATTGCTTGGGTCCGGATGCGAGGTAAACTAGCCCCGTTTTCCGGAATTGTTCGCGAGAACCAGGGCTGCGCCTCTCCACAAAAAGACAGACCAAAACGGTGGCGAGCCGCGTCCGATCTTTTTTTGAGGATTAGTTGCGTTTGCGCCGCATGGACTCTTGACGAGCGCACCGAAACCTGTAAACTGCGATT
>Ga0126381_100011153_pt1 | contig 10151 bp, 9 predicted proteins | sample PanSoiMetPlot_28_FD_96465 | JGI IMG/M metagenome (GOLD analysis project Ga0126381, IMG submission 96465) | Tropical forest soil microbial communities from Panama - MetaG Plot_28 | ecosystem: Environmental > Terrestrial > Soil > Tropical forest > Bulk soil | place: Panama | collected 2016-02-17 | reverse complement strand
TTGAGATCGATCCCGGAGATGAGGTTTTCGAGCGACTCGGACGCGTTGCGCGTGATCGCCATCTCCTCCGGGTCGCAGCCGAACTCGGCGGCGAGCTCGCGGCGGCACGACTCGATGCGCGGCTCGAGCACCACCCACATCTGGTAGACGGGGATGTCGTTCGAGAAGCGAAGGTCGCGGATCATCTGGTCGAGGACGTGGGCCGGGGCCGGACTGCAGCCGCCGTTGTTCAGGTTGATCAGCGTGCGATCCACCTGGAACGCGCGCGCGATCTCGGCCCAGTAGGTCTCGTCGACCGCGAGCTCCGAGGACTTGCGGTCCGCGGCGGCTCGGGTCGCCTCGAGCACCCGCGCGAGCGCGTCGGACCGGAAGGCCGCGAGCGCGGCGGCCCCGGTCAGGCCGTGGAACAGGGCACGGCGGTCGAGCATCATGGATCCTCCGCGAAAGTTGGGACCGATCCTACCGCTGTCCGCGGGTCTCCGCGTCGCCCGTGATGAGGCGCGCTCCGCGCTGGTAGGTGATGTACGCCCAGGCCCACTCCATCATCACGATCAGCCGGTTGCGAAAGCCGATCAGGTAGAAGATGTGGACGAAACACCACAGGAGCCAGGCAGGGAAGCCGGAAAAGCGCAGTCCGGCAATCTCGGCGACGGCCGCGGACCGGCCGATGACGGCCATCGTGCCCTTGTCGACGTAGTGGAACGGCTTTCGCGGCTCGCCCGCCAGCGTCCTGAGGATGTTCGCCGCCGCCGCGCGGCCCTGCTGCAGGGCGACCGGGGAGATTCCCGGCAGCGGTTTCCCGGTCTGGTGGGTGAAGACCGAGAGATCGCCGATCACGAAGACCTCCGGATGCCCGGGGATCGAGAGGTCGGGCTCGACGATCGCGCGGCCGGCACGGTCGAGCGGAGAGCCCAGCGTTCGCGCGAGCGGCGAGGCGGCGACGCCGGCGGCCCACAGAACGGTGCGCGCCGCGATCCGCTCGGTCCCGAGACTCACACCGGTGGCATCCACGTCCGTCACGGGAGTGTCCGTGCGGACTTCGACCCCGCGGTCGCGAAGCGTCTCGGCCGCGCGGAGAGAGCTCTCGGGTTTGTACGCGGGAAGGATCCGTGGGCCCGCCTCGACGAGCACGATGCGAGCCTCCCGCGGGTCGATCGAGCGGAAGTCGCTGACGAGGACGTGTCGGGAGATCTCGGCGATCGCTCCGGCGAGCTCGACGCCCGTCGGGCCGCCTCCGACGACGACGAAGGTCAGGAGCGGCTTTCGCGCCGCCGCGTCCGTCTCGCGCTCCGCCTCTTCGAAGGCGAGCAAGATGCGCCCGCGGATCGCGATGGCGTCTTCGAGCGTCTTCAGACCGGGCGCGTACTTTTCCCAGTCGTCGTGGCCGAAGTACGCGTGACCGGCGCCGCCGGCGAGGATCAAGGAGTCGTAGGTGAGCGTTCCGTCTGTCAGTCGAACCTGCCGTTGCGCCGTGTCGATCGCGATTACCTCCGCCAGGAGAACGCGCGCGTTCGATTGATGACGGAGAGTCGAGCGGATGGGGTAGGCGATGTCGCCGGGGGAGAGAGCGGCGGTGGCGACCTGATAGAGGAGCGGCTGAAAGAGATGGTAGTTGTGCCGGTCGACGATCGTCAGCGCGACCGGAGCGTCGGCGAGGCGTCGGGCGGCGGCGAGCCCGCCGAATCCGGCGCCGATCACGACCACCTGGGGCCGAGGCGCAGCGGCACTCATCGCCTCCGACTCTATCTGCCTGACGTCAAACGGGAAAAAGTCGTCGAAAAGGGGAGGTACCCTCGCGATCGGTTTGTGATCCAATGGGGGCGATTCGTTTTCGGCTCGGTTCTCGAGCCTGCTTCGAAAGGAGTGAGTTGACCATGGCCACCTCCCAAGTCCCCGCTCGCGTGCCCGAGCGCCAGGCCGAGCCGAACACCGCCGCCCGCCCGGCCGGATGGGCGCGGCAGGAAAAGAAGCCGAAGTTCGTCATCAAGGTGTCCGGGCACATCCCGATCTAATTCCTTTCCCTGCAGTAGCTTTCTCGGAGCCACTCCCGCGTTTGGAGCGGTTCCGGGCGTGGTGTACCCTTAAGCATCGCAGTGGAAAAAAACTCTCCACGCAGACCGGACGAGATCGAGTCCGTTTTTGCGCTTTCGCTGGGCGTCATTCATTCGGCGCTCGTGGCCTACTACCGGCTCACGGAGGACGAGGCCCAGGGAGCCGAAGAGGATCTCTTCACCTGGTTTCAACGCCTCGCGCGGCGCGGTGGCTCCGGGCAGATGCCTGCCAAGCTCCTGCGTATCTCGCTGCTCTCCGCGGCCTGCCAGTACGGACGATCCTTCCAGCTCTGGAAGCTCGGAGGCGAGGCGTCTGAAGATCGCGAGCTCGCGGCGCTCCTCGCGCGCGAGCCCGACGAGGTCGCCGGCGACCTCGATCGCCGTTTCGACGAGGAACGCTCATGAGCGGCCGGATCCTGCCGTTCCGCCATCGACCGTTGTCTTCGGAGGCCGGCATCGAGGCCGCCAAGAAGGTCCTCGCGACTCCGCTCGACGAGCGGATCGCGCGGGCGCGGGCGCTCCACCTCGACGATCCGGAGACCCTGCTGGCTCTCTGCGGGATGCTCCGCGAGCGTATGGCGAGCGCGCCCGCGTCCGCCCTCGAGGAAGTCGAGTTCCTGTACCGATTCATCGAAGCGCCCAAGCGCGAGATCGGGCTCTTCGACGAACGGGATTACTTCCTGGGCGAAACGGCGCTCCTCGCCGGCACGGCGTGCCGCTGCCTCTCGCGCCGGGAGGAGGCGTGGATCTGGTTCGACCGCGCAGAGGCGGGCTACCGCCACACGATGAACGCGCCAGCCGAGCTGTCGCGGCTGTCGTATCAACGCCTGGCGGAGAGATTCGAGGAGCGGCAACTCGACCTGGTGATCGAGCTCCTTCCTTCGCTCGTCGAGAGCTTTCACAAGCTCGGGATGACCGAGGATGCGCTCAAGTGCCGCTTTCTCGAGGGGCTCGCGCTCTACGAGCGCGACGAGCCGGCCGCCTCAATCGAGGTCTTCAACTTCATCTGTCGCGAGGCCGAAGCCCTCGGGAGCCATCAGCTGCTCGCCGAATCCTACGTGAACTTGATTCAGGCTCACGCGATCCTTGGTGAAGCCGAGGCCGCGATCGAGGCGTCCCGTCGGGCGATCCCGTTGCTGCGCGAGCTGGACAACCGGATTGCGCTTGCCAAAGTGCAATGGGGGCTGGCGACACTGCTGCGCCAGGAGGGTCGGACTCGAGAGGCGATCGACTGCTACCGCACGGCGCAGGAGGATTTCGAGTCGATCGGCATGCGGGCCGACATCGCGGCCCTCAACCTCGTCGTCGCCGACCTCCTGCTCGAGGAGGGACGGAGCGTCGAGGCCCTCCGCGAGATCTCGGAAGCGCTGCCGGTCATCTCCGAGCTCAAGATGGCCCCGGAAGGAATGGCCGCACTGACGCTCGTCCGCGAGTCCGTCCGCCGGCAGGAAGTCAACCGGCAGGCGCTTCGCGAGCTCCACGGCTACTTCCAGGAGCTGCAGAACTAGACCGGCGGGTGTCCCGCGCCGCTATCCCTCCCGGGAGTGGCGCATGATCGGCTTCCGCTTCGCGGGCTTCCGTCGGGCCGTCTTGCGGCGAGAGGTCTTCCGGGGCTTTCCGGATTTCTTCATGAGCGCATGCTATCGCCGGCGTCCGGCGGGTAGCATCGCGGCGTGACGCGGATCCTGCTCCTCCTTCCGACGACGAGCTACCGGATTCCCGATTTCCTCGCGGCGGCCGAGCGTCTCGGCGTCGAGGTGACCGTGGCGTCCGATGAGCCGAGCACGATGGAGCCGCTCAACCCGTCCGGGCTCCTGACCCTCGACTTCGACGATCCCGCCGCGAGCGCCGACGTTGCCGCGCGGTTCGCGAAAGCGTTTCCCGTCGCGGCCGTACTCGGCGTGGACGAGCGGACCGCGGTCGTGGCCGCCACGATCGCGGAACGGCTGGGTCTCCCGCACGACTCGGTTGCGGCGGTGCGTGCCGCGGGGAACAAGGCGCTCTTCCGAAGCGCCCTCGCCGAAGCCGGTGCGCCATCGCCGGCCCATCGCGTCTTCTCGCTCGACGACGATTTCCGGGCGGCCGCGTCGGAGGTCCGCTACCCGTGCGTCCTCAAGCCGACGTTTCTCGCGGCGAGCCGCGGCGTCGTCCGCGCGGACGACCCGGCCGCTTTCGCCGCCGCGTGGCGCCGGATCGCGGCGATCCTCGCGGAGCCGGACGTGGCGCGCCGCGGGGGAGCCTTCGCGCGCGAGATCCTCGTCGAGGATTACCTCCCCGGCGCCGAGGTGTCGCTCGAAGGCCAGCTGACGAACGGGCGGCTCCGTGTCCTGGCGTTGTTCGACAAGCCCGATCCCCTCGAGGGTCCGTTCTTCGAGGAGACGCTCTACGTGACGCCGTCGCGGCTGCCCGACGATCTGCAGGCGCGCTGCGCCGAGGTCGCCGAGGAAGGGTGCCGCGCGCTCGGGCTCCGGCATGGGTCGATCCACGCCGAGCTGAGAGTCAACGACGACGGCGTCTGGATCGTCGAAATCGCGGCGCGCTCGATCGGGGGACTCTGCGCCCGCGCGCTCCGGTTCGATACGGGCGCCTCCCTCGAGGAGCTCGTGCTCCTGCAGGCGCTCGGTCGCGAGCCGGCCGACGAGCGCGAGCGTGCGGCGTCCGGGGTCCTCATGATCCCGATCCCGAAGGGCGGCGTTCTCGAGTCCGTGCGAGGGGTGGAGGCCGCGTGCGCCATCCCGGACGTCGTCGACGTGACGATCTCGATCCGTCCCGGCCAGACGGTCGTGCCGCTTCCCGAAGGAGACCGTTACCTCGGGTTCGTCTTCTCCCGCGCCGCGACGCCGGAGCGCGCGGAGGCGGCATTGCGCGAAGCGCACGCGAGGCTGGAGTTCGTCATTCGATGAAGTGCGCCGCCGGTTTCGGCGCCGCCATCACTTGGATGGCGCGTAGTACGGGTTGCGTCCCGCGGCGTGGTCCGTGGTGTCCAGGATCTCGCCGACGCGGGGCACGAGCTCGCGGATCGCTTTCTCGATGCCCTGCTTCAGCGTGACGTCGGCGGCGCCGCACCCCTGGCATCCGCCGCCGAGCCGCAGGTAGACGTTGTTGCGGCGGACGTCGATCAGCTCGACGTAGCCGCCGTGCTGCGCCACGGCAGGATTGATCTCCCGTTCGAGGAGGTCGCGGATCGCCCACTTCAGGTCTCCTTCGGAGGGCAGATCGCGCAAGTACTCGGCCGAGACGATCGGCGCGCCCGACCGGATGTGCTTGCGGATGACGTTCCCGATTCCGAGGGCCGGCCAGTCGACGGGGTGCTCCACGCCGACCGTGACGGTGTTGTCGGCGATCAGGACCGACTCGACGCCCGGGATCGCGAGAAGGTCGGCGGCGAGCGGGGACTCGGGGGAGGGCGTACCCCGCGTAAAGTGCGCCGACTCGCCCGGAAAGACGGGCCGGTCGACGACGAACGCGCACCGGTCGCCCGACCGCGACGGTTCGCCCTGAATCCGGATCTCGGCGTCCATCGGCCGAGTATAGCGCCGCACCCTCGGTTTGACGGGTCGGGCGGCGTCGGAGATAATGCGCCGTTTTTGGAGAGCACCGCCCGATGACCTCGAAGATTCGCCGTCAGGATCTGAAGCGCAACGAGCTCGCGGAAACGATGGGCAAGACCGTCGACTACGTCTCCGGACACAGGAAGGGCGTGACGGAGGCGTTGGCGATCCTCGCGGGCGTCGTGGTCCTCGCCGGCGCGTTCTACCTCTACCGGACCTGGACCGAGCGCTCCGCGGGCCGCTCCCTGTCGGAAGCGCTGGCCATCCTCGACACTCCTCTGGCCTCCGAGCAACCGGGCGCCGCGAAGACCTTCCCCTCGGCCGCCGAGCGCCGGGCCAAGGCCGATCCGCTCCTCCGGAAGGCGGCGGCCCACGGCTCGACCCCCTCGGGACGCGCCGCGCAAGTCATCCTCGCGGCCGGCGGCGCGGACAAGGTGAACCAGGAGGTCGACGTCTTCGAGAAGGCCGCACGCCAGGCCCGGTCGGAGAGCGCTGCAGCCGCGGAGATCGACGCGGCGAAGTCGCTCGCGGCGCAGGGCAAGACGACCGAGGCGATCGACCGGTTGAAGCGGGCCATCGAGTCTCCGACCTCCGCAGCGCCGAAGGACGCCCTCCTGTTCGCGCTCGGCGCCATCTACGAGCAGAGCGGAGCGGCCGCCGACGCGCGGGCGACGTACCAGCGCCTCATCACCGACTATCCGAACTCGCCGTATCGCCCGGACGCCCGCCAGAAGGTCCCGCTGTCGTAACCCTGCTTCACGACATCCTGATCGCCTCGGCGGGACTGGGCGGCATCTGCCTGGTCCTCTTCGTCCTGAACGCGGCGACCATGCGCCGCCTTTCGGATCGTCGCGCCCCGGCGCCGAAGTCGCCGCTCGTCTCGGTCGTGATTCCCGCCCGCGACGAGGAACGGGGCATCGAGGACGCGGCGCGCTCACATCTCGCCCAGACCTACGAGAACCTCGAGGTCATCGTCGTCGACGACCGCTCGACCGACGCGACGCCGGCAATCCTGGCGAAGCTCACGGCGGCGGATCCTCGCCTCGCCGTGGTCGCCGGTGTCGAGCCGCCGGAAGGCTGGCTCGGGAAGCCCCACGCGCAATTCGAAGGCGCATCGCGCGCGAAAGGCGAGATCCTCCTGTTCGCGGACGCCGACGTGAGGTACGCGCCGGAGGCGGTCGCTGACGCCGTCGCGTTCCTGGAGAACGAACGGATCGACCTGATCGCCCTGTTTCCATTCGTCGAGATGCACGGCTTCTGGGAAAACGTCCTCATGCCGTACCTGCCGGTGTCGTACTTCTTCGGTCCGGCCTTCCTGCTCAACTCCGACCGCCAGCGGCGGTTCGCTGCCGGTGCGGGAGCGGGCATGTTCGTGCGCGCGTCGGCCTACCGCGCGGCGGGCGGCCACGAAGCGCTGCGCCAATCCGTCATCGACGACCTCCATCTGGCGACCAACGTGCGCCGGGCGGGAGGCCGATGCCGCATGGTTCGCGCGGACGACCGCGCCCGTATCCGCATGTATCGCGGCTTTCGCGAGATCTTCGACGGCTTCACGAAGAACATGGCCTACGTCTTCGAGGGATGGGCCGGCGGGTTCCTCGCCCTGTCGACGGCATTCTCCTTCCTCGCATGGTCGCTGCCCGCCGTCGTCCTCATCGCCCGTGCGGCCGGCGCGGCGGTTCCGTCGAGGGACGTCGGCTGGGCCGGCCTCGCGCTGGGCCTCGCGATCCTGGGGCGCGCGGCGATCGCTCTCCATCTCGGGCAGCCGGTCTGGCCCTGTCTGACGCACCCGTTCATGGCCGCGATCTGGACGGCGATCACGGCGCGCTCGCTCTCGTGGAGGTTCCTGCGGCGGGAGCTGCGCTGGCGCGGCCGCACGTTTCCGGCGTCCTCCGCCCGGTTCTGACCACGTCACCGGCTTAAAATCGCGCCGTGTTGTACCGATTCGATCACGTCCGCAAGAGCTACGGGCCCAAGGAAGTCCTCCGCGACGCGACCTGGCAGCACAACCCGGGCGAGAAGGTGGGTCTGATCGGCCGCAACGGCGCGGGGAAGACGACCCTCCTTCGGATCGCCCTGGGCCGCGAGGAGCCCGATGCGGGCGAGTTCGTCAAAGCGAACGCCGTGCGGATCGCGACGGTGGAGCAGGCGCTCGAGGCGGATCTGGCCGAGAAGCTCCACGACTACGTCGCGGGAGCCTTCGCCGCGCTGCACGCGATCGAATCGGAGATGCGCCGGCTCGAGCACCGGATGGCCGAAGGCGACGACTCGGCCGCGGTCCACGACCGGTACGACGCGCTGTCCCATCGCTTCGAGAACGAGGGTGGTTACGACATGGTCGCCGAGGTCGAGAAGGCCCTGTCGGGCCTGGGGTTCGAACGCACCGACTTCGGCCGGCCGCTCTCCGAGCTCTCCGGAGGTCAGAAGAATCGGGCGATGCTCGCCCGGGCCATCCTCTCCTCTCCGGACGTCCTGCTCCTCGACGAGCCGACCAATCACCTCGACTTCCAGGCGGTCGAGTTCCTCGAGGAATACCTGGCCAAGTCCCGGCGCGCCTACCTCGTCGTCACGCACGACCGGCGCTTCCTCGACCGCGTGGCTCAGGAGATCGTGGACCTCGAGAACGGGAGGCTGACGGCGTACTCCGGCGGTTACACGGCCTACCGGCGGCAGAAGGCGGAGCGAGTCCTCGCGGCGACCCGCGCGTTCGAGAAGCAGCAGGAGTTCATCGAGAAGGAGCAGGAGTACATCCGCCGCAACATCGCCGGCGTCAACTCACGGCAGGCCAAGGGGCGGCGCACCAAGCTCGCCCGGGTCGACCGGCTCGAGAAGCCCGAGGGCGACGCGACGAGCGTCGACTTCCGGTTCGACGCCGCGCGGATCGGAGGACGCGTGTTCCTCCGGGCGAAAGACCTCGACGCGGGCTACGCGGCTGGAGACCCGATCGTCCGCCGCGTTTCCTTCGAGCTCCTGCGGGGGGAGCGGCTGGCGATCCTCGGCGAGAACGGCACGGGCAAGACGACGCTGCTCAAGACGCTGGCCGGCCGGCTCGCTCCCCTCGGGGGCTCGGCGGCGACCGGTCACGACGTGTCGATCGGCTACTACGACCAGGAGCTCCGCGACCTCGATCCGAGGAAGCGCGCGATCGACGCGGTCTGGGACGAACACCCGGACGAGACCGAGGAATCGGTGCGATCGTACCTGGCGCGCTTCGCCTTCCGGGGCGACGACGTGTTCTCGCCGATCGAGGGGCTGTCCGGCGGAGAGAAGGGCCGCCTCACGCTCGCGGTCGTGATGAAACAGCGGCGCAACCTGCTTCTCCTCGACGAGCCGACCAACCACCTCGACCTCGATTCGCGCGAGGCGCTCGAGGATTCGCTGGAGGACTTTCCAGGCTCGATCGTCTTCGTGTCGCACGACCGGGCGTTCATCGACCGCCTCGCCACACGCGTCGTCGACCTGAGGGACGGCCGCGCCGCTTTCCTGGATGGCAACTACACGGATACGGCGGATGCGCGCGCGGAGAGGCGCCGCCGGGCCGAGGCCCCGTGGACCGACGAGCCGAAAGCTCTGGCGCCTCCGCTTTCGGCCGCGCCGCCGACGCCCTCGAAGCCGCCGCGGTCCCCGAAGCGGGCGGAGTCGCCCGAGGACAAGGAAGCGGCTCGCCGGCGGCGGCGCATCAAGGCCCTGGAGGAGAAGATCGCCGGGCTCGAGGCGGAAGTCGAGGCGATCGAAACGCGGTTGTGGGACGAGGCGCTGACGCTCGGCCCGGTCGCCGCACACGAGCTGTCGAAGCAGAAGACGGCGAGAAAAGAGGAGCTGGACGCCCTCGTCGAGGAGTGGGCGAAACTCTCCGAGGAGGCCGACGCCTCCGCGGTCCGGCCGTCGTGAGCGCCGACGCGAGACCCTCCGCCGCGGCGATCATCGCCATCGGCTCCGAGATGCTCGGACCGCTGCGCCAGGACACCAACTCCCAGTGGCTGTCGGCGCGGTTGGAAGAGGTCGGCATCCCCGTCGTGCGCAAGTCCATCGTCGGCGACGATCCGGCGCTCGTCGTCGTCGAGCTCGAGTTCGCCGCAAAGACCGCCCGCTACGTCCTGACGACCGGTGGGCTCGGCCCGACCGCCGACGACGTGACCGTCGCCGCCGCGGCGTCCTGGCTCGGAGCCCGGCTCGAGCGCAACGAACCGTTCCTCGCCCGGATGCGGGAGCGGTTCGCCCGCCGCGGGTTCGCGATGCCGGCCTGCAACGAGAAGCAGGCGGACTTCATCGTCGGAGCGCGGGTCCTCGAGAATCCTCGAGGCACCGCGCCCGGATTCTGGGCCGAGCGCGGCGGCGGCGAGGTCGTCATCCTCCCGGGCGTGCCTTCCGAGATGAAGGAGATCATGGAGGCGACGGTCCTCCCGGAGCTCAAGGCCCGCGCCATGGGCGTCGTCGGGCGGCGCCGCGTCCTGCGGATCGCGGGCATGGGGGAGTCGGCCGTCGAGGAGCTCGTCGCTCCCGTCTATGCGAAGTGGAAGGACGATCCCGTCACGATCCTCGCCTCTCC
>Ga0126381_100011151_pt1 | contig 10151 bp, 7 predicted proteins | sample PanSoiMetPlot_28_FD_96465 | JGI IMG/M metagenome (GOLD analysis project Ga0126381, IMG submission 96465) | Tropical forest soil microbial communities from Panama - MetaG Plot_28 | ecosystem: Environmental > Terrestrial > Soil > Tropical forest > Bulk soil | place: Panama | collected 2016-02-17 | reverse complement strand
GGTCGAGTGCGGCAATGAAGCCAGGCTGCGTCCTGATCTTGCGCAGCTGTTGTTCCTTCGGGTGCAGTGCATTCATGATCCACCTCACAACTTGCAGTAGTGCGTTCGCTGCTAGGCCGCGAGTGATGCGCTCTTTGAGGCGATGACTCGCAGCAGCTCGTTCCACGAGGCGACGAATGATGCCGCGCCCTCCTCCTGAAGCCTCGCCGCCAGGGCGTCAAGGTCCACGCCAGCCTTGGTGAAACCAGCCAGCACTGACTCGAAATCGCCACCGTCGGTCGCGATCAGCGGACCCAGCTCCCCGTGGTCCGCGAAGGCTTTCAACGTGTTCTCGGGCATTGTGTTGACGGTAAGCGGGGCCGCGAGTCCCTTGACGTACAGGATGTCGGAAGCGTTGGGATCCTTCGTACCGGTGCTCGCGAAGAGCAGCCGCTGCGGTCGCGCCCCGGCGTTGAAGGCCCGGCGCCAGCGCGGCGATGCAAGCAACTCCGCATAGGACTTGTAAGCACGCCGGCCAATCGCGACACCCAGCGTGTTGGTAAGCGGTGCGGGAGCCTTGCCGGCCACGGCGACGTCCCAGCGACTCACGAACAGTGAGGCGACTGAGCCCACATTGGGATTGAGCCCGGCAGCAATCCGGCGCTCGATGCCGCGCATGTATGCCTCGGCCGCCGCCAGATACTGCTCAGAGGAGAACAGCAGCGTTACGTTGATTGGTACGCCCGCGAAGATCGCCTCTTCGATCGCAGGCAGGCCCTCTTTCGTGCCAGGGATCTTGATAAAGAGGTTCGGTCGAGCGGCTCGCCGATGGAGATCCTGCGCCGCGGCGAGCGTCGACTTCGTGTCGTACGCCAGTAGCGGCGAAACCTCGAGCGACACCCAACCGTCCACTGCCGAGGTCCGCTCGTGGATCGGGCGGAAGAGGTCCGCGGCCTGCGTGAGATCCTGCAGCGCGATCTCGAAAAACAAACTCTCGCCTGACTTGCCGGCCTTCAGTCGCTCGCGAATTTCCGTATCGTACGCGCTGCTGTTCTTGATCGCGTGGTCGAAAATCGTCGGGTTGGAGGTGAGTCCGGTGATCGACAACTCATCGACGTAGCGCTTGAGCGTACCACTCGTCAGCAGATCCCGGGTGATGTTGTCGAGCCAGAGGCTCTGGCCTGCGTCGTAGAGTTTCCCTGTAGCTTTCATCGCTTCACCTCGATGGCTGGTTGCGCCGTTCCGTGGACCGGCCTGCGTACATCCCGCCGTCCCAAAACGTCAGGGCGGCAATCCAGGCGGGTCTACGGCGCCGGATGGTCACGGGAGTTCTCGTTCACCTGGTGTGACGGCGGGTCGCAGACAGAGTGCACTACCCGCTGTCCGCCGCGCAGCGTAGCTTCTCCGATTGCCGCTCGGCAATATTGCGCACCTGCGCTGTGAATCGTCCGCGACGATGGGATTTGCCTGATTTCGGCGCCCGCGGCTGCACGGAACGGTCACGATCACGGTTGGGTCTCTTTGAAGTGAGCCATCCGGGCGGCGAACATGCTCGCCCTGAAGCGCGCCGCGCGCAGCGCGCCTCGGGGCTAGCAGAACCTCAGGCGCGGCATTTACGCCGCGGTGCTGCTTAGTGTTCATTTCGGCGTTGCGGCGCTACGGGTCGCAACCGTTGCAATCCGCGAGGGCGGAATTCGCCGCGCCTCGAGCGACCGAGAGGGGCGGATTTACGGAACAGTGCGAATGGATTGAGGAAATTGCCGGCGTTGAGGCCCCTGCCGGGCGGCAATTACTTAATTTTCCAATTGATATAGCTCTTAATTGGGAGTGATTTTGAGTCGCTCCGGGACTCAGACTTGCGGGCGCACTATTGATGGTTCGCGCGTGAGCCACGCGAGAATAACCAATATCAAGGGGTCTGCCGTGCGTATGAGATCGGATGCGTTGCTACCGCAGGATTCAAAGACTACGAGTCTTCCGTGACGCTGCGGTTCGGAGCGCGGGGGCTCGCGTGCGCGTTGCTCAGCGTCGTCGCCGTGTGCGTGGCGCACACACCGGATTCGGCCAGCTCACAGTTTCAGCAGATCCAGCGGCAGCTGCACGACTCGCATGCCCGCAATGACTGGCAGGCCAATCTGCGCTACGCCAGGTCACTCCGTGAGCTGCTCAACGCCGCGCCGAATTCGCAACTGGAGGTGGCGCGAGCGGAGCTCCACCTCGGCGAGACGGAGGCCGGACTGCGCGATCTCGCGGTGTTCGCGCGCATGGGCCAGACCGTCGATCCGGCGCAGATCTTTCCGAGTATCGCTTCCCTCCCCAACCAGGCGGCGCTGCGCAACATACAGCAGACTCTCGAGGCGAACCGCCGCGAGATCTCGCGCGGTTCGACCGCGTTCGTACTGGCTGACCCGAGACTGCTGGCCGAGGACATCGACTACGACTCACACAGTCAGACGTTCTTCATCTCGAGTGTCAGGCTCGGCAAGATCATCACCGCGGACCTGCACGGTGCGAGCCGCGACTTTGCGCGGGCACCGGACGGCTGGCCGTTGCTCGCGCTGAAAGTGGACGCCAGGCGGCGCCAGTTGTGGGCGACCGAGGTCGCTCTGCAGGGCTTCGGTTTCGCGCCCAAGAGTGACTGGGGCAGATCAGCGCTGGTGTGCTACTCCTTGAATGGCGGAAAAGTTCTGCGCCGTGTTGAAGGCCCGAAGGGGAGCGCCCTCGGCGACATGTTGTTGACGCCGCTGGGTGAGGTCGTTGTCTCCGATGGCGAAGGCGGCGGGGTCTATCGCTTGGCCGCGGAAGGTTCGGCACTCGAGCGGATCGATGCGGGCGACTTCATTTCCCCGCAGACTGCGGCGCTTCATCCCGATGGCAAACACCTGTTCGTCCCGGACTACCTGCGCGGAATCGGCGTGCTGGATCCGACCTCGAGACATGTCGAGTGGTTGCCGATGAAGGGGCGGTTCGCACTCAACGGCATCGATGGCCTTTATGCCGCACGGAAAGCGCTCGTCGCCGTGCAAAACGGCACCGCACCCGAGCGCGTCATGATCTTCACACTAAATGACTCCCTGACCGAGGTCACCTCTGAGAAGATCATCGAGCGTGCAAGCGACACTCTTGGAGACCCGACGCATGGCGTGATCGTCGGCACTACCTTCTACTACATCGCCAACTCGGGTTGGGACGTAATTGACGCGCATGGAGACCTCAAGCCGGGCGCCCGGCTCTCGCCAGCGCGGGTCATGCGAGTCGAGCTGCAGTAGCGCCCGAATTACCCGACCCCTTAGCCGCGGCCCATTTGCCGACCACCTCGACCTTGGCCGTATGATCGACGACGATGCCCGGTATAGTCTGATTTCAACAATGAGAGTTGGGTACCTATGAGAGCCACATCGTGAGATACCCCATTCCCACCCTGGTCCTATGGTTGTTTGCCGCCTCCGCAGCATCGGCCGCGGACAACATGCGCGCCGTTGTTTTCGTCGACGGAAACTTCGAGATCCAGTCGATTCCGAAGCCGAAACCACAGCCCGGTGAGGTGCGAATCAAGGTTCGGGCGGCATCGGTGAATCCGGCGGACTGGAAACAGATCGCACGCGTCGCACCAGGAACGCCTCTGATTCCCGGCAGGGATCTCTCAGGTGTCATCGACGCGCCGGGAGATGCAGCCGCCCCATGGAAGGTCGGTCAGGCGGTCATCGCACTCGCAAGGGGCGGCTCGTACGCGGAATATGCGGTCGCTTCGGTGAACGCCGTAGCGAGCAAGCCGCAGCGTCTGTCTTTCGAAGAGGCTGCCGGAATTCCCGTGGTAGGAGAGACAGCCTGGCGCGCGCTCGTCACTATCGCCGACGTACAGCGCGGCCAACGAGTACTCATTCAGGGTGGTGCGGGTGGTGTCGGTTCATCGGCGGTTCAGATCGCCAAGGCGCGAGGCGCTTACGTCATCGCCACGGCATCTCCGAGCCACAACGAGCTGCTCCGTTCGCTTGGTGCCGACGAAGTCCTGGACTACCACAACGTACGATTCGAGGAGAAGCTCAAGGACATCGATGTGGTGTTGAATACCGTAGACGCTGACACCGGTGCGCGCTCGATCGCCGTCGTGAAGCCTGGCGGCATCCTGGTTTCCGTGGCCGGAGCGGCGCCGACCGCGCAATGCGAGGCGTCGCACATTCGTTGCGCCGTCACCGGTCACGCGACGGGCGAGATGCTTCCCGCGCTGAGCAAACTCGCAGACGAGGGGAAGTTCCGTATCCACATCGACCGGCAGTTTCCCCTTGCCGAGGCGGCACAAGCGCTGGAGCTCAACCGGCAGGGACACACCGGCGGCAAGATCATCCTCGAAGTGAGTCGCTAGAAGACGCCCGCCAAGTCGCCGTGGGCAGCGCCGCGCCGTGGCCGCTGTGGCGCGGCTGTGGTCAACGCAAAGGTTGGAGCGAGTACTCCTGCAAAGCTTCATAGTCGTGCTCCCGTTGGCATGCAGCTGTAGAGTCGATCTCGACGGTCCAGGCGTAGCTCTCCAACCTAAGCCGAGCGGCGGTGTCGGCGGGGACAGACGCGCGAGCGGTTTCGCGCGACCAACGCGCGGCGCACAATATAAGAGCACGTGCGATCCCGCTCGTGTGGTCACACTCGCCGGCGTTGGCCGCAACGATGTTGAGCCAGTTCAGTTGGTGGGCGATGCTTCCAGGGAAGTATCCGCGAGCACGAAATCTCGCCCTCCTGCTTGCGGACTACGGGTGGTCGCCGGTCACCACCGCCGGTTTCCTCTTCGCTCACCGGTACATTGTCGTGGCAGAGCTTCGTGCCTGGCACCAAGCTGCCCGTTGCAATCGTCTCTGGAGGTCAAGAGCATGAGCTCCGGCAGCCTGGATCACCGCATCCGTCTTGCCATCGCTGGCGTCGGCAACTGCGCAGGCAGCTTGCTCGAGGGAATTACCTACCATCGCGAGCGCAAGCAGACGCGAGGTCTGCTCTTCCCGGTGCTAGCGGGATACGCCGTTGGCGACATAGAAGTTGTTGCCGTCTTCGATGTCGCTCGTGACAAGGTAGGCCGTCCACTGTGCGAGGCGATCCATCAGCCACCGAACAACTCTGTGCGCATTCCCCAGCTCACCGTGCATGAGAGCACTGTCGTGATGCGTGGTCCCAGCCTGGATGGCAACCCCGCCCACCTTGCGCGCCTGGCACCCGAATCGCCGACAAGACCGGTCGACGTCGAGGCGATACTGCGCGATAGCCGCGCTCACGTACTCGTAAACTTGTTGCCGACCGGCAGCCTGGAGGCCAGCACCTTTTACGCGCGAGCGGCACTGGCCGCTGGATGCGCCTTTGTCAATTGCATTCCAACGGTGCTGGCGCAACGAGCGGAGATCCAGCAGATTTTTCTTCACAAAGGCATTCCTCTCCTCGGAGACGACATCAAGAGTCAGCTCGGGACCACGATCCTGCACCGCACCCTGCTGCAGATGCTGCGATTACGCGGCGCCTGCCCGATTCGCAGTTCACAGATAAATGTCGGCGGCAACACCGATTTCGCCAATTTTGTGCACCGGGGGGAAACAAAGCTCGCCTCCAAGCGCAAGTCAATGGCGAATCTCGTGGGAGAAGCCGAATCCCACGTCGGCCATCACTACGACGTGACCCGCGGGCCCTTTAAGCACGCGTTCATTGATATCGACGCGGTCGTCTTCGGCGGCTCCACGGTCAATGTCTCAGTTCGTCTCGAGAGCGATGACAAACCCAATAGCGCCGGTAGCGTGGTCGATCTGATCCGCATTGCAAAGGCGGCGCTCGATCGGCGGGTTGGCGGTATCGTGCCGGAGGCGTGCGCGTTCTATATGAAGTCGCCGCCCGTCGAAATGGGAGAGTTCGAGGCACTGCGCCGCCTCGAGGACACCTGGGTAAAACCTCGAAGCTACCGCGGCATGCGGCGCGCAGCATCGAAGTAATGCGGAGAACACCGTATGATTGCGCGGCTGTTGCGTCGTTGGATGTCTCGACCTTTAGTGCTGTGCGCACGGATTATCATGCGTACACGCATTGCGCCGAACCAATTGACGCTCGCCGGACTCAGTCTCTGTGCGATGTCGGGATTGCTTCTCGCCATGGAGAGACCCCTGCCCGCTGGCGTACTGCTTCTGCTGGCAGGGTTATTCGACACTTTGGATGGTGCACTTGCGCGCCAGATCGCCCGGGCGTCTCCGTTCGGAGGTTTCGTCGATTCGATCAGCGACCATTACGGGGATTTCGCCATCTATCTGGGACTTGTGTGGTACGGGGTGCAGGTGGCCGACAATGCTGTCGTCCTCCTGAGCGTCGTGGCAATGTTTGGGTCCCTCGTCGGAAGTCAGATCCGCTCGCGCGGAGCGATGCTCGGGTTTGATACCAAGGATGTGGGGCTCTTCACGCGCGCTGAACGTGTGATTGTGCTGACCATTGGATTGTGCACCGGCTGGACCACGGTTGCGCTTGCTGTGTTGGCGTTGGGAAACAACGCGTCCGCGCTGCAGAGGCTGGGTTATGTTGTAGCTCAGCGCACGCGGGTCGATACTCCGGTGGCGAAGCACTAAGCGGATCTGGCTACTGAAGGTCAGAGCTTCGCACGCCGGAGCAGCTGTGCGTTGAGTGCCACAATGATGGTGGAGAGATTCATTGCCAGGGCGCCCACACTCATCGGGAGGTTGACGCTCCAGCGGATAAACAGTCCCGCAGCCGCTGGAATGGCGATCACGTTGTAGGCGGTCGCCCACAGCAGATTTTGCACCATTTTGCGGTACGAGGCCCGCGACAGTTCGATTGCGCGTACCACGTCGCGTGGGTCGCTGCGCACCAGCACTATTCCGGCGGACTCTACTGCCACATCCGTGCCTGCACCGATTGCGATTCCAACGTCGGCCGTCGCGAGCGCCGGTGCATCGTTCACGCCATCGCCAACCATGGCCACTTGCCTGCCGCCCGCTCGGAACCGCTCGACCGCCGCGGCCTTATCGGCCGGCAGAACCTGCGCTGCGACTTCGTCAATCCCCAGTCTGCTCGCAACCGAACTGGCAACCGCTTGGGAATCGCCCGTGAGCATTGCGACACGGACGCCGAGTTCGTGCAGTGCCTTGACTGCCTGGGCAGACTCGGGCCGGATCTCGTCTTCGACGGCAAGCAGGCCGATTACGGCGCCGTCTCGCAGGAGATAGAGAACGGTACGTCCTTCAGACGTCCAGGTGCTTGCAGTCTCATCGAGTTCTGGTGGAACAGCGGGCTTGATGTCAGCGAGTAGTCCCGGACCGCCAACGAGCACACTGTGACCGTTCACGGTCGCGCGCGCGCCCAACCCTGGCAATGCCGCAAAGCTTGCGGCGGCCCGAGGCTCGATGCCGCGCTGGCGCGCACCGCGGACAATGGCTCTACCGACCGGGTGCTCCGAATCCGCTTCGACGGTCGCGGCAATCGCCAGCATCTCCCGCACATCCACCCCTGGGGCAGTGGAGAGCTCCGAGAGCACAGGTGCCCCGCGGGTGAGTGTTCCTGTCTTGTCGAAGATCACGACATCCAGGTTGCGCGCCCGCTCGAGTGCGAGGCGATCTTTCACCAGCAAACCGTTGCGTGCGCCGAGAGACGTCGAGATCGCGATCACAAGCGGAATTGCCAGTCCAAGCGCATGCGGACACGCAATGACGAGTACTGTCGCTGTGCGGATGAGCGCATGCTCTCGATCGCCGGCGAGCCACCAATAGACGAATGTCAGAGTGCCGGCGGCAACCGCAATGTAGAAAAGAAGTGCCGCCGCGCGATCGGCCAGAGCTTGCGCATGCGAACCGGAGCTCTGCGCGGCGGCAACCAGTCGCATGATGCCCGAGAGTGCCGTTTGTTCCCCGACAGCTCCGACGCGCATCCGAAGACTTCCGCCCTCGACAACGGTGCCGCCCACCACTGCGGCACCCGCCTCCTTGGATATCGGCCGCGACTCCCCGGTAATGAAGGACTCATCGACATCGGCCGTCCCTTCCACAACCGTTCCATCCGCAGGCACACGAGACCCAGGCCGAACCAGGAGCACGTCGCCGACGCGCAACTCCGCAAGAGGTACTCTTTCGATACCCGACTCCGATATCCGCTCCGCGGTGTCGGGCAGAAGGGCGGCCAGGGCGTCGAGGGCGCCGCGGGCTTGAGCAATCGCTTTCATTTCGAGCCAGTGCCCGAGAAGCATGACGCTGATCAGCGTCGAGAGCTCCCACCAGACGTCGACTGCGAAAACACCGAGAGTCGAAGCAAGAGAAGCAGCAAAAGCAACCACGATCCCCAGGCTGATCAGGGTCATCATTCCCGGCGCACGGCCCGCCAGCTCATGGCGTGCGCCCTGGATGAACACGCGACCGCCATACAGGAAGATAATCGTGCCAAGAATGGCGGGAATGAATCTCGAACCGGCGAAGGTGGGAGCACGGTACCCGAGCCAGTGCTGTACCTCACTCGACCAGAACACCACCGGAAGGGTGAGCGCCAGGCACAGCCAAAACTTGTCCCGAAACATGGCCACGGAGTGGCCGGCGTGCCGATCGTCTCCGGAATGCGCAGGCATATTCGGCTCCCATGCGTTTGGCCATGAACCGTTCAGATCCGGATTGATCGTCCGATCTTCCGTTTACCTCCATGCTGCGACGACGCCAATCCGATAGTGTAGGTCGAGTACAACGCGTGAAACATAGGACGGCAGAAAACAACAATCACGAGTCCTACCGCACCAGTACTGTGCAGAAGCTTCCAGGCGCGCCGCTCCAACCCGTCGCCGCTGGCGTAGAAGGAGTCGGCAGCCATGGTGAAGATGAAGGCATAGCCGATTTCGCCCACCAAGCGCGCTGGCCGCCTTGCCGGCCGCAGCGAATTCCACTGGCGCATGGGTGCGAAGGCGATGAGTGCAAGCAAGGTGCATTTGGCAACGGGCGAAACCTTCACCGCTCGCTTGTTGCCGTCCTTGCGACGAGCCGGGTGAGATCACGAGAGTATCGATTGAGGTCTGCGTAACGCTGGGCGAAAATCCTGCCGTACCGCTGTGCGTCTCGGCAGGTGTCTCGAAAGTGCGCCAAGGCAGTCCAAGAACCCTGTTGACTTTGAATGTCTTCGCACCCGACGGACCGCTTCGAGGCGAGTCAAACTCGCGTTGCAGCCTGACATGATCGGAAGCAACTCAATCTAGGGCGCTGCCTTGGCCACCGGGGTCTGTTTGTTATGTACAATCGGAAACTCGGACTCAGGTCGTGCCCAGCAGATAATGGGCGAGCCGTGCTGCCGAGGGCTGTTCTGCTGGTGGTCCCGAGCTGCATGCTCACGGGCTGCTCGCTCGCGGCAGCACCCTCTTTCGCGTTGTTCGGCGCCTACTTTCCGGCCTGGATGTTGTGCGGGCTGATCGGCATCGTCGGGGCGGCAGCCACTCGAGTGCTTCTTACGAGTCCAGCCCTGAGCGGCGTGGTCCCCTTCCCGTTTACCGTTTGTACGGCCGTGGGCGTTATCGCCGCGCTGCTCAGCTGGCTGGCGCTCTTCAGGTGAGGCCGTGAAAGCAGAGGGCATGCGTCGGTTGTTCACGCGCGGTCGCCTCATCGCGCTCGGGGCCACCGCGGTGGCCGTGGTGGCCGCCGTCCTGGTCGGATCCTGGGTCCGTGGGCACCCCTCTTCGAGCGATGCCTCGATCGATGCGGATGTGGTGCATGTCGCGGCCGCGGTCGGGGGTCGAATCATCGAGATCCCCGTCCGCGAGAACTCCGCTGTTCACCGCGGCGAGCTCCTCTTTCAGATCGATCCGCTGCCGTACCAACTTGCCGTCTCCCAGGCGCAGGCAGACCTGGCAGTCGCCGAGGGACAGCTCGACACTCACAGGAGGTACGTCTCGACGCAACGCTCCAATGCAACGATTGCGCAAGACCAGACGCGGAACGCCAAGGCGAATTACGAGCTCGCAACGCGAACCGCGGAGCGCCTGAGACCCTTGACTGCGAAGGGCTACGTGCCCAACCAGCAGCTCGACCAGGCCGACGTCAGCGCGCACGATGCGGCGACGCGGCTGCAGCAGGCGCAGGTGCAGCAGCTCGCGGCCATAGAGGCGATTGACACGCTGCAGGCCGCCGAATCGCTGGTCGCGGCGCGGCAGGCGGCGCTCGCGCTGGCGAAGCGCTATC
>Ga0126381_100011150_pt1 | contig 10151 bp, 21 predicted proteins | sample PanSoiMetPlot_28_FD_96465 | JGI IMG/M metagenome (GOLD analysis project Ga0126381, IMG submission 96465) | Tropical forest soil microbial communities from Panama - MetaG Plot_28 | ecosystem: Environmental > Terrestrial > Soil > Tropical forest > Bulk soil | place: Panama | collected 2016-02-17 | reverse complement strand
GCGCACCGACACGCTCCCGCATTGGGCATGCGAAGAGATCGCACGCAAAATGCTCGAAGCAGCGATGAAAGCGCGCGGTCATGTCAACGAATCAAAAACCTGAAATCATCCGCCACACCAGGGCGCTCGATGAGCTGCTCTGGCAAATTTACGTTTACCTCGTCGATCCGCAGCTCGTGATCCAAGTTCACGAACCGGAAGACAAACCAACCGGAGACCAACATGGCCGCGACGTTCACCACTGAGCAAACTTTGCCCTTCGGCTTCCAGGTCGTCGATGGACGCGGTCGCGTCGTGGCAATCGACGGCGAACCAACTTGCACCGTCTCCGACGAAACCGTCTGCACCGTGTCCATCGCCGACAATGGCGACAACACCTGGAGCGGCGAATTGTCCTCCGTCGCTGAAGGCGCCGCACGGCTGACGATTCAGGCCGACGCCGACCTCGGAGCCGGAATCCAGGAAGTGCTCGCCACCCTCGACGTGACCGTCACCCTCGACCCGAGGACTTCCGAGCGCATGGCCAGCGTCACCGCAGGCACGCCCGCAGACAAGCCCGTCTCGTAGCCTTGGACTGTCCCACCCCAACAACACGTAGCAGCGAACGCTTGCTGCTACGCCTCGACCCCGAGATTGCTTTGCGTGTGAAAAAGCCACCCCCATGCAATTCGTGTTCGTCAACGCAAAGGCAACGCCAGTGAGCGCAGCTCGCACCATCGCGCCTTCGCTCACGATCGCCTGCACCTGGCCCGTCCCCAAGTCCTGGGCACCCTACGCGCCGCCAGCTCCAACACCACTGACACAGCTCGCGCCAACACCATCCCCGATCAAGCTCCATGCAATGCGTCGCGCCCCGCGCAAGCTCCGACGCTTCCCAAACCGCGGCTGACAATGGGCCCTACTTTTCGCGCGGGTCCTATCCGGGTACCCTCCCGGAGCGGGCACTGCCCGACCCGCCCCTGAATTTTGCGCAAAATTTTCTGGGGGGAGTTGGTAGACGGAAGTTTTAACGGTTCCCAGGCTTACGGGGGCGGTCGCTGGTTCGGAATTTTTGGTCGGCTGATGTCGGAGTGCGGGGAGGGGACAAAAGCTATCAGCGAGCTTCCTACGCGGTTTGAGGGTGATCTTTATTCTAATACTCCCGACAGAATGGTTTACCTATTCGCCCCTTGAGCAACACCGGGGGCGAAGCTCGGGGAGAAGCTTGACACGGGAGCGCGGTCTCGTGCGGGACGCCTGGAAGGTTGACAACGGCCTGGCGTTTCGACTGACGAGTTCGATGGGTCAGCGCGCCGCTTTCAGCGGAGGTCACCGGTTCGAATCCGGTCTGTGTTGGTTTCCCTTGGACGACGGGGGAGGCGTTGACCGCTGCAGTCCGGTTGGCGTCTCCCTCTTTGGCTTCACCCGTGTCGTGTCAGCGTGATGGCGAGGCCGATGATGGCGCCGACGTTGACGACGACGGAGCTGAGGATCATGCCGAAGGTCCAGAGCAGGAGCGACGTTTTTAGCTCGGCGAGATCGAGCTTGGTGGCGAGCTGAGAAATATCCGGGGCGCGCACGGCAGCGATGACGGCGTCGGCTTGTTCCTCGGTGAAGCCAGCGTTGCGCAAGCAGCGTGAGATCGCGAGGGTATCGAAGGCGATGCTCATGAGCGTTCTCTCTCGCGGATCGCGCTGTAGAGGGCGATGCGGATTGGTTCGAGCACGTCGCATTTATCGAGGTGCCGCGTCAGTCCGAGCGGCAGCAGCCAATCGATCTCTTCATTCGCGGTGCCGTGGTGGCAGAGCGGACATTTGGCGCGGTCGTTTTTGGCGTCGAGCTGGGCCATGGCGATGATTTCGCGGACGGTTTGGTCGTGCCATGACCGGGCTTGCTCGAAGGTCTCGCAGGTTTTGAACCCGCCGAACACGTTGGACTCGGCTGGCAGGCGTCGCTGAACTTCTTGGATCACCAGGCAGGCGAGGCGCCATTCGTTGTTTGTCATCATGATCCTTCGCGGTGAACTGCGTCGATGCGGTCCTGGAGAGCTTTGCTGAGATTGTCGATGGCGTGCGGTTCGCGAACCAAACGCACGACGATGCACTCAAGCAGCCCCCGTATCTCGCGCAGCTCGTGGAGGATTTGCTGGTCGGTCATGGCGCGGCTCCGAACACCTTGAGGAACGCTGCACCGGCGGCGAAGATGGCGGCGCCAGCGCCCATCAGTGTTGCTGCTGCACCGACGCCTGCCAGGATCAACTGCCAGGGGGCGAGCCGCATTTCTTGCTGAGCTTGCGAGACTTGAGTTCGTGATCGGTCGATGTCCGCAAGCATCTGATCGATGTGGGCGATCTTCTCGCGGATGTCGAGCGTTCTGGATTCATCGGCGTCGATCGTTGCCATGGATGATCTCCGGGAGTGAGTGCTCGGGCCTGACCCTGGTCTTACGGCTAGGATGCTGCAAGGCCGAGGCCTCGCCTGCTGAACGCCTGGAGGTGCACCTCCGACGCAAACGTCCTGCCAGAGGCCCTGCCCGAGCAAGGTGGAATTTACCCACGATCAAGTGGAGGTTCAAGGTGTCGGTTGTTCACTCGGTAGCGGCGCGCGATGCGATGGCCGACGCGGTTTGTTCGAAGCTCGACTTGGGATCGGGCAATGGCAAGCTGGTGTTTCAGACTTCGTCGAGTCAGACGGTGGCGACGCTGCTGTTTACGAAGCCTGCGTTTGCGGCGGCATCGGCTGGGCTCGCGGTAGCGGCGACGATCTCGTCGGACACCAACGCGGCGGGCGGGACGATCGCGAAGGCCTCGGCCCAGGATTCGACCGGGCTTGAGGTATTCAACTGCGCGGTGACGGCGCCCGGTGGCGGCGGCGACATCGTGCTCTCGTCGGTGGTCATCTCGCCGGGGCAAACGGTTTCGCTTTCGGGTCTCACCTACACGGCGCCGACCTGATGGCGATCGGCAGCTATTTCGGCGCTGGCACGCTGGCCAACCATTCAAGCGGTGGCCAGGCCTCGCTGGCGGTGGCGCTCACGGCCGCGATCGGCATCGACGATCTGTTGGTGGCGCTCGTCGCGGTCGACAATGCGTCGACCGTGCAGGCAACCGACGAAGGGGCGGTCGCCTCGGTCGTCGATGACGCCGGGAACTCGTGGCAAAAGGTGGCCGAGATCACCTGCACCGAGGGCCTCGGCATAGCGGACGGCGTCGTATGCGCGGTCTGGTTCTGCAATCCCGTAACGCCGCTCGCGATCGGCAACAACGTCACGATCAACTTCGCGGCCCCGCTGCGCAATGATGCCGCCGCCTCGATCGCCGCCTGGCCGCTCGCGGTGGGCGGAACCGCAGCCGTGTCTGATGCCCCGGTGCGCTCAGCCGTCATCGGTGCGCCCGACGCGCTCGATCTCATCACCAGCGGCATCAGCGTATTGCGCCTGCGTGCCATCGCCAGCGAGCTGAAGAACAGCATCGTGCTGACAGCAACCCCCGGCTTCGACGGCGTGGTCGATCAGGCGGTGGGCAGCTCCACCTCGGCGGTCGGCATCCGCGCCGAATACTTCGTCACCACCCTCACCGACGCGCCCTCGCAGCCGTCGCTGTTCACCGCGGATCACGCCTCGATCTACGTCGCGTTCGAGGAAGTCCCTCCCGTCGATGGCGACGGCGCCCTCGCAGCCGATCCCGCGACCATCAGCGGCGTTGGTGTCTCCAGCTCGCACGGTTCGGGCGCGCTCGTTGTTTCCGCGGCCGTCGTCCGCAAAGGCCTCGACCTGGAGCGCGCGGCCACCGTCGCGACCGGCGGCGGCAAAGCCCACGTGCCCTGGCGCTTCTTCATCGGCGATACCTGGCTGATCGAGTTCACCCTCGCCGACCGGTTCGGCGTGGTCTACGACATCACCCACGCCGCGCTCGAATGGAAACTCGACGACGCAGCCAAGACGAAAAACTTCTTCACGCTGACGAACGGCGCCGGGATCGAGGTGATCGATCCGCTCAACGGGGTGTGCATGGTCGTCCTCCCGATCGCCTCGACGGCGACCCTTGTCGCCGCCGACTACTGCGATCAGCTCCGCGGCACGATCGGTGGCGTCGGGATGGTGCAAAGCTTCGGCGTCATCACCGCGGTCGCACCGCTGGTGTGACCATGGTCGTCGATGATCCCGCCCACTGGCGTGATCGTGCCGTCGAGGCCCGCGCGCTCGCCGACCAGATGAGCGACGAGCTTTCGCGCAACACGATGCTCAAGATCGCCGACGACTACGAACGCCTGGCCGAGCGCGCCGAGGAGCGGCGTCGGCGGCAACGAACGGAGAAGTGACATGCAAAACATCGGTCTGATCCTGCTGGTGTTCGCGTTCGTGTTCGCCGTGATCGCGGCGTGCATCATGCCGGGTACCGGTCGCTGGAGCTTCGGCTGGGCTGCGATTGCTTGCTGGCTTGCCGCAGAAATCATCGGCGGGGCGGCGCGGGTTTTTCACTAGGCGCCCCGCCGCCATGCCTCACCGGGTGCGAGACGGTCGCGCCACTGCCGCCGATCGCGCCGCCACCTCCGTCAATCTGCAACGGGTGTTGAAATGAGACTCATGACTGCTACGCTCGCCGCGCTCGCGTGGTTCGCCATGCCTGCCCAGGCGCAAGACTTCGGCCGGATGTTCCCGCAACTCCAGCCGTTCCAGCCGCCCGAGGTGCTGCTCACGAATCTAGCCGCGAGCATGCAGGACCCCAACGATCCGGTGAACGATAACCCGGCGCTGCACGGCTCGATCTTCACGTACGTGGGGCAGTTCTTGGATCACGACCTCACGCTGATGACGCCGCCGCTCGATCAGGCCAGCGACGACCTCTCAGCGATCTCGAACGCACGCACGCCGCGCCTCGATCTCGACTCGGTCTACGGCGGCGGTCTCCAAGGCTCGCCGAACTTCTACGACGCCGCGGGGCACTTCGTCACGGTGGTCAACGCGAACGGCGTCGAGGACCTGCAGCGCGCCGCGGACGGAACTGCCGTCCTGGTCGAGGGACGCAACGATGAGAATTTGGTGATCTGTCAAATTCACATCGCGTTCCAACGGTTTCACAATTACTACATCGATCAAGGCTTCAGCTTCTCCGACGCGCAGCAGCTCGTCCGCTGGCACTGGCAATGGGTGGTGGTGCACGACCTCTTGCCCGAGTTCGTCGGCCAGGATGTGGTCGACCAGTTCCTGGTCTACAACGGAGCTGGCAAGCCGAACGTCCGTTATCAAAACTACAAGCCCGGCAATCCCAACCGGCCGATGACCCCGATCGAGTTCACGGTCGCCGCCTATCGCTTCGGCCACTCGATGATCCGCCTCGCATACTTCCTGCCGGTCAACGCCGCGGCCAAGACCCAGGTGTTCAACGCCGCGCAGACCGACCTGCACGGCTCGCGGCCGATCCCGGCGAACCTGAAAATCGACTTCCACAATTTCGTCGACGTGCCGGGAATGCCGCGCAACGTCGCGAGCTTCAACGTCTTTCGCAAGATTGATTCGCTGATTTCCAAAAGCGTGTACTTTCTTCCAACGAATCCGCCAGTGGTGGCGCCAGCCGATACGCCGCTGGTGACGACGCTGCCTGCACGGAACCTTTTGCGCGGTGCTCGCATTGGCTTGCCGAGCTACCAGGACGTGGCGACGGCAATGGGCATCGCACCGCTGTCGCTGACCACGCTGAGCAATCCGTTGACCACGCCGCCGATCGACTTCACCGATCCGGCCTGGGGCGGTGGGAGTCCGTTGTGGTACGGCATTCTCAAGGAAAGCGAAGTCCTCAAAAACGGGCAAACGCTCGGCCCAACGGGCGGGCGGCTGATCGCCGAGGTCATCCTCGGGATGCTGGACAAGGACAAGACCAGCTACTTTTCGAGCCCGCAAGCATGGACGCCGCAGGACGGATCAATCCCCGGCGAGTTCCACATCTACGATCTGCTCGCGCTCGCGGGTTCGCTTTAGGGGGAGAGGCTGCAATGGTTCGCAAAGCGAAGAAAGTCGTGAAGCGCCCGGTGCCACAAGCGCGTCGCCACGAGCACGAAGAGATCGAGGCACACGAAGCCGAGGTCGAGGAGCACGAGGAGATCGAGGAAGTCGAGGAGCACGAGGTGCCCTACGACGAAAACCAACTGATCGACGAGTACGGCGACGCGCCGAAAGGCTATCGCTGATCAGCGCAGCACGATCATCGCCAGCATGATCGCGATGGCGATGGCGATCAGTGCGGCGCACGCCTCCGGGTATTCCTCGAAGGCGGCGCGGAGATCGGCGATGAGCTGATCGAGCAGTCTCAGAGCCAAACCTCAACGATCACCGGGTGGTCCTCGGGCATGCGGGCGAGTTGCACGAGGCCACGCAGCGCGAGCGCCGTACGCACGGCGTCGAGGTCGGCTGCAATGATCACGTCCCTGGTCGGCGTGCCATCCGGCGAGCCACCAAAGGCAAGATGGCGGCGGGCGACGAACGCATCGGGATAGTCGCTCGGGTGATCGTAGACCACCCACATATCGAGCGCGCTGAAGGTCTCGGGATCGTCGGTGGTTTTCATTTGCCGCGCTCGAAAATCTGCGTGAGGGTCAGCTCGGGATCGACGCGCAGCATTTCGACGATCTCGGCGATCGACTTGTCAGGCGTGTCGGCCGCGACTTCGAAGTGGCAACCCGGGTGCGCCGTATCGAAGTCGCGCAGGTGCTGCAGCCAGGCGTGCCGCAGCTCAGGCGTCAGGTGAGCGATCGTGTAGATTTTGATCATCGTCAATCCTTCCTGGCATCAAAGGCTGGAGCAGGTTTTCGAGCTGGTCAACCAGGCGGCCGATCGTCTCGGGGTCCCCGGCCGCGCGCAGCTCGTCGAGCAGCGGTCGAATGAGCTGTCCGATCCCATCGCTGTAGAGGCGCGCGCTCTCCAGCTCCGTGATGTGGTCTGTCAGCTCAGCGATCTCGCGATTCTTGCCGGTGACCTCCTCGCTGAGATTGGCGACGCTGTCGCGCAGCGTCGGCTTGGCCGACTTCGGCTTCTCGGGCTCGAAGGCGGCCTTCCAGTTCTTCAACACCGAGTTCGGGTGATTGAGCTTGAGACGCTGAGTCAAGGTTAGCGTCACGCGCCACTCTTCGATCGCGGGCAGATTCTCCATCACATCGAACAGTCGCGAGCGGTCGCTCTTGTCCATGTCGTCGAGCTTGTATTTGCGCAGCCACTCGCCGAACGCCATGTTGTAGGCCTTGCCTTCCGGCTTGTTGGTGGTCGCCTGGTTCATCGCCCACTCGCGCCCGACCTGCAACGCCTCGCCGATCGTGATCCAGTCGTGCCAGCTCTTTTCTCGCTTGACGCGCAACCATGCCTGCGTCCCCAGGCGGCTCACGCGGTCTCGATCATCGTGCATTGCCATCAGTTGTCTCCAGTCTAAAGGAAAGGGCGCCGCTGCAGGCGCCCCGGTTGTTATAGGTTGGTAGTTACCAACCGAAAAGTCAAGTCACGACTTTAGCGCCCAAAGAGAGCCATCCCAAGGAATATGGTGGCAATCACGGCGAGCCATGTCAGGCCGATGTAAGCGCCGACGCGGTGGAAGTGGCGCGGGGTTTGCTTTGCCTTCACACGGCGCCACACGTCGAGATTATCATCGCGTTCAAGCTTCATCGGTCGCGTTGCTCCCACTTGTGCACGACGGCTTGGGCGTACGCGCACGAGTCACTGGTGTCGCGCCGCGCCGCGCAGCTCTGCGCTTCCTCGATCATCGACGGCGGCGGCTTGCGCACCGGCAGCGAGTCGTACGACACCGACACGTGTGCCGGGTTCGGCGACCAATCGAAGGCGCCCTGGTGAATCCCGATCGCGATGAACATCACCGGCACGATTGCCAGGTATCCGGCGAACCGAAGCTTGTCGCTGATCGTGGTCTCGTTCCACACGCCGCGCAGGTCGGTGGCGAACTCGTGGCCGCAGTGGTGGCATTTCTTCGCGCCGATCGCGACGTACTCGTGGCAGCTCGGGCACTGGCGCTGGCCAGCTCGGGATCGCGGCAGGAGCAGCAGCAGGATGCCCGCGACGAGCGGCGAGAGCACCAACGCGAGCACGAACCAGATCAGGCCTGATCGATTGTACGCGCGTGCGATGAAGCCGATGATCAGCGAGAACACCAGCCAGAAGAAAACGAGCAGGATCATTGGTCACCTTCCTTCGGTCGGCCGCGGCCACGCAGCGGCGGCAATGGCGACAAGCCCACGAGCTTGCGCATTTGTTCGGGCGTGACGCGCTTGCGGTACATGAGCGCAAGCAGCATCAAGAGCGGCGTCGGGACGATGCCCTCGCCAGCCTTCCACCGGTTCGGCGTACGTGCGTCGACCTCGGCGAAATCCTTCAGCCGCGTCGGCGTCAGCTTGAGCTTCTCGGTCAGCTTGGTGAACAGCTCGACGCGGAATTTTTGTTCGTCGGTCATTCTCATTGAACCGTCCCTTTCAGTCGGCTTGGGATCAGGTTGGCCAGGCGGCCTTCGAACCCCTCGACGAATTCGAGCGGGCCCAGCGTTGCGCGCTTGCCGTTGCCCTTTGATCGGATGATGGTGCGCTTGGCCACGACGTTGCCATCCTTGTCCTCACCCGCGAACATCAGGACTTCCTCACGCTGCGGCAACGTTTCGACGCCATGCTCGTTTGCGCGTTCCAGCTCACCAGGTTTGAGATCGGTCGCCGTCCACGCTTCGGCGATGAACAGGATGCGGACGATGTCCCTGAGATCGCAGAACGCGTGCACCATGGCCACGCACTGGTCTTTGTCCTCACACGGCGACAAGAAAACGAACTCCTGGCCATCAGCGGCGACGGCGTGCCACATTGGGCGAACCACGCCTTTCTTGGCGAATTGCTTCTCCATTTGGCGCGACGCGATGGTGATCAGTTGCTTCAGCTCGGGGGTCATGTCGTTTCCTTCTCGCCGCGGAGTATCCGCAGCGCCTTCACGTATCGTTTCCGCAGGTACATCGCGGCCGCGGGCAGGTCCCGGCTCGGGTCGCTGTTGTCCTCGCAGTCGGCGATCTTCACCGCGATGGCGATCGGGTTGCCGGTCGCCTTGATCGATTTGATCCATTCGATGTAGGTCGCTCCCGCTGGCGTCCCCGCCAGGCGCTCCGCGGCCGGTGGCCGCGACAGCAGCTCAACCGCCTCGACGACCTCGGCCGGGTAGCCAAGCTCCAGGAGATCGGCGGCGGTGGTGTCGGTGTCCTCGATCACGTCGTGCAGGAGCGCCGCCAGGCGCATTTCATCGGTGGCGCCGGGCCCGAGTCGACCCATCACCGAGTACGGGTGCAGCCAGAATGGCTCGCCCGCCTTGTCGACCTGGCCAGCGTGGGCCCGCTTGATGAACTCGATCGTCTCGTGGATCGTTGGTTTCGTCTTCATATTCTCTCCACTATTAATATAGGGCGTTTTGCCCCTATTTGCAACTACCGCAAACGGCTCACCGCAGGTTGTGCAAATGCCGTTAACGAAGTGGTGGCCGTCGCCAGGTGGCGGTGCGCGCCAGGCCATGGTCGTGAGTTTCACGTGCACTTCTCCTTCGCGGCGTAAGCGCAGCCGAAAGCGAACATCGCGTCCTGCAGTGTGTCGAAGCCGTTATAGCCGCCGCCGCTCGAACCGAAGCGGTCGCTTGAATAGGCCCAGCCGCGCGACGATCGATAGAACGTGCCAATGCGATCGTCGTAGTAGGTGATCTCGTACTCGCCACCGGAACCGAAGGCATCGGCCCTGGCGATTTTGCGAACCTTCAAGCGTGACGGCCAGCCGACGGGGTACTTCATGCCGGTCCTCCGATAGATCGCGCGCGGATCAGTTTCATGACTCGATCTCCAGTTTCTGGAGGAAGTCGCGGAAGTCGGTGAAGGCGTCGCGCTCCCCCTCGACGCGGAGCTGGTCACGCTTGCGCTCCTTGTACGGGAGCATTTCGATTCGACGCTCCAGCTCGCGGAATCAGTACCGCGCGCAAGTCCTCCGCGCTCGCTGCCTTCACGACGTGAGTGATCATGCTCATCATGGGTATCCTTTCGTTTTGCCGATGCCGAGGTACTTGAGCCGTGCCTTGGTCGGCAGTCGGTTGAGGTAACCGGCGACGATCCGCTCGGCGCCTTGCTCGGGTGTGAGATTGTCGATGAAGGCGCCGCGCCACTCGCG
>Ga0126381_100011149_pt1 | contig 10151 bp, 12 predicted proteins | sample PanSoiMetPlot_28_FD_96465 | JGI IMG/M metagenome (GOLD analysis project Ga0126381, IMG submission 96465) | Tropical forest soil microbial communities from Panama - MetaG Plot_28 | ecosystem: Environmental > Terrestrial > Soil > Tropical forest > Bulk soil | place: Panama | collected 2016-02-17 | reverse complement strand
TCGCAATCCACCATGCGAAGATGCATCAGTCCGGCTTCGGCGGGATGCGAATGCGCGTCAATAAAGCCTGGCGTGATCGTTTTTCCGCCCAAATCAATTTTCTTGGCCGTGGCATTTAGAAGATTCAGCACGTCAGAGTTGCCGCCCACAGCGACAAACCTATCTCGCGCAATCGCCACAGCCTGTGCGCGCGGCTCCTTGTCATTCACGGTCAAAATGTTTCCGTTGTAGAGGATCAGATCAGGTTTTTCCTGCTCCAGGGGGAAGACCGAGAACGCAGCAAGTGTTCCGAGAAATTCCCGGCGCGAAGTTCCATGGTTCATTGAGTGATCCTTTTGCAAGACAGAAGAGACTGTCGCGGATGCTACGACGGCGCTCTATCCACGTCAAATCCCCACGAACTCAAAGTAGGGAAATTTTTCGCGCCCTTACTTGTCTAGAGATGCGGCGGAAGATTTTATCCAGGGAGAGCCCGGGTTGAGGGAGAGCGCATGCTGGATAGCTTCGTGAGCTTTACTTTTGTCACCCTGCTTGGCGAACGCTTTGGCAAGCCAGACCCAGGTTTCGTCCTGAGTTGCATCCAGGGTAAGCGACTTTTGAAAACTTTCAATGGCCTTGGACGCATCACCGCCGAACATCTTCGGAGCCATCAAGTACTGACGCCCAAGGCTGGCCCAAACCAAAGGATTCTTGTCTTCAAGAGCCATGGCCTTTGCATTCTCTTCTTTAACCTTCGGGCCAAACTTTGGCCCTGCAAACATCGCCGTTCCCAAACCAATCTTTCGGCCGTAAAGATCGGCGAGCAGACTGTGAGCGTCGGCGGATTTGTCATTCAACTGAATCGAGTGTTGGACCATCTCGATGGCCTTGTCAACAGCCACCGCTTCCAGTTTCTTGTCTTTCTTCATTTCGTAGACATCCGCAACGTAGGCATTCACTCTTGCCAAGTCCAAATAGCTGGCCGCGTCCTTGGGGTCTTGGGCAATCTTTTGCTCCAACTGGGTTTTCAAGGATTGCAGCTGCGATTCCTCGTGAGTCTTGTGGGCCGCCTCCACGGCAGAGTGGAGGGGCGCGTCATCTGCCCAAAGAGCATCTAGGCCAAGCCAGCTTGTTGGAAGCAAGGCAAATCCGGCCACGCAAAATCGATGAACGAATCTGAACTTCGCGAGACGCATGAGTGCCCTCTGTTCTATTACGCAAGGAACGCCGCAGTAGTGTCAATGTTGCGATATTTTCTTGCACAGGCCGATTTCAGAGCCCGCGCAGAAGCTTGTAAAGCTCGTTGGCCGCGTCGAAGTCTGATTCTAGTTCGCGAGAGGCGAGTCGCTCGCGCAAGTCGTCGAGGCGGCGCGCAAAAAGATCAAGCGCAGCGGAAAGCACTTCTTGATTGGTGAGGACGATGTCGCGCCAAGTAGCATACGAACTACCCGCGAGACGCAACGAATCACGCAGGCCTGGACCGGCGAGGGTAATAGGCAAGCCGTTTTCGTCCAGACGGTCGTAGAGAAATCCGGCCAGCGCGACGGCTGCGAGTTGCGGAAGATGCGAGGCAAGGCCGACTGCATAGTCGTGTTGGGGCGCACCAAGCCAGAGCGGGCGAGCGCCGATTCTTTCGAGGATTTTCACGAAGGCAGAAACACGCGAATCTTCCTGAGCCGCCGAGGTGCCAATGAGCGCGTAAGTGTTGCCTCGGAAGAGATCCGCATCGGCATGCGCAATCCCGGAGAGTTCCTTCCCCGCCATGGGATGTCCGCCAAGGAAGAGCGGCCCTTGGCCCGCAGGAAGAGCTTCTTCCGCGGCCTCCGCGATGCGCACTTTCGTGCTGCAAGCGTCAGTGACCAAGGCATGCGCCGGAGCATGCTGTGCGATGTCAGGAAAAAGGTCGATAGTCGTGGCGATGGGCAGGGCGATGTAAATCAGGTCGGCATTTTGCACTGCTGGAGCGATGTCCCCATAGAAAGGCGCATCAATGGCTTCGCGGGCATGCGCATCGCTAACGATTTCCGTACGATCCCAGCCCGAAATGCAAATGTCAGTGGTGTATTTGCGGAGCGCCAGGCCGAAGGAGCCTCCGATTAGTCCAGTCCCGAGAATCGTGACCCGCGAAATGAGGTGGCCTGACGGCATAGGTCAGGCGACGCGCCTACCAATGGCTGGAGCGATGATGCGCAGCTCCGCCATAAGCTGCGTAAACGCGGACGGCTCAAGCGACTGCGCACCGTCGGAGAGGGCGCGGTCTGGATCGTTATGAACTTCGATGATTAGTCCGTCGGCTCCGGCAGCTACTGCAGCGCGCGCCATGGGCGGAACCTTGTCGCGGCGGCCCGTGGCATGCGAAGGATCACCAATGATGGGCAGGTGCGAAAGTTTCTTGATAACCGGGATAGCGGCAAGGTCGAACGTGTTTCGCGTGTAAGTTTCGAACGTGCGGATGCCGCGCTCGCAGAGCACGACATGGTAGTTTCCGCCCGACAAAATGTACTCGGCGCTGAGCAGCAATTCTTCCATCGTCGCCGAAAGGCCGCGCTTGAGAAGCACCGGCTTTCGGACCTCGCCAAGCGCGCGAAGCAAATAGTAATTCTGCATGTTGCGCGCGCCAACTTGGAACATGTCCACGTATTGCAACATCATCGGTATCTGCGAAGGGTCCATGACTTCGCTAACAGTGCGAAGATGGAACTGGTCCGCGGCCTCGCGCATGAGCTTCAATCCTGGCTCGCCCATCCCCTGAAACGCGTAGGGCGACGTACGAGGCTTGAACGCACCGGCCCGCAAGATTTTCGCGCCCGCTTTTGCAACGCTCTCCGCCACGGAAAAGATTTGTTCGCGAGATTCGACCGAGCAGGGTCCTGCCGCGACGACCACTTCCGGGCCGCCGATTTTGACGCCATCCCCCAGGTCAACGATGGTCCCTTCTGGCCGGAACTGCCGACTAGCCAGTTTGAACGGCTGCGTGATGCGCATAACTTCGCGCACGCCGTCGAGAAGCTCAAAGTCCCGGTGGTCAAAATCGCGATGCACCCCGACCGCGCCAAGAACCGTGTGCGACTCGCCCGTAGAACGGTGCACATTGAACCCGTTCGCCACCAGTCGGTCGATCACATGCTGGATTTGGGCCTCGCTGGCCCCCTCTTGCATCACAATGACCATAAGTGCCGTGTTTCCTTCCCTGACAATATCTATCTACGCCAATTTCGATGGAAATCCGAATTGCCGCGGCAAAGCTCGATTCCCAAACGGCCAGCCACTTTACCAAAGGGCCTTTTCTAACCCAGACCGCGAAAACCGCTCATTCATTCCCTGGTTTGCCGCCGGAACCGTCGCGATCCATGGCGTCTCGCTCGGCGGCTCGCGCCTCGTCAATAATGCGCTCGAACAGCCGGCGAATGGCCGCGTCGGTCAACGGACCGGTGTTATTGCTCTCAGCGTTCGCAAGCACTTCGTTTTCGCGATCCGGCTGATACAACGGAATTTTGGCCGCCTGCTTGAGCTTGCCGATTTCGAGCGCACACTGCGAACGCTCGTTGAGGAGTTTCACCAGCTTCTTGTCGATGTCGTCGATGCGGCGCCGCCAATCTGCAAGGCTCATGGCCCTACCTCGCAACAAGCACCAGGGGCCAAACTAAGTTCTCCCAAAACTTTCCGGCCTGTCATCCTGAGGCTATCCGACGAGGATAGCCGAAGGATCTCAACTTCCGCTTTCGCGGCCAAGACTGTCTTTTGCCAATCACCCGCAATGTTCACGGCGCCACCTCCCGCCGCGAGAGACCGTGGCGCGCAGCCTCTTTCAAAGACCGCACTTTTTCACTCAACGCCAACGCTGCAACATCAATGGCGCTTTCCGACGATCCGCTCTTCATGGCCTTCTCGATTTCAGAGACCAGCGCCGAGCCAACCACTGCAGCGTCCGCAAGTCCGCCAAGAACCGAAACGTGGCCGGGAAGCGATATTCCAAATCCAACAGCAATCGGGAGCTGTGTAACGGCGCGTGCTCGCCGCAAAAGCGCGGGAAGATCGTCAGGAAGGACGTCGTTTGCGCCGGTGACTCCCGTTCGGGAAATCAAATACAGAAATCCGGACGAGCAACCAGCGATTTTCGCCAAACGCTCGTCCGTGGATGTCGGCGCGCCAAGAAAAACCGTATCGACATGGTGAGCTGCAAGAATTTGTCGGTAATCGTCCGATTCTTCAGGAGTGAGATCCGTCGCGAGAACGCCGTCGGCGCCAGCGGTTTCAGCCGCCGCCGCGAATTTTTCCAGCCCCATCTGCAAAATAGGATTGTAGTAGCTGAAAAGCACCAAAGGCACTTGCGAAGTCTGTCGAATCCGCCGGACGAGCCCAAGCACTCCGGCAAGTGTAGTCCCGGATTTCAGCGCGCGCTCCGAAGCCCGCTGAATCGTCGGCCCATCCGCCAGCGGATCGCTAAACGGCACGCCCAGCTCAATGACATCAGCGTTCGCTTCTGCAAGTGCGAGCACAAATTTCAGCGTCGCATCGAGCGAGGGATCGCCCGCCGTGATGTACGCCACGATCCCCAATTCGCCCGTTTCTCGCAGACCTCGAAACCGTTCTTGGATCCTCGTCTTCAATTCAGGCCTTCACATGAGTTTTTCGCGCGGCTTTAGGCATCAATAATGCCACGCGCATGCGTTGACGTCTTTCGCTTCTTCCCATCTTCCGGCGTTCTTCACCAAGAGATGATAGCCGCCCCACCCGCAGAGGTTGCCGCAGAGGTAGTTCTCGTACGCGATGGCGTGAGTGTGGCTGGCGTCGAACCCCACTGGTGAGAGATAGAAAGTCCCGCTGGAAATTTTATGCGAATTATCTGTTCCAGCTGCGGCTGGCTGCCGGACGCCAGTGCCCGTAATTCGCGTTTCGCCCGCAAGGTCGTACGGCGTCCTCAGCGCGAATTTTTTCCTGAGCACGAGCGCCCTTCCTGCTCTTCGCTCGTAATCATTCGCTGCCTCGCGGAAATCGTCGGGGACTTTCATGCAGTCCTCCAGGGAATGTGCCCCGCTCACGGACTCCACGTGCGTCACCATGTTGATTCGCGTCACCGACGCGTGTGTCTCCTGGCTGGCGCTGTCCAGCAGCATCGAAAGCACCGCGTACCCTTCGGCATCGTCGTAAACGCCCGCATTGGCCGGAATGTGATTCTGGACTCTTTCATGCGCGCCACATCCGCAGAGAATGAGGCTCGCAATCAGTGCGCTGGGAAGGGAGAGTTTCATGGCAGTCTGTGTCTGAAAAATAGTACACCAACCATTTCCTTTTCACGCGCGTTTCCCGGGATCGGCAATCGCCAGAGCGGCGTCTTCACCCGGAATTAGAGCAGGCGGGAATACGTATCCATGTCTTTATCGCCCCGGCCCGAAATATTGAGGATAACCAGGTGGTCCTTGCTCCATTTCGGCAGCCGCTCGACGAGTCCCGCAACCGCATGCGCCGATTCAAGCGCTGGAATAATCCCTTCCGTGCGCGCAAGCAACCGCGCAGCATCGAGAGCCGCTTGATCCGACACCGCGGAATATTCGGCCCGGTGCTGATCCGCGAGCCAGGCGTGTTCGGGCCCAATAGCCGGATAGTCGAGCCCTGCTGAAATCGAATGCGTCGTGGCGATTTGCCCGTCTTCGTTCTGCAAAACGTAAGTGTACGTGCCCTGAAGCACGCCGGGCCGCGCTCCCGTGAAGCCCTGGTGCGCTGCAAGGCGCGCAGCGTGCTCTCCAAGTTGGCCCCCACGCCCACCGGCCTCGATGCCAATCATCTTGACGCTCGCATCGCCCAAAAACTCGTGGAACAGCCCAATGGAATTCGAGCCGCCTCCCACGCAAGCGATCAGATGCGTTGGCAGGCGCTTTTCCGCTGAGAGGATTTGCTCGCGGGCTTCACGGCCAATCACCGAATGAAAATCCCGCACCATCACCGGATACGGATGCGCACCCAACACCGAACCCAGCAAATAATGCGTCGTCCGCACGTTGGTAACCCAGTCGCGCATGGCCTCGTTGATGGCGTCCTTCAGCGTGCGGCTCCCGGATTCCACACCGACGACTTGCGTGCCCAGCATCCGCATACGCGCCACGTTCAGCGCCTGCCGGGCCATGTCCTCCGTGCCCATATAAACGACGCAGTCCAGCCCCAAATGCGCCGCGACCGTAGCCGAAGCTACCCCGTGCTGCCCCGCTCCGGTTTCCGCAATGATCCGCGGCTTGCCCATTTTTACGGCAAGCAGTCCCTGCCCAATGGCGTTGTTGATTTTGTGCGCGCCGGTGTGAAGCAAGTCTTCGCGCTTCAAGTAAATCCGCGGCCCTCCCAGCTTCTCTGTCAGCCGCGAAGCGAATTGCAGCGGCGTGGGGCGTCCCGCAAAATTCTTCAGCAAGCCCTGAAATTGCGCCCGAAAGGAAGCATCCGACTTTGCCGCTTCGTAGGCCCGCTCGAGTTCGAACAAGGGCACCATGAGCGTCTCCGGAACGTAGCGACCCCCGTACGGACCGAAGCGTCCCGGCGTGGTGGCTGTCGATGGAACGATGGTCCCCATAATTCCCTGCGGACATTCCCCCCGAGAAACTACTACTTTCGCTCCGCGCGCCGCACTTCCTTGATGAACTCGCGTAGCAAATCGTGATCTTTCTTACCCGGACTGGATTCCACCCCGCTCGCCACGTCAATCCCGTACGGCCGCACAATGCGTACCGCCGCGGCCACATTTTCGACTTTCAGGCCACCCGCCAAAATAATACGGTGCTTCAACGCTGCGAGGCGCGCAACGTCCCAATCAGTGGTCCGCCCCGTACCACCATATTGGCCGGTGTGCGCCGCGTCAAACAAAAAGGCAAAAGCGCGCAGATACTCGTCGAGGGCGGTAATGGGAAACTCGGGTTCCACTCGGAAGGCCTTAATGACGGGCACTACGGGGGCGATTTCAGCGACGGTTTCGGGAGACTCATCTCCGTGAAGCTGCACCGCATCCAGCTTGACCGAACTTCGCAAGGTAATTACATCTGCCGGCAGCCAGTTCACGAAAATGCCCACCGCTTTCACTCTTTTGGGCAGTTTCGACCGAATTTCCGCAGCTTGGTCCCCTGAAATATGCCGCGGGCTCTTGGCGTAAAAGTTGAACCCTATTAGATTCGCGCCCGCCTCGATGGCCGCCTGCGCGTCGGCAGCACTGGTAATCCCGCAGATCTTTACCCGGACCATCTGCACCTATTTCCCCTGAGCCGTAGCGCGGCCAAGAAGCTCCCCGAGAACGGCTGCGGGATCGGAAGAAACCATGAGCCGCGTCCCCACGAGGAAAGCGTCAAACCCCGCCGCGCGCAGCTTGGCTAATTCCCCATGAGTGCGAATTCCCGACTCGCTGATGGCAATGCACTCTTCTGGAATCGCATCTATCAACTCGAAAGACGTGTCCGTCCGTATCTCCAGCGTTTTCAAATTGCGATTATTCACACCGATAATTCGCGCTTCCGCCAGGAGCGCCCGGTCCAGTTCCCCGCGCGTGTGAACTTCCACAATGGGTTCCATCCCCAGTTCCCTGCCAAGGGCTAGCAGCTCTTTCAACAACCCGTCTGGCAGCGTCGCGACGATCAGAAGAAAACTGTCGGCGTCATTCGCCCGCGCTTCCCACACTTGCCACGGATCGAAAATAAAATCTTTCCGCAAAACGGGAAGCTGCACACTTTTTCGCGCATCTCGAAGATTCTTGAGTGAGCTTCGAAAGAATTCGGGTTCCGTAAGCACCGAAAGCGCCGCTGCCCCGGCGCCCTCGAGAGACTGCGCCAGCGCAACCGCGTCGAACGGTTCACGCAAAACGCCGCGGCTCGGTGAAGCCGGCTTCAGCTCGGCCATCACATTAATACCGGGCCGCGAAATCGCCCCCACCAAGTCGCGCAGCGGCGACGCCGCCTGAACGCCATACTTCAGCGCCGTTTCCGGCAGGACTTTCTTCCGGTGTTCCACTTCGGCCCGCCGCGATTCCAGGATGCGGTCGAGCACGGTTCCAGCATTGGCCTGAGCACACATAGGGGTATTTTTTGTATCCTAGAGAGGAGAACGAAGAGAGTCAAATCATAAGGGGACGAAGAATTAGAGGGATTCATGAGTAAGACAGCAGGATATGTCGAAATCTACAGCGAATTGCTGAATGGAATCGCTGACGAAGCGGAAGCAATCGCCATGCACCACTTTCGCTCCGACAAGCTGCGCGTGGAAAGAAAAACTGATGGCACGGCGGTAACGGCCGCCGACCGCGCCGTGGAAGAAATGGCTCGCAGCAAAGTTGCAAATAGCGGACTCGGTTTGGACGTGCTTGGGGAAGAAATGGGCGGAAGCAACTCGAAGCCATCAGCTCCCAATGCCGGGCGCGCGAGAATGATCATTGACCCCATCGACGGCACGGAAGAATTTTCTCGCGGCATTCCGACCTTCGGAACACTCATGGGCATCGAGGAGGACGGCGAAATCGTAGCCGCCATGGTCAGCGCGCCCGGATTGCGTTCGCGCTGGTGGGCCTATCGCGGCGAAGGCGCGTACCGCGATGGCAAAAGGCTTCACGTTTCCACTGTGGACAAGCTGAAGGATTCCATGATCTTCACCACCGGTACCGGCCCCAGAAAAAACGCCGCCGACCAGGCAAAAATCCGCAGGTTGCTCGACGCCTCGCGCAACAGCCGCTCGTTCGGTGGATTCTGGCAACACATGCTCGTCGCAGAAGGTGCCATCGAGGCCGCGCTCGACTGGACCTCGAAGCCCTGGGACCTCGCGCCTCTCGGAATCATCGTCGAAGAGGCGGGAGGCCGCTCCACAAACGCCAACGGTGAGCGCACGATTTACACTGGACAGCTCATCAGCACGAACGGCAAAATCCACGACGAAGTTCTCAAGCTCCTTCAGTGAGGCAGAAATGGTCCGGATCAAACGAGTCTACGACGCGGCAGCGAAGGAAGATGGTTATCGTGTGCTCGTCGATCGCTTGTGGCCCCGCGGCTTGAAAAAAGAAGCCGCCAAAGTTGATCTCTGGATGAAGGACGTTGCGCCCAGCGATCAACTTCGCAAATCCTTCCACCACGACGCAATGAAGTGGCCCATGTTCGAGAAAAAGTATCAAGCCGAGCTGAAAACCAAAAAAGATTCGCTTGCGCAATTGAAAAAACTGGAAAAGGAGCAAGGCACCCTGACACTCCTCTTCGGCGCGCGCGACCCGGAGCACAATCAAGCCGTAATAATTGCAGAAGCGCTGCACAAGAAATAATGCCAAACGAGACCGCGCCTTCCGCAAGTCTTGGACGGGCTCCCAACAACCCCGTCGTTGTCGTTGCCTACAATCCGTCCTGGCCTCAACAATTTGAAGCCCTCCGCTCACGCCTGGCAAGCGTACTCGGCCACATGGCAACCGCCATCGAACATGTCGGCAGCACTGCCGTACCCGGTCTGGCCGCTAAGCCTATCATTGATATTGACCTGCTTTTGAAATTACCTGATGACCTTCCGCTCGCCATTTCTGAATTGGCCTCGATCGGATACCAGCACCGAGGCGATCTGGGCATCCCGAGCCGCGAAGCTTTTCATGCCCCAGCCGGTGATCTCCATCATCATCTTTATGTCTGCCCTGACAACACGGAATATCAGCGCCACATCGCCTTCCGGGACTACCTGCGTGCTCACTCAAAAGAGTCCGATTTCTATGCCTCCTTGAAACTCCAGTTAGCTATCCGCTTTCGTGATGATCGCGAAGCCTACAACAATGCCAAGGCGGAATTTGTCGAGACCATTCTTCGAATAGCCTCCCTCAAAAAGTAGTTTCCAAATTGGCCGTTCCCTCCACAACCCGCCATGCTTAGGCTTTCGTTTCCCGGAACAACTCGAATCCGACGCCGAGGATCTATGGACATTCGCGCCCAAGCCCAAAAAGCCGAGCAGTTCCGCAAGATGCACCACGGCCCTCGAATGCTTGTTCTCGCTAACGCCTGGGACGTTGTCAGCGCCCGCATTCTCGAAGAATGCGGACATCCCGCGATTGCCACCAGCAGCGCCGCGGTTGCTTTTTCCCGAGGTTATCCCGACGGCCAGCGGATCTCGCGCGATGAAATGCTCGATGTCGTGGGCCGCATCGCGCGCGCCGTCCGCGTCCCGGTAACCGCCGACCTCGAAGC
>Ga0126381_100011148_pt1 | contig 10151 bp, 9 predicted proteins | sample PanSoiMetPlot_28_FD_96465 | JGI IMG/M metagenome (GOLD analysis project Ga0126381, IMG submission 96465) | Tropical forest soil microbial communities from Panama - MetaG Plot_28 | ecosystem: Environmental > Terrestrial > Soil > Tropical forest > Bulk soil | place: Panama | collected 2016-02-17 | reverse complement strand
CGTCGCCGCCCCCGCTGCGAGCACCTTGAGCGCCACGCGGCGGCCGAGGATCCTGTCCTCGGCGAGGTAGACGATCCCCATCCCTCCGCGCCCGAGCTCCTCGAGCAGGCGATACTTCGACTCGCCGAGCTCCGGCCATTCGGCGACCCGGCGCAGGTGCCTCACCGTGCGGTCCGACAGGTACCTCACCGGTCGGCATCTCCGAGGATTCGCCGAGCCTCGTCGCGGAACTCGCGGTCGGTCGCCGTGATCTCGCGCAGCGTCTCGAGAACGATCCGGCGGAACTCGCGCCGGGCGAACGCGAGAAAGTTCGTGACCTGTGTGACCGGAAGGTTCGTCTCCTCGCCCAGACGGTCGTAGGTCAGCTTCTCGTCGGGGTCGCGGTCGAGCTCGTAGCGCTCGAAGAGCTGGAAGGGCAGGTCTTTGCCGCGGAGCATGCACTCCGTGCGCAGCCGCTCGACCGCGACGCTGAAGAGCGACCGGACGAACTCCTCGTGGAACGTCTGCTCGGGCGTACGGCCGTCGGCCGGCTCGGAGCGCGCGAGCTCCGCGTCGGCCTCGGCGAAGTCGAGCGAGAGGAGCGGCGCGCCGGGCGACCGCTTCTCGCGGGTCGCCGCCTTCTTCTCGTTGGCGACGAAGCGGTCGAGGCACGTTCGCAGGTACGTCCGAAAGCTTCCTTTCTCGGGATCGTAGGCCGCGAAGAAATCTTTCTCGAGCGCCCGCGCGAAAAATCCCTGGGTGATGTCCTTGGCGTCCTCGTTGGTCTCTCGATGCCGCAAGCGCACGTACTTGTAGACGGGCTTCCAGTACGCTTCGAGAAGAAGCGCGATTCCTCGCTCGCGCTCGACGAGGTTCGCACTTTGCGCGGCGAGCACGGCGGAGGCGCGCGTGGCCGGGAACTTGCCCGACCCCTCTCCGATGTCGGTGTCGTCGGCCATGGGCGGGTATATGGTACGGGCGTGACGCCGGAAGCGACAGCCGTGGCCGCCGCCAATCTCGCCTTCTACCGCGCGCTGGAGGCCCGCGACATCGAATCGATGGCCTCCGTCTGGCACCACGACTCCGCCGTCAGCTGCGTCCATCCCGGGTGGCATCGCCTGGACGGCTGGGACGAGGTCGAGCGGTCCTGGGCGAACATCTTCGCCAACTCCCGGCCTTGGGCCGTCTCGTGCGAAGACATCCGCATCGCGCTCGCCGGCGACCTCGCTTGGGTCACGTGCGTCGAGGTCATCGTTCCCTTCGGCGCGGACGAGAGTGCGGAGGCCGCTCGCATGCAGGCCACGAACCTCTTCGGTCGCGTCGAAGGGGAGTGGCGCCTCGTCCATCATCATGCGTCCCCGTCCCCGGCGGGCGAATCGGAGTCCGAAGAACCGGTCAATTGAGTGTTTCGATTTTTTTAAGGAGGGATTCGCTTTGAAACGCTTTCTCTTGTGGACCCTCGTCGTATTGATCGTCGGCGTCGGCGGACTCGTCGCATGGCTCGCCCTGCGCTCCCCGGAGCAGCGCCCGGCCTCGACCGAAAAGATCGAGGCGACTCCGGAGCGTCTCGCGCGCGGGCAGTACCTCGTCGAGAACGTCGCCGATTGTTTCGGCTGCCACTCGGACCACCTTTGGGACCGCTTCGCATGCCCGATCAAGGACGGCACGAAAGGGCAGGGCGGATTCGCTTTCGACGCGAAGCTCGGCGTGCCGGGCCTCGTGCAGGCGCAGAACATCACCCAGGACAAGGAGCACGGCCTCGGCGACTGGACCGACGGCGAGATCCTCCGGGCGCTTCGCGAGGGCGTCGATCGCAAGGGTGTGGCGCTCTTTCCGATGATGCCGTACGAGTATTTTCACGATATGAGCGACGAGGATGCGAAATCCGTCGTCGCCTTCCTGAGGACCATCCCCGCCGTGAACCGTCCCGTCGCGCCGCGCCGGCTCGACTTTCCTGTCAACCTGCTCATCAAGTTCGCGCCGCAGCCTTTGACAGGTCCGGTGTCGGCCCCGGACCGGTCGGACAGCGTCGCGTACGGGAAGTACCTCGTGAACGTCGCGGGATGCCGGGAATGCCACACGCCGCACGACGACAAAGGCAAGCGCATCCCGGGCGCCGATTTCTCAGGTGGCTGGGTAATGCCGGGGCCGTGGGGACGCGTCGTGACGGCGAACCTCACTCCCGACCCGGACAATTACATGGGCCAGGCGAGCCGCGACGAGTTCATCGGCCGCTTCAAGTCGTTCGAGACGCTCGGCGGCGCAAACGCGCCGGCGGCACCGCGCGGAAAGAACACGGTCATGGCGTGGCCGGTGTTCGCTGGCATGACGAAAGAGGACCTCGGCGCGATCTACGACTACCTGAAGACCCAGAAGCCCGTGAAGAAGAAGATCAACTCGTTCCCCGACGCGCCGCCCGAGGCGGCCGCGCCCGTGGTGCAGAAGGCGTCGGCCGAACAGAAGTCGTGAAGGCGATCCGCCTCCACGCTCCGGGCGGCCCCGAGGCTCTGCGCTTCGAGGACCTCCCGGATCCGCAGCCGAAGGCGGGCGAGGCCGTCGTGCGCGTGGAGGCGGCCGGCGTCAACTTCATCGACGTCTACCACCGTACGGGGCTCTACAAGGCCGAGATGCCCGTCACGCTCGGCCAGGAAGGGGCGGGAACCGTTCTCGCGGTCGGCCCCGACGTCCGGGAGGTCGCGCCCGGCGACCGCGTCGCCTGGTACTTCGCTCACGGAGCGTACGCGGAGCAGGCGGCCGTCCCGGCGAATCGGCTCGTGAAGCTGCCCGAGGGCGTCTCGACGCGCGAGGGCGCGGCCGCGATGCTCCAGGGGATGACGGCGCACTACCTGGCGAGCTCGACCTATCCGCTGAAGGCCGGCGACGCGTGCGTCGTGCACGCGGGTGCTGGCGGCGTGGGACTGCTCCTGACGCAGATCGCCCGGATGCGCGGCGCGCGGGTCTTCACGACGGTCTCGACGCCCGAAAAAGCGAAGCTGTCGCGCGAAGCCGGAGCGACCGAGACGATCGACTACACGAAGCAGGACTTCGCGGCCGAGGTCAAGCGCCTGACCGACGGCCGCGGCGTGCAGGTGGTCTACGACTCGGTGGGGAAGACCACGTTCGAGAAGGGCCTCACGTGCCTCGTCCCTCGCGGCATGATGGTCCTCTTCGGGCAATCGAGCGGGCCGGTCGCGCCGTTCGATCCCCAGGTCCTCTCGCAGAGGGGCTCGCTATACCTGACGCGGCCGACGCTCGGCCACTACGTCGCCACGCGGGACGAGCTGCTCGCCCGGGCCGGCGAGATTTTCGGCTGGGTTCGCGAGGGCCGTCTCAAGCTCCGCATCGCGCACGAGTTCCCGCTCGCCGAGGCCGCGTCCGCGCACAGGGACCTCGAGAGCCGGCGCACGACCGGCAAGATCCTGCTGCGGCTCTGAAGGCGCGCCCCGCCGCGCCTGTGCCATGATTTCCTCCCCGACGCCGTGACGGAGGCGGCGGGTCGTGAGGGAACCGTGATCCTCGTGACAGGCGCCACGGGAAAGGTCGGCCAGGAGGTCGTCCGACAGCTCGCGACGGCCGGGGTTCCCGCGCGGGCGCTCGTCCGGGACCCGACGCGCGCCTCGTCCATCCGGATTCCGGGAATCGAGATCGTCGTCGGCGATCTCGCGCGGCCCGAGACGCTCCCTGCGGCTTTCGATGGGGTCGAACGGGTCTTCCTCCTCACGCCCGCGGCTCCCGATCAGGTCGAGCTGCAGTCGAACGCGCTCGAGGCCGGCCGCCGCGCCGGCGCCCGCAGCATCGTCAAGGTGTCCGTCGCGGGCGGCCCAGACGCCGGGACGCAGATCGGGCGCTGGCACTGGGCGACCGAGAAGCAGATCGAGGCGTCGGGCCTCGGGTTCACGTTCCTGCGGCCGACGCTCTACATGCAGCAGATGCTGTTCTATGCGCCGTCGATCGCGGCGACGGGCACGATCTCGGCGCCGATGGGAGCTGGCGAGATCGCGGTCGTCGACACGCGCGACGTGGCGTCCGTCGCCGCCACGGTCCTGACCGAAGACGGCCACGACCGGCGGATCTACGACCTCACGGGCCCAGAGGCCCTCTCGTACGATCGGATGGCCGACGCGATCTCGGACGCGATCGGGAAGAAGGTCGTCTACGCCCACGTCCCGCCCGAATACACGCGCAAGCAGATGCTCTCCGACGGGCGGCCGCGCTGGCTCGTCGACGACATGATCGTGCTCGCGGCGTCCTTCCGCGACGGCTACGGCGCGACCGTGACCTCGACGGTCGCCGAGGTGACGAAGCACCCGCCGCGCTCGTTCCGGCAGTTCGCGCGCGACTACGCGCACGTCTTCCGGGAAGGGCATTGAGGCACGCCGCCGCTCTCTTGTTCGCGGCGTGCGGCGGCCTTGCGTGCGCGGCCGAGCCGGCCGCTGCACCGCCGTCTTCTCTCGGTCCGCCCGTGCGCATCGATCTCGGGAGCGAGCGTTCCCCGCAGGCCGTCGCCTCGGGCGATTTCGACGGCGACGGCCGCATGGATCTCGTCGTCGCGAGCGGCGGGACCAACGACGTCACCGTGCTTCTCGGAGACGGCCGCGGCGGGTTTCGCGTCGGCCGATCCTTTCCGGCGGGCCCCAATCCCGTGGAGATCTTCGTGGGAGACTTCGACCGCGACGGCCATCCCGACCTCGCGATCGCCAACCACGACTCGACCTACGTCACGATCCTTCTCGGCGACGGCCGCGGCGGATTCCGTCCCGGCCCCGGCTCGCCGCTGGTCGTGCACAGCAAGCCGCACCCCCACACGGTGGCGGGATGCGACGTCGACGGCGATGGCATCCTGGACCTCGTCATCGACAGTTGGGGCGAGAACCGCCTCATGCTGCTCCGCGGCGACGGGAAGGGGGGATTCCGGACGCCGGGCGAGCCGATCGAGGTCGGGCGCAAGCCGTACCGGAACCTGAAGGCGGCGGATCTCGACGGCGACGGCCGGTGCGATCTCGTGTCGCCGAGCTACGACACCGGAATGGTGACGATTCTCATCGGCGACGGGCACGGCCGTTTCCGCGCGGCCGTTCCCATTGCGGCGGGCCCGGCGCCGTTCACGGTCGACGTCGCCGACCTCGACGGCGACGGCAAGCTCGACCTCGCCTTCTCCAACTACTCCGGCCAGATCACCGACCCGAGCGACGACGCGATCTCGTTTCTCCTGGGCGACGGCAACGGCGGCTTCCGCAAGGGTCCGCGCCTGTCGACGGGCCATGGTCCGTTCCAGATCGCGGCGGGCGACATCAACGGCGACGGCGCCGCCGACGTCGCCACCGCGAACCACGGCAGCTCGGACCTCACGATCGCGCTCGGAGGCCCGGGAGGTCTGGCGCCGTCTCGCATGGCCCGCGTGCCGCTTCCCGAGAAACCCGATCGCGTTCTGCTCGTGGACGTCAACGGCGACCGCCGCGCCGACGCCGTCGTCGCGAGCGCCGAAGGGCACGCGGTCTTCGTGCTGCTCGCGCGGTAGCGGGCGACTCGCGGGCGTCTGCTAAGCTTCGGCCCCGCCGACGAGGAGGATTGCGATGGCCGCGTCGATTCCGCCGACCTACGAGGACGCCGCGCTCGTCCTGCGCCTCTACGAGCTGCGCCGCGAAGAGAAGCTGCGAGCAGCGCGCGAATGGTTCCGGGCCAGGTTCTTTCCCCAGTCGTTCGAGGAGGTCAAGGCCGTCGCCCTCGGCGCGGGAATCGAGAACACGCACTACCGCATGGTCACCGGGTACTGGGACATGGCGGCGTCCTTCGTCGCGCAGGGCGTGCTGCACCCCGAGCTCTTCTTCGACTCGGGGGGCGAGTCTCTGTTCGTCTGGGCCAAGATCGGCTCGTTCATGCCCCAACTGCGTCAGGAGTACCAGTCGCCGCGCCTCCTCGCGAATCTCGAGAAGGCGATCGGGATGGTCCCGTGGGCCGCCGAACGGATCGCGGTGCTGCGCTCCCGGATGCCGGGGTACCGGGATCGGATCCTCAAGGCCGAGAGGTCGCCCTAGGACGGAGGGGCAGCGCATGCGATTCGGTCGCGCCGTCCTGATCCCGGTCCTCCTGCTCGTTTCGGCGCCGGCCCGCGCCGCCGACAAACCGCGCGCGCGCGACCTCGGGGTCCCGTTCGACGGAACGCCGGGTCCGCTCGACGCGATCACCGACGTCACCGGGGTGACGGTCGGGCACGTCACCCTCATCGAGGGCGACGGGAAGCTCGTCGTCGGAAAAGGTCCGGTGCGCACCGGAGTGACGGCGGTCTTGCCACGCGGACGGGGGAGCCTCGATGACCCGGTCTTCGCCGGCTGGTTCGCGTTGAACGGCGCGGGCGAGATGACGGGCACGACGTGGCTCGAGGAGTCCGGGTTCCTCGAAGGCCCCGTGATGATCACCAACACGCACAGCGTCGGCGCGGTGCACGAGGGGACGATCGCGTGGCGGGTTGCGCAGGGCCCGCCCGACGCGACCGGCTACTGGTGGTCGAACCCGGTCGTCGCCGAGACCTGGGACGGCGAGCTGAACGACATCAACGGCTTCCACGTCAAGCCGTCGCACGCCGGCGAGGCCCTTTCGTCGGCGAAGGGAGGTCCGGTCGTCGAGGGCAACGTGGGCGGCGGGACCGGTATGGAATGCAACGGATTCAAGGGCGGCATCGGGACCGCGTCGCGTCGCCTCGGCGAGAAAGAAGGCGGCTATACGGTCGGTGCGCTCGTCCAGTGCAACTACGGGCGCCGGGTGGACCTGCGGGTCGCCGGCGTTCCGGTGGGCCGTGAGCTCGGGGGCCGCTCCGTCCGCGACGACGACTCGGGCTCGATCATCGTCGTCGTCGCGACGGACGCCCCGCTCCTCGCGCACCAGTTGAAGCGCGTGGCCCGGCACGTCACGCTCGGCCTCGGACGCGATGGGTCCATCGCGGGCAACGGCTCGGGCGACATCTTCATCGCCTTTTCGACAGCGAATCCGGGCGCGGCGAAGCCGACCGGCGTCGCGAACCTCGCGATGCTGCCGAACGACCGTCTGAACCCGATCTTCGAGGCGACGGTCCAGTCGGTCGAGGAGGCGGTCATCAATGCCATGGTCGCCGCCGAAACGATGAAGGGCGCCAACGGGGTCGTCGTTCCGGCCCTGCCGCACGACGAGCTCCGCCGGATCCTCAAGAAGTACGGGCGCCTGGTCGAAAAGCCGGCGCCGTAGCTTCTAAGGAATCGCCGCCAGGAACTTCTCCCACGCGCGCCAGTACGCCTCGCCGCCGACGAGGTACGCGTCGTTGTGGTGCGCCCCGGGAACGACGGAAAGCTCTCGGGCGCCTTGCGCCGCCTCGAAGAGGCGTCGGCCGTGGCTCGGCGGAATGACCTCGTCGAGCTCGGGCACGAAGATGAGCTTCGGCGCCGCCACGTCGGCGATCTTCGCGAGGTTGTCGAAGCGGCTCTGGACCAAGAACGTGGGCACGAACGGGTAGTGGACATGCGCGACCGCGGGCACCGAAAGGAACGGCGCCTCGAGCACCAGGCCGGCGCTCGGATGGCTCCGGGCGAGGTCCACCGCGACGGCGGCGCCGAGGGACTCGCCGAAGACCACGATCTGCTCGGGACGAAAGCCTGCCGCCGCGGCGGCGCGATACACGGCGCGGGCGTCGCGGTACAAACCTTCTTCGGACGGCGATCCCTGCGAACGTCCATAGCCGCGGTAATCGACGAGAAAGACGTCGAGCCCGAAGCGCGCATTCAGCATCTTCGCGCGCTCGAGGCGGTCCGCGATGTTGCCGGCGTTGCCGTGGAAGAAGAGGAGCGCCTTCGTTCCGGCGCCGCGGATCCGCCAGCCTTCGAGGCGGACGCCGTCCTCGGTGACGACCGCGAGGTCGTCCGCATCGAGGCCGAGCGCGGCCGGCGTCGTCGCGTAGCGGCGCGTCGGGAAGTAGAGCAATCGGTTCTGCCCGAGGACGAAAACGGCGGCGAAGAGGACGGCGGCGAGCAGGACGATCCCGATAGCCAGAAAACCGGCGGTCAAGAGGGGGCGCGGCATCGCTGCCATATACTTTCTCACCCGATTGCAGGTTCGATTCGCGAAAGGAGCTCCATGAATCCCGTGCGTCGTTTTCGGGTGCCGTTCGCCCTGCTCACTCCGCTCGTTTTCTGCCTGGCGTTCCCGGTTTCCGCGCAGCCGGCCGAAGGGTCGAAGGCGCCGACCAAGGAGTCGAAGGACGCCAAGAACGCCAAGAGCCCGTCTCTGTCCGACCAGTTCGACGGCGTCGAGTTCCGGACCATCGGGCCGTTCCGCGGCGGCCGCGTCACTGCGGTCACCGGCGTGCCGAGCGCGCCGCAAACGTTCTACATGGGCGCGACGGGCGGGGGCGTCTGGAAGACGACCGACGGCGGCTCCAACTGGCAGGTCCTCTCCGACAAGGACTTCAAGACCGGATCGATCGGCGCGATCGCGGTCTCCGATTCCGATCCAAACGTCGTCTACGTCGGCACCGGCGAGGCGCCGATCCGCGGCAACGTCGCCAAGGGCGACGGCGTCTACAAGTCGACCGACGCCGGCCGCACGTGGAAGAACGTGGGGCTGCGCGAGACCCGTCAGATCGCGCGCATCCGGATCCACCCGACGAATCCCGACATCGTCTACGTCGCGGCCCAGGGTCACGTCTGGGGACCCAATGCGGATCGGGGGATCTTCCGCTCCGAGGACGGCGGCAAGACCTGGAAGAAGATCCTCTACGTCGACGACAAGACGGGCGCCTCCGACCTGGCCATGGACCCGTCGAACCCGCGCATCCTCTACGCCGCCTTCTGGCAGGTCGTCCGGCACCCGTGGGAGCTCGTGTCGGGCGGCCCGGGATCGAGCCTGTGGAAGTCGACCGACGGCGGAGATACGTGGAAGAAGCTGAAGTCCGGCCTTCCCGAGGGAGCCTGGGGCAAGGTCGGCGTGGCGGTCGCGGCCTCGCGCCCGAGCCGCGTGTACGCGTTCGTCGAGGCCGAGCACGGTGGGCTCTTCCGAAGCGATAATTACGGCGAGAAGTTCACGCACGTCAACGACGATCACAAGATCCGCGAGCGCGCCTGGTACTACTCGTGGGTCTACCCGGACCCGAAGAACCCCGACGTCGTCTACCTCCCGAACGTCCAGATGCACAAGTCGATCGACGGCGGCAGGACGTTCTCGCGGCTCCACGTTCCGCACGGCGACAACCACGACATGTGGATCGACCCGAACGACTCGAGCCGCTTCATCGTCGGCAACGACGGGGGCGCGACGATCACCTACAACGGCGGGACGAGCTGGTCCACGCTCCTGAACCAGCCGACCGCGCAGTTCTATCGCGTCACGACGGACGACCAGTTCCCGTACTGGGTCTACGGATCGCAGCAGGACAACTCGAACGTCTGCATTCCGAGCGGCGTGGTCGGCGGGGCGATCGGCCGCACCGACTGGCACTCCGCTGGAGGCGGCGAAAGCGGCTGGATGGCGGTCGATCCGAAGGACCCGAACATCGTCTACGCCGGAGAGTACGGCGGCCAGATCACCCGATACGACCACCGCACCAAACAGGAACGCAACATCATGGCCTGGCCCCAGCTCGCCGACGGCCACGCGACCTCGGACCTGAAGTACCGCTTCCAGTGGAACGCGCCGATCATGATCTCGCCGAACGACCCGAAGGCGCTGTACCACGCGTCGCAGATCCTCCTTCGCAGCCGCGACGGCGGCGAGACCTGGGAAGAGATCTCGCCCGACCTGACCCGCAACGACAAGTCCAAGCAGGGCAAGTCGGGTGGGCCGATCACGATCGACGTCACGGGCGTCGAGCTCTTCGGCACGATCTTCTCTCTCGGCGAGTCCGCCGCCGATCCCGGCGTGATCTGGGCCGGCTCGGACGATGGCCTCGTCCACGTCACGCGCGACAACGGCAAGACGTGGCAGAACGTCACGCCCAAGGGCATCCCGGAGTGGATCCAGATCAACGCGATCGACGCATCGCCGCGCACCAAGGGCACGGCCTACGTCGCCGCCACGATGTACAAGTGGGACGACGACCGGCCGTACCTCTACAAGACCAGCGACTACGGGAAGACATGGACGAAGATCGTCGCCGGGATCCCCGACGGCGCTTTCACGCGCGTCGTGCGCGAAGATCCCGTGCGACCGGG
>Ga0126381_100011147_pt1 | contig 10151 bp, 8 predicted proteins | sample PanSoiMetPlot_28_FD_96465 | JGI IMG/M metagenome (GOLD analysis project Ga0126381, IMG submission 96465) | Tropical forest soil microbial communities from Panama - MetaG Plot_28 | ecosystem: Environmental > Terrestrial > Soil > Tropical forest > Bulk soil | place: Panama | collected 2016-02-17 | reverse complement strand
CGCGTCATCGCGAGCAACGATGAAACAACCATCGCTGTTCAGACGCCCTGGACCATCGCGCCCGACGCCACCAGTTTCTTCGCCATCTCCGAAGCCTCATGGCGCGTCGGAGCCAAAGGCTCCGCAAGCCCGATCCCCATCGAAGTTCCCGAACGCATCGGAACGACCGTCCAGCTCTCCGCTCGCGCTGCGAATGTCGGCGGCGACGAAGCCGATTACGCGCTCTCGCCGCTCACCCGTTGGACCATCGGATCTTCGCTCACCCTCACCGCTGACGCCGATGTGCCCCCCGCCCCGAACTTCGGCCTCGTCGTTTCGCCAACACGGGGAGGCGTGCTCAATCTCGGCGCCGTCTCCTTCACCTCGCTCACAAACACGCGCAGCATCGTCGCAGGCACTTACCGCTTCCACTTTTACGACGAAGTCAACGGTCTCCCGCCCATCGCGCTCGCCGCGCCCATCGCCATCGGCGACACGCAGGTTCGTTTTGCCTCAGCCGTAACGCCCGGTACGTTCGTTCAGATCGAAGCCGAAATCCTGCTCGCCGATGTCACCGATGCTGCGGGCAACACGGCCGTCACACGCGCCGTTCACGGCACGACTGCCATCGCGCACGACCCAACCGTCCTCGCCTACCTGCTCACCGAAAAGGTCGCCATCGTTCCGTTCGTGAAGAACTTCTTCGGTTCGCCCGCGAGCGGCGACTGGAAGTACAGCCTCGAACTCGCGAACGTTCGGCTCGCCAGCGTGGAACTCTACATGACCAACGCGCTCGGCGACGGAGCCATTGCCGTTCAGCCATTCACCGGGACAAACGACGTGGGTCTTCGCACTCTGAGCGGTGGTCAGTTCTCATTTCAGATCGCCGGTTACCTTGCAATTCAGACCTCCGCCGCGCCTGCCGTGATCGTGGACGCCGACCGCAGCGTACGCGACATCTACGCGATTCTCGCGATCCCGCCCGCGGGCGCCGTAGTCGCCCTCCAACTGAATCTCAACGGCGCGCCCTACGCCACGGTTCAGTTCGACCCGAACACGACAACCTCCGCCGTAGTACCCGGCTTCGGCCTGCCCGCCCTTCACGCCGGAGACCTGCTGACGCTCGACGTCATCGCCGTTGGCACAACGTATCCCGGCAGCGATCTGACCCTCGTGATTCGGCTCTGAAGCATACACTGAAGCTTGCTGCTGGTTCAGAACGTCTCGAAGCTTTATCGGCTCTACAAAACTCCGTTCGACCGCATCCGCGAGCTCAACCCGCTTCGGAAAACGCCGCTGCATCAGGATTTCTGGGCGCTCCGCGACATCTCCTTTTCCGTCGAAAAGGGCGAAGTCGTCAGCCTCGTCGGACCCAACGGATGCGGCAAGAGCACCCTGCTTCAGGTGATCAGCGGCATCCTTCGCCCCACCACGGGCCGAGTCGTCGCGCGCGGCCGCATCGCCGCCCTGCTCGAACTCGGCGCCGGCTTCAATCCCGAATTCACCGGACGCGAGAACGTCTTCATCAACGGCGAAATCATGGGCATCAAGCGCGCCGATATGGAGCGCAATCTTCCGCTCATCGAAGCCTTCGCCGAAATCGGTCCGTTCATCGACCGCCCCGTCAAGGAATACTCGAGCGGCATGTATGTCCGCCTCGCCTTCTCCACGGCCATCAACGTCAACCCGGACATTCTGATCGTGGATGAAGCCCTCGCCGTCGGCGACGCCGTCTTCGCGAACCGCTGCATCCGCAAATTCGAAGAGCTTCGCGAAAGAGGCATCACCGTGCTCTTCGTCTCGCACGACCTTGGCCTTGTCAAGCAACTATCCCATCGCGCCATCTTCCTCCTGAATGGGCGCATCGAAGCTCAGGGCGAACCCAAGCACGTAATCGACAAATACATCGGTCTCGTCCTCGAACGCCAGAAGGCCTTCAACCACGCCGCCGAGCATCCCAGGCTCCCCGCCTCAAATCGTCATGGCGACCGGACCAGCGAAATCCTCGATGTCATGCTCCTCGACGAGAACAGCCGCCCTTGCGCCGCCGTATCGAGCGGGGAGCGGATCACCATCCGTATCCGCGCCGCCTTCAACCAGCCCGGCGCGAAGCCCATGGTCGGCATCCTCATCCGCAATCGCATTGGTATGGACATCTACGGCACAAACACTAAAATCGAGCGCATCGACCTCGGCGAATTCGAATCCGGCGAAGAGCTCGAAGTCGATTTCACCTTCGACTGCTGGCTAACCCCGCACCAATACACCGTCACCGTCGCGACCCAATACCTCGACGGCTCCAGCCACGACTGGCTCGACGACGTGATCACCTTCGACGTCTTCTCTCCTCGCCAGGCCGCCGGCGTCACCGACCTCCGCGCGCAAATCGACTGGCGCAAGAACGAGTCCCACCGCGCTATTCTCGAAACGCATGGATCTGGCCCGCATTCAGGAAGCGCTCCGCCGCGAGCAGGTTGACGCCTGGCTCTTCTTCGACCACCATCATCGCGACCCCCTTGCCTACAGCGTGCTCGGCCTGAACCCCCGCGCGCACGTCACGCGCCGCTGGTATTACGCCATTCCTGCCGATGGCGAGCCGCGCGGCCTGGTCCACCGCATCGAATCCGGCGTACTCAATTCACTGCCGGGCGAAAAGCTCCGATACTCGAGTTGGCGTGAGCATCAGGGACGCCTCGCCGAAATTCTGAAAGGCCGCCGCCGCGTCGCGATGCAGTACTCGCCGCGCTGCGCCGTCCCTTATGTCGCCATGGTCGATGCCGGCACCGTTGAGCTCGTCCGCGATCTCGGCTGTGAAGTTGTCAGTTCCGCCGAACTGATCCAGGAATTCGAAGCCTGCCTGTCGGAGGAGCAATTCGCCTCTCACCTCGACGCGGGTCTCGTCGTCGATCGCGTTCGCGCCGAGGCGTTCCGCTTCATCGCCGCGAAGCTTTCCACCGGGGTCGACGAACTCGCCGTCCGCGACTTCATTCTTCAGGAGTTCGCCGCCGCCGGTCTGGTCACGGACAACAGTCCTATCGTCGGGGTCAACGAGCATGCCGGAGATCCGCATTACGAACCCCGGCTCGAAACCAGCGCCCTGATCAAATCGGGCGATCTCGTCCTCCTCGATATGTGGGCGAAATTCGACCGCCCGCGCTCGGTCTACTACGACATCACTTGGACCGGTTTCTGCGGCAACGCGCCCGATCATATCCGCAACGTCTTCGAAATCGTCCGCGATGCGCGCGACGCAGCCATAGCCAAAGTCCAGCAGGCCGTTGCCGCGAAACGCGAAATCCGCGGCTTCGAAGTCGATGACGCCGCCCGCGAACACATCTCGTCGAAAGGCTTCGCCGATCAATTCGTCCACCGGACGGGCCATTCCATCGGAGAAGAAGTCCACGGCACCGGCGCCAACATGGACAACCTCGAAACCCACGACGAGCGCCGCATCCTGCCCGGCGCGCTTTTCTCGATCGAACCTGGAATCTACCTGCCGGAATTCGGTATCCGGTCCGAAGTCAATATGTTCGTCTCACGCGACAAGGCGACCGTCACCGGCGAAATCCAGCGCGAACTCGTCAGGATCGGATAAACTCCCGCGCCTGCGAAAACACGTCGTCGAGCATCGCCTCAGTCAGCCGTCCCGTCGAAGTGTTCTGCTGGCTGGGATGGTACGAACAAAGCAACGCCGGTACTGGATCTGTGTAAAGCGCATTATGCCCGAACCGGATACGCGAAGTTCGCCCCAAATCGCCCCTTTCCCGCCTCACCGCGAGATAGGCGTCCATCGCGACCTTCCCCAGCGCCACCACCAGCTTCAAATCGCGCAGCAAATCCAGTTCCCGGCTCAGAAACCGCCGGCATTTAACGAGTTCCTCGCGTGATGGTTTATTATCCGGAGGAGCGCAATGCGCCGCCGCCGTAATCCAGGCGCCCTTCAACTCCAACCCATCGTCGGCCGCCCGGCTCTCCGGCTGCGACGCGAATCCCGCCCTGTGCAGCGCCCGGTAAAGGAAGTCGCCGGAACGGTCTCCTGTGAACATACGTCCTGTACGATTGGCGCCATGCGCCGCGGGCGCAAGCCCCACGATCAGCAGACGCGCTGAGGGGTCACCGAACGAAGGCACTGGTTTTCCCCAGTAATCCCAGTCCAGAAAGGCCCTGCGCTTGACCGCCGCCGTTTCCCGGCAATGGCGGATGAGCCGGGCGCAGCGGGCGCACGCGGCCACCTCACGGTTGAGTTCGACTAAGTTATGAGCGCTGCTACAATTCACGCGATGAATACACCTTTCCGACTCGACGGGCGTGTTGCGCTCGTCACCGGCGGAGCCAGCGGCATCGGAGAACACACTTGCCGCGCGCTCGCCGGAGCAGGGGCTTCCGTGATTGTGGGCGATATCGACAAAATCCGAGCTGAAAAGCTCGCCACCGGCCTGCCGGGCGCCGAGTTCCGAATCTTTGACATTACTGACGAAGCATCTGTCCGCGAAATCATGGACGGAATCCCAAAGCTCGACATTCTCATCAACAATGCAGGCATCGGTCTCGTGGGCGGAGTCGAAGAAACCGAAGCCGATGATTTCGACCGGATCTTTCGCGTAAACGTGCGCGGCCTGTATCTCGTCACTAAGTATTGTCTGCCTCTGCTGAAGGCGTCGAGAGGCTCCATCGTGAACATCGGCTCCGTCGCTGGGCTCGTCGGCGTCAAAAAGAGGTTCGCTTATTGCGGAACGAAGGGCGCTGTGGTGGCTATGACCCGGCAGCTTGCTGTGGATTATCCCACGGAGATCCGGGTCAACTGCATCGCTCCCGGTACTGTGGATACCCCGTTCGTCGAAGGGTACCTTGAAAAATATCACAGCCACGAAAAGGACAAGGTCCGGCAGGAACTTAACTTGCGGCAACCGGTGGGCAGGCTCGGCAAGCCCGAGGAAATCGCCTGGATGGCGTTATACCTGTGTTCAGATCAGGCTGCCTTTGTGAACGGGGCGGTGATGGCGATCGACGGAGGCTGGACGGCGGCATAAATCAGGAGACCGGATTTGCGGAATTCATTTGACCAGAGGGCTGAAAAGTTACAGAATAGATTGTCCGGTTGCTCCCCGGATCCGATAGTTACCCGTGTCGCTTCAGGCTCTCTCTTCGCGCCGCAGGTGTTCATGAAATTCGTCTACTCCCTTCTGGTCTGCGCCCTTGCCATCGGGCTCACCGTCTCCGGAGCGTCCGCTACCACTACTACGAAGCACAAGAAAAAGAAGGCTGCCCCGAAATCTGCGGCCGTGACCGCCACGACGGCTAAACGCGCCTCCGCCACTGCGGCGAATGCGACAGTTACCAGGGCGAGCCTGACCGCCGGCGCCGCCTCAAGGACTGGCGCTGCCCGAAGAAGGCGCTGGGTCCAGACTTGGGATGAACCCACCTATAAGGACTCCGCGGCTGGCGATTTCGTGGACGGCGATGACGCCGAAGTCCGTAAGGCAGCCGTTTCAGCGCTCGGCCCCTACAACGGAGCAATCGTTGTGACGGACCCGAATACGGGCCGGGTTCTGACGATGGTGAACCAGCAGTTGGCGCTGGGCGGTGGCTTCCAGCCGTGCTCCACGATCAAAGTCTCAGTGGCCTTGGCCGCTCTGCGTGAAGGCCTCGTCGACCGGATGACGCCAGCGCATTTTTACAGCAAGCGGTCCCTGGACCTTACAGATGCCCTTGCCTACTCGAACAACTATTACTTCGGGAACCTCGGGGTCAAACTCGGGTATGAGCGCGTGAACTATTACGCGCACCTGTTCGGCTACGGGGAAAAGGCTGGCTTGAACATCGAAGGCGAGCACCCCGGTTACTTCCCGCCCGCGCCCCCGAAGAATGGCGGCATGGCCATGCTGACCAGCTTTGGCGAGGAAATTTCTCAGACGCCTCTGGAATTCGCTGCGATCATGGGCGCCGTAGCCAACGGCGGCACGCTCTACTGGATGCAATATCCGCACAGCAAGGAAGAAATCAAGGACTTTCATCCGGAGGTAAAGCGCCACCTGGACATTCAGAGCCTCATCCCGGACATCAAGCCGGGCATGAAAGGCGCGGTTGACTTCGGCACGGCCAAGCGCGCGCGTCAGGACGAGGAAGTCCTGGGCAAGACTGGTACCTGTAGCGAGGGCCGCACCCACCTCGGTTGGTTCGGATCGTTTAATTAGGGAACCGGACGAAAGGTCGTCGTCGTGGTGATGCTCACCGGCGGAGCGCCTTCGATCGGGGCAACCGCCTCGGAAGTCGCCGGCGATTTCTACAAGCTGCTCGCGGCCCAGAATTATTTTAAGGGCGTCCCGACCCTCACGCCGGCATCTCTGCTTCCCGCGCTGCCTCCGCTTCGCTGAGGATTTCAGACCGTTCAGCTTGCGCGGCGGAGTTTCCGCCGCATGCGGCGGTCTGCGCGTTGGCTGATCAGATCGGCCACTCCGGCCAGGAGCTGCGACACGTTTTCATCGCTGATGCGCACGACGCGCTCGCCCCTGCGGTCGGCTTCGCCGAAGTCAGCTTCCATTTCGCTCAATTTCGAGGAAATCAGCGCCGTGGCCGGGCGGAATTCTTTCTGCCGTGCGTAAGCCAACAGCCGCGCTCCCGCCTCTTCGGACTCCGTACGCAGATCTGCCAACACCAGTTGGTACTCGGTCGTATCCAGTCGCGCTAGGGCTTCGCTCGCGCTTGCCGCGCACTCCACGCCATACCCGGCCGCGCTCAGTAAAGTCTTAAGCGCCAATCGGGAAGCGAGATCGGAATCGGCGAGAAGCACACGCGCCACACGTCGCGGCGCCTGCGCAATCTCCCCCTCGAAAGTCGCGCAATCCAACTCGGGCATCGGTCTGATCTCAATTTAAGGCAACTGTCTGAAAAATGAAATAAAAAATCCGGGCCTCGTGTGGTACTCGGTATTTTTCCGTAATGAACCGTATGCGCGTCCTTCCCGGTACCATTACCCGGTTCACCGCTTGAGCAAAGGTGTCAGATATCTCATAACGGTGCCGGCTACGATCTCAGCCCCGCGCGCGGTTGGATGCAGACCGTCGGGCTTCATCAACGACGAAATTCCGCCCACCTGATCCAGCAGGAACGGGATCCGGGTGAGGTGGTATTCGCTCGCCAGGTCCACGTACATCTGTTCGAAGCTGTGGATATATTCGGGTCCGTAATTACGCGGCAGCGTCATACCCGCGAGCACCACTTCCGCGCCCGTCTTCTGCAGCGCCTCAATCATCTGCGCCAGATTCGCCTTCGCCCCCGTGACGGGTTGCCCCCGAAGACCATCGTTCCCGCCGAACTCCAGGATCACGATTTTTGGCTTTAGCGCCAGCAGGGAAGGGAGCCTTTCCAGACCGTCCGTCGTCGTATCTCCGCTGACGCCCAGATTGACCACGTGGTACTGGTAGCCTTTGGCGTCCAGTATTCGCTGCAGATCGTCGGGAAAACTCTTTCCCGGATCCAGTCCGAATCCTGCGGAAATACTGTCGCCGAATGCCGCAATCACAGGCCGGTCATCGGTCTCGATCTTCGGCGCGACCGGCGCGGCCAGGCTGGCCGCGGGCGGTGGTTCGGGCGCTTTGGACTCGGTGCGGCCTCCTCCGCACGCGCAGAACGCAACCGCCAGCGCTGCCAGAAGCATCCATTTAAGCGACACTGCCATAATCATGACAGACGGTCGACAGGAGCCTCGCATTTCACGTCCGATCATAGAAGTCATCCGGCTCACCCGGACCATTGAGACGCCCACGCATCGCGTTGAAATCCTGCGCGGCATCGATATCGAAGTGCCGCGCGGCCAGTTTGTCGCCATCATGGGTCCGTCCGGCAGCGGCAAGAGCACGCTCCTCGGCTTGCTCGCCGGACTCGACAACGCCACCGGCGGTCAGATTCTCCTCGACGGAGAAGACATCACGCGACTTTCTGAAGACCGCATGGCCGAAGTGCGCGGCCGCAAAATCGGATTCGTTTTTCAGTCGTTTCAGCTCATCCCCACTCTGACTGCCGAAGAAAACGTCCTGCTGCCTGCCGAACTCGCCGGAGCCGGACCCGAAGCCGCCCGCCGTGCGCGCGAGCTTCTGAATCGCGTTGGCCTTGCGGACCGCCTGGATCATTACCCGGTCCAGCTTTCCGGCGGCGAGCAGCAGCGCGTCGCGCTCGCGCGCGCCTTTATTACCCGACCCCCGATTCTGCTCGCCGACGAGCCCACGGGAAATCTCGACGGCAAAACGGGAAACCAGGTGCTGGACCTTCTCCTGGAACTCAATCGCATCGAGGGCGCGACGCTCGTGATGGTGACGCATGACCCCGCGCTCGCCCGCCACGCCGATCGCGTCATCACCCTGCGCGACGGTCTCGTCGTGAGCGACGAACTCGTCCGCGCCGCGCAACCTCTGGCCGTCGAGCAGTAACGTGGCGTACTCTCCCTACCGCACTGCCGCGCGAATCGCGTGGCGCGAAACGCGCGCTTCCTCCGGACGATTCCTGTTCGTGATCCTGGCCGTCGCCGCGGGAGTCGGCGCCCTTACCGGCGTCCGCGGATTTTCGCGAGCCTTTCACACGATCCTGTTGCGTGATGCCCGCGGTTTCATGGCGGCGGACCTCACTGTCCGTACCTTCGCTCTGCCGACGCCGCGCCAGGCCGGCGCCATGGAGAGCCTCGCCGCGCAGGGTGTTCGCCGCACGCAGGTCACCGAGACCCTGACTATGGCTGCCCCCGTGGGCGGAGGCACGCCAATGCTGATTTCAGTGAAAGCCGTAGATCCGCAGGTCTACCCTTTCTACGGGCAGGTCAAATTCAATCCTCCGCAGAGTATTCAGACGGCGCTCCAGCCCGACACCGTCGCCGTCTCCGATGGGGTGCTGCTCCGTTTGAACGCGAAAATCGGCGATTCCGTCAGTATCGGTGGGAAGCCGTTTCGGATTACGGGCGAAGTGACCGCCGAGCCTGACCGGATGACCGGCAGCATCAATGTCGGCCCGCGCGTCATGATGTCGCGCGCAGGTCTCGATAGAACCGGCCTGCTTATCCCCGGCAGCCGCGCCGCGGAACGCTTCCTCTTCAAGCTTCCGCCGAACCTCGCGATTGGCCCGGTTCGCAACGCCCTTCGCAACAGCTTCCGGGAAGGTCTCATCGCCGACTACACGGAAGCTCATCCGCTCATCGAACAAGGACTGCGCCAATCGACGACCTTCCTCTCGCTCGTCAGCCTGGTCGCGCTTGTTATCGGGGCCCTCGGCGTCGCGACCGCCATTCAGGCGCATCTTCAACAGAAGATGGATTCCATCGCGATCATGAAATGCATCGGCGCGAAGTCGGCTCAGGTCCTGCGCATCTATATTCTTCAAACTCTCGGCCTGGGAATCGTGGGCAGCGCCGTGGGAATCGCCGTCGGCAGCCTCGTTCAGATGGTGTTTCCCGTCTTCCTCGAGCGCTACTTCCACATCGAAGCCATGCCGCGCTTCGACGCCGTTTCGGCGTTTCAGGGGCTCCTCGTTGGCATGCTGACCGTTTTGCTGTTCACGATTCCTCCGCTTCTCGGCATCCGTTACATCCGCCCCGCGCTGATCTTTCGGCGCGAAATGGCGGCGCCGCGTCCGTCTTTGTCGCAGTGGTGGAAACGCGCGGCGGCTTCGGTCGTCTCCGGAGTTCTGATCCTCGCGTTCGTCGGCGCGCTCGCCGCGTGGCTCAGCGACAGCGCAAGAACGGGCCGTTACTTCGCGTTTGCTATCGCCGCCGCCCTTGCCTCGCTCGCGGTGGTCGCGTGGCTGCTGTTGCGAGGCCTGCGCATTTTGAGTCGCAAGCTTCCCCGCGGCGTCGGCCCGGTTGTGCGCCAGGGAATCGCCAATCTCTATCGGCCGGGCAATCACGCAGGAGCCGCGGTAATGGCCCTGGGCGTCGGCGTGATGTTCACAATCACCATCTGGATTGTCCAGCGCGGTCTGCTGAAGGACATCGTTCGCACGGCCCCTCCGGGCATGCCGAACGTGTACCTGATCGACATCACCGCATCCAATCGCGACGCCATCTACAACCTGCTCTCCGCTCAACCCGGGCTCGAAGGAAAACCGGAACTGCTTGGCGCCGTCTCGCTTCAGATGCAATCCATCGACGGCGTTCCCGTGCAGCGCGAAAAAATGCAGGGATTCGCGCGTCG
>Ga0126381_100011146_pt1 | contig 10152 bp, 9 predicted proteins | sample PanSoiMetPlot_28_FD_96465 | JGI IMG/M metagenome (GOLD analysis project Ga0126381, IMG submission 96465) | Tropical forest soil microbial communities from Panama - MetaG Plot_28 | ecosystem: Environmental > Terrestrial > Soil > Tropical forest > Bulk soil | place: Panama | collected 2016-02-17 | reverse complement strand
ATCGATCTGGGGAGGTAAATGTCCGCGATAATAAACCGCCTCCCGCGGACCGTGTTACATGTCCCGAAATTTCCGGATATGCGGCCCTGATAAACGCCGCGGCCGCTGATTACGGATTGCGAATGTTGGCCTCTCGGATGATATATGCGCAGCTTATCGCGACGCTGCCGACTTCATAAAGTAATTTGTCGCAAACTACCCGTTAAACGTGCTGCATAGCCGTTATGATAAATCGCGCACGCTGCAATCGCGCACGATGCAAGTGCGTGGATCGCTCCAGACCCAGGAGGAGGGGCCTGGATCGGTCCGTCGGCCGGGCACCGCCGCTCCGGGCCACGCCGCGTGGGCGCGTGGTACGGCGCGGCGGTGCCCAGCGCCGGATGCCCCGAGGAAGGCGAATTTCGTGGACGAGCAGCGGCTGAAGGACAGCTTCGCTCGGGTCGCCGGGTACGGCGACGAGGTAGCGCTGTTCTTTTACTCGCACCTGTTCCTGGCTCACCCCGAGCTGAGGGACATGTTCCCGGTTTCGATGTCCGTCCAGCGTGACCGCCTGCTGAACGCTCTCGGCCAGGTCGTCTCGGACGTCGGCCAGCTGGACAGCCTGGTCCCGTTCTTAGCGGAGCTGGGCCGCGACCATCGCAAGTTCGGGGTGAGGTCCGAGCACTATCCCGCGGTCGGCCGCAGTCTGGTGGCCACACTCGCCCATTTCGCCGGCGACGCATGGGATGCCGAACTCGCCAGGGACTGGACTACCGCCTACGGCCTGGTATCCCAGGCGATGATCGAGGCGGCGGAGCAGGACGAGCGCGGCGGCAACCCGCCGTGGCGGGACGCGACGGTCATCAGCCACGAACGCCGGACCCTCGACATCGCGGTCATCAAGGTGGCCCCCCGTCAGCACCTGGCCTACCAGCCCGGCCAGTCCGTGGCCATCGAGATCCCGCAGCGCCCGAGGCTGTGGCGCGTCTACTCGATGGCAAACGCCCCCCGGCCGGACGGCACCATCGACTTCCACGTCAGGATCGTCGATGGCGGCCAGGTCAGCGCCATCCTGGGCCGCGGCCCTGGCCTCGGCAGCACGCTCCGGCTCGGACCCCCGTTCGGCAGCCTGGCCCTCGGCCCCCGGTCAGGGAATCCCATCGTGATGGCCGCCGGCGGCACCGGGCTCGCCCCGCTCAAGGCCATCCTGGAACAGCTCGGCGGCCAGGAGGCCACGCCGGACGTGCACCTGTTCTTCGGCAGCCGTACCGCCGCGGAGCTGTACGACCTGCCCGACCTGGACAAGCTGGCCGTCAGTTTCCCCTGGCTGACCGTCACGCCCGTCGTATCGCAGGATCCCGGATTCGCCGGCGAGCGCGGCACCGTCGCCGACGCGCTCGCCCGCCACGGCACATGGCGCGACCACGATGCCTATGTGTGCGGCTCGGACGCGATGGTGACCGCCACCGTCAGCCGGCTGGCCGCGCTCGGCATATCAGCAGAACGCACCTTCATCGAGAACTTCGGTTGGAGCGAATTGTGACCATCGCCATACATCCCGACCGGCTGACGCCGGAAACCCTCCAGTCGATGCAGTTCCCGACCGCCCGGCTGGGCAGGCGCGGCCTGGACGAGGAGCACGTGCGCATGTTCTGCGAGTGGGTGGAGGGTGAGCTGATCCGCCTGCTCAACGAGAAGACGGCGCTGGAGCAGGAGGTGTGGCGGCTCCGTGAACGGGTCAGGGAGGCCGGCACGGTGCAGCCAGAGGACGGCCACGTGCAGGCGGTGTACATACTGTCCAGGGCGCAGCAGACCGCCGACAAGTACGTGGCTAACGCCCAGGAGTACAGCAGGGACATCGCCGAGGACGCCCGGCGGCGCCGCGAGGAGATCTTGTCCGAGGCGATGACGCGGGCCAGCGTGATCCTGGACGAGGCACGCGCCAGCGTGAGCCACCCCGCTGAACTGGTCGCCGCGCCGACACCGGATCAGCCGGAGCTCACCTCAGCCCAGCGCGAGAACCTGGAAACCGAGCTCGCCTACCTCCGCACGTTCAGCCAGGTGTGCCGCACGCACCTGCGCGCCTACCTGGAATCGCTGACCCGCAGCATCGACGAGTGGGAGCACGCGGAAGCACGCGGGACCAGCAGCAGGCCGGGTTAGCCGGACAGCAGGTCGAGGATCTGCGGACCGTACCTGGCCAGCTTGGTCTCGCCGACCCCGTTCACCTCGGCGAGTCCCGCCAGGTCGGCGGGTGGCGCCGCGGCGATCTGCCGCAGCGTCGCGTCGTGGAAGATCACGTAGGCCGGCACTCCCTGCTCCTTGGCCGCCGCCGCACGCCACGCCCGCAGCCGTTCGAACAGGCTTTCATCATAACGTACGGTGGTGTCACTCTCGGTCCGCCGCGCCTTGCCGGGGGCGGCCGCCTTGCTCGGTGAAACCGGACGTGGATCCTTGCGCAGCAGCACGGTCCGTCCGTTGCGCAGCACGTCCGCGCTCCCGTCAGTCAGCGCGAGCGTGCCGTGCTCGCCGTTCACGCAAAGCAGTCCTGACGCCAGCAGCTGCCGCACCACGCTCCGCCACTCGGCCTCGGCCAGCTCGCCGCCGATGCCGAATACCGGCAGCTCGTCGTGCCGGTAGCTGGCGACCCGCGGTGTGTTCTTGCCCAGCAAGATGTCGATGTACTGCCCGGCGCCGAACGACGGCCCGCTCAGCCGGGAGACCCGGACCACCGCGGACAGCAGCATCTGCGCGGCCTTGGTCCCGTCGAAAGTCTGCGGCGGGGACAGGCAGGTGTCGCAGTTCCCGCACGGCCCTGACGGCTCCTCGCCGAAGTAGCGGAGCAGCAACCCGCGCCGGCATTCGGCCGCCTCGCACAACGCGAGCATGGCGTCGAGCTGGGCGGACAGCCGGCGCCTGTGCGCGAGATCGCCCTCCGACTCATCGATCATCCGGCGCTGTAGCACGACGTCGGCCAGCCCGTAGGCAAGCCAGGCGGTGGACGGCAGCCCGTCCCGGCCGGCCCGCCCGGTCTCCTGGTAGTAGCCCTCCACCGAACGGGGCAGGTCCAGGTGCGCGACGAACCTGACATCCGGCTTGTCGATACCCATCCCGAACGCGATCGTGGCCACCATGATCAGCCCGTCCGCGCGCAGGAAGCGCGCCTGGTTCGCCGCCCGGATCCGCGCGTCGAGACCGGCGTGATACGGCAGTGCGGCGAACCCCTGCTCGACCAGGAACTGCGCGGTCTTATCCACCGAGTTCCTTGACAGGCAGTAGACGATGCCGGAATCCCCGTCGTGCTCGCTGGACAGAATGTGCAGCAGCTGACGCTGCGGTGAGTTCTTCGGCACGATCCGGTACTGGATGTTGGGCCGGTCGAAGCTCGCCACGAAATGCCGGGCGTTGCCCATGCCGAGCCGGGTGGTGATCTCGTCATGCGTGTGCCTGGTCGCGGTGGCGGTGACCGCGATCCGCGGCACCGACGGCCAGCGCTCGTGCAGCACGGACAGCGCGAGGTAGTCCGGCCGGAAGTCGTGGCCCCACTGCGCGACGCAGTGCGCCTCGTCGATGGCGAACAGGGCGATCGGGCCCTTGTCCAGCAGCCGCAGCGTGGATTCGGTCCGCAGCCGCTCCGGCGCGAGGTAGAGCAGGTCGAGCCGGCCGTCCATGAACGCGTACTCGACGCCGCGCCGCTCGTCGGGGTCTTGGGTGGAGTTGAGGAAACCAGCCCGCACGCCGAGCATGGTGAGCGCCTCCACCTGGTCCTGCATGAGGGCGATCAGCGGCGAGATGACGACCCCCGTTCCGTTCCGCACCAGCGCGGGGATCTGATAGCACAGCGACTTGCCGCTGCCGGTCGGCATCAGCACGACGGCGTCGCCGCCGCCGCAGACGTGTTCGATGATCGCGGTCTGCTGCCCGCGGAAGGACTCGTAACCGAACACCCGCCGAAGTACTTCGAGCGCCCGCCCAGTGTCACCGGTCACGATGCGATCCTACGGGGGAAGCGCGCCGTAGCATGGGGCAATGGACGATCGCCTGGCTATCAGAGACGTGGTCGAGACTTGGGCCTACGCCCGGGATTGCGGGGACTGGGAGGCGTTCCGCGCCTGCTGGCACGACGACGGCTACATGATGGCGACCTGGTTCCAGGGCCCGAAGGAAGACTTCATCCAGGTCAGCCAGGAAGGCTGGGCCAAGGGCGTCAGCATCTTGCACTTCACCGGCGGCTGCCGGATCACGCTGTCAGGACCGCGGGCGATCGCGCAGACCCGGATGACGATCATGCAGCGCGCCGAGGTGCACGGCGTGCTCTGCGACGCGGCGTGCACCGGCCGGTTCTACGACTTCTTCGAACAGCGCCACGGCCGCTGGGGAATCGTGCTCCGCCAGCCGATTTACGAGAAGGACCGGCTCGACCCCGTCGATCCCGCGGCGGGCCTCTCGCTGGACTCCGGCCTGCTGGCCGAGTTCCCCGAGGGCTACCGGTACCTGGCCTACCTGCAGACCACGGCCGGCTACGCCGTCAAACCCGATATGCCCGGCTTGCGTGGTCCCGAGGTGGAGCGTCTCTACGAGCGCGGGGCCGCCTGGCTGCGCGGCGACCCGGTCGCGCCTATGACCGCCTGATCCGCAACGCCACGGTCAGCATCGGCAGCGTGAACTCGCCCCGCGATGTCTCGGGCTGAGCATGGAGGAAGTCACTCACCTGGGCGAGCAGGACACTCCGTTCTGCTTCATCCATGACCAGCAGATGGGAGTGGGTCGCGATCGTCGCGACGAGGGAGTCCGCGGTGCGTACCTGCCCGTTCGGGAACCGCGCGGCTTCGACCGCTCCGAACCGGCCGGCCGCGGCGCGGGCCAGCTGCTCCTCGCGGGCCTGCCCGAGGCCGCGTTTCCACCGCAGCAGCGTGCTGCTGGACTTGCGGCGGCACAGCTCGGCCAGTTCCTCGACCCAGCCGACCCGGTCGTCGTCGACGTTCCACAGCGCGGCGAACACGCCGCCGGGGACGAGCACCCGGGCGATTTCGGGCATCGCCCGGTCCAAGTCGAACCAGTGCATCGCCTGGCCCGCCAGGACCGCGTCCACGCTGCCATCCGGCAGCGGCATGTCCTCGGCGCTGCCCGCCACCGACCGTGCTCGCGGCACCCGGCGGCGCAGTTCGGCCAGCATGTGCGGGTCTGGCTCCACGGCGGTGACGTCGGCATCCAGCCGGAGCAGCGCGGCGGTCAGGATCCCGGTGCCCGCACCCAGGTCGGCCACGCGCGGAGCCTGGCCGGCGGGGGACAGGCACCAGCGGATCGCGTCGTCGGCGTAGCCGGGCCGGTGGTCGGCGTAAGCGGCGGCGACCGCACCGAACGAGGAGCCGTGGCGCAGCCGTTCCTCAGCCTCAGCAGCTGTTTCTGCTGCTGGCTCGCGAGGGGACGACCCCCCGCTAATCTTCATGTCTCGAATCGTAAGCGGCCCGGGCGGCGTCGATCTCAAGCAGGTGAGCATCGGTCCAGCTGACCAGCTGACCGATGGTGTCGAGCAGGGTCCGGCCCAAGGGGGTCAGCTCGTAGTCGACGCGCGGCGGGATCACGGGGTGGATCGTCCGGCTGACGATGCCGTCGCGCTCGAGGCCGCGCAGCGTCACGGTCAGCATCCGGGAGGTGATGCCGTCGATCGCGCGGTGCAGCTCGCTGAACCGCATGGTGCCCCCGGCCGCCTGGCCGAGCAGGTCGATCACGTACACCGACCACTTGTCCCCGACCCGCTGGAGGACCTCGCGCGCACGGCAGGCCGACGGGTGGTGCGCGGCTTGTCCAGCCCGCTCCGCGTCCCCAGCCTGTTCCGCACTCACTGCGCCTCCCGTCACCAGGTTACGTCCGCGACGGGCGGCAGGCCACCGGTTGACGGTTCAAGCAAATAGTAGTTACTCTTAAGAAGTAACATACGATCAGAAACTGGATATCCAGGAGGAAGCATGACCGAGACAGCGGTGGAGATTCCCGGCTACGTGGCTGGCACGTGGACCGTGGACCCGGTGCACTCTGAGGTGTCCTTCGTCGTCCGGCACATGATGGTGAGCAAGGTCCGCGGCCGCTTCGACACGTTCTCGGCGACGCTCACCACGGCCGAGGACCCGCTGCGGTCGAGCGTCACCGCCAGCGTGGACCTGACGTCGGTGAACACAGGGAGCGCGGACCGGGACAACCATATCCGCAGTGCGGACTTCTTCCAGGTCGAGCAGCACCCGACGATGACATTCCAGTCCACCGGGGTGCGCCAGGACGATGAGGGCTTCCTGCTGGACGGCGAGCTTAGTATCCGCGGGATCACCCGTCCGGTGACGTTGCGGCTCGAGCTGAACGGCTTCGGCCCGGATGCCTACGGCGGCACCCGGGCCGGCTTCTCCGCCGTCGGCGAGATCAACCGGCACGACTGGGGGGTCAGCTACAACGGCCCGATCCCCGGTGGCGGCGTGGCGATCAGCGACAAGGTCACGATCAACCTGGAAATCGAAGGCGTCCTCGACAAATCCGAGTGACCCGCACCCACGCGCCCGTTTTTACCGGGGGGCGTGCTTGGTCAGGTAGTCGATGTAGAGCGGGCGCAGGGCTTCGGCGACGTCGGTCTCGCCCGAGGTCACCGCGTCCGAGATCAGCCCCGAGACCTTGTTGATGTCCAGGCCGGCGTGGCCGGGGTGTCCTTCCGCGGCCTCCGCGGCGGGGATGGCGCGCAGAACCTCCCAGAGGAACTCGATGTCCACGTGGTGGAGCGCGCGGCGCATCGCCATGTCGTGCAGTTCGCGTGAGGAGAGGGCGTCCAGCTCTTCGCGGGTGGTCACGCGTGGACTCTACCTCTAACCAGTGGATTCGCGGCAACGCGGATCGCGTCGGTGACCGAACGGATCCCGGCCTGATCGGGCAGGTCTTCCAGCAGCACCGGATCCCCCTCGCCGTCGGTGAGGGGGATCCGCCAATTCGGGTACTCATCCGTCGTGCCCGGCATGTTCTGTGGCCGGCGCTCACCGGCCGCCTCGGCGAGCGACACGCCGATGAGCACGGCCGGCGTCCGGGTCAGGTAGGCGTACAGGGCGGCGGTGAACTCCGCGGCGGATGGCTTCGCGTCCGTCCCGAGCAGGTTCTCCCTGCCCAGCATGGCCAGGAACCGGTTCAGTTCCGCGGCCGCCGCCGCTCGCTCCTGCGCCTCGGGGCGGGTCAGCAGCCCCAGGCCGGCCCGGATGGTGACTTGTTCGCCGGTGAGGAACGCCGCGGCCGGCGGCATGTCGTGCGTGCCGACCGTGGCCAGGCATCCGCGGCGCCACGAGCGCGGCCGGCGGGGCGTGCCATCCGCGCGCCGCTCGAACCACAGCATGCTGGTGCCGAGCAGGTTGCGCTGGGCCAGGAACGTGCGCAGCCAGGGTTCCACCGTGCCCAGGTCCTCGCCGATAGCTATCGCGCCGGCCCGGGCCGCGCCCGCGGCGAGCACGCCGCCGATCAGTTCATGGTCATACCGCACGTAAGTACCCCGGTCCGGCGCCATCCCGGCGGGGATCCACCACAGCCGGGCCAGCCCCATCACGTGATCGACCCGGAGCCCCCCGGCGTGCCGCGTGGTCGCGCCGACCAGCTCGGCGAGCGGCTGCCCGGCCTGGGCGGCGAGGCGCTCGGGGTGCCAGGGGGGCAGCCCCCAGTCCTGGCCGCGCTGGTTGAATTCATCCGGCGGCGCGCCGATGCTCACACCGGGGACGATCACGTCCTGCCGTGCCCAGGCGTCGGCGCCACCCGGATGCGCACCGACCGCCAGGTCGGCGACAACGCCGATGGCCATGCCGCTGCCGCGGGCCGCTTCCTGGGCGGCGGCCGCCTGCTCCGCGGCGAGCCACTGCACCCACGCGTGGAACCAGACCCGGTCGGCGAGTTCCGGGCCGGCGGGCGCGCCGGCCGGCCAGGCCCGCCAGTCAGGGCCATGAACCTCCGCGGTCGCGCACCAGGTCGCCCAGGCCTCGAGCGCCTTGCCTTCCCGGGCACGGAAGGAACGCAGCGCTTGGCTCCGTTCGGGCCTCAGCGGCCGCGTCCTGATGATCTCGAGGGCGGCGCGCTTCGCGGTCCACACCGCGTCCCTGTCGATGAGGGCGGCAGTGGTGCTGGCGGCGCGCAGCGGCTGGCCGAGGGCGTCTACCCGGGCCCGGTCGCCCGCGCTGAGCTGGGCGTACTCGGGGATGTCCTCGATCCGCAGGTACAGCGGACTGAGATACTGCCTGCTCATCGGCATATAGGGAGACGGGCTGACCGGCGGCAGCGGTTCCGCCGCATGCAGCGGGTTCACCACGACGAAGTCGGCGCCGAGGTCGCGGGCGCTCCAGCTGGCCAGGTCGGCCAGATCATGGAAGTCGCCATGGCCCCAGGAGGCTCGCGAACGCACCGAGTACAACTGCACGGTGAAGCCCCACGCCCGGTGGGCGGGGAACGGAGCCACCCCCGCTACGGACGTGATCGCTGAGGCCCGCGCTGGAACCGGCGGCGGACCCAGCACGTCGAGGATCGCGGCCAGCGTGTCGTCGGCGACTTCCACCTCGCGGCCGTGCCAGTCACGATAGGAGACCGCGATGCCGCGGGCGCTCGCCTGGCGGCGAAGTTCCTGGGTTCCCGTCACGGGGACAAGTGTGCCGGATGCCGCTGGGACCGTGCTCGGGGCCGGGGGGTGACAGCAGATGCCGTTGTGAGAAAAATGGGCTTTATGGCAGGTAGCGAGGGATACGACGCGGCGATCGTGGGCGGGGGGCACAACGGGCTCGTATGTGCCGCGTACCTGGCCCGCGCCGGGCTGCGGACGATCGTGCTCGAGCGCCGGCATCTGGTCGGCGGCGCGGCGGTCACCGAGGAGCCCTGGCCGGGGTTCCGGGTCTCCACCGCGTCGTACGTGGTCAGCCTGATGCCGCCGCGAATCGTGCGGGAGCTGGCGCTGGCCTCGTTCGGGTATCACGTCTACCCGCTCGACCCCGCGTACTTCGCGCCGTTCCTCGACGGCGACGGGATCTTGGTGTGGGAGGACCCGCGGCACGCGGCGGAGGAGATCGGGCGGATCAGCCGGGCGGACGGATCGGCATACCTGCGGTACTGCGAGGATATCGCCGAGCTCACCAGGGTGATCCGGCCGCTGCTGGGCATGATCCCGCCGGATCCGGCACTGCGCTCGGCGCGCGACCTGCCCGCGCTGACTGGCATCCTCGGGTACCTGCTGCGCCGGCGCGGGGCGGCGGCCGGGCTGGTGGACCTGATGACGATGTCGTGCGCGGATTTCCTCGGGCGGTATTTCCGTGACGACAAGATCCTCGGGGTGCTGGCTCCCGGCGGGGTGATCGGGATGTGGGGCGGGCCGATGAGCCCGGGCTCGGCGTACGTGCTGCTGCACCACCGGATGGGTTCGGTGGACGGCGTCGGCGGGTGCTGGGCGTTCGCGCGCGGCGGCATGGGGGCGATCTCGGAGGCGCTGGCGGCGTCGGCGCGGGCCAGCGGAGTGACCGTGCTCACATCGGCCGAGGTGGCGTCCATCGACGTGTCAGGCGGCGGGCGTGTCACCGGCGTGACGCTCGCGGACGGGCGGGAGATCTCCGCGCCCGTGGTCGCGTCAGGGGTGCATCCGGTGACCACGTTCCTGTCGCTGGTGGGGGCGAAGCACCTGCCTTCCTCGCTGGTGACGGACATGGCGAACTACCGGACGCGAAGCCCCGCGGCCAAGGTGAACCTGGCCTTGTCGGGGCTGCCGTCGTTCACCGCCCGGCCGGGTACCGAGCCGGGGCCGCAGCATCCGGAGTTCATCATCAGCCCGACGCTCGACTACCTGGAACGGGCCTGGGACGCGGCCAAGTACGGGCTGCCCTCCGAGCGGCCGATGATCGACTGCGTGATCCCGTCGACCAAGGATCCGACGCTGGCGCCGGCCGGCTCCCACGTTATGAGCTGCTTCGTACAGTATGTGCCGTACGCGAGATCCGACGGGGAGTGGGACGCGTCGAGCCGGGACGCGCTCGCGGCGTCGGTGATCGACACGATCGGGATGTTCGCGCCAGGGTTCGCCGATCTGGTGACGCACAGGGAAGTGCTCACGCCCGTCGATCTCGAGTCGAGGTTCGGGCTGCTGGGCGGCAACATCTTCCAGGGCGAGATGTCGGTGGATCAGTT
>Ga0126381_100011145_pt1 | contig 10152 bp, 12 predicted proteins | sample PanSoiMetPlot_28_FD_96465 | JGI IMG/M metagenome (GOLD analysis project Ga0126381, IMG submission 96465) | Tropical forest soil microbial communities from Panama - MetaG Plot_28 | ecosystem: Environmental > Terrestrial > Soil > Tropical forest > Bulk soil | place: Panama | collected 2016-02-17 | reverse complement strand
TCGCTCGGCCTATCTACCCCCAAAACGGCTTGACTGGTGATGGCTGGCGGGGTTAGGGGTGGTCGGGCGGAGCGTGGCTACGGGCCGGCTCATGTCGCGGCTCGTCAGAACTGGGCGCGGCGTGTCAGGCAGGGCGGCGTGCGGTGTTCGCGGTGCGGGCTGCCGATCCGGCCGGGCGAGCCGTGGGATCTCGACCATGCGGACGACAGGCAGGCGTACTTGGGTGCGTCGCACCGGGCGTGTAATCGGGGGTGGGCGAAACGCGGGCCTGACGGGCAGCTCGTCGGCGTCCAGGTTGCGGATGCCGACGCGGATGATGCCCTGAGAGAGCCTGAGAGCCGTTCTGAGCGTGATTCGTGCTGGGATAGGCCCTGGCTATCGGATCTGCGTCCGTGTCCCGCAGACGCCGTCTGGCCGCGTCTGATGACCGTTCCTCATCGCGCGGCGGTCGGTTCGCTTGGCGGCGAGTTCTGCAGGTTCGCGGAGCAGCGCGCTGGCGGCGAGCTGAGATGGTGGCAGCGGCTCGTCGCCGCGCGTCTGCTTGAGGTCGACGACCAGGGGCGGCTGTGCTGGGAGGCGGCGGTGATCTCGACTGCCCGGCAGGTCGGCAAGTCGTGGTGGCTGCGGGAGCTGTGTTTGTGGCGGATTCACCAGGCCGATCGGTTCGGCGAGCCGCAGGACGTGATCCATACCGGCAAAGAGGTTGCGGTGTGCCGGGAGGTGCAGCGGCCGGCGCGGGTGTGGGCGAAGGGTCATCAGCGGCAGCGCGACTACAAGGTGCGGGAGGTCAACGGTCAGGAGGAGATCGAGCATCTTGCGACCGGCAGCCGGTGGATGCTGCGGGCGAAAGAGGCGGTGTACGGCTACTCGGTCAGTCTCGGGACGGTCGACGAGGCGTGGAAGGTCCCAGCCGCGGCGGTCGATGAGGGCCTGGCGCCGACGATGGTCGAAAGGGAGCAGCCGCAGCTCGTGCTGCTGTCGACCGCGCACCGTAGGGCGACGTCGTTGATGCTGGACCGGCGTGGCGCGGCGCTGCTGGATCTCGACACTGGGACGGGCGATCTGCTGATCGAATGGTCGGCACCCCGCGGCGGCGACACGGGTGATCGGGGTGCGTGGCGTCAAGCCTCGCCGCATTGGACGCCACGCAGACAGAGATTGATCGATGCGGCGCACCGGCGGATGCAGGCTGGTGAGAGCGTGCCGGACGCGGACGACCCTGATCCGCAGGAGTCGTTCAGGGCGCAGTGGCTGAACCAGTGGCCGGCGAGGAAGGCGCCGGAGCAGGGGCCGACCGAGCCTTTGCTGCCGGACGGCGTGTGGGACGGGTTGCGAGAGGACGCGCCGGGCGCGGTCGGGCCGGTCTGGGTTGGTCTTGAGGACGACTTTGGTGTCGGTGCGGCGGTCGGGTGCTGCCGGCGTTGCGACGATGGTCGGCTTGAGCTTGATGGCTGGACCAGGGCGGATTGGGATTCCGCGATCGCGGATGTGCTGGCGCTCGCGGCCGGCGTCAGGGTGCGGCGGGTCCTGGTCGGCGCGAGCATGTTCGACCGGCTACCCGCCGACCTGCGGCGGATCGCGGAGCCGAGGGCGGCGGCGGCCACCAGGACCGGGCTCGCGTTGCTGCGGGATCTCGCGCTGTCGGGCGGCGTCGTTCACGACGTCGTGACGGGCGAGCTCGACGACGCGGTCGGCCAGGCGCACGTCAGGGAGAACGACAGCGGCCTGTTCCTCGTCGCGAGGGGGCCGACGCATCTCGTGAAGGCGGTCGTGTGGGCGCTGGCGGGCGCGCACCGGCCCACCGTGATGCCGGCAATCCGGTGACAGAGGGTAAGAACGAGCCGGCTGGCGTGCTACCGTCTTACCCTCTGGCAGGCACCGGGCGGGATGAGCACCCGGCACCTGCCATCCTTATCGTTGCTCATCGGGAAGGATGAGGCCCTGATGGCCCGAAACAAATTCAAATCGCCGACGCTTGACGTGCAGATCACGCCGGCCGCCCACGACCGCGCAGTACAGGGTGCGAGCGGTGGATGCCTGATCGCGGACTCAATCAAGGAGCAGTACCCGCATCTCAGTAGCGTCACGGTCGACATGGCGACGATCCGCGTCAGCGACCGCGCCGCCGGGCAGCGCTACACCTACCTAACGCCCGGCCCCGCGCAACACCTACTACTCTCCTTCGATCAAGGCTGGCCACAGGCCACCGATCGCATCGTGCTGAAGCGCGCCGTGCATGTTGGGCAGATTCGCGCAAGCTCGGCCCAGGCGAAGCAGAGCATGACCGAACGACTCGCGACGTTTGAAGCCCGGGTTGCGGCGGGCGAAGACCTGTCCGCCGCCGAACGCCGTTCGATGGTCAGGCTGCAGCACGTGAAGGATCGCCCGGTCACGGATCGTCCTGCGACCGCCAACCGTGAGGGTGTAGTCAACGGCGGCCGTACTCCAAAGCAGGGTAAGACGCACCCGAACCTATTGCGTGGCCGCGACCGTCACTTCGGCGCGAAGCTGTCCGATCCCGGCCAGGCGTTCAAAGACGCCGTGGACGCGGCGGTGGCGGCTCGTATGGCATACGACACGACGGCCTAGCCGCGCGGGCGGGAGAGCGCTCAGAAGTCACCGCCGTTTCTGAGCGCTACTCTTTCCGCGGTGAAACAGCGGTGAAGCTCCGCTCGATCCGGCCGCCGGACGACATCACGCCGAACCCGAACGACCCGGCGTCGGTGCCGCCGTCGACGGTCGGGCCGGACCAGCTCGTCACGCCGGGTGACCCTGACGGCGTTCAGATCGACCCTGGCGTGCCGTGGTCACCGCTGCCCAGGATCATTCCGTCGGCGTGGTCTGGGTGGCCGGCGGACTGGTGGCCACCGTTCTGGGGTGGCGGCGGCACGACCGCGTGGGCGCAGCAGCTCACCGACACGGCGTGGATGTGCGTCGACCTCAACGCCAGCATCCTCTCCACGATGCCGCCCTACCTCGTCGGCGCGGCGGTCTCGCTTGACCAGGGCTGGATGCAGAATCCGGATCCGGACACGTACACGTCGTGGGAGGAGTTCGCGAAACAACTGTTCTGGGACTACCAGCTCGGCGAGGCGTTCGTGCTCGCGACCGCGTGGTACGCGACCGGGTGGCCGGCACGGTTCCATGTCGTGCCGCCCTACGCGGTCAACGTCGAGCTCGTGAACGGCATCCGCCGGTATGAGATCGGCTCAACGGACGTGACCGGGGACATGCTGCATGTCCGGTACAAGAGTTCGGTGGCGATGCCGAGGGGCGTCGGGCCGCTCGAGGGCGGCTGGGCTGCGGTCGTCGCCGACCGGCTGCTCGCCCGGTACGCAACCCAGTTCGCCAGCGCCGGTGGCGTGCCGTCGTCGATCCTGACGCACGACGAGGAACTAACCGCCCAGCAGGCCGCGGACCTACAAACCCAGTGGGTGACGGCCAGGCAGTCAACGGCCGGCGAGCCGGCGGTGCTGTCGGGCGGCGTGTCGTGGCAGGCCACCCAAATGAACCCCAGGGACATGGCGCTGACCGACCTATCGGACCGGGCGCAGAGCCGGATCGCGCAGCTCCTCGGCGTCCCCGCACCACTCGTCGGGATCCCCGTTTCGGATCCGCAGACCTACAGGAACGTCAAAAACTTCTTTGATTTTCACTGGCGTGGCGGGTTGCGGCCGAAAGCGCAGGCGGTGATGGCGGCGTTGTCGGCGTGGCTTTTGCCGAGGGGAACGACGATCGAGCTGAACCGTGACGCGTACATCGAGCCGGAGCCTTTGGAGCGCGCCCAGGTCGCGCAGATCTACTCGAGCATCAGGGACACGCCGACCGGGCCGCCGGTCCTGACGGTCGACGAGATCAGGACGATTGAGCGCATGGAAGTTGCCGGGCACGCCGGCATGCCGCCGCCCACCGAGTCAGCAGGAGCATGAGATGAGCGAGGAGCCGCAGTTCTGGCACCGGGACGCGCAGCTTGTCGGCGTGTCGTTTCCGGCGAGGACGATCGAACTGGTTGTGATGCCGTACGACACGCCGGCACTGGTGCCGTGGGAAGACAGGATGGTTCGGGAAACGATCGCGAGGGGCGCGTTCGACGGCATCGACCGCAGGGCCAACAGGGTCAGGGTCAACCGTGACCATGTTTTGCAGCGCACGGTCGGTAGGGCGACCGCGTTTCACCCGGCCAGGGATGAGGGCCTCGTCGCCGAGGTTCGGATCGCGAATACCGAGCTCGGCAACGAAACGCTCGAACTGGCCGCCGACGACTGTCTCGACGCGTCCGCGGGGTTCCTGCCGATGGACGGCGGTATGCGCTGGGACGGCCCGAACGCGTACACGGTCACGAAAGCGTGGCTCGGCCATATCGCGCTGACGCCGCAGCCCGCGTACGAGGACGCGAAGGTGCTGGCGGTCAGGGCTGCGGTCGTGTCGGCGTCACGAACACCGAACCTGGACGAGTGGCGGGCGCTGCTCGCCTCCGACCGTCTGGCCGTGGCGGCTGCTACGCTGCCCGGCGAATAGCGCACTACCAGCCGTTGTAGACCACTGGGTGGGCCGGCTGTTGCGGGTGACGCGTCGAGAACCGTTCCGACCGTTAGGAGCCCGCAGTGCCTGCTACAGACGCAATCCTCGCCCGCTACCAGGCTGAGAGCGAGGAGCGAGCGCAGTTCATGGAGGGCCTGGTCGCGCAGGCCGAGAAGGAAGAGCGCGACCTGAACCCGCAGGAAATGGAGATGCTGACGCGGACGCGTGAGCGGATCCATGAGATCAACAATCAGGTCGAGCCGCTCAGGGAGGCCGCGCAGATTTCGCGGCTGTCCAGGGAGCGCAGGGCGCTGATCGCGCAGGAACTCGCGCACCCGCGGGCCGGCCAGGCGCCGCAACAGATGGAATACCGGTCCGCCGGTGAGTACGTGTGCGACTACTGGCGCGCCCGCTGCGGCCAAGAGGACGCGCAACAACGCCTCGACCTGTTCGAACGCGCTGCCAGCCACCAGACAACCGCCGACAACCCCGGTCTGCTGCCGGAACAGATCATCCTGCCGGTCGTCAACTGGATCGACACGGCCAGGCCGACGATCAGCGCACTCGGCCCGAGGGCGCTGCCATCGGGCTCGTGGGCGCGGCCGCAGATCACGCAGCACACCAGCGTGGCCGTGCAGTCAGCTGAAAAGGGCGAGCTCGTGTCACAGAAAATGGTGATCGGCAAGGTGCCGGTGACCGCCAAGACCTATGGCGGCTATGTGAACGTGTCGCGCCAGAACGTCGATTGGTCGGTGCCGGCGATCATGGATCTTGTCATCAACGACCTGGCGTCGCAGTATGCGATCCAGACCGAGGCTGCCGTCGCGGCGGCGCTCGTTGCGGGCGCGACCGCCGGGCCGACACTGCCGACCGGCGCGAACACGGTGCAGCAGATCGTGGCCGCGTTTTGGGGTGCCGCGGGCAGCGTGTACACCGCGACGCACGGCATCGGCGGCGTGTTCGCTGTCACTGGCCCCGACATGCTCGGCATCATCGGCCCGGTGTTCCCGCCGATCAACCCGCAAAACGGGTTCGGCAGCGGGTTCAACGCGTCGAACTTCGGTCAGGGTCTTGTCGGCAACGTTGCCGGCATCCCGTTGTACGTGTCGGCGGCGATGCCGGCCGACACGATCATTGTGATGTCGCAGGCAGCCGCCGAGGTGTACGAGGACCGGATCGGTGCGCTCCAGGTGATCGAGCCGTCAGTGCTCGGCGTCCAGGTCGCGTACGCCGGGTATCTCGCCGAGTTGATCCTGCTGGCGACGGGGATCATCAAGATCGTGAAGACGCCATGAGCGCGGCTGATCCAGCGAGCGCGCCGGCGCCGACCGACTGGTACGCGCCGAACCAGCAGGCGGTCAGGGGCGACGATTCCGGGCCGGCGGAGGAGGGCGATGGCGGCAGCGCGCCGGTCGACGGGACCGGCGGCATCAGTCCCGACGAGCCGCAGGACAAGACGCCCGCCGAGGCTGCGGTGGACAGTTCGCTTGCGGCTGCTGACGCGATCGACGAAAAGGCGCCGGCTGAGTGAACGCGTACTGCACGATCGACCAGATCGCGGCGGACCTTCGCATCACCGTCAGCGCGGCGAATACCGACAAGCTGACACGGTGCGCGGAGGCCGCCGCAATCCAGATCGACGCGACCGTTGACAGCCCCGACCCGCCGGACTACTCGCAGCCGTGGGATCCGCTGTACACGACCGTGAACATCGGGTACGGAAGCGAGCTGTTCAAAGTCAACGACGCGCTGTTCGGTGTGATCGGGTACGACCAGACCGGGGCGCTCCGGACACCCAGGAACGGGTTTATTCGTTGGGCGAACGTGCTGCTCGCTCGCAAACAGCAGTTCGGGATCGCGTAGGTGCCGGCGCTGCCGTTGACCCAGGTTCGGGCGGCGGCAGCGTCGGCGCTTGCGCCACAAGCCGATACCGACCCGCCGGTGCTCGCCGACATCGTCGACTCGATCACGCCGCCCGTGCTGCTGCTCGAATGGAACGACCCGTGGATCACAACCGAAACGATCGCGGGCGCCGCCGGCATCTTGCAGGCAACGCTGAACGTGATCTGTATCGCCGGTCGTGTCGAGCCCGGGCCTGGTGTTGATGCGCTCGAGCAGATGATGGTGCTGGTCCTCGGCCGGCTCGCCGCCGACCCGGCGACGTCATGGCCGCTGACGCAAGCGCAGGCGCCGAGAAGGTTCGACTGGGCCGGCATCCCGTATCTCGGCGTCAGGCTCAGTTTTCAACCACAAGTCATAGGAGCATGAATCGTGGCCACACCGCCGCCCACCCCGCCTTTGCCGCTGATCCTTGACGCGGCGTCGCTGAAAATTTCGACCGACGACACGACCGCGAACCTGAAAGAGCTCGCGTGCCTGACCGGACACCTCGAGATCGCACCGGACACGACCGTCACTACCGTTGACACGATGTGCGGCAGCACGGACTATGCCGGGTCGACGCGGTGGACCCTGACGGTCACGCTGTACCAGTCGTTCGACACCGATGCGACCGAGGAAGTGCTGTCGGCGGCCGTCGCGTTCGGCAAGCCCGTCGCCTGGGAAGCGGTCGGGTACCGCAACCAGCCCGTGTCGGCAACGAACCCGGCATGGTCGGGGCTCGCCGACCCGAGACCGTACCCGCCGTTGAACGGTGACGCCGGCGCGGTCAGCGAAATCCAGTTGACGTGGGGGATCATCGGCACGCCGACCAAGAGCATCACGCCGCCCGCCATGCTGAGCGCGACGACGCAGACCACGGCGCCGGCGTCCAGTGGCGCATGACGGACGAGCTCGACGTTACTGTCGTCGGGTTCGACGAGCTGGTGCGCGGCAGCAGCGCGCTGTTCGATGCGATCCAGAAACGCGCCGACAAGCAGCTCGAGTCGGTCGCGGAACAGCGCGCCAACATGGTGCGCGCCGCCGTCCCCAGGGTCAGTGGCCGCCTGGCGGCGAGCGTGACAGCGGCACCATCCAGTAGCGGCGCGTTCGCGGGCATGGGCGGCCCCGACGTCCAGTATGCCGGCTGGATCGAGTTCGGCGGCACCAGAGGCCGCCCGTACATGCCGGAGGGCAGGTACCTGTTCCCGATCGCGATTGCCGCCGGCCAGCTTGTCGAACACGACATGACGACCATCACACGAAACGAGATCGAGGGATTCCATTGGCCGCGACCACCGACAATCACCGCGTAGGCGTGCCGCTCGAGGTAGTGCTGCGACAGGACGAGCTCGCCGCACCACGCTTCACGCCCAGGGAACTGCGGATGATCAAAGAGCACACCGGCCGCGCCTTCACGCAGGTGATCGCCGACGAGGACTCCGACGACAAGTTCACGATCCTTGCCTGGTTGAAGCTACGCAGGGACGGGTTCGATCTCACGTTCACGGACATGGACGACATCGTCATTACGATCGGCGGGACGCCGGACCCTACGAGCGTGTCGCTCTCCACAACCTCGCCGCTTTCTGCCAGTTCTGGCGAATGACACCCAGGCAGGTCGCGGAGCTGACGCACGACGAGTATCTCGCGTTCTGGGCGTACGCCGAAAAACAAGCTAGGGACCAGCAACGGGAGGCACGCGCCGCAGCGCGACGCCGGTAAATGGCTAACCCTCAAGTCATTGTCGAGTTCATCGCCAAGGTCGACGACCTCAGAAAGGGGTTCAAAGAGACCGAGGCCAGCGCGCAGTCCACCGGCGACAAGCTAAAGAGCTTCGGCAAGGTGGCGCTCGTCGCGGCCGGCGCGGCTGGTCTCGCAGCGCTCACGTACACGCTGCACACCGGCGTCCAAGAGTTCGAGGATCACGCGAAAGCCGCCGCGCAGACCGCCGCAGTGTTGAAGTCGACCGGCGGGGCCGCGCATGTCACCGCCAGCCATGTCGAGGATCTCGCCGGCAAGCTGCTGCAGGTCTCCGGTGTCGACGACGAGGTCATCCAGGGCGGCGAAAACATCCTGCTGACGTTCCGCAGCATCAGAAACGAGGTCGGCAAAGGCAACGACATTTTCGACCAGGCGACAAAGGCGACACTGGACTTGAGTGTCGCGCTCGGCAAGGACATGCAATCGTCGGCGATCCTTGTCGGCAAGGCGCTCAACGACCCGGTCAGGGGCCTGTCGGCGCTGCGCAGGGTCGGCGTGCAGTTCACGAAGGCGCAAGAGGACATGATCAAGAACATGGTCAAGTCCGGCAACACGATCGGCGCCCAGAAACTCATTCTCGCCGAGCTCAACAAAGAGTTTGGCGGCAGCGCCCAGGCGGCCGGCAAGACGCTGCCGGGCCAGCTCAACATTCTGAAACAGAACTTCAACAACCTGGCCGGCGAGATTGTCGGCACGCTCGCGCCGGCGCTCGGCGCCGTCGCAAAGTTCTTCGCGGCCAATCCCGCGCTCGCGAAGGCCGTCGTAATCGGCATTCTGGCGCTGTCCGCCGCCGTCGTCGCGTTGAACGTCGCGCTCGCCGTGACCGCGGTCGTGACATCCCCGATCACGCTCACGATCCTCGCGATTGCCGCCGCGGTCGCGGCGTTGACGGTCGGGATCATCCTGCTCGTCACGCACTTCAACGAGATCGTTGACTGGATCAAGGCTCACTGGGATATCGCGGCGCTGATCGTCGCACCATTCGCGCTGATCCCGATCGAGATCGCGAAACACTGGGACGAAATCGTCGGCGTCGTCACCGGCATCTTCACGGGCGCGCTGAACGCGATCAAGAACGTCGGCAACGACATCATCAGCACCGTCTCGAACATTTTCGGTGCGAACGGCATCGGCGGCGCGATCAGCGACGCGTTCAACAGCCTTTTCAACCAGACCTACAGTCTCGGCAAAGGCATCGCCAAAGGTCTTGCGGACGGCGTTGTCGGCCTCGGCAGCACGATCGGCAAACAGATCGGCGGCATCGGCACGACCGTAGGCCACGCGTTCCAGCAAATCTGGCAGTGGGGCGCGAACATCGGCAAATGGTTGCTGCAAGGTCTCGACAGCGCTGTCCAGTGGGCTGCCAGCCACGCGTGGGGCGCGATCAACAACATCGGCGGCCAGATCTGGAAAGTGTTCGACCAGATCTACGGGTGGGGCAAAACGGTCGGCACGTGGATCGTGAACGGGGTTGTCGGCGGGCTCGGCGGCATCGCCGGCGCGGTCTGGAACGCGATCGGCAGTATCGGCGGGTTCCTGTGGAAAAAACTTGACGAGGTCTTCAATTGGGGTTGGGATCTTGGACGGTCGATCTGGAACGGTCTTGTCGCCGCGTTCAAAGGCATCGGCAACGCCATCATCAACGCCATCAAGTCACCGATCAACGCTGTCATCTCGGCGTGGAATTCGCTGAAGATCGGGTCGTTTACGATCCCGATGCCCGGCCCGATCCCCGACATTCACTTTGGCGGGATCGGCCTGCCGAACATCCCGTACCTGGCGCAGGGCGGGATGGTGATGGGGCCGACGCTCGCGATGCTCGGCGAAGCGGGCCCCGAAATGGTCGTGCCGCTCAACGGTGCCGGCAACGCGCCGGTCCAGGTTCGCGTGTACATCGGCGACCAGGAGCTGACAGGCATGATCCGGACCGAGGTCGTGACCCAGAACAACCGGACTGCGCAAACGCTGCTTGCGGGGCTGACCTGATGG
>Ga0126381_100011144_pt1 | contig 10153 bp, 8 predicted proteins | sample PanSoiMetPlot_28_FD_96465 | JGI IMG/M metagenome (GOLD analysis project Ga0126381, IMG submission 96465) | Tropical forest soil microbial communities from Panama - MetaG Plot_28 | ecosystem: Environmental > Terrestrial > Soil > Tropical forest > Bulk soil | place: Panama | collected 2016-02-17 | reverse complement strand
GGCGTGAGGGAGGTCCTCTTTTCTCCGAAAGAAGCGTTTGTCGACGATGTTTTGAATCCTCCTGCGGACTGGAACGAAGACCGCAACCGTCGCCAACGTCGCGCCTACGGTGATCCAGGTGCTATGCACGCCTGCCCTTATGATGAGGAGACCTCCCAGCCCTCCCGCGAGCGCGAAATACACAACTGCCACGCATCCACTCACAATCGAGTAGGTAACCGTCTTGCGGATGACGACGTCGATCTCCATCAGCCGATACTTGAGGATGGCAAAGGCAAAGGACAGGGGGATGAAAACGTAGAAAGCTTTTTCAACTATTTCGGCCGCAACGATCGGCAGAAAGCGTTGGAATCCAAACCAATCAGGAAGGGCTCTCAATCCTTTTAAGAGAAGCACACCCGCAAGACTCACGATCGTTCCCCAGAGGGGCCAGCGCACCTGTTTTCTTTCCTCGATGCCGCTCTCGCGGTAGCTGCGATATAGAGCGACACACGCAATGATCGAGTAGGTGACAAAGAAAAGAAGGTACGTGAATCCGAATGCGATGCCGCCAAAGGCCCAGGCGATCGTCTGGCGAGTGGCCTCCGAAGGCACAAGCATGACCACGGAATCCATGCTCGTGATGACTAGGAGCGCGACCAGGCCCAGGACCGCGCCAGGTCGGGTTCTGAGCGCGCGCTTCCAGCCCTCTGAGGTCGAGCACCTCGCTAGATACGCCACCATCATGAGTACCAAGAGCCAAAAGCTAAAAGGCGCTGCGCGGAGGACACGCGGTGGCAAGGAAAGCGTGACGAAGGTCGGAAACCCGACGAATGTCAGCAGAGGTGTCAGATAAAGCCAGCGCAATAATTGCGGGTTGTTCTCCAGGATGCGCCGACGCTGCGGGAAAACTAACGCCAGATGAACGAACAAGACCTGCACAAGATATCCGAGGACCGTCAGGACGCAATAGAGAACAACCTGATGCCCGGTCATCTGCGCGGGTGACCTAGCACCGCGCGACGGAAACTCATCGACATAGACAAGCGGCCGTACAATAAAGAGCGTCGTGGCCGCCAGCGACAACAGATAGAAGATTAGGGCGCGTTCATCGTCGGGCTTACGCCGATAGACGATCGTGCCGAGAACGCAAAAGGCGAGTGCGACAGCTAGGCTCGTGATGGTGCTGACTTCGATCTGAAGCGATCTAAGCGGGGAACTGAGCTGCAATCGCACCACCTCCGGCAGCCCGTTTTTTCGCTGGACTTGATAGGTAATCTCGTCATGGATTCTGAGTTGATCGTCGAGCTTAGCCAACCGTCCCCAGTCTGAAGTCGGAACGCCGTTAACCGTCAAGAGGACATCACCGACTACGAGTCCGGCAGCCTCGGCGGGCCCGCCCGAGAAGACACTCGACACGGTGCCCGGCTTGAACAAAACCGTCTTTCCCTTGAACTCCTCCGGCATCGCGGGCGCGTAGTAGAACCCGGCCCATCCCTCGTGCTGCCAAGCGACAAAGCGCGCCGCCATCCAACTCGTTGTGACGACCAGGAGGGAATAGGTAACCGCCAAGATGGTATTTCGCCTTTGAGCCTCAGCCATGCGCGGTCCCTCGGGCACTCCTCTGCGCGCCCGCACCATAATGTGATGGTGGGCCATTGTATCAGGCCTTCTGACGTGGCATTGTCCTGGCTCGCGCAGCGGCCAATGGGACGCCGGGCTGATACCTTTGAGTTTTCCCCTGCAGGGGGAGAGCTGTTAAACACTATGCGACAAGCCGGGTGAAGGCCCGCTGAGTTATCCTGTCTGGCAACGCCAGAGGCTCCTCCAGGAGAGCGGAATGAAAGGTCAGAAGGTAGCGGTCTGGATAGCAGTCGGGACCGGCGTCGGCGTAGCCATTGGCGCAGCCATGCACGCAATGGCCGTGTGGATATGTATCGGAGTTGTGGCGGGCGCCGCGCTTGGAGCGGCTGTCGGGAGGCGTTGAAAGTCCAGGCGCAGAGTTCCGCTTAATTGGCTACGGTTCCACGTTACCAAATGCGCCGTAGGCTCTGTTCTTCAGAACGGGGATATCAGGCACAGGTTTTTTGGTGTATCGTTCTTTTGTCGCAAGACCTAGGGCCGGGCAGGCCCGATGTGAAGCCTGCGGAGATGCGGCGCAGCAAGGCCGATCGATGAAACAGGAACCAGTGTTCTGGTTAAAACCAGACCTGGTAGGAATCCTCGCTCTTTCTAGCGCGAGGAGGATGTCAAGCGGATAGCCTTCCTTTGCGGGCTTGCTCTGCAGTCCCTCCAGTATTGGCTCGCACGCTTCGATGTGGGCCTAACTTAGCAGCCGATGCGCTCACCTTCCTTCGCCTTGGCCGGTTGGCACAGGTCAACGGGCACTACCCGCAGAACAGATTTGTGTGATAGAAAATGAGTTACATCGTGCGGGTCGGTGTGCCATGCCAAAGTCGCAAAAGGCTTCCGTCAAGCGTCGCGACTTCCTCAAGAAAGCCGCCATGGGTGCAGCTGCGCTCGCGGCCGCTCCTAAGTTAGCGGACGGGAAGCCCGCGGGAGGGACACCTGGCCGGCCCGTGGCTCCAGTCTCTCCGGAGGCCGAATTCGGCACGCCTCCTGCGCTGGAAGTCCTCACGGCCGATCGCACCGGTTCCGATTTCATGGTCGACGTCATCAAGTCTCTGGGGTTCGCCTACGTTTGCGCCAATCCCGGCTCGGCCTTTCGAGGCCTTCATGAATCCGTAATCAATTACGGCGGTAACAAAGATCCGGAGTTCATCACTTGCTGCCATGAAGAATCCTCAGTTGCTATGGCACATGGCTACGCGAAGATCGAGGGCAAACCTTTGGCCGTCTTCGCCCATGGCACCGTTGGAATTCAACATGCCGCAATGGCGATCTATAACGCTTATTGCGACCGCGTGCCTGTCTACATCATCGCTGGAAATATCCTAGATGCCACGAAGCGTATTAACGCCGTCGAGTGGGTACACAGCGTCCAGGACGCGGCAGCAATGGTTCGCGATTATTTGAAATGGGACGATCTGCCGCTATCTTTGCCCCACTTCGCAGAATCCGCAGTTCGTGCCTACAAAATCGCAATGACTCCGCCGATGATGCCCGTTCTCCTCATCGCCGACGGCGAACTGCAAGAAAATCCCATTCCCGACGATCTGCCGTTGGCTATTCCGAAACTGGCTTTGGCGGCGCCTCCTCAAGGAGATTCTGGCGCGATTGCCGAGGCCGCTCGCCTCTTGGTTGCTGCCGAGAGTCCGCTCATCATCGCCGATCGCGCAGCCCGCACCCCGGTTGGCCTGACGCGTCTCATCGAGTTGGCCGAGACATTGCAAGCTCCCGTAATCGATCAAATGGGGCGCATGAATTTCCCTTCCCGCCATCCTTTGAATCAGACCCAGCGCAGCCGCGAACTGGCTTGCGACGCCGACGTCATCTTGGGTCTGGAGTGCAGTGATTTCTGGGGCGCTCTTCATTCCTTCCGTGATCAAATCCATCGCACGTCGCTACCGCTCACCAAACCAGGAGTGAAGCTCATCAGCATCACCGCCGCCGATCTCTTCTCCAAAAGTAATTACCAAGACTTCCAGCGTTTCCCGCAAGTCGATCTTGACATTGCAGCCGACGCTGAAGCCACCCTGCCATCACTGACCGAATCCATTAAGAGCCAGCTCACGTCTGACCGTAAGCGCGTCCTCCAGGACCGCGGTGCCCAGTTCGCCGTCGCTCGTCAGGAGTCCCTGGAGCGCGCCCGGGAGGCCGCTGGCTGCGCTTGGGACGCTAGCCCCATCAGCACGGCGCGCCTCTGCGCCGAGCTATGGGCCCAAATCAAAGATTACGATTGGTCGCTCGTCTCCTTCACAACCTTTGTCAATCGCTGGCCGCAGCGCCTCTGGTCCTTTGACAAATATCACCAATATATTGGCGGCCACGGTGGTGCTGGAATCGGTTACGGCGCTCCCGCCGCCGTGGGCGCCGCCCTGGCCCACCGCAAGTATGGACGGCTCTCCGTCAACATTCAGTGTGACGGCGATCTTATGTATGCCCCGGGCGTTCTCTGGACTGCTGCGCACCATCGCATTCCGCTTCTGACCGTGATGCACAACAACCGAGCCTATCATCAAGAAGTCATGCAGGTGCAAATCATGGCTAATCGGCATAGCCGCGGAGTTGATCGCGCCGGAATTGGGACTACGCTTGACGATCCCGCCGTCGACTTCAGCAAACTTGCCCAGAGTATGGGCTTACACGCCGAAGGACCGATCACAGATCCCAAAGATCTCGGCCCTGCAATTCGTCGCGCTCTCGCTGTTGTCAAGCGCGGCGAGCCGGCTCTCATCGATGCGTATACTCAGCCCCGCTAGCGCGAACCGGCCCCGATCGCGCACGTTCGGCGCAGGTTTCTCCGAGGCACCTCTTGCCCTGTTGTGTTGCGCGACACTAGCTCTGGCTTTTCCGGTCGGGAACCCCCAAAAGGGAAAACATGTTTTCGAAACTCATGGCTGCCCGCAATGTCATGGCAATCAGGGCCAAGGTTTCTCCAATGCGCAAACCCAAGCACCGCGCATCGGTCCGACTCGCCTTTCGCAAACCGCCTTCGTCGGCTTCGTTCGTCACCCTGTCGGTCGAATGCCCAGCTATCCGAGCCAGGATATTTCCGAAAGTGAGCTCGCTGACCTCTATGGCTTTCTTCAATCGCTCGCGCCTTCAGTCAAAGCCGACCCTGCATCCGCAAACGCGCAGAATGGGCAGCGCCTTTACATGAGCGATGGCTGCTATGAGTGTCATGGCAAAGAAGGCCAGGGCTCCACGCAAACCGGCGCTTCCCGCATTGGCCCCATCCAGATTCCCTTCCCGGCGTTCGTGGCTTACATTCGCGAGCCCAGTGCGCAGATGCCGCCCTATTCGGCTAAAGCCGTTTCTGACGCCGACCTGGCCGATATCTATGCCTTTCTCCTGACTCGTCCGCAGTCCACACCGGCCAAGTCGATCCCTCTGCTAAACCAATAGATACATGGCCCGTTTCCCGCCAGCAAGGGATACCGGAGCGCGGCGCGATCAGGGCCGCCCCCGGTCCTTGTCGCTACAAGAGCCGACACTCCCTGAGAGAGAGGCGCTCAGCGTCTCTTTCAAAGCCGCGCCGTCAACCGTGCGTCTAAGGGAGTGAAAGACGAGACAGTGCGCAACCATGAGCAGGTAGCGAGAGATCAACCATGCTCGCTGCTCCTATGTCGTGCCCCTTCCACAGATCCCGGATTCTGTATTCCTTGGACCGCAGGCCCAACTCGCTCCATGCACAGCGAATCTTTTCCGGACCGGCCGAAAAGCAAAGAAACGGTCCATTGATACTCTCAGCGCAAGTGCTGGGATTCTGTTTGCCTAGTTGCATTGCTGCTGCACCTCGGTTCCCAGAAACGGGGCTACCAATAAACCCGAATCGGAGCGCACTGAGTCTCCGACTACTCCACCGATAGGCATCACTCTCTCGGCGAGAGAAAATCCGCGTTAGCATCTCGGTGGTCATTGTGTCCGCAACCCGTTGGGCTTGGTCAACTGATGGCAGCGAGAACATTCCTGCGAGGTATACGCAGGATCTGCTTCGATTACCATTACTCCGCGCAAAGCGGCCTTGTACAGAATGACTTGGAGCAACTGATAGAAAGACCACTGCGACTGTTCGACGTAGTGGCGGATCTTTCCCTTTCTGATGTGCTCCAGTTTTTCCAGTACAATGCATGTACCGGTCTACGCGGTAGATGTCCCTCTCTTGCGTGCGTTCTTGAGATGCGTGTCAACACGCACGTGAAAACGTAGAAATTCGAACAGCTGCCGGCGCTTTGGGACGGAACTACTCCACCTCCAGGTTGGGAGTTTGAAGCTCATCCGCGTGGGCGGGCTCGCCGTCCAGCCGGAAGCCATCGGAGAAAGCCAGCCACAAAGCATCTTCGGAAGACTAGACTTACATGAAGTCCTCTACGTCGCCATTCCGCGACCATCTCACTGACGAACCGGTCGCGCCATAGCAGGTCGTCGAGAACTACGTCAACGCATTTCCTGTTTTAGCCGGTCAGCGAGAAATGTCTTGAGAAGCGACTGGTACGGAATATCGCGCTTGTTGGCAAGCAGTTTCAGATTTCCAATCATGGCCTCCGGCAGACGCAACGAAATCGTTCTAGTGGTGGGCTTTAAGTTAGGAAATACGACACGCTCGGCCTTCGACCAATCAACATAATCCATGGAATCATGGGTAGCCCAAAACTCTCTTTCTTCTTCCTCCGACTTGAAAGCCGGAAGCGGTTTAAGCTTCTTTGCTCTTTTCGTATGTCGCATAAAACCTCCGCTCTCGGTGTGTCATCACGCGGGCTGAGATCACTCGGATTAGCGTGCGTCGCACGGTGAACGCAACGAACAAGCACCGGCCCTGGTCGGTCCGACCGAAAGCACGCCAGCGGTTTTCCTCGTCCGACGAATGGGCGGCATCGTGCCGCACGATGAATGGCCGATTGAAGAAAATCTCTTCTGCTTCAAAATCTGCAACTCCATGTTTTTCCCAGTTCTTACCGGTGTTGCCGTCATCCCATTCGAACCCGGTGCATTCCAGCCAGGGCTTCATGTGTATAACCATTATACATGGCCCTGGCCCCGATCAAGCGAAAACCGGGGGTGATTAGAGTGCTCTCACGCGGGGCTCTGCCCCGAGCCCCGCCGGGTTTTCTTCCCGGATGAGGGAGTGGTGCGGTAAGTCAGGGCGGCTGCTACACGGGCCCAAGGAGACGCGCACCGCCCTGCTCGCCCGGCAACTTCTTTCTTGAACAGTGCGGGAATTCGAATACCCCCATCTTCCAACTTAATCTGTTTCCTTTTGTCGCCGCAGATCGGCAGCACGAGATTGCTGACCTGCTTGCACTTTTCGTTCTTCTGGTACTTGGCAATTAAACTCTTTGCAATGACACACGGTAGTTCCTTGTTCTTCGGCACGAAGTTCCTTCGAGAAATCCTCACTGACCTTCCCTTGCTTCGAGACCTGCTTTCCTCGATAGCGAGCGAGATGGGCCGCGCAGGGGCGGAGATTGGTGGCCAACCCGACCACATCCATTCCTTCTCCCCTATTCTCCCACTGTGAATTGGAGCGCCGTTCTCGGAACTCTGAAAAGCCGCTTCGCCTCCGCGTACCTCCATCGTTTTGGTTCGTTCTACAGGGGTCGTCATTCTCGTACTCTCTGGTGTCGCGGTTTCTTCCCTTTGTTCTGGTGCTGGGACTTAAGCGCCACAATAAAGGTTAAAGTGCCTATTTCGCTTGTTCTTCGCCAAGACTATTCACTTCCCCTTGTCAGTCAACCTTTGGGAAAGAAACTAAAGAAACTGCGGAGCTCGCCTCCCGATCACGGAGTTGTCACGATGTCCATCGCTTACTCGTTTTGTGACACTCCTGAAACGCGGCGACCTAGCAATCCATCGCCTGGCCGAATTGCGGTGAGCCGAGAGGGGTTGCCGGTTGGCCGGTGTCGGCCACCACATCCCGAACGTACCACCGATGGGAAAGACAACAACTTAACTTAAGATCACAATCAAACGACAATCGGACCTATGGCCGCGCCTCGTAGACGATATTGAACGGGGTTTCCGTGGCCCGGCGGAAGCGGGTAAACCCTGCCGAAGTCACAACCTCGCGAATGCGCTTCTCACCTGCCTGGGCACCGAGGCACAGCCCTACTTCCTGCGAGCGAGAGCAAGGCGTGCAGAGCAAGGTCGAAAAGGAGTAGTAAACGCGGCCTACCGGATTCAGGTTGTCTTTCAACTGGTCGTTGGCAAAAGGCTCGACGATCATCCACGTGCCGTCTTTGGCCAAGGACTGCCGGACATGCGCGGAGGCTCCGACTGGGTCGCCCATGTCGTGCAAACAGTCAAAGACGGCCACGAAGTCGTAGTCTGAGCCCGGGAACTGTTTTGCCTTGGACACTTCGAAGGTGACACGATCGGCGACGCCTGCCCGTTTAGCGGACTCGCGGGCGGCGTCAATCGACTTGTCATGGTAGTCGAAACCGAAGAAGCGGGACTTGGGGAAGGCCTTGGCCATTAGCAGAGTGGAAGCACCCTTGCCGCAACCGACATCGGCCACGCGGGCTCCGGCCTCCAGTTTCTCTTTGACATCGTTCAGAGCGGGGATCCACGTACTCACGAGATTGGCGGCATAACCCGGCCGGAAGAACTTCTCGCAGCCGTGATACACGCCGTCCACATGTTCATGCCAACCCATGCCGGCGCCGGTGCGGAAGGAGTCGGCGATGCGCGGGACCGCGGCGAGCGAGCCCAAGGCAAGCTCGAACGCCCCGGGCAGATAAGCCGGGCTGTCTTCGTTGGCCAGCGCGAAGGCCTGTTCGTGGCTCAGGCTGAAGGTGCCCGTTTTCTCGTCGTAGTTGACGTAGCCGCCGGCTGCCTGGGAAGCCAGCCATTCGCGCAAATAGCGCTCGTCGGTTCGTGTCTCGGCGGCGAGCTCGGCGGGCGTGATGGGACCACGGGCGAGGGCTTTGTAAAGGCCAAGCTTTTCCCCGATGACCACCATACCGGCATGCACTGCGGCGCCAAGGTCGCTCACGAATTGGCCGATAAAGGCATTCAGTCTGTTCATGTCCAGGGGAACCTGTGGCGTACTCATTGAATTGGTCTCCTTTTCTTTTTCTTTAATGGAATTGGCACTCAATCAAATGCTCAAAGATCCCGGAGTTGCTCGTAGACTTCAATGCCACGGCGCCATGTGTTGCAGCTCCTCCGGCGTATAGGCTGCAGCAAGGTGCTTTCGGCGATACCCTCCCGAGACGCTTCGCTGGCTTGCGTGCCTTTTACGTGCCCTCGATGCAGTACGGGCATTGCGTTTGTGAAAAACAACACCCATGAGCTCCCGATATTTTCTCGCAATGGCGCCTCCTTGAGAAATCGCAGATCCCCGACGACTTGCCCTCGACCACAACCTCCCAAGCCTCTCGCCCGTCCGTCATGGTAACTGGAGGGTCTGTTCACCGGAACGCAAGGGATAGGTACGACCCTTCCAGATTAGGCGCGCCGGGACCCCTTCCGGCACGGCGATCCTCGAGCTCGTCCCGCCTCCCGACTGCGCGGTGTAGGAAACTTCGATGCGTCCCTCCCGGTGTGGCATCGTCGCGGTCACATTTTGCAGATTGCCGAGGTGCGGTTCAATCACAATCTCGGAGAACTGTGGCGCGGCAGGGCGAATCCCTGCGACCAGACGGAGCAAATCAAAATTGGGATGTGCGCTCCACGCGTGCGAATCTGAACGCGTGGGCTCGGGAGTCTCCGCCCAAGTGGTCAGTCCCATCTTCAGCATGTCGCGCCACGGCTCGAGTGTGGAGAGATAAGCGTCCGCCATGCCGGCGTGTTCCATCGCCCGCGCCACGTAAAATCGGAAGTAATAGCTCGCTTCCGACAACGCGAGATCGCCGGTTCTCGCGCCACCACTGGGCGCGGCCAGAACCTTCTCGAGCACGTTCTTTTGCTTCTCGTGGGGAATCACATCCAGCCAGACCGCCAGCGCGTTCGCGTGTTGACTAAAGTGCGACCGCCGAGGAGTATCGGCAATCAGTCCAGCCTTTTCATCCCAGCAAAGTTTGCGGACCGCTTCCGCGGCCTTATCTGCACGCTCGCTGTAGATCTTCGCTCGCGTGGCATCGCCAAGACGCTGTTCGAGTTCCGCCGCGTTGCGCAACGCTTCAATGAATTGCAGCGTGATCGGAGCCGATCCTCCATCTGCATCTTGCGGAGGCACGCCTGCTCGAAAGTCGTGAGTCCAATCTAGGAAAGGCCACCACGGCAGCTTTCCCATCAATCCATCGGCGCGCTGGTGTCGCAGAAACCAATCCAACACGGTTCGTGTTCCCGGGAAATGCCCGCGCACGAACTCCGGGTCGTCGCGATAAGTAAAAAAGTCGTGCAACATCCCAACCCATATCAACGAAAACGTCGGGATGAACTGCGGAAGCTGCGAAGGATAGCGGCTGGCGGTAATTCCATCCGGTATGCGCGAGCTGTCGATGGCATCGATAGCCTGCCGCGCCAGCCTGTCATCGCCGCTGACGACATACGAGACGAGCGCCTGGATGCGCGTGTCGCCCACATATTGCAGCCGCTCCCAGTACGGCGT
>Ga0126381_100011143_pt1 | contig 10153 bp, 11 predicted proteins | sample PanSoiMetPlot_28_FD_96465 | JGI IMG/M metagenome (GOLD analysis project Ga0126381, IMG submission 96465) | Tropical forest soil microbial communities from Panama - MetaG Plot_28 | ecosystem: Environmental > Terrestrial > Soil > Tropical forest > Bulk soil | place: Panama | collected 2016-02-17 | reverse complement strand
CACGCACGCTTATTTCTTTTTGATTCGCGAGCGGATGGCGCGAGCGGGTGATGTGACGTGGGAAGAATTTGCGCACAAGAATCCGGATTTGTTCGTTTGGAAGGATGGTATTTTGAGCCGGTATTACCACGAGGCTACCTTGCAGTCGGAGTTGGCTCGGACGGTGTTTCTCTTTCCGGATCGGATGTGATAAACCTGGCGGGATTTTTGTAGTGGACGATGCGAGGGCAGGATGCCCTCGCGAACGCCGGCGCTACCAATCTGGGCCTACGAATTGTGCAGGAGACTGATGAAACTTACATTCTGGGTGGTCACTGCCTTACTCGCTGTTAACGCTATCGCACGGGCTGAACGGATGCACACTGGTGGAGATCTGCTGCGGGCCATGCACACTCGCTATGAGAAGTCGTGGTATCAGACGGTGACGTTCACGCAGAAGAGCACGACCTACAAAGATGACGGTACCAGTTCCGCCGAGACCTGGTATGAAGCGGCCTCGGTGCCGGGGAAATTGCGAATCGACATCGGGCCGCCGGCCGACGGCAAGGGATATGTTTTAGTCGACGGCAATGCTTCGATTATTAAGGACAATAAAGTCGCTGCATCGCGGCACTCGGTGAACATATTGTTGGTTCTGGGATTCGACGTCTATCGGCAGGATCCGGAAACGACGATCCAAGTCATGAAGGACGAGGGCTACGATCTGTCGAAGCTGCGCGAGGACACATGGGAAGGTAAGCCTGCCTACGTTGTGGGCGCGGACAAGGGCGACGAGAAGTCGCGCCAGTTCTGGGTGGCGAAGGACACGCTGCTGTTCCTGAGGGTGATCGAGCCGGCGCAGGGAGACGCAACCAAGGTCGACGATATCCGGTTCATTCACTACCAACCGCTGGCTGGGGCGTGGATTGCAGCGGGAGTAGAAGTGTATGCCGACGGCAAGAAAGTTTTCACCGAGGATTACACCGACATTCGGGCGAACGTGAAGTTGGATCCGGCGGTGTGGGATCCGCAGCAGTTTGCTACGACGCATTGGGAGAAGTAGCGGGAGAGTGCCTCGGTCTGGGTTCGCGGCCGAGGCGCCCGCGTGACAGCCGTCGGGGACGCCGGCGCTACAGCGTGGCGGTGCTCCGCTGATTGGCCTACGATTTTGTACGATTTTTGTCCTGCCTTGTGACTACGAATCCGCAGTAAAATAAGCGCATCGATTCTTATCCTTTCCAGTCGGGACGTGCTCTATGGTCCATCTCAAGGTAAACGGACAAGCTCAATCCTTTGACGGCGATCCGGATATGCCGCTGTTGTGGTACTTGCGCGACATTCTCGGGCTGACCGGAACGAAATTCGGATGCGGCATGGCTTTGTGCGGGGCTTGCACCGTGCTCGAAAACGGTAAGGCCATCCGGTCGTGTTCCGAGCCGATGAGCAGAGTCGACGGACGCGAGATTACGACGATTGAAGGCGTCTCTGCGCACGGGCCGCATGCAGTGCAGAAGGCGTGGGCAGAAGTAAACGTGCCGCAGTGCGGATACTGCCAGACGGGGCAGATTATGCAGGCAGTGTCATTGCTGGCGTCGAAACCGAAACCGACCGATGACGACATCGACGAGGTGATGGCGGGAAACATTTGCCGATGCGGGACGTACCAGCGCATCCGGGCCGCGATTCATGAGGCGGCGAAGGAGACGGCATGATCACGCTCGAGAAACTTGATCAAGAATCCACGATCGAGAACGTATCCCGCCGGAGTTTTCTGCAAGGGGCGCTTTCGGCTAGCGCTTTTGTGTTGTGTTTACGGACTTCCCCGCTTCTGGCAAAGGCGGCCAGAAATCGAGCAGCCAGCGCGTCGGTAATACCAATAGGGTCGAGTGCTGCGATCGCGGCCACTGCGTTCCATCCTGGCGTTTACGTTGGAATTCAGACCGACGGGACTGTGCTGATCGTGGCTCACCGGACCGAGATGGGCAATGGCGTGCGGACAAGTCTGCCACGGATTCTGGCCGACGAACTCGATGCTGACTGGAGCCGCGTAAGAGTCATCCAGGGCGATGGCGATGAGCGGTATGGATCGCAGGATACGGATGGATCGCATTCGGTGCGGGAATTTTTCGATACCTTGCGCGAGGCAGGAGCGACCGCGCGGCTGATGCTGGTGCGTGCGGCGGCGCAGCAATGGGGAGTTCCCGAAGATCAGTGCGTGGCCGACCCGGTGCACGTCGTGTCGCATGCGCCATCGAATCGCAAGCTCGGGTATGGAGAACTTGCCGTGGCGGCGGCAAAGCTAACCGTGCCGAAGAAAGAAGAGTTGAAACTCAAGTCGCCGGAGCAGTGGCGATATATCGGCAAGCCGGCACCAGGATATGACGTGACTGACGTTTGCGCCGGCAAGGCGACCTTTGGGATGGACGTGCGGCTTGATGGAATGCTGTATGCGGCGATCGCACATCCACCGGTGTTGGGCGGGAAAGTCAAATCGGTGGACGATTCGGCGACTTTGAAAGTGAAGGGCGTATCGAAGACCATTCCGATCGATCCGTTTACGCCGCCGCATGCGTTTCAGCCGTTGGGAGGAGTTGCGGTCATCGCCGACAACACCTGGTCCGCGTTCAAGGGACGGAAACAGCTGAAGATCGACTGGGACCACGGTGCGAACGCCTCCTACACATCTTCGGATTACAAGAAGCACCTGCAGGAGACCGCACGGCAGCCGGGTAAGGTGGTGAATTCGATCGGGGATGCTGAGGCGGAGTTTGCCAAGGGCGGAAAGATGATCGAGGCCGAATATTTTGCTCCGCATCTGGCGCATGCATCGATGGAGCCTCCGGTGACCGTGGCCGATGTGCGCGACGACAGGATTACCGTTTGGTCGCCGACGCAAAATCCGGTGGGCGTGCAGGAACAGGTGGCCAAGGCGCTGGGACGCAAGAAGGAAGATGTCACCTGCCATGTGACTTTCTTAGGCGGGGGGTTCGGGCGCAAGTCAAAGCCTGATTACGCCGCGGAGGCAGCTGTTCTTTCGAAGAAGACTGGCAAGCCGGTGAAAGTCGTGTGGAGCCGGGAAGACGACATCCAGTTTGATTATTTCCACTCTGTGGCCGCGATGTACATCAAGGCCGCAGTCGACGATAAGGGCATGCCAAAAGCCTGGCTGCAGCGATCGGTGTTTCCGCCGATCTCATCCACGTTCGACAAAGATGCTGTGTATGGAAGCGACGGGGAAATGTCGTTGGGCTGGAATGTCATTCCCTTTGATGTGCCGAATTTCCGCTGCGAGAACGGCAAGGCCGTGGCGCATGTGCGCATCGGATGGCTGCGGTCGGTGGCGAACATTTACCACGCGTTTGCGGTGCAGACGTTTGCCAATGAGTTGGCCTATGCGGTGAGCCGCGATCCGTACGACTACCTGATCGCGACGATTGGGCCGGAGCGAATGATTGATGCGAAGCAGCCTCCGGAGATGGCGAAGAAGTATCCATTCGACACGGCGCGCTTACGGCACGTTGCGGAACTGGCCGCCGAAAAAGCGAACTGGGGTAAAAAGAAGCCGGGTAATGGATGGGGCATGGGAATCGCTGTGCATCGCAGCTTTCTCACGTATGTCGCGACCGTGGTTGAGGCCGAGGTCGATGGCTCGGGCACGGTTCGGATTCCGCACGTCTATACGGCGGTGGATGCCGGAATAGTCGCCAATCCGGATATGGTGCGGTCGCAGTTCCAAGGGGCGGCGGTGTTTGGTACCAGCATCGCGCGTACGGGAGAAATCACCGCGACCAAGGGCGTGATCGATCAGTCGAACTTCCACAACTATCAGGTGGCGCGGATGAATGATGCGCCACGGCAGGTGGATGTGCATATCGTGGAGAGCTCTGCGCCGCCTGCGGGCGTGGGCGAACCGGGCGTGCCTCCGTTTGTGCCGGCGCTGTGTAATGCCATTTATGCGGCGACCGGAAAGAGGGTTCGGGAATTACCTTTGACCCGAAACGGGTTCGCTTAGAACTTTTTCGAATTGGCTGATGCGTGGGCGAGGCGCCCGCGCGACGGCAGGCGTGACGCCAGCCCTACCGTGCGATTGGCGTGATGCCCGCGGGTGGCGCACCGTCAATCTCCTAAGCGGTCGCCCGGAATGGACCTCCATTCCATCCCGCATCTGTGGACGGATTTTAACTTTGGGTTAATCAACGAATGCTAGGGCAACACCACCGCGGCGAAAGCTTGTTTCCACTGCCCACGGCCGGCTTTGGTGAGGTTCTGCGCGGAGTGTCGTTCAGTCCCATTGTGCCTTTCGACGGCAAAGGCAAAACCGAGTGGCGGCAGTCGGGGCGCGGGATTCTTTGGATCCCGCCTTTTTCTTTGCTCCGACTTGAAGAGGCTGGCCGGGAGCGCTAGTATGTGCCTGACCTCTTATGCCGCAAAACTACGTTCCTATCTTTATCTTCATCGCCATCGTTGGGGCGCTGCTGCCGATTACGTTGCTGGCGGCAAAGCTGGTGCGACCTTCGAATCCCAGCAAGACCAAGCTTATGCCGTATGAGTGCGGCATTGATCCTGTCGACAATGCGCGCGGGCGGTACACCGTTCGCTTTTACATCATCGCGATTTTGTTTGTGGTATTCGACGTGGAAACGATCTTTCTATTTCCGTGGGCGGTCAGGTTCAAGGCGTTTGGCCTCTTCGGGTTATTGGAGATGCTCATTTTTCTCGCCATCCTGATCGTCGGCTACATTTGGGTGTGGAAGAAAGGCGCGTTGGAGTGGGTGTAGCGGCATTGGGTCACTGAATCATTGAGAATCAATCAAGAAACACCGATTGACGTAATAGCGAGTCTTCCTAAATATTTTGAGCACGTCGTCGAACGCGATGGATTCTTCTCCGGCGGAAACGTTCTCCGCCTCCCGTTGGACTCAGGGGAATTTCTTCTTTCCTACCAAGCTTGTGATCAGTCCGCAGCGCGTGAGCCGGGTGAAGTCTCGCTTTTTTGGATCGAACGAGGAGAGCATCGCGATCTCGAAGATTGCATCGGTGCACATCAATACGGGCGTGTTCTGGTCTGAGATCGTGATCGAGTCGACTAGCGGCACCGATCCGATTACCAGCCATGGGCATCGGAAGGCCGATGCGCAGCGCATTCGGGACTTGATCGAGCAGTACCAGGCGCAAGCCCGGTAACGGAACCATCGATTCCGGACTTGAGGAAGAGTGATGACTCGAAACGCCTTCGTGACCGGCCTTCTCGTCGCTCTCGCAGCATCCGCTTCCCTGGCGCAAAAGCCGGCGGCCACTTCCTCAAAAACCGAGGGCACCACACCTGTGTTGCGAAACGCTTGCCTTATCACCAAGGATGTGGCGCGGCTGGTGGATTTCTACTCTCGAGTGCTTCAGATTTCGGCCAAGCTGAGCGGAAATGACTATGCGGAGTTTCACACCGGGGCTACTGTACTCGCGGTCTTTTCTGCGGACGCGCAGGAGAAGTACATCCCTGGTTCGGCGCAAGCAGCGAGCAATAAGAGCGCCATCCTCGAGTTCGAAGTGGCCAACGTGGACCAGGAATACAGTCGTCTGAAGGGGGTTGTGAAGGACTGGGTCAAACCTCCGACTACGCAGCCCTGGGGCACTCGCTCTCTCTATTTTCGAGATCCGGATGGGAATCTGGTTGACTTCTACGCGTGCGGCAAGAAGAACTGACACGGGCCGTGACCAGGAAGGCTGGTATATGATCCCCGATCACAGCTTCGGTCGAGACGCTGACTAGCACGTCAATTTTGCATTGATCATAGTGAATCCCCCGACTTCGCCGTCGCTCTGCTCGGGTCGGCTTCGCTCAGGATGACAGTTTTGTTGAAGCGATTTACCGCGCGCGGAATTTTTTCAAATTGCCGCGACTTGCCTCGTTGACACCATCCCCTCAAGCTGATAAAAGTGAACGTTCTTCGAGAACGCAGATTGCGCGGGAGGTTTGTGCCTTCGCGAGATATGCCGGACGAAACGAAATCCCCCTCGACACCGCCGCCGGACAGTGAACCGAAGCCGACGGCGGACAAGCCCGCAACACCGGGCGGGGTGAAAGCCAGTCCCTCCGGTTCGGTTCAATCGGAAACTAAGGCATCTCCCGAAAAGCCTGCGGCACCATCAACTCCCGCGCCCCCCGCTCCTGCCTCTGCTAAGCCCGGCGCTCCTGCTGGTGGACATCCCGCACCTCCGAAGCCGGCAGGACCTGTTCCTACTCCGTGGGATTCTCCGATGGTCGCGAAGTTCAAGCGCGAGTACGGATCCGGCGTCAATGCGCTTACGCATCTCGGACAGAACTATCTCGAGGTGGATCGCTCGCTAATCCCCAATCTTCTGCGGATTCTGCGGGATGACGAACAATTTGATTACTGCGTCGATGTCACGGCGGTGCATTATCCGAAACGCGAAAAGCCGTTTGATGTGGTGTGGATTCTGTATTCGTTTGCGAGGAATGAGCGGATTCGGGTGAAGACGCAGATTGGCGATGGCGAGTCGATCGCCAGCGTGGTGCCACTTTGGACGACCGCCAATTGGCTGGAACGCGAAGTCTATGACATGTTTGGGATTAAGTTTGAAGGGCATCCGGATTTGAAGCGTATTTTGCTGCCGGAGGGGTGGAAGGGATTCCCGTTGCGGAAGGATTACGGGATTTTGCAGCAGGATAACGAGTGGGTGCAGATCAACCTGGGAATTGAGAGTGGACAGTGAATCGACAAACAGCGCCCAGAAAGGAGTGCCTCAGGGGCTAAAGCCCGCGTTCTTTAGCCAGCCTCTACGGCACGACTAGAGTCGTGCCCTTCCCGATTCGTACATGACCGATCCGAAGACACTCTCGCCCCTCGACCTCGACACGCCGGATAAGACGTATCTCGACGCGAACGAGCTTGTCATTAATATGGGGCCGCAGCATCCGGCCACGCATGGAGTGTTGCGCGTCATTTTGCGGCTTGACGGCGAGAAGGTTCTGGGGCTTGAGTGCGTCATTGGATACCTGCATCGCGGCGTCGAGAAGATTGCCGAGAACCGCACTTATACGATGTTCAATCCGTACGTCGATCGCATGGATTATGTCGCCGCGGTCTCGAACGGGCTGGGATATTGCGAAGCGGTTGAGAAGCTGCTCAGTGTTGAAGCTCCGCCACGGGCGCAGTACATTCGCGTCATTCTCACCGAACTGAATCGGATTGCCAGTCATCAGCTGTGGCTGGGAACGCATGCGCTGGATATCGGCGCGATCACACCTCTCTTCTACACATTCCGCGACCGGGAAGAGATCCTGAAGATTTTCGAGAAGTATTGCGGCGCGCGGCTAACGACACACGCCTTCCGCATAGGCGGGCTGCAGTACGAGGCTTACGACGGGTTCGAGAAGGATGTGAAGAACTTCGTCAATTTCGTGAAGCCGAAAATTGACGAATATGAAGAACTGCTGACGACGAATCGCATTTGGCTCGAGCGGACGAAAGGCGTTGGAGTTATTTCCGGCAAAGACTGCATCGCTCTCGGAGTGACCGGCCCTGTGCTGCGCGCAAGCGGCGTGCGGTGGGATATTCGCAAGGCACAGCCTTACGCGAACTACAAGAATTTCGAGTTTGAGGTCCCCACCGGCGAAAACGGCGACACCTATGACCGGTATGTCGTGCGCATGGTCGAGATGCGCCAGTCGCTGTGGATCATCGAGCAGGCGGTCGGGGGAATTCCCGAAGGGCCGATCATGGCGAAGGTGCCGAAGGTGATGAAACCGCCGGTGGGCGAGGTTTATCACTCGATTGAGGCGCCGAAGGGTGAGCTCGGATACTTCATCGTCAGCGATGGCTCGACGCAGCCTTACCGGGTGCGGGTACGTCCGCCGAGCTTTGTGAACCTACAGGCGCTGGATGTGATGTGCCGCGGGCAGCTGGTGGCTGATGTCATTGCCGTGATCGGCACCCTCGATATTGTTCTGGGCGAGGTGGATCGATAAATGAGGTCCCGCTGATGCACGAACTGATCGAGTACATCACGTCATACCTCGGCAATACCACCCAGACCCCTGGCGCCGCCGGCAACTTCTTCTGGGCCACCGTTTACATTCTGCTCGTATTCGTGGGTCTCTCCGTCGCAGTTATCGCGATGAATTGGCTGGAGCGGAAGATACTCGCCCACATGCAAGTGCGGTTGGGACCGATGCGTGTGGGGCCCCACGGCCTGCTGCAACCGATCGCGGACGCGCTGAAACTGCTTCTGAAAGAAGACATCATTCCAGACGGCGCCGACAAACTCGTCTTCTGGATCGCTCCATTCATTGTTGTGCTGGCGGCCTTCACCGTTTTCGTGGTTGTTCCATTTGGTCCCACAGCGGCAATTACCGACATGAACATCGGCATTCTGTTCATGCTGGGAGTTTCATCGCTGAGCGTGCTGGGAATCGTGACGGCGGGGTGGGCGTCGAATTCGCACTATCCGCTGATCGGTGCACTGCGGTCTTCCGCGCAGATGGTCTCTTACGAGGTAGCGATGGGCTTGGCCGTTGTGTCGGCGATCATGATGACGAGCCTAAGCGATCACGGCACGCTGAGCATGATCGGGATTGTCGAAGCGCAACGGGCGGATGGAATCTGGTTCCTGTTCAAGTTCTTTCCTCTGGGACTGATCGCGTTCGTCATCTTCGCCATCGCCATGGTCGCTGAGACGAACCGCGCTCCGTTCGACTTGCCCGAAGCTGAATCGGAGCTGACCGCGGGCTTTCACACGGAGTACAGCGGGTTCCGCTGGTCCTTGTTCTTTCTGGCGGAGTATTCGGCGATGATTGCGGTATCGTCGATCGCCGTGACTTTGTGGCTGGGTGGATGGTTAAGGCCGTTCCCTAACGCGCTGAGCAGCCCCATCTGGGATCAGGTTTTCTCACTCGTTCCAGGAGCCACGTTCTTATTCCTCGGCGGGCTGTGCTTCTACAACACGGCGCGCATGCCGAAGCATCCGCTATTCAGGATTCAGACGATGGGCCTGGCCGGATTCGGCACGTTACTGGCGCTGATCGGCCTCGTGATGCTTGTTCACGGTGTGCGGGAGCACGTGCAGAACGTTTTCTGGTTTGCGGCGAAAGTTGCCGCGTTCATGTATCTCTACATCTGGTATCGTGGCACGTTCCCGCGCTACCGCTTTGACCAACTGATGAGAGTGGGATGGAAGGTGCTGCTGCCGACGGGGCTGGCACTGCTGATTCTGACCGCCGCCTTCGGAATGCGCGCGGAGATCTGGCAACAACTGCAGGAGGCGTTCCACTCATGAATCCGGCAACGCCCAATCCTCCGGTTGCAACTCCATTCTTCTTCTACGGGCTGGCTGCGGTCATGATCATCGGCGGCCTTCTGGTGATTACTCGCAAGAATGCCGTGCATTCTGCGCTTGCTCTTATCACTGCGCTCTTGGCGCAGGCTGGCATCTACCTGATGCTCTACGCGCCGTTCGTTGCTGGCGTCCAGATCATCCTCTATGCGGGCGGGATCATGGTGCTGTTCCTGTTCGTGATCATGCTGATTTCGATCGAGCGCAACATGAAGGAGCGCCAGTTCAACAAGCAGTGGCTGATTGGGATGGTGGCGGCGGGAGCACTCGGAGGATTGTTCATCGCGGTGTACACCACCACCACCAAGGGACACGTGCTGTTTCCCGAGGGTCGCGTTACGTATCAAGACATGCAGAACACCCAGGGCGTGGCTTCTCTGCTTTTCAGTCAGCAGACCGGAACTTACATGTTCGCCTTCGAGATCGCTTCGTTGTTGCTGCTGGTAGCGATTATTGGGGCGGTGGTGATGGCAAAGAAGAGAATCTAGTACCCGAGTTCCACTTCCGGCAAAAACGACCGGAAGTGGGGCACCCAAATCGAATATGGACGCATTGGTTCACATCTCGACGATGCACTATCTGGTGCTGGGAGCGGCACTGTTCTTACTCGGCGTCATCGGAGTGCTGACCCGGCGGAACGTGGTCATTGTGCTGATGTCGATTGAGTTGATTCTAAATGCAGTGAACCTGAATCTCGTGGCTTTCTCGCGCTATTGGCAGGGCATTCACGGGCCAGCGGCCCTGCATGGACAAGTGTTTGCGATTTTTGTGATTACCGATGCCGCGGCGGAAGCGGCTGTCGGGCTGGGTATCCTGATCGCCT
>Ga0126381_100011142_pt1 | contig 10153 bp, 11 predicted proteins | sample PanSoiMetPlot_28_FD_96465 | JGI IMG/M metagenome (GOLD analysis project Ga0126381, IMG submission 96465) | Tropical forest soil microbial communities from Panama - MetaG Plot_28 | ecosystem: Environmental > Terrestrial > Soil > Tropical forest > Bulk soil | place: Panama | collected 2016-02-17 | reverse complement strand
CTACCCAGCGAGAAGGCCGCCGAGATCGCGCTGCGCACCCAGCAGGTGCTCATGGCCGAGACAGGCGTCGTCAACGTCGCCGATCCGCTCGGCGGTTCCTGGTACCTGGAGGCCCTCACCGACAAGCTTGAAGCCGAGGCCGAGGACATCTTCGCCCGGATCAAGGCGATGAGCCAGGACGGCACAATGACGAGCGGCATCCTGCGCGGCATCGAGGATGGCTGGTTCTCAGCCGAGATTGCCGAGTCCGCCTTCGTGTACCAGCAGAAGCTGGAGAAGGGCGACAAGCAGGTGGTGGGCGTGAACTGCCACACCGACACCGTCGAGCAGCCGATCGAGATCCTGCGGGTGAGCCACGAGGTGGAAGTCGAGCAGGTGCGGGAGCTGCGGGCGCGGAAGGCAGACCGGAACGAGGCCGCCGTCAGCGCGGCTCTGGCTGACATGCTCGCGGCCGCGAGGTCAGAACAGAACATGATTCCGCCGATGATCGCAGCGGCTGCTGCCGAGGCGACGCTTGGCGAGATCTGCGGTGCGCTGAAGGACGAGTGGGGCGGATACTTCGAGGCGCCAGCCTTCTGACCGATCCGCTGAATGGCGCGGTGAGCCGACTCTGGCCCCGTAAGTGACCTTGGCTTGGTCTGCTGGTGCCGGGGGCGCCGCGACGCCACCCAGCACCAGCAGGCCGTCCGCCTGACCGTTGCCGCGCCAAGCGCTGGACCCGGCCTAGCCCTGGGTCACCGGTATATGTGGCACTCGCTGCCCGGCGTCGAGCCGGCGGCCGGGCAGCCAGGACAGCCAGCTCGGCAGGTACCAGCACCGCTCGCCCAGCAGGGACATGACCGCCGGAAGCAGGATCCCGCGCACCACGGTGGCGTCAATGAGCACCGCGACGGCCAGCCCGATGCCGAGGGTCTTGGTGTCGACGATGGGCAGCGTAGCCAGGACGGAGAACACCGCGACCATGATGATGGCCGCACTGGTGACCACCCCGGCGCTATTGGAGATGCCGCCCACGATCGCGTGCTGCGTGGTCTCCCCCCGGACGCGCAGCTCGCGGATCCGGCTCAGGATGAACACGTGGTAGTCCATGCTCAGGCCGAACAGCAGGACGAACATGAACAGCGGGATCCAGGCGATGATCCCGCCGAATGACGTGTAGCCCAGCAGGTGCTGCAGCCGTCCGTCCTGGAAGATCAGCGTGATCAGCCCGTAGCCGGCGCCCACCGACAGCAGGTTGAGCCCGATCGAGACCAGCGGGATGGCGACCGAGCGGAACGACACGAGGAGCAGCAGGAACGCCAGCACAATCACGAAGGCGAACACCACCGGAGTGGTCGAGTGCAGCGCGGCGGCGTCGTCGTAACTTTGGGCGGTATCCCCCGTCACCGCATAGCTGATGCCGCTCACCTTGCCCAGCGTCGCGGGCAGGATGCGGTCCCGGAGGGCCTGCAGGGCGCGGCCGGACACCGGGTCGCCGCCGTTTCCGGCCAACGGGACGCCGAGAATCAGGGCGCGGCCGCTGGCTACCGGGCGGGCGCTGACGGGCGAGTGGATCGGGCTGGCCGGGCCGGCCGAGGCGGCTTGGGCTTGCAGTGCGGCGATCGCATGCTGCATCGCTGGCCCGGTGAGGTCCTTTCCGGTCACCACCACCTGGGCCGGTGATGGCGTCTGCGGGAATGCCTGCTGGATGCGATTCGCGGTCTGCAGTACCGGAGAGCTGGCAGGCAGGTCGATGGCCGGCGACCCGAGCCGCATGCCGATGGCGGGCGCAGCCAGCGCCAGCAGCGCGATCGCCGCCGCCATGCCCCAGATCGCTGGCCGCCGCACGACGCGATGGACCAGTGCGGCCCACACCCGTGACGGGCGGGCGGCGGTCCGCCGGCGGCCAAGGACCGGAACCCGGCCCCTGTCGGCTCGCGGGCCTAGCCAGGACAGCAGCGCGGGCAGCACGGTCAGGGATCCAAGCACCGCCACGCCGACCACGGCGATGGTGCCGAACGCGATGCCGCTGAATACGTCGTAGCCAGTCAGGAAGAGCCCGGCCACGGCGATCATGACGGTCAGCCCGGCCACGAGGATGGCCCGCCCCGAGGTGGCTGCCGCGGTGCGCATAGCCTCCCTGGGCGCGGCACCCCTGGCCCGCTCTTCCCGCTCGCGGCGCAGGTAGAACAGGGAGTAGTCGACACCGACCGCCATCCCGATGATCAGCACTACCTCTGAGGTGCTGCTCGCGACCGGCAGCCACTGGCTGATGAGGGTTAGCAGCGACAGCGCAGTCACCACCGAGGTGATGGCGAGCAGCAGCGGGATGCCCGCCGCGACAAGCGCGCCGAAAACTAGTAGCAGCAGGATCAAGGTGATCGGCACCGAAGTCGATTCGGCGCGGCGGAAGCCGTTACCCAGCACGGAGCTGATGGCACGGCCGTAGCTCGCGTCACCACCCTCCTCGATGCGCAGCCCTGGGTAGCGGGCCGCCACGGCGGCGACGGCTTGCTGAGCGGGTGCCACGGCCGTGGCTTGGTTGGCGGCCGCGCCGGGCACCTGGAACATGACGACGGCGCTGCGCCCGTCGGCGGAGATCAGGCCATGGCTGCCCGCGCCCAGCGGAGAGCGGATATCCGTGGCGGCGTGCGGTAGCCGGGCTAGGGCAGCGGCCACCTGCCGGGCCGCCTGCTGCATTGCGTCGTCGCGGGCGAAGGTATCGCCCGCCCCCCGCGCCTGGATCAGCACGTCCTCCACGGCCGGAGCGGTCACGCCTAGTCGGTGCAGGACCTGCTCGGCCCGGCCCGACTGGCCGGCGTCGTAGCTGGGCAGGCTCTTGCTGCCGAGCGCCTGCCCGGCCAGGAAGACGATGGCTACCAGGGCGATCCAGCCAAGCACGGCGGTCTTGCGGTGCCGGGTACTCCACCCGGCGATGCGCTCAACAGCGGGCGCGCGGGCTCGGCGACCAGGCCCGTTATCGCGACCCGGATCGGTTTCAGGCAATACTGAACTTAGCGACTGATGCATCATGGTCTTCTTTCTCGGATGGTCGGGTGCGGTCGCTACATGGCCCCTCGCCCATGAGCTGATCCCTCATGGGCGAGGGCGCAGGTATGGTTATCCGCCGTCAGCTGGCCGCCCAGCCAGATGGCCGAGCGGACCCGGGCGGGTGAGCACCTCCTTGGCCTCGGCGAGCGGATCGGCGGGCGCACGGAGCAGAGATCGCGCGACCCGGACGTGTGCACGCGCGGTGAGCACGAGCACGTAGCTGAAGAGCAGGAACAAAACCAGGAAGACTGCGGCGGCCAGCAGTGCCTTGGGCAGGGTGTCAACGAACAAGCCGACTCCGCCGGGCTCGTTCACCCCGTGCGGGAAGTAGCCAATCAAGACGCCATGGAGTTTGGTCGGGCTGCTGTACCCGAAGCCGGTGTTGCTCTGCGGCGCCCAGTACCAGGCCGGCAGGGTGACGCCAGCCAGGAACGTGAGCCAGACCGAGAGCACAACCGTGTCCAAGACGAACAGTGGTCCCCAGAGCCCGATCAGGTAGGCGACGTCGCGCCAGGTGGCGGCATCGCGCCAGCGGGTCTTAACCTGCGCCACGATGCCGGACCCAGTGACCTCGCGGTAGCCGCCCTGCACCGGCCTGTGGAACATCGGCCGAAGCCGATGGCGCTCGACGCTGGCGCACGCGCGCACCACACCTGCCGCCGCGACCAGCAGCGGGATTCCGGCCAGCGTGATCGCGAAGCAGGCCGCAGTCACTGTGGCGGTGAGGGCCAGGCTGAACAGCACCCACCCGGTGATGAACACGTAACCGGCCAGGTAGCCGACGGCGAGCCAGGTGCTGGCCGAGAACAACAGCCGCAGCGGGTTGCGGTACAGCCGCAGCCGGGTGTCACCTTCCGTTGGCATCTCAGCCCACCTCCCGCATCAGCTGCTCGACCGCGCGTACGTGCTCGGCGAGTTTTGCCATCTGATCGCGGAGCTCTTGCTGGTTCGCGACTGCCTCTTCGGCCAGCTTGCGGTAGGCGGCCATGGCAACCGCGTCGGCTCGGTGGCTCTGCAGCCGGAAATAGGACGCCACGACCACCGCGATGACCGCGCCGATGATGAGCAGGATGCCGAGCGTGATCGAGATTGCCGTGTAGTTCGTCGCGTGGGCCGAGCCCGCTGCCAGTTCGGTCATGTGCTGCTCTCTTCCGTGTGATCGTTGCGGCTGCCGCCGTTCTTGGCTGCATCCGGGCCTCCGGCGCGCAGCGCCCCGGTGATCGTCTCCGCGTTCAACCGCAGGTCGAACGGGGCGAGCTCGAAGTACTTCATGGCCTTGCCATCCTCAGAGAGCTCCAGCTGGCCGGTCACCAGGCCCGCCTTCTCCAGTCGGTCCAGATGCATGTACAGCAGCGGCCTGGACATGCCGAGCCTGCGGGCTAGCTCGCTGACGTGCACCCGGCCGCTGCCCAGTTCCGCGATCACTCGCATCCGGTGCGGGTTCGCGACGGCCGTGAGCACGGCGAGCAGTTGTTCCTCGCTAGTCAGCGTCGGCTCCTGGTGCTTGAACTCTCCGTTGTCTAACACCTGTCAGAGAGAACTTACATATGCCTGGCCGAGCTGTCAACGACAGAGCTTGACAAGCATGGCTGGCGTGCAGCGAACAAGGAACTGGTGCTGAGCTTCTTCGACAGTTCGCCCTGGCCGGGCGCGCCCCCATCGGGCTGGGTCTCGGCGCGGGGTACACGGGGAGCCGGCGGTGGGCTATGAGTGCGTGCGGGTTTCGGGGTACACGGGGGCGGAGTCCCACGCGGGTGGGAATATGCGGTGGACGGCGGCGGGTTCTTCGAGGGCGGACCCGCTGTGGGGTCGGCACTGACGGTCGGCGTCGCTGGTTTCCGGGGCTCACAGCCGGCGTAGCCGACGGTGCTTCGGGTTTCGGGAATACCTGGTGAAGCGCCGGGTTTTCCGGGGGGTACACGGGGGGCGGGCCCCCCGTGCGTGTGGGTACGGCAGGATGGAGATATGAAGCAGTCGCGGGACTTTTCCCTCCACGGGGCCATCGACTTGGGCGCACGCCAGGCTGCTGCGCAGCGCAGGCAACGCGCTGCGGAGCAGGGCACGGCCGGGACAGGCGAGCCGGGCAGTCAGTCCGGCCTGATCATCGACGTAACCGACGAGACATTCAACGCCGAGGTCGTGGCCCGGTCGCGGACGGTGCCTGTCGTCCTGGATCTGTGGGCCGAGTGGTGCGGCCCGTGCAAGCAGCTCAGCCCCGTCCTCGAGAAGCTCGCGACCGACGCTAACGGCGCGTTCGTGCTCGCCAAGGTAGACGTAGACGCCAACCCGCAGCTGAGTGCGGCGCTGCAGGTGCAGAGCATCCCGATGGTAGTGGCGATCGTCGCCGGGCAGGTCGTGGACGGATTCCTCGGTGCGATGCCCGAGACACAGGTCAGGCAGTGGCTAGGTCAGGTCATGCAAATCGCCGAGCAGCTCGGGCTCCGGCCTGGAGCAGGCAGTGAGCTCTCCGGGGACGGGGTAGGCGGCGGCGAGGCATCCGGCGCCGCTGGCGATCTGGCTGCGGATTACCCGGACGGGTCCAGCGGCCCAGGTGGCGGCGATATCTTCGCCGAGGCGCAGGACGCGATGGAGCGGGGCGACATGGACGCAGCAGCCACCGCGTTCCAGAAGATCCTTGACGCTGATCCCGGCGATCCGGTGGCAGCCATGGGCCTCGGTCAGGTCAACTTGCTCCGCCGCGTCGACGGGTATGACCAGGCCGCGGCCCGGCGGGATGCTGACAGCCGGCCTGACGACGCGGACGCGCAGGCTCGGGTTGCCGACATCGACCTGGCCATGGGCCGGATCGAGGCCAGCTTCGACCGGCTGCTCGCGACAATCAGGCACACATCCGGGGACGAGAGGGACAAGGCGCGCAAGCATCTGCTGAGCCTGTTCGAGATTTTCCCGCCCAAGGACCCGCGGGTCAGCAAGGCCCGGACCGCACTGTCCAGCTTGCTGTTCTAGGCGCGCGCTGATCGGCGCGTGGGTGCCTACTTACTGGTGCCCAGGCCCCAGCAACTAGGCACCCATGATGGAGCTGCGACTGTCGGCGACGGCTGTCACCCCGAGCCGGCCAGCTGCTCAAGCGCGGGCAAGGCCGCCTCGAGTGCGGCGAGCTGCTCAGGAGGCAGCGTCATGAGGATGTCGGTGAGCATGCTGGTGGCCTCGTCCCTGATGCGCTCCAGCACCTCTCGGCCGCTGTCAGTGACGGTGACGAGGTACGCGCGCGCGTCGTCAGGCGCGGGCTGGCGGACCAGGTAGCCGCGGTCTTCCAGGACGTTAACCAGCCGGGTGAGCGTCGACGGCGCAATCCGCTCAGCGGCGGCCAGGTCGCCGAGCCGGACCGGTCCGCTCTTGCCTGCGCTGGACAACGTCGACAGCTGACTCGGGGTGAGGCCGGCCAAGTCATGCTTACGCAGCCGCCGGGATAGCCGCAGGACCGCGACGCGCAGCCGCGCGGCATCAATGGCTGGCTGGCTGTCCGCGGCGGGCGGCCGCGGCTCGGTGATGCCAGGCGTCACCGGTACGGCCGTGCTACTCAATCCAGAGGACACCCTTGCAGAGTACGTCGCAGGCGGCCGGTTGTTGTCCATCCGGCCCGTGCCACGCATTATCAGGCGCCGCCGTGCCGCTGTTCGGCTTGCTGGCGCATGATTGAGCTATGGACGAGCAGTCCCTCAGCGGCCGGCTGCTGGCGGCCACCCCGCAGCTGGGCGATCCGAACTTCCGCCGGACAGTCGTCTTGATCGTAGAGGACGACCTGGACGAGGGAACGCTGGGCGTCATACTGAACCGGCCCACAGAAGTCCCGCTCGACCAGGTGCTTGAGCCCTGGACTCCGCTCGCGTCCGGCCCGCCGGTGGTGTTTCGCGGCGGCCCGATCTCGCCAAACAGCGCGCTAGCTCTGGCGCTCGCGCACGGCAGCGACGAGCCAGTTGGCTGGCGCTCACTCGACGGCACTCCGATGATGTCCAGGATCGGCCTGGTGGACCTCGGCGCGCCGCCCGAACTGCTGGCCGGCGGCATCACCTCGATGCGGGTCTTCGCCGGATACGCCGGCTGGGGCGCGGGCCAGCTGCGCGACGAGATCGAGGAGGGTGCCTGGTATGTGCTGCCGGGAGACCCGGCCGACGCGTTCGCAGCCGATCCGGAGCGGCTCTGGCAGCAGGTGCTGCGGCGGCAGGGCGGTGATCTGGCCCTGGTTGCGACATTTCCGGACGACCCCGAGTGGAATTAGCGGCGCGTAGACTCAGTCGCTGTGAGCACCGAAGTAATGCCTGGGACTGACATTCGCCAGGACGCAGACGTACGGCCTGACCTGTCGTTCGGGGACGGCGACCACGAGCGGTTCGCGCACTATGTCGAAAAGGACAAGATTGTCGACAGTGCCGTAACCGGGACGCCCGTCGTCGCGCTGTGCGGGAAGGTCTGGGTGCCGAACCGGGATCCGAAGAAGTTCCCGGTATGCCCCGACTGCAAGCGGATCTACGACGGGCTACCTGAGGGCGACGACTAGGCGTTCGGGCCTACCGGCGCGCCGCTGAGTGAGATACCAGCCGCGCGCATCTCCTCCAATGCCGCCGTGGTCGTTGGCTTCGCTACCCCAGCGGTGAGGCCGAGCAGCACCGTAGTAGCGAATCCGGCTGCTGCGGCGTCTGCCGCCGTGGATCGTACGCAGTAGTCAGTAGTCAGCCCGGCTACATCGATCTCGTTCACCTGGTGGTCGCTCAGCCAGCGCAGCAGCGAGTCCCCGACCGCGCTGGCGCCCTCGAACCCGCTGTAGGCGGCGGCATACTGGCCCTTGCGGAATATCTCCTCGACCCGCGCGGTGTCCAGGTTCGGGTGAAACTGCGCCCCGTTCGTCCCGGCCACGCAATGCGGCGGCCAGCTTACGGCGTAGTCGGGTGCTGCCGAGAAGTGCGGGCCCGGATTTACGTGGAAGTCCTGAGTGGCCACCACGTGGTCATAGCGCTCGCCATCCGGGCCGTCCAGGTAGGCGCTGATGGAGCGGGCGACCGCGGCGCCGCCGGCTACAGCCAGCGACCCGCCCTCGCAGAAGTCGTTCTGCACATCGACGATCAGCAGTGCGCGCACGGCCCGAGCGTACCGCTAACCGACGTCGGCAGGCGTACCCGAGGTAATCCGGACAAGCTCGTCGAAGGTGGTCGGGAACACCGTGTGCACGTGCCCGGCAGCCGCCCAGACGACGTCGTAGGTCTGCAGCTCGGTATCGACGAGCGTGCGGATGGGCGTCGGGTGCCCGACCGGGGCGACGCCCCCAATGCGCTGCCCGGTGCAGGCGTTGACGAAGTCGGGATCGGCTCGGCTGACCTTCTCAGCACCAAGCTCAGCGGCGACCTTGGCCGTATCGACGCGGTGCGCACCGCTGGTGAGAACGAGGAGGGGCTCCCCGTCGGCGTTGAACACCAGGCTGTTGGCGATAGCACCGACCTCGCAGCCAAGCTGCGCGGCGGCGGTAGCCGCCGTCGGCGCAGGCTCGGCAAGCTCGCGAACGTGGCCCTGAACTCCGAGGGTGGCTAGCTGCTCGGCGACGTGCTGCGCGTTCTTGTGCACCGGGTCAGTCTGGCATGGCGGCGCGTGGGGAGGGCAACCTGATTAGTGCCGCGGCCGGGGACCGGTCAGTCACGGTCCGGCTGGAACACCGTGGGTATGGCCGGGTACCCGCGCGATAGCTGACGGGCATGGTCCGGCAGCTCCGACACTGCGTCCCGGTGCCTGGCCCGAGCCGTCGCGAGTGACTCCCGGCCGACGATCTCGCCGTCGCGGACAAGGGGCTGCAGCAAGGGGCGTCCGCCGTTCCCGCCTCTTGGCTCAGAATCGGTGACGAGTTCAACCGTGGCCGACCCGGTCCCATCGAGCTGGCGTACCGCCCATTTGCGGCCGCCACGCGACGGCTTGCCGACCGACCGCTTGGCCATCGGGCGCAACGGGCCGGGGCTTTCGGAGTCCGCGCGGGCGACCAGTTTGTAGACCAGCGCGGCGGTCGGAGCGCCTGATCCGGTCACCAGCGACGTGCCGACGCCGTAGCCGTCGACAGGCTCGGCGGCAAGCGCGGCGACGGAGAACTCGTCCAGGTCGCCGGTGAGCACGATCCTGGTCTTGGTCGCGCCCAGGGAATCGAGCTGGGCGCGCGCCTCACGCGCGACTTTGGCCAGGTCGCCGCTGTCGATCCGGATCGCGCCAAGATCAGGACCGGCGAGCTCGACCGCGGTGCGGACCGCGCTCGCGACGTCGAAGGTGTCGACAAGGAGCGTCGTGCCCGGCCCGAGCGCGTCCAGCTGGGCGGCAAAGGCCTGCTTCTCGCCGTCGTGCAGCAGAGTGAAGGCGTGCGCGCTTGTCCCGCTGGTGGGAACCCCGTACCGGTAACCCGCACGCAGGTTCGAAGTAGTCGTGAAGCCAGCAATGTAGGCGGCTCTGGCGGCAGCGATCGCCGATCGCTCATGGGTGCGGCGCGAGCCCATCTCGACCAGCGGCCGTCCATGCGCAGCGGTCACCATCCGGGACGCGGCCGAGGCGATCGCGCAGTCGTGATTGAAGATCGACAGCGCGAGCGTCTCCAGGACCACCGCCTCGGCGAAGGGCGCCTCGACCACCAGGATCGGCGAGCCGGGGAAGTAGCAGTCACCTTCGGCGTATCCCCAGATGTCGCCGCTGAACGTAAAGCTCCGCAGGAACTCAAGCGTGGGAGTATCGGCGATCTTGGCCTGATCCAGGAACGCAAGCTCATCGTCTCCGAACCGGAATCGCTCGAGGGCGTCCAGCAACCTGCCGGTCCCGGCGACCACGCCGTAGCGGCGGCCGCTCGGCAAGTGGCGGGCGAACATCTCGAACACGGCCCGGCGGTGTGCCGTCCCGCTGCCGAGCGCGGCCCGCACCATGGTCAGCTCGTAATGATCGGTCAGCAGCGCGGTGCCCGCCGGATCGGTCGTCATTCCTGCAGCCTACGGAGCGCTGACCGGTCACGGCGATCTGGGCGAAATCTCCGTGCGTTCGCGTCCGGCAGGCGTGGAACACTAACGTCTTGAGAGTGGCACACTGACCCCTACTGGGGAGGTGACGGCAGGTGGGCGTTGCGCCAGCTGAGGTTCAGCAGCCGGCG
>Ga0126381_100011141_pt1 | contig 10153 bp, 7 predicted proteins | sample PanSoiMetPlot_28_FD_96465 | JGI IMG/M metagenome (GOLD analysis project Ga0126381, IMG submission 96465) | Tropical forest soil microbial communities from Panama - MetaG Plot_28 | ecosystem: Environmental > Terrestrial > Soil > Tropical forest > Bulk soil | place: Panama | collected 2016-02-17 | reverse complement strand
CATCCGCACGATCAGGTTCGAGATCTCGTGAATGATCCGAGGTCGACCCGGACCACGTCTGTGGACAAAATTCCACTTCTGCGCCACCAGTCGCTGGTGCCATCGCAGCAGGGTGTTCGGAGAGACGAGTGTGTCGAGTTCCAACAGCGCCTTGCGCCCGACCGCCTTCGCCTTCCGAGCCAGAAGCGCCCGTTCAGCATCGGTGAAGCGAAGCCGTTTGCCTCTGAGCTTCTCCTTCAAAAGCCTGTTCTCCGCTTGCAGCAATTCAATGACGGTCAGCTGATGCCGATGGACCCAACCCGAGACAACCATAAGTAGGAACGACAGCAGCGACGGCACAGAACCCATTGCGCGAGTCTACCCAAGCTGCACGGTCGGATGAATAATTGGACACTACGGCTTCGTGGCCGATCGTAAGGGTGCGAGCATTCGATCAGAGCGCGTAGACCATAGTCCGATGTATACAGCCCCGAATCCTGTGATTGAACTGGTCTTGGAGGCTGCGCGCGCCCCCGTTCGCACGGCACCAGGGCCGTAGCGAGAGATGATCGATCTTCCACGCACGTGTTGGTTACACACGTCAGGATGAAAGGAGCACGACCATGGGTCTCTCTTGGCAACAAGGCCCTCTGAGCGGCGCGTCAGTGGGCCGCTTCCTCACCGCGGAACCGCTTCCAGATCGACTGCTGTTCGTGGAGCGCCTTCGCCGACGGCTTCGCGTCAAGCTGGCCGGCGAATGGATCGCTGACAGCGAAGAAGTGCTGCTGTTCCACGAGCCAGGCCGCTATCCGGTCGCTTACTTTCCAATCGGCGACGTTCGCCCTGGCGTTCTCGTCGGCGAGAACCGAACCACGGAGCACCGTGACCTCGGCGACACCAGTTGGTTTACGGTTACCGTAGGCGATGAGCACGTCGTTCACGCCGCTTGGCAGTACACACGCCTGCCCGACTACGCCGGCGAGTTGCGCGATCGTGTCGCGTTCGCCTGGCGAGCGATGGACGCCTTCTACGAGGAGGACGAACGCATCGTCGGTCACGCCGCGGACGCCTACCACCGCATCGACATCCGCCAGAGCTCGCGCCATCTGGTTGTGAAGGACGGCGAGACGACTATCGCCGATAGCAAGCGGCCGCTCGTGCTGTACGAGTCTGGTTTCGCGCCCCGCTGGTATGTGCCACGCCAGGACATCGACGAGAACGCGCTCACGCCAGCCGAGGGACAGACGTTCTGCCCCTACAAGGGCTTGGCGAGGTACTACGACATTGGTGTCCACAAAAAGGCGGGTTGGTACTACCCGCACGCATGGACCGAGGCCGCACGCATCTCCAACCTCGTGTCTTTCGAGCCGGACGAGATCGAAGTTCGCCTCGACGGCAAAAGACTCGCCCTCGAGCCGGGTCAGAGCGTCACTCCGCACGGAATCGATCGAGGCCTGGATCCCGACGAGATACTCAAGCGGGCTGTCGGCCTCGGGGGTAGTTAAGGCATCGTTACGTCCGTTCAGCCGAAAGCGCGGGTCAAAACCAAACTCGCGTAAAGCCTTTCCACGGAAAGGTAGTAGCGCAGCCTCGGCTTTCTGGAAAATCAGACGTCGGCTCAGGGCCGGCACGGTGAGTAGATCGGAGCCGAGGGATAGCCGCTGTTGCCGCTACAGCGGCCGTCGAGAGAAATGCCGGAGCCGGCCAAGACCTGTCTTTCATCGTCGCCTCACATCCGCGCTCGATACGGGTCATTCGTAGCGACGGTTTACCGTTCGACGGGGCCAGTCGACCACAAATGTTAATGGCCAAGTGTGGCGTGCGCCGTCGATGTCCCCTACATCGGGACATGCGCACCAATTTTTTAGCGCAGGAGCTTCAGGTCGATCGAGTTGGCGACGGCCTGGCCACCGAGGGTGTTTGGATGCAGATGGTCTCCACTGTCGTAGGCGGGCAGAAGGTGCGTCGGCTGGTTCGGGTCGCGCAGCACTAAGTCCGCATCGACGATGCCATCGAACGCACCGCTCGTGCGGATCCATTGATTGAGCGCCTCGCGCTCGGCTTCGTGTTGCGGCGTATCGAAGCCGGGGAGGCTCGTGTTGCCACCCATGGGAGAGATCGTACAACCGAGGATAGTCAATCCGTACTCGTGGGCCCGCCCGACGAGCTGTCGCAAGCCGGCGATGACATCATCAGTCGTTACGTGCTCGGCCGCGGGATAAAACGTACCGTCCCCCGCAAGATCGTTAAGCCCGATCCATACGATAACGACCTGCGCACCGGCCTGGCCCAGGACGTCCCGATCAAACCGCGTGAGGACGCTCTGGCCCCACTGCGTACCGAAGGAGCCGGCACTGTTGAAGAGCAGTCGATTGCCGGCGACGGCAGTGCTAACGACGCCAAGGTTGTCCATATGCCTCGCGTTGAGGCGGTCGGCGAGCGCGCGTGGCCATTGTGAGACAAGCGTCGCGGAATCGGTGATCGCCACGATCGCATGTCCGGGTCTCGATGTTAGAACGCTGACACCGGAAACGAAGGGCCATTCCGACAGCGCGGTGGCGCCAGGCAGCTCGACGGAGCCAGCAAAATTACCCGCCGACGATAGGTAGCTCGAACCCTGAAATAATGTGGTCGTTTCACCCTTGCTGGCGGCCGGCAGATAGATGCTCACGGCGAGATCCGAAACCGGCTCGACTTGTAGATCCACTGGATCGCTTACGGCTGGCGCACCGGGCGGAATACTCACCGACGTCCTGCCGCCAAAGGTCAGGACATGGTCAGTGCCGGCGACTATCGCTGAGCCTCCACTCGACACAGCGACGTGAGCTTCGCCAATGACGAGCGGCGCGGTGCCGAACGCGTTTGCAATGCGCACCCGAACCTCGGCGCCGCCGACGCTTGTGTGGACAATCTCTCGAATGGTCTGGTTGCTGTACGATAGCGTGTTGGCGGGCTGCGGAGCAATGTCACCGACCGCCCAGGATTGCACGCGATCGCCTGGTACAGCGCTGTCGGAAGCGGCCCAAACCTGCGCGACACCGGCGAGAAGCGCGACGGTCGTCGCTACAGCACAGAGCCTGAGCCCGCGATTGATTACAGTAAGGCGTCGACATACGACCGGCGGTACGCGCAGACTAGAATATAAGACGTTTTTCATAGCGATCTCCGTCAATTGGGTCCCCGGCCCTGCCAGGGTCAACACCTTTTCGCGCTCGAATCCCATGGTGGCAATGAATAGCTCGGTTGCACCCACCACTGAGACTCGCGCCAGTACCGTTGCTAGCGGCCTAGTATTCGTACGGTCGCGCTCGTCGCGAACAGGCTCGGACTTCCGTTGTGTTGCAGCGTTCCCGTAATCATCACGTCGACCGGCTCACCGAGAGGCACACCTCCAGTGAAATTGGCCAGATTCTGGCGGTCGAAGTGCGCGATGAATGTGTGTCCGTCCCCGGTATAGCCGCCGTGGCTGAACTGAAATCCCTCTAACCTCAGATCGGTTACAACCCATTGCGTAAGATCGTCCGATCCGGGTGGAGTGGTCAGGAATACGGTCAGGTCACCCCTGGAATGCAGATTTAGGCTCGCCGGCTCGATCCTCGCATTGATTACCAATCGAGCGAGATAGTCGCGTGCCGGTAGTTCGGACGGCGGTTCGTCATGTAGGTCCGACGTGCAGATAAAGCTCTGTGCGGCGTTCGGGTCGCCGGACCTGAAGCGTGCCTCCTGCGGGTAGGCACAAAGGGGCCGCGTCATCTGAATTCCTTGCGTAGGGTTGTCATTGATGTACTTCGTCGCCACGATTCGGCTGGGCGCAACACCTTGTTCCACCCACTGGATGAGCGGTGACAGCACATCGAACGAATTCGGTCCAGGGCCACCAGCGCAATGCCCCATCCCAGGGACCATGAACAATCGAATGAACGATTGCTCCTGCGTGAGCGTCATGTTTTGCTCGCTCATGATCCGCTCGTAATAATTGATCGTGTCTTGGGGCGATACGATGAAATCAGCGAATCCCTGGTAGAGAATCAGCTTACCGCCGGTCCGACTGAAGCGGCTCAAGTCTGTGTTCATGAAATTCACCGTCGGCGCGAGAACGGCGTCGACCTTGGCCATGCTGGTATCGAAGTCCACCGTCAAGGGATTGTAGTTAAGCCCGAGCGCCCACGTTGTGATACCTTCAAAGGCCGGCGCAGCGGGTAGTCCGAAGAGGGCAGGATCCTCCAGAAATACCCAGTTCAACTCGCTGCCTAGCGGCCAGCCTGGATAGATTCGTGCGTTCGTCCGCGAATTGCGCGGACCATCGTAGAATTTCTTGGCCGTGTCGACCTGTTGCGCGGTGAGACAGTTGGGCGCATCTCCTGCAGGGCATTGCAGTATCGTCGGGCTAAAGCCACAGTCCCTGGGATCGGTCAGAAAGCCGTCCGTAGCGAGGCCACCATCCTTGCCGACGCAAGCTGCCAGGACAGCGCCGTTAAGCAACGCGAGTTTCGCCGGAGGGATGAACGCCTCCGCAGTCTTATGCGGAACGGCGTAGTCCCACACAAATGCAGTGTGCAGATGGGTGCGGTTGTGGCCCGGTGCACCGCCCAGGATACCGTCGTAATCATCAGGAAATATTTGTGCCTCCTCCAGTGCTTGATGGCCACCGGTAGAGCATCCCGAGAAATACGAGTAATTCGCCGGGTTCCCATAGAAGGCTTGAACCAAAGTCTTAGCGGCAACTGTCATCTCGTGGGTCGATCGTGAGCCAAAATCGAGCCACCGCTCCGGATGGCCGACGAGCGCTGTGCCATCCAGCACGGTTGCGGGCACTGTGCCCATGTCGGTATTAGCCACTGCAAAGCCGAGATCGACACCGCCTGCGAGAGAGGAATAGTTGATCGCCCCTGTATATCCTCCTCCTCCCGTGCCCAAGTAGCGCCCGTTCCATCCCGGCAGGGTCGGCATCCACACTTCGACGTTGATGTGGGAGTCTGTAGTGGGCGTGATTGTCAATGCAACGCGGCAGAATGGGGGCAGCCCAGTGATCGGGGCGCCGATAGGAGGAACGAAAGTACCTCCCGTAATCGATTGAGCTGTTGAAATTGTCGCGTTGGGAATCTCCACCGACCCTAAGCTCTCACAGGTCGCCGCGATCGCGGATGCGCCTGTTATCAGGACCGTCGCTAAGAAGATAGTGAATATCTTAGTAGCGGCGATATGGCACCACGTAGTGAGGGCCCATGGAGCTGGCTTTGACATGTCTCCTCCTTTGGTTTGCTTGTCCCACTCCGAATTCCACGTCACTCATTGAATCGACTGTGACGATTCAAGGCATCGCGACCGCAGTTCCCCTGTTCTTGGGCCAGGCCACCAGTGCACTTCAATCCTCAAGTCGCCTCGCGTGAATGAATGCTAGCTTCGCGCGGATGCAACCGCTGTCAGACAAACTCTCTGTTTCTGTAAGAGAAGCACCGACGATGAAGTGCGGAAAAATAGAAACCGCGGGCCGCTTCAACCAAGACCGCAAAATCGTCACATAATAGACTTGCGCTATTCGCTTGGTTTTAGGCTCCTCAATGTCGAGGATGGCTCGTAGGAGCGTCGTCCCTATCATTGCGGCTCACCCTTACCACCATCCCGGAGGAAACATGGCTACGGTACGCTGGATCGGCGCGTTTTGCACCGCGATTGCTTTGCTGCTCGGGAGCGCCAGCATTGCTGGGCAGCCCATCGACCTCACACAGCTAACCGTGACGGAGGCCGCCAAACTTATCAAGGAAGGCAGAGTCACAAGCGAACAGTTGACAAGAGCGCTGCTGGCCAAGATCGCAGCGAATCCCGACCTGAACGCGTTCATCACAGTGAATGCGATCGGGGCGATCAACGCCGCCCGTGATGCGGATGAAGCTCGCCGCCGCGATCCTGCGCACTTCGGCCCGTTGCATGGTGTTCCGCTGGTCGTCAAGGACAACATCCACGTCGCCGGCATTCGGAACACCGCCGGGACGCCGGGTCTGCATGCCTTCGTGCCCGATGCGAACGCGCCGGTCGTTCAAGCGCTGCTCGACGCAGGGGCGATCGTGTTGGGCAAGACCAACATGCACGAGCTGGCGTTCGGCATCACCAGCAACAACGCCGCATTCGGACCGGTGAAGAATCCCTATGACAAGACGCGGTTCCCCGGCGGATCGAGCGGCGGCAACGGAAGTGCGATCGCTGCGCGACTCGCACCCGGAGGCATCGGCACCGATACCGGTGGATCGGTGAGGATACCGGCGGCGCTCACCGGCATTGTCGCCCTGCGGCCCACAATCCACCGTTATTCACAACTTGGCGTAACGCCGATATCACACACCCGGGACACGGTGGGTCCAATGGCACGCACCGTATCGGATCTTGTCCTGGTCGACAGCGTGATCACTGGTGATTGGAGCAAGATGGAAACCGTCGCGCCACGCCGGATCCGCCTCGGTGTGGTTCCGGAGATGTTCCAGAACGTCGACGTGGAGACCCTGCAACTCGTCAATCAGACGCTCGACAAGCTACGCCGTGCAGGCATTCAGATCGTGCAACTCCAGGTTTCTGGCTTCCTCGATCTCGACAATCAGTCGGGATTCCCGATCGCGCTGTTCGAAGCGACGCAGGACATCGGCAAATATTTGGAGACCTACAACACTGGCCTTACGCTGTCGCAGCTTGCGGCGCAAGTCGCGAGTCCGGACGTGAAGTTCGTATTCGATACGTTTGTAGTTCCAGGGGCGCCGATGGCCATACCGCAAGCGGTGTACGACAACGCGGTCAACGTGGTTCGTCCGCAGTTGCAAGCGCTGTATGCGAGCACCTTCGAAAGTGGCGAGCTCGATGCGATCGTATTTCCGACGACGCCACTTCCGGCCTCTCCGATCATTGGGTCTGATTCGACGGTAATTCTCAACGGCGTCCCGGTACCGACGTTCCAGACCTACATCCGTTACACCGATCCCGGCTCAGTCGCCGGGATCCCGGGGATCTCACTGCCGATCGCGTTGACGGGAAGCGGATTGCCGGTGGGAATCGAGATCGATGGCCCCGCGGGGAGCGACCGCGATCTGCTCGCCGTGGCGCTCGCGCTCGAGAAAATTCTCGGACGTCTCCCCGCGCCTGCGGGATTCTGATCTGGCTCGACATCGAGGGGCGCCCATCCGGTGTCTAGACGCCCTCGATCGCTTCGCGTCGACGCGATCATGACCGGAACGCGTCATTGTCACGCGTGGCCGTCTGGAAGCACTTATGCAGACGCAAGCGAGGGCTGATATGTAGGGCCTGCGAGCAAAGGCGAGCGCTTATTAGGAACAGGGCTAGATTGAACGTCAACTCCCGGCATCGCCTTGGTGGGCGTCTTGGCGACGGTGACGGTCGCGTTGCCGACGTGGACGTAGTGAAAGCTCAGTGTGGCCAGCAGCAGCCACAGGAGCGACCACGCCAGCGTTGCATCTTCGAGCGCGGCCTCTCGGCCGTTCGACCGCCATACGACGCGATTGGCGTGAATCCGATGAAGGAGCGAGCCGCGAACGCCTTCGAGGTCGAGCCACGCTACTGTCACGGTGACGGCGGCGACCGCGACAGCAACAACCGATCCGATGCTCCGACGAGATATCGATACTTATTCCTGGGTATGTTGGTCCCTCGGATAGTGCGGCAGCGATCACGCGGCGCAAGTTCAGTCTAGGGAGCGCTCAAGCGCTTAACGGAGTAGTATGAAAGCGCCACCCGCGCGATTGGCGGACTGGCGCGCGGGTGAATTGCCAGTCCGAGCCACTTACGGAGTATGAGCCATGGCAATATCACACACGGATCAGTTTTTGGCCAATAACAAGCAATATGCAAGCGGGGAGGCTCTGCATAAGCCGGCCCATCCTGGCAAGCAGCCGATTCAGCCTTCTAAGCGCGTAGCGGTCCTCGCTTGCATGGATGCGCGTCTCGACATCGAGGACCTGCTCGGTCTTCAGACGGGTGAAGCCCACATCATTCGCAACGCCGGTGGGGTGGTGACGGAGGACGCAATCCGTTGCCTGATCATCTCGCATCATCTGCTCAACACCAACGAGATCGTTCTCATCCACCACACGCGCTGTGGGATGCTCGCGTTTACCGACGACCTGCTCAAGGCGGGGCTCGAAGGTGACCCGGCAGCAGAAGCGTTGTTGGGCCAGGCCACTGGGCGTAGTTTTATCAGCTGTAAGAAGAGTGCGTCGACCCCGGCTGCCTTCCACGCTTTTCGCGGGCAGATTGAGCCGCTCGATGCGTCGCGCAATATTAAGAGCAATGAACGCCTCGCTTGGGACGTTCGGCGCGGAATATCGTCCATCCTGACTCATCCTTGGATTCCGACCGCTGGACCTGACGCCATCTCGGTACGCGGATTCATTTATGACGTCGATACAGGGCAGCTCGAGGAAGTGAGCTTTCCGGGGCCAATGGGCTCAATCAGCTGATGCGTTGTGGCCCGAACTGAGTCGCTTCGTTATTATGGCTCGCAGCCAGCCATGCCCTTGATGCGCTATCGCTGCCAGTCATACGGTTCCAAATGCGTGCATTGCTGCTGCTCTTGATCTTGCTTACCGGTCCCTCAGTAGCGGCTGACCCCGCGCTCGCGCCGACAGGCACTTTGCGAGCCGCGTACATCGTCGCAAACGTTGCACAAGCGCGACTCGATCCCGCAACGGGCAATATTTCCGGGGTGATCGCCGACATCGCGCGCGAGCTGGGCCGTCGGGCTGACGTGCCCGTGAGCATCATCCCGCTTCCGACGGCTGCCGCTGTTCTCGAGGCGGTCCGCAGCGGCACCGTCGATATTGGATTCGTGGCGCCAAACCCGGAGCGCACCGGCGTGGTGCTGTACTCGCAGACCTACATGCTGGTGCAGCAAAGCGCGCTTGTGCGCGCGGAGTCCCAGCTGCACTCGGTAAAGGAGCTAGATCGACCCGGTCAGGTGATCGGCATCAATACCGACGACAGCGTTGGCGTGTGGCTGAAGCGACGGCTCACCGCCGCCAAGGTCCGGGAAACACCCGACTACACGCTGGCAGATGCAGTGCGGTGGCTTCGCAATGAAGAGGTTGTGGCGTTCGCCGGTGGGCGGCAGCGGCTCTCCAGCGGTACGCGTGATGTTCCCGGCCTCCGAATGTTGGAGGATAACTTCTATGGCGTGCCGCAGGCCATCGCGGCACCGCTCGATCGTTTAGACCGGCTTCAGTTGATCAACACAACACTTGCTGAAATGCGATCCAGCGGATTTCTCGCGGACTCAGTAGCGCGCAGCGGCATCGAGGGGCTCACGATTGTTCCCGCTGATGCGCAGGGTCGGTGACAATCTACGTTGTCGTATTGCACGCCGACACCGAGTGATTTTGAGGTAGCAAGAACATCACCTATTGCTAAGTTGCGCGAGTCGCAGTCTCTCTCCTCGGTCCGCAAGAGCGGTCCGCGATCCCGCCGGGAATCGCGTCCGCGCTGGTTATTTCGACAAAGATCGGCTGCAGCTTGAGCGATGCGAAAGCGCGCTCGTAGTCCTTGTGCTCCGCAAATATTCGTGTCGCACCTCCGGCACGTGAGCGGCTGCAGGTGGGCATCCGATCTGGCATCATGCGCCGATGTTGGAGCTGGCGCGAGCCCACAATAGGCGCCGAGGCCCACTCGGGGGTGGCCCTCGCGAACGCAAGCGGACGAGCGTGCGCGAGCGCTTGGCGCGTCGCTCCCCGACGAGTTCGTGTGGCGACAGACGCACCACTCGGCACAGCCGCGCGCCTACTCTCTTCTCAAGTTTCTTGGGCGCATGCCCTTGCGGCCCAAGACGGGGGCCAGCAGCTTCCGGTTGCCGCCCCCGACACTCTATCCGCCGAACGTTGCATCTTCGGCGAATACTGGCGCGTACCCTATCCTGTTACGCGCCGGAACAGCTGGCGTGGCAAGCGATGCCAGTCTCTTGTCGCGCTAGAGGGAGCGGCAGTCTACCTTTCCGCTGCCGCCCCATTTTTTTGCGAGTAGCGTTCGGCGGAATCTCACGAAGGGTCAGCGCGCAGTGGCCGTCGCGAAGATTTATCCAGAGCCTGAGAAGGGTGGTCGCGGCAAACGTGTGACCTGACCGATAAGCCGGTGTAGCATGCGCTAAGGCACGAAGCGCATCGCACGGGAGCTTACCGCACTAGTG
>Ga0126381_100011140_pt1 | contig 10154 bp, 6 predicted proteins | sample PanSoiMetPlot_28_FD_96465 | JGI IMG/M metagenome (GOLD analysis project Ga0126381, IMG submission 96465) | Tropical forest soil microbial communities from Panama - MetaG Plot_28 | ecosystem: Environmental > Terrestrial > Soil > Tropical forest > Bulk soil | place: Panama | collected 2016-02-17 | reverse complement strand
TTGACGCGCGCGATCGTCTGCGGGAAGGACGAGGGCGCGGAGCAGGACTCGTTCGGTTTCGCTGGCTGGATCGTGGGAGTGAGAGCGGACGCTTTCGACTCGCTGCGCTGCGGCCTGCTTGAGTTCCTGGCGGAGAATGGCGGAGTCGATGCCGAGCTTTTGGGCGGCGTCGGCGGCGAATTCGTCGCGCTGGAGCGGCGAGGGCATGCGGCGGATGTGGGGCAGGAGAAAGTTCATCGCCTTGACCTTGGCTTCGGCGGTGCGGCCAGGGAACTGCTGGCGGGCACGGTCGATGAGGTAGTCGGCGTGGCGCTTGGCACCGCGGAGAGCGGCCATGTACGGCTGCACGCCCTGCTCGCGGATGAAGCGGTCGGGGTCGAGTCCGCCTTCGAGGGCGACGACTTTTACTTCGAAGTCTTCTTCGGTGAGCAGGGCGATGGATTTTTCCGCTGCGTTCGCGCCTGCGGTGTCGGGGTCGAAGTTGACCAGGACGCGTTTGGTGAAGCGGCTGAGGAGACGGATCTGCGCCTCGGTGAAGGCTGTGCCCGATGTTGCGACGACGTTGCGGATTCCTGCCATGTAGACGGAGATGCAGTCCATCTGGCCCTCGACGAGAAGCGCGAAGTCGTTGGTGCGGATGTCGGCCTTGGCCTTGTCGAGGTTGAAGAGGACTTGTCCCTTTGTATAGAGAGCGGTCTCTGGCGAGTTGAGGTACTTGGCGATGTCGCGGCCTTTTTCGTCCTGGGCGTCGAGTGCACGGGCGGTGAAGGCGATGGTCCTGCCGGCCTCGTTGGCGATGGGAAAGGTGATACGCTTGCGGAAGCGTGCGTACATCTGGCCGGATGAGCCGTCGGCCTGCTCCTTTGCGGAGAAGAGGCCGCTGGCGCGGAGGACTTCGTCGGGGAAGTGCTGCGCGAGGGCGTTGCGCATGTGGTTGAAGTCGTCGGGAGCATAGCCGATGCGGAACTTCGCGATGGTCTCGGGGGTGACTCCGCGACCGGTGAGGTATTCGCGTGCGCGGGCGGCCTCGGGGCCTTTGAGCGCGGCCTCGAAGTACTGGGTAGCAGCCTCGTGGATGTCGGTGAGTTGGCGGCGGAGACCTGCTTCGCGAGCCTCCTCGGGCGAGGAGAACTCGCGCTTCGGGAGCGGAATGCCGGACTTCTGCGCGACGGTGCGGACGGCCTCGGGGAAGCTGACGTTCTCCAGCTTCATGACGAAGGTGAAGACGTCGCCCTTCTCGTGACAGCCGAAGCAGTAAAAGTAGCCGTGCGCAGCGTTGACGGAGAAGGAGCCGGTCTTTTCCTTGTGGAAGGGGCAGAGTCCAGTGTAGTTCTGGGCACCGGTCTTGCGCAGCTTGACGTACTCGCCGATGATGCGCACGATATCGGTCTGCTGCTTGACGAGTTGAGAGAAGTTATCGGACACGGAAGAACGAACTACAAATTATGAGTGTAGATGAGGGCGGCCGGCGGCGTTACGGGCGAACGGTTCTGTTGTCTCCAATGCGACTTTCGTTGCAGGGAGTTAGTGAGATTTCACTTGCTTGCGGAAACTTCCCTTCTGAAGATGGGTCTGTATGTGCGGAGTTCTACCGGTGTGTTGTCCAGCCGGATTGTTCCACATTCGGGCGGCGTCCTTTATGCGCTGTCTCCTCCCCGAGGTAACGAAATGCATTTGTTCGAGACGACCCGTAAATCCATTCAAAAGATTGCTGCCGTGGGCGTCGCCGCGGCGGTCCTGGTTTTCATTCCGACGGCCTCATTTGGCTCCGTCGACGTTGCGATTGGAATCTCGGTGGGCACGCCGCCGCCGGCGCTGCCTGTGTATACACAGCCGATCTGCCCCGGACCGGGCTACATCTGGACACCGGGATACTGGGCTTATAGTCCAGACGGCTACTACTGGGTTCCTGGAGTGTGGGTGGTTGCGCCCGCAGTCGGCATGTTGTGGACGCCTCCTTACTGGGGCTGGAACGGTGGTGCGTATGTCTTTCATGCCGGCTATTGGGGCCCGCACATTGGGTTCTACGGTGGCGTGAACTACGGCTTTGGCTATTCGGGCATGGGCTATGAAGGAGGCTACTGGCGCGATGGCGCCTTTGCCTACAATCGCGCGGTAAACAACATCAATGTTGTGAACGTGACCAATGTCTACAACAAGACGGTTGTGGTGAACAACTACAGCCGCGTGAGCTATAACGGCGGCAACGGCGGCCTTACGACGCGTGCCAGTGAGCGGGAACTCGCGGCGGTGAACGAGCACCACTATCAGCCGACGGTCAATCAGATGGCCCATGAGCAGTCGATGCGCGCCGACCGCAACCAGTGGGCTTCGGTGAACGGCGGACGCCCTCACACGATGGCGATGGCTACTGTGAACGAGCGGCGTAACGATCAACAGCAGAGGATCGCGAACGGAGTGCACTCGGGCCAGCTTACGCCTTCCGAGACGCGCAATCTTGAGAATCGCGAGGCGAACATCAACCATCAAATTTCCTCCGATCGAGCTGCCAATGGCGGCAGGCTCACTCCCCAGCAACAGCAGCAGATCAATCACGAGCAGAACAACGTGAGCCGGTCGATCTACGACGACAAGCACAATGCGGCTACGGACCACTTCGGCAGCGGCGAGGTTGGTCAGCGCCAGACTAACCAGCAACAGCGTATCGCCAACGGCATCGGCTCCGGCCAGATGACGGCGGGTGAGGCGACCCGCGCTGAGGGGCGTCAGCAGCAGATCAACCAGCAGGTCCATGCGGACCGGCAGGCGAATGGCGGACATCTGACCCAGCAGGAGCACCAGCAGGTGAACCGCGAGCAGAACCACGCCAGTCAGCAGATTTACAACGAAAAACACAACGAGAAGTCCCGCTAATCCTGCACCCTTCTGTGTTGGTTCTCTGGACGGCCCGGCAAGTTTTGCCGGGCCGTTTCACTATTGCGTGGAACAGGCGGAGCCTACAATGAGCTTTGAGTGCTTGGCGCAGAACAATTCGACCGGCTTGTCGTAGTTCTTGTGCGGGCACGCAATCCGAACAATATTGGTGCGGCGGCCCGTGCGATGCATGACTTCGGCTTTCGCCACCTGCGCGTCGTGAATGACTACACCGTTCCCTTCGAGACGGCGCGATCGGCGGTCGACGCCTCTGCGGTGATTGCGAACGCGAGAGGCTGCACCAGCGTGGCTGAGGCGATTGCGGACTGCACGCTGGTGGTCGGGACGACGGCGGTGGGAGAGCGGGCTTTGCAGCATCCGCTGCTTGCGCTGCCTGAGGCCGAAGAGAGGATTCGCGGCGAGATTTCGAGCGAGGCTGGGCGCGTTGCTCTGCTGTTTGGATCGGAGAAGACGGGGCTCAGCAATGATGAGTTGAGCCATTGTCACTGGCTGCTGACGATCCCGATGCAGGGGCACGAGGCGCGGCGGCATCCTTCGATGAATCTTGGCCAGGCGGTGGCTGTGTGTCTGTATGAGCTGGTGCGTCGGGCCGGAGTGCATGAAGGCACGGGGGTTCCGCAGCGCGCGGAAACTGCTGAGGTGGAGCGATTTCTCGAGATCTTTCGGGAGATGCTGGAGAAGACGGGCTATACCCGGCGTCATCCGGCGAATTGCGATGAGGCGCAGGTTCGGCGGCTGATTTTGCGGATGGGACTTGCGGCGAACGACGTGCCGGTATGGATGGGGATTGTGCGGCAGGCGCTGTGGAAGGTTCGAGGCGCTTAGCCATTTAACCTTTGCGGTCGTCAAACAAGTAACTGAGGCGGTAAACTAAGCCACACTCACCAAACAAGGGAAGGGTTAGTCGGAGGTCGAGGGATGTCTTTTGGGAAACGTGTGCCAGCGGCGACGCTTGCTCTTATCGCAACTTGTACTACAGCCGCAGTCGCGCAGCAGGGAAGGCAGCTCACCACGGCAGACTATGCGCAGGCCGAGAAGTTCATGAACTACAACGTCAACCCACTGGTCTTCCATGGGGTTGATCATCCGGAGTGGATCTCCGGCGACCGCTTCTGGTATCGCGATCTCGGTCCGGAGGGGATGACCTACACGGTTGTGGATGCGGCGGCGGGGACGAAGGGTCCGGCGTTCGATCACGCTAAGCTGGCTAAGGCCTTGACGGCTGCAGGTGCGCGAGGGGAGAGCGATCCGCATCATCTCTCTCTCGATGGGCTTGAGCTCAACGGGAGTTCGGTTGTCATTTCGGCGAGAGGCACAAAGTACCGGTGCGATCTGAGCGCGGCAGGTTCCTGCGAGACGATCGGTAAAGGTGTGCAGAAGCGAGGGCGCGGGCAGATTCGCGCGGCGGAGGATGTTGTCTCGCCAGACGGCACCAAGGGCGCGTTTATCCGCGACTGGAACCTCTGGGTGCGCGATGTTGCAACGGGCATGGAGAAGCAGCTTACTACAGATGGCGTCAAGGACTATGGCTATGCGACAGACAACGCCGGCTGGCAGCGCAGCGACAACGCCATCCTGATCTGGTCGCCGGATTCGAAGAAGATTGCGACGTTTCAGCAGGACCAGCGCAAAGACAGCGAGATGTACCTTGTGCCGGTCACGAATGGACATCCGCAGTTGCAGGCGTGGAAGTATCCCCTGGTGGGTGACCCGAATGTGACGATGATCGAGCGCGTGGTGATTGATGTTGATTCGGCGAAGGTCGTGCGATTGAAGATGGACCGGGATCAGCATCGCTCGACGCTGTGCGACGACATCAGTTGCCGCGGAGGCAGCGGTTGGGATGATGTGCAGTGGAGCGACGACAGCAAGCATCTTGCGTTCGTTTCGACCTCACGCGAACACAAGCAGGAGTGGTTCCGGATTGCCGATGCTACGACGGGCGATGTCCGCGAGGTGATGAGCGAGACTGCGCCGAAGTTTTTTGAGAGCGGCAACGGCAAAGTGAACTGGCACTATCTCCCGGACACGAATGAACTGCTGTGGTTCAGCGAGAGGGACGGCTGGGGGCAGATGTATCTCTACGATGTTGCTACAGGAAAGCTGAAGAACCAGATTACGCGCGGCGAGGGCAACGTTACGCAGGTGCTGCTGGTGGATGCACCGAAACGCAAGCTGTACTTTCTCGGCGTGGGTAAGGAGGCGGGCCGCGATCCCTACTTCCAGCACTATTACAGCGTCAACTTGGACGGCAGCGGGCTGAATCTGCTGACCCCTGAGAATGCTGACCATGAGGTGACGCCTTCGCCGGACGGGCGCTACTTTGTCGATGTTGCTTCGACGGTGACGCAGCCGAAGACCACGGTGGTTCGCGACACCGATGGCAAGCTGACCACCGAGGTGGCAAAGCAGGACATCTCGAAACTAACTGCGATGGGATGGGTGCCTCCTGTTCCGATCACGGTAAAGGCGCGGGATGGCAAGACGGACCTCTACGGATTCATGTTCAAGCCGGCGAACTTCGATGCGTCGAAGAAGTACCCGATAGTGAACCATGTTTATCCGGGGCCACAGACGGGCTCATGCGGATCGCGTGACTTTGCGGCTGCGCATGGTGATTTGCAGTCGCTGGCGGAGCTTGGCTTCATCGTTGTGTGCATCGACGGAATGGGAACGCCGTGGCGCTCGAAGGCTTTCCACGAGTACTACTACGGCAATCTCGGGGACAACACGATTCCTGACCAGGTTGCGGGCATGAAGGAGTTGGCGACAAAGTATCCGTGGATTGATATCGATCGCGCGGGAATCTACGGACACTCGGGAGGAGGCAATGCGACGGCGGCCGCGATGTTCCATTATCCGGACTTCTTCAAGGTGGGGATTGCGGAGAGCGGCAATCATGACCAGCGCGACTACGAGGACGACTGGGCGGAGAAGTGGAATGGGCTGGAGGTGAAGTTCCCAGACGGCACGACCAATTACGACACCCAGGCAAACCAGTATGTTGCGAAGAACCTGAAGGGACATCTGCTGCTGGCGCATGGAACGATGGATAACAATGTTCCGCCGAACAACACGCTGATCGTTGTGGACGCGCTGATCAAGGCGAATAAGGACTTTGATCTGCTGATGATCCCGAATGTTGCCCATGGTTACGCTGAGGCATCGCAGTACATGGCGCGGCGGCGCTGGGACTACTTCGTGCGCAACCTTGCGGGCAACACGCCTCCACGTGAGTATGAGATGAAGCCATATGCGGAGACTCAGAAGATGCTGCACGAGGCAGGCGGACCGGGCGACGACGATATCCAGTAAGGTGCCCCGCGGTTCTTCCACGACTGTCCCGACATGCAGGCCATTTTTATTTGAGCATGGAATTCTTGTCGTCTTTAAGATGAGCGCGGCGGTTGAATGCGCCCGACCTGCCATCCGCTGTGGGTGTCGATTAAGATTGCCTCAGCGGGCTGAGGTCCCGCAAGCGCAGCATGCAGATTGGGGTAAGCATTCTGCGTTTCAGGAGCATTAACCCATGCCGGAGTATCCGCAACTGTAGTGTGGTAGGTCACCTGTGTTGTGGCTCCTTCTTCACTTGTGGCTGGCGTCGAACTGTCTATTCCTTGCACTTTCTTGTGCCCATAGCAAAAGTTGCCATACCCAGGCTGCTGCGGATCGCTTGTCCATGCAGAGCGGCCCTTGTCGGACAGGTCGTAGTTGGTGACCTGCTTGTCGATCACCAGAAGTTTGGTCTTCTCGTCGCTTGTGCGGACGAGGAGACCTTGATCGACGAGTGCGTCGTAGGGCGCGGTTTTACTCGTGTCGGAGGTATCCGCCTGTACCGGAAACTTTACGGGCTCCTCCCACAGGCACAAGGGATGCGCGTTGTAGTAGTCGTTGATGGCGCGTGTGTAGTTCGTCTTGTTGTCGGCCTTTTTGCTGCAACCCGAAAAGAGAAAAGCTGCTCCTGAAAGCACTGCAAGACAAAGCCTCGGAGAGGGCATGGTCTTCATCGCGATGTACTCCTTGTTCTACTTCGTTTTCGGATGCAGACAAAGACAACTGTGTCTTCCCATTTGCACCGCTAAATTTGTCAGTGAAAAAGGTTGCCTGATGGAGTTTTGGGAAGGTTCGTTGCACGAACTTAGTCACACAGTGGTTTGCGATCTGCTGCAAGAGAACTTTTATCGTGTCGAACTCTCTCGTGCGACGATCCGCAGCGTCTCGTTTGCGTTCACCCCTTTTTGGCGTAGGGTGCGGATCGCGAGGGCATCGTGGCGCTTGGCGAGTCTGATGCCGTGCTCGTCGCGCAGCAGTTGGGTGTGGAAGTATGCAACTCGCGGCAGTCCAAGTGCTCGTTGCAGCAGAATCTGGCGCGCTGTGGATTTGAGCAGGTCGACTCCGCGGACGACTTCGGTGATTTGCATGTCGGCGTCGTCGACGACGCAGGCGAGTTGGTAGCTCGGCAGGCCGTCCTTGCGCCAGATGAGGAAGTCGCCGAAGTCTTCCGCAGCAGTGAAGACTTGGTTGCCCATGTGGGCGTCGGTGAAGTGGATGGTTTCGCCGTCCGGGATGCGGAAGCGGTAGTTCATACCGGGTTGCAGGGTTTGGGGTGCTGCGTTGTTGGTTGGGCGACATTTGCCGGTGTAGAGTGGTTCGTCGTCGGTGTCTTCGTGCGGTGCACGGACCATTTGCGCGAGTTCACGACGGCTGCAGGTGCATGGGTAAGCGTAGCCGGTGGCGAGGAGCTTTTCGAATGCTTCGCGGTAGTGCGCGATGCGCTGCGATTGGATGATCATTGGCGCAGTCCAATCGATGCCTAGCCAGCTGAGGTCTTCGAGCATGGCGTCGACGAACTCTTGTTTGGAGCGCTGCGGGTCCAGGTCTTCGTTGCGGAGGAGCAGGGTGCCTTGATTTTGTTTTGCACGCTGGTACGCAGTCCAGAAGGTTGCCGCGTGGCCGAGATGAAGGAGTCCGGTTGGCGATGGGGCCAGTCGGCCGATGTAGCCTGTGTTACTCACTTCGAAAGCCTATCTCAAAATTCGAGCCTCTTATCTCTGTAAGTAGCCCCACAGTCGATCCAGAAATCATTCCCTTCTCAGTTTCTGACTGAGTGCCACAACGGACGCGCCGATGAAGAGAATTCCGCTGAGCAGCCATGCAACCAGCAAGAGCCAAAGTAGAACGAATTGGCTGCTATGACCAGTGAATGGGAGAATTTTGACAAACGGAATAAGAATCATTGTGCAGGCTACCGACGAAAAGCCCTCGCGATGTCAATCGTTCGATTCGGGTTGACCTCGCGAATTGTCTGTCGAGATTGCCCATCGCAATGCCCACCGCTTACATGTAGTCCACACCGTACTGGACGGGGATTTGGGTGAAGGCGATGCGGGTGGGGGCGCTTTTGCGGGCGGGGAGCATGCTGGCGAAGTGCAGGGTGGTGTGGCCGTATTTGAGGTTGAGTTTGTCCATGGTGGCGGAGAGTTGGGTGCGGTTGTTGGGGTCGGCGAAGAGCTCTTCCTGGTGTTCGTTTTCCGGGATGAGGTTGCGCAGGGTGACTCCGACGAAGAAGGGTTTGCGGAACTCTTCGCCCTGCGGGCGCTGGCGCCAGATCTGGCGCATGACTTCGAGGAGCGAGAGGGTGTCCTGGCACTCGCGGAAGCGGGCTTCCATTCCCCATCCGGAGTGTTTGATTCCGCTGGTGTGACGCTTTGATTTCATCTGCGCCGCTTGTTCTTTTGTTAGCTGGTAGCGGATCGTGACAGCCATCGAGCCGGTGAAGAACTTCTCCATGCGGAGGCGCATGGCGGCCTTGTGGAGGAGCTTGTTGGCGACGGCCCAGGCGCCTTCGTCAGAGCGGAACTCGGGGGCGAGGACGTGGGAGTGGCCCAGCGATTTTTGGATGTCGCTCGAGACGGTGGCGCCGTCGTCGCCGGTCTGGTGGCCGCGGAGCCAGTGGTAGAGACGGTCGCCCCAGACGCTGTCCCAGAGGTTGTGCATGCCCTGGCGGTCGAGGGCGAGGAGCTGCTCCATGGTGCGGATGCCCTTGGCGTGGAGGCGGAGTTCGGTGCGGGCTCCGACGCCGGGGAGGTCGCGCAGCTCGAGCTGCGCGATCGCGCGCGGGAGCTGCGAGGGGAGCAGTCCGATGAGGCCGTCGGGCTTCTGCATGTCGCTGGCGATTTTTGCGAGGTAGCGGTTGGGGGCCATCCCGATGGAGCAGCGCAGGGCTTCGCCCACGTTTTTGTAAATTGACTGCTTGATGTCGAGGGCGATCCGGCGGGCACGCGGCGGCTCCTGTTCGCGGCCAAGGAGCTGGCAGACCATCTCGTCGATGGAGGGGGTGTGGGCAACGGGGCAGCAGAGCTCGACGGCCTCGGCGATGGCTTTGGAGTATTTGGCGTACTCGGTGTGGTTGCCTTCGATGAGGATGATGCCTGGACACTTCTGTTTTGCCTCGCCGACCTGGGTCCCGGTCTTGATGCCGAGGGCCTTGGCCTCGTAGCTGGCGGCGATACAGCAGGTGGTGTCGGCCATGGTGGGGACGACTGCGAGGGGGCGGTTGCGGTACTCGGGTTGGAGCTGCTGCTCGACGGAGGCGAAGAAGCTGTTGAGGTCGATGTGGAGGAAGCAGAAACGGTCGGGTTGGGATTCGGCGGACACCGGTGTAGCGAGATTATATATTCGCTATTTGTACGCCTACCCCTCCAGACTTTCTAACGACCCCTTCCCCGATCTTTCTTTGTCAAGATTTCTCGAAACCAATTCCCTGGTAGAGAAAGCCACTCGATGAATAGGGTGCCGGTGCTGATCCGGGGGGAGGGATACGGTGGCAATATTTCGAGGCGCATAGTTTCACTACATCAATCTTTTTATCAGCCATTTCATGGTCATTCTATTGACAGCACAAATATATTGTGCCTATTGTTTGTGACGCAAATTAAATCTGGCCTGGAACGTTGATCGTATCGCAATGCCTCGCTGCTCGAACAGTTCTGCCGCAAACACCGCCTCCACAAATGCTTTAGCCCGGCGAGACGCGTTGAGCGCCTTTCGCCCCAAACCAGGACAGTGGAAGAGATTTTCCCTGCCCTCCCTGAGTGAGGAATTTATGAGAAGTCTTCGCTTGATATGGATTGGGCCGGCATCACTGCGGCTCGCGACCTTCGCAGTCAAAACATCTCTTACCTTGATGTTGCTGGTGCTTGTGTCGGCTGCGACGCCAATTGTATTCGCTCAAGACGATCAGGTCAATGAGAACGATC
>Ga0126381_100011138_pt1 | contig 10155 bp, 8 predicted proteins | sample PanSoiMetPlot_28_FD_96465 | JGI IMG/M metagenome (GOLD analysis project Ga0126381, IMG submission 96465) | Tropical forest soil microbial communities from Panama - MetaG Plot_28 | ecosystem: Environmental > Terrestrial > Soil > Tropical forest > Bulk soil | place: Panama | collected 2016-02-17 | reverse complement strand
TTCGGTAGCCACCAGATTACTCACACTCTTGAGCTACATGGGAACATCGCCATTTTGTGGCAGTTACGCGGCCTCTCTTAACGAGGGCTTGGGGACGTGGGGGACAAGATTGAACGCGACCCGCAGATATAACGTGGAATAGTCTTCCTTCGGAGTACTGCTTGCCCACGAAAATACTATATTTCGACATCGACGGAACGCTGGTCTCTCCGGAACATGAGCCCAGCGAGCATTGGCTGGCGGGGCATTCGAGCAAGCCGTGCGCGAAGCGGCCTTCACGAGGTTGGTATGCGTTAGCAATATAGCGAAAATCATCCATTGAGCTACCAGGGATCCGCTAACGGCTTTCGTTTCAGCATTTTCATTCTATACATCAATCAAATTCATGCTACGACCGTTCGGTCGCACGCACAATGCTCGCAACAATTGAGTCACCTGGAAGTTTTCCGTTTTGTGATGGTTAGCTATTTCTTTCCAGCGTTGACTTGGAGACGGAGACATTGGGGACCTGATTCGTCCGGACGCTGCGTGGAGCTGTCGACATTCCACCGCGCTCGCGAATCTTCTGGCTGTGGTTCCTCTTGTTCTTACCAAGAGTCGACTCGCATCTCTCGTTTGCGCGTGTGTGAATCGGGTGCAGGAAGCTATCGAAGCAGAATCAAAGGAGCACTCCGAAGGCCTTCCGGAGAATCATGGACCGAAGCACCAAAATTGTGCTTCCTAGCTCGTTGACAGGAGTCTAAACTATTGCCCTGTCATTTATTGACAGGAGAGCCGCAATGGCCAAGCCAACCGACTTAGTTCAGGGCACCCTCGACCTTCTGATTCTGCGCACGCTTACGCTTCAGCCGATGCACGGCTGGGGCATCGCGCAACGCATCCGCCAGGTTTCCCGGGAAGTTCTACAGGTTCATCAGGGCGCGCTGTATCCCGCTTTGCATCGCCTCGAGCAACAGGGTTGGATTCGCGCCAGATGGGGGGAGTCAGAAAACAATCGCCGGGCCAAATATTATTCGCTGACTCCGGACGGCGCCAAGTATTTGCGCCAAGAGCAAGCGCAATGGAAACGCCTTTCATCGGCCATTGGACTGGTCCTGGAGATGTCCTAAGGAGCCTGACATATGCGTTGGTATTACAAATTGCCGCTTCGCCTGCGCTCGCTCTTCCACAAGAACAAAGCGGAGTTGGACCTCGACGATGAGCTTCAATTTCATCTGCAAAATCAAATCGACGAGTATGTTGCGCAGGGAATGAACCCTCAGGAAGCTCGCCGTGCCGCCTTGGGGTCACTTGGAGGCGTCGAACAGGTGAAAGAGGAATGCCGCGACACGCGCCAGGTCAATTTCATGGACAATTTTTTGCAAGACGTTCGCTTCGGCTCGCGCATGCTGCGCCGCAATCCGGGATTTACCGTTCTAGCGATTCTGTGCCTTACGCTCGGAATCGGCGTCAACGCAGCGGTATTCAGCTGGGTTGAAGGCATTCTTTTGCGGCCTTATCCGCTCGTTTCCAACCAGGAACGCCTGGTCGCATTGGCCGGGACGGTGCGGGACCAGAGAGACCAAACGTCGTGGCCCGATCTCCTCGACGTACAAAGAAGCTGCACCCTGTGTGAGACCCTCTTTGTCAGCAACATCACCGGCGCGACTTTGAGCGTTGGCGAGCGCGCCGAGGTCATCACCGGAAGCATCGTCTCCGCAAACTATTTCGACGCGATTGGGGTCCATCCCATGTTTGGCCGGGGCTTTGAGCCCGGCGAAGACACCGGCCGCAACGCGCATCCGGTTGTTGTGATCAGCTACCATCTGTGGCAGACCCGCTTCAAGGGTGATGCAGAAATCATCGGCAAGACGCAGCGCTTCGATAACGTGGTGCACACCATCACCGGGGTCATGCCTGAAGGGTTTTACGGGACTTTCGTTGGCCGGGCTATGGAGTATTGGGTGCCTGCCTCGATGGTCGAAGCTTTCTACGGCGGCAGCGGCAAACTGGAAGATCGCGGCGCGCGATGGTGTGAAGCGTATGTGCGACTCAAGCCCGGCGTGACCCGCAATCAAATGCAGCAAGAAATTTCCGCCATCGCCGCGCGGCTCGAAGCTGAATATCCCGGCACTAACCGCGGACGCGGCATCAAGGTCTGGCCCCTGTGGAACACGCCTTTCAATCACGCAAGTCATCTGCTTCCGACGCTCGAGATTATGGTTGTTGTCGCAATCTTTGTTCTGCTGATCGTCTGCGCCAACGTCGGCAACTTGCTTCTTGTCCGGTCCTTGGCACGCCGGCACGAGATGACGGTTCGTCTCGCCGTAGGGGCCGGCCGCGGCCGCTTGTTGAGGCAGCTCGTTACGGAAGGCTTGCTGCTGTCAGGCTGCGGCGCGGCTGGCGGCATGCTCGTGGCGTACTGGTGCCGTCATTCGCTCGTTCTGCTTTTTCCGGGAGATAAGCTGTACCTGCCCGGACAAATGGATGGCCGTGTGCTCGGGCTGAGCGCGGCCATTTGCGCTGTCGTTACGCTTGCTGTTGGCTTGGTCCCCGCGTTGCAGACGCGCCACCTAGCCCTCGCTGACACGCTCAAAACCGAGGCTTCTGCCGTTATGGGCGCTCGCGGCCGAGCCTGGTTCCGCTCGAGCCTGGTGGTCCTGCAAGTCACTCTCAGCTTCACCTTGCTGGTGGGCGCGACGTTGTTGATGCAAAGCCTGCGCAACATTCGAACCACTAGCCCGGGCTTCTCCACAACGCGTGTCTTCGATACCTCGGTATCTTTGGCCACCGCCGGCTATGACGCGCCGCACGCCAAAACTTTTCAGGATGAATTGATCCAGCGTGTGCTCGCGCTCCCTGGCGTCGAAGCGGCCGCTTACGCCCGCGTTGTTCCGCTCAGCTATGGCTCGTTTTCTTCGAGTCCGATTGCCGTCGACGGCTACGAACCACCACCCAACGGGCAGTCCACGGACGAACTTTACAACGAAGTCGGTCCAGACTACTTTGCCACTATGGGTATTCCTCTCATCTCCGGCCGCGAATTCACTCGCGCGGACGACGAAAACGCGCCGCGCGTAGCCATCGTAAACCAGACTATGGCCGCACGGTATTGGCGCGGCAAGAATCCCATCGGCCAGCGCCTGCAAGTGAAAGGCAATTGGGCGCTAGTCGTCGGCGTGGTCAACGATTCGAAATACTATAGCTTGGAAGAGGCACCTCGCCCGTTTTTCTATGTTCCGCTCCGCCAATATTTCGTCATAGAACCTGACATCCACATTCGTACGACGCAACCTTTGCAAAGCATCCAAACGGCTTTGATTCGTGAAGTGCGCGCGCTCGATACTAACCTCGCCTTATACGAAATGATCACGCTCCAGGGACTAGTGGATCGTTCTACGTCCGAGCAACTCGCGGCGGTAGCTTTGGTTGCTCTGTTCGGAGGCCTGGCGCTCCTGCTTGCCAGCATCGGGCTTTATGGCGTGATGTCGTGCACCGTTTCGCAGAGCACGCGAGAGTTGGGGCTGCGTATGGCTCTTGGCGCCGGCCCATCGAACCTCCTGCGCCTCGTGCTGTCTCGCGGCTTGCTACTGACGGCGACAGGCATGATGATCGGGATGGCCCTAGCCCTTCTTCTAACGCGCTTGCTCGGCAACCTCCTGTATCAGGTAAGCCCCCGAGACCCGCTGGCTTTCCTCGGGGCGCTTGCGGTGATGACTTTTGCATCGCTCGCAGCGTGTTTCTTCCCCGGTTGGCGCGCAACGCGAACCGATCCTATTCGAGCGCTCCGCGCGGAATGAGTTCCCACGTAAGAGTGGGAGGCGCTTGTCTATTCAACTCACTCACGATAGATCAAGCCGATCAGGTCTAACGTTGGTCATATCTCTTGAGCGGAGCCGGCCACTTGGAACGCCGTTTGCTGGCTTGGTGGAAGGAAGAAGAAATTCGCATTTACACAGAGCGGTATGCTGCGATTGACCCATGGGCTGTCAGCGCATACCTGAAGGTGAGATCCGGCTCAGCACCGAGCTCTGTTCGCAGGTGGAAGTCGAGCAAAACACGGCATACAGTGGGACCGGAGCGCGTAAGTTACGGGCTACTCTTCCCGGATTGTGGATGAGTTGCGACAAGCCGGTCACGGACGATAGGAGTTATATTAAAGACTGCGGCGTTACCCGGAGGCGACACCCCTTCGACAAGAACAACAGTTCCCGACGAGAGATTTTGCTGGTGGGAAGGCAAGCGCGCTTCCGTAACCAGAGAGCCAGCACTAAGCGGCTCATCGATGCGGTGTGCTCGAATATAAAGACGCGGGTCGAAAACGGCTAGCTGCACTCAATTCTCGAGTCGTCGTATACTTTCCGTTCGGCACGCCTGTTTTTGGAAGAAGTGTTGGACTGCAATTGCAAACTTGTTGGTCAGAAGTCCTGTGGCGAGCCTGACCCCGCAAGTTTGTTTTTACGAAATGGAACGTCTCACCGCAACGCTCGGAACGTCGACCGCTGAGAGGTGCGCTGCGGCTTTTCGCGAGACTTTCGAAGAGATCCATGGCGTTTCGCAGCGCCTCGTGCTGCGACACATCGCTCGTAAAGAGCGGCATCTCCGGCAAGTCTTGGGCTATGCTCTCGAGAATCAGACCACCTCGGAATACCCTTTTGTGTTTAAGTATTCCTTCTGCAACAACGAGGGGCAAGGTGAAAGAATTCGGACCCTGGCGGCAGCGGTTCATCTGCTGCAAACCTCTACGCTAGTCACTGACGATATCTTCGACGGCGCCCGATTGCGCTATCACCATCCTGCACTACATCGAAAATACGATCTAAATTACGCATTCATTGCCGCAGAGCTTCTACAGTCAATTGCGCTGGAATGCATCGGTACGGAACTGGTGCAAGGCCAGTTTCCCAACCAAGTCCCAGTGTTGAGCTTGTTCCACCAGATGGTGAAGGACCTATACGCGGGACAGTATCTCGATGTCCACAACAGCTCCAATTTGGGCCTCACGACCCGAGAGTATCTGCAAGTCATTGAACTCGGTGCCGGCCGTTTCCTTGCTAACCTAGCTCGCTGCGGCGCTCTTCTGGCGAACAAACCCAAAGGGGCTGCCGAGAAACTAGCCACCTACGGCTACCACTATGGAATGGCATTGTTCATCACGGACGACATCGTGGATATCGTGCGAAAACCAGCGGAAACGGGCAAGAACTTTGCAACAGACCTGAAACGCCGCAGAATGCGGCTTCCCATCCTCCTGGCCCTGAGGTTGAGTCGCAGGAATGACGCGGTTTTCCTCAGGCATTTTCTGGAAGGTAAGGACAAATCCGGACCGGTGCTACAAGAAGCAGTCAAGAAGATTCGGAAATCCGGCGCTTTGGATGCGTGCCGAATAATGGCAAGGCGGTACCTGGACCGATCGTTTGAAAGTCTCGACGGAATGGGGGAAAGCTTGACGGTCGAAAGCTTCCGATGGCTTTCCGAGAGGCTTTTCAGAGCCCAAGGGCTTCAGCGCTGCCTTGCCACCCCTACTTAATCCGCCATTTGACCCCAAACAAGCTCATTTGGTGAACCGGGAGGAAACGCAAAGCGCTGGCCTACTCAGCCTAGTGTGCTGCCGACCAGATCGAGCACGGACAGGCTGCTGGGCGCGGTCTGTGGTACGCAGCGCTGTCCCTATTTCTTTTTGCGCTTGGCCTTGGCTGCTTTCTTTGACGTTTTCTTGCGCGTCTTGTCAGTTAACTTGGGGCCGGGCTTATGCTTGCCCCCTTTTTGGTCTCCGTCGTCCCCGCTCAGAACCATGTGCTACTCCTTATATGGATGCAACAGCTCGCCTGACAAGCTTCGCACGAAGTCCTGTCATTTAGAACTCACATTCGCCGACTCCCTTATAGAAAAGAGTGCTTTAGATTGTCAACGGCTTTCCGCGGGACAAGCTGCGTCACCCCGCAGCCAGCGCCATGGTTATCCTGGCAAACTGATTCGCTGCATCAGGTCGATTGCTCTCGGATCGGAGCGAAAGCTGTCAAACTCGGGAGCGGTCTTAACGTACATCACACTTACCTCTCGCTCTTCAACCGCTCTTTCCAGCCACTGCAGGGCCAGGCCCTGCTCGCCGAGCCTGGTGTAGATCGATGCGATACAATACGGTGATTCATCGTATCCCAAGACATTGGCTCTCTTCCTCTTCTCCATCACCAAGTCAAGTCGTCTTCGCCAATAGCCATCTTCGCCGGAGTGGGCGTAAGCCTCCAATAACGCCGCCGTGTCATGTTCCGCTGATTCTTCATTCTCACCCGACAAGATGGCTGCCGTTCGGCCTTCAGAAATCGCTTCGCGAAACATTTTCTTATCCAGGTACACATCTCGAAGCTTTGCATGTGCTAAGGAAAAATTCGGTTCGATTTCGATTGCTTTTTTGAGTTGTACGACCGCCAGATCGTATTGGCTTGCGCGCATGTGCGTGTCGCCGCTAACGGTGTGGATGATGGGAGAGAGCGGGTCGAGCTTTTGGGCTTTTTGGATTTCAACTATGGCTTCTTCAAATCTTCCGACGTAGGCCAGACACTGCGCCAGCCACTGGTGGGCGATGGGATAGTTTGGATTCAGCAGAATGGCCTTTTGGAATTCCGCTTCCGCGCCAGGAAAGTCCCACTCGTCATCAGCTTTAATTGCAGCCAGAGAAGTGTGGGCCTCCGCGAGATCCTCATCGAGATCCAGGGCCCTCAAGGCAGCCTCCTTCGCCAATGGATACTTCTCCCTGGCGGGAATGCCGGCGTACACCCAAAACACATGGTACGCATCAGCTAACCCCGCGTACGTCGGCGCATAATCCGGGTCAATAACGGCGGCCTGCTGGAAGTACTCAATTGCCCTTTGGATGTCTGGCCCCGTTCGTTTGTTCCAGCAGTATCGGCCCTTGAGGTAAGCCTCATAGGCTTCGGCTCGTACCGAGCGCCTGGCGGCCAGGCGGGCACGCTGCCTTGCGGTCAGGTTGACCCGAATCTCTTCCGCAATCGCTTGTGCCACCTCCCTTTGCAGCACTAATATATTATTGAGGTCGCGTTCGTAACTTTTTGCCCACAGGTGTGCATCACTTGCTGCGTGGATGAGTTGAGCAGTAATCCGCACTTGATTCCCAGCTCTCAGAATTGAACCTTCGACCAGACAGTCCACGTCCAAGTCCCGCGCAATGTCTGGCAAGGACCTGGTCGCTCCCTTAAAGCGCATCACCGATGTGCGAGAAATAACCCGTAGCGCATCCGTCTGAGCGAGGTCGGCAATCAGGGCCTCGGTCATGCCATCAGCGAAATATTCCTCACCGGGGCTGGCAAGGTTGACAAGCGGCAGGACGGCTAGAGAACGGATGCGCTTTGTCCTGGTGGTGCGCCGTGGGATGGACAATGCGGGCGCTGCAAGCCGTCGCAGGTCCACTACCAGCTCTTTCGCCGACTGGTAGCGATTCTCCTGGTCTTTCTCCAAGCATTTCAGGATGATCCTCTCCATCTCTACTGATACCCGGGGATTGAGCGTCCTCGGCGCGACTGCTGCCTGATGCAAAATTGAATCTATCAGCCATGGCGTGGACTTTTCGCGAAACGGCCGCCGATGCGTAGCCATCTCGTATAGAACCAGGCCCACCCCGTAGATATCGGTGCGCGTGTCAATGTGCTCCCCATTCACTTGTTCCGGAGCCATGTATTGTAGGGTTCCCATCAGGTGACCATCATCCACGCTTTGTGTAAGTGTTTCCGCTTTCAATCCACCTCGCGTCGGATCGAACAATTTTGCCAAGCCAAAGTCCAGTATTTTCATCCGCCCGTCATCGGTCAGTCTCAAGTTGCTAGGTTTCAGGTCGCGATGAACTACCCCCTGCTCATGTGCAGCGAACAGGCCTTCGCCGAGTTGTGTCCCCAGAGCGATAACCTCCCTTTCAGGTAGCGGCTGGGTGGCCAGTTTCTCGCTGAGTGTTATTCCGGGGATATACTCCATAACCAAGAAGTCCAGGTCCTGCTGCGAATCGAAGTCGTAGATGGTTGCGATGTTAGGGTGGCTGAGTCTGGAAAGGGTGAAAGCTTCTTTGCGGAAGCGTTTGCGGGAGGAGTCGCTTGAGAGTGCACCGTGAGGCAGGACTTTGATTGCCACTTCGCGGTCGAGATGCTCGTCTTGGGCGCGGTACACAACACCCATGCCGCCAGCACCGAGCCGCTCGAGGATGCGGTAGTGAGAAACGATCTGCCCGACGAGTGACTGGGAATCCGTCATATTAGCCACATATTAGTTTTCGAACTAAAGTAAGTCAACGAAGGGTACTCGAACTAAGGTAGTCGGCGGTGAAGGTACGCCTCTTTGCCTTGGCCACAACTTCCGGATCTGGACGAGAAGCCGACGTCGAAACCGCGCCCGCTTCGCCTGTCGCTCCGGTTCCGCGCCAGGCCTTCATGCGGGCGTTCTAGTGTATGTCTGACGGCGGCCTCGTACTTTCGGCTACTGTGCTCTCCCTCTAACACCGTAGATGCGGAGCGGGGAAATCGAGAGCGCCACGTCGCCGGCCACCGCAGCCGAACAATCTCGCGTTGACAATGTAGCTTCATGAAGCTACATTGGAGCTATGAAAAGCGTGGGACTTCGGGAACTGAAGAACCGTTTGAGCGAGTATGTCCGAGAAGTGCGGTCCGGTGAGAGCGTGTTGGTGACGGATCGCGGCGAAGTTGTCGCAGAACTCCTCCCGCCGGGGCAAGGACGCGATGAGAGCGGTGCCCCTTCCGGCCTGATGGCACTGGCGAGGAGAGGGCAGCTGACGCTTGGCGCTGCAAATGATCGGGCACGGTATCCGAAACTCTCACCACTCCTGAAGCGGCGGCGCGCCGCCATACTCCTCGATGAGGAGCGCGGCACGCGGTGAACATCTATGCAGAGTCCAGCGCTGTGCTGGCGTGGCTGCTCGGGGAAGGGGCCGGCCGTCGCGTCCGCGAGGTCCTCCTTCGTGCAGAGCTTGTGATGGCTTCCGATCTTGCGCTCATCGAGTGTGACCGCGTTCTAATCCGCGCGGTCGCGCTCGGAGAAATCGATGAGGCCACTGCCGCCGATCGCCGGGCACACTTAAATGCAGCAGCTGCGCACTGGCATCTGTGCCGACTCACTTTGGACATCGTTGACCGAGCAAGGCATGCGTTTCCCTCGGAACCCGTGCGTACCCTTGACGCCATTCACTTGGCATCCGCTTTGGCCTTACGTTCCGCTGTGCCCAGTTTGGAACTCCTAAGTCTTGACGATCGCATTCGCCGCGCCGGTGAGCGGCTCGGTTTCAGACTTCAACCGAGATGACCGCCGGCGGGGGACCAATGGGGAGATCTTGGGGACAAGAAAAAGGAGTTTGGGGAGAAACGAGTTACGGGATTCTGAGTTCTCTGTTAACAGCCGAATGCTCTACCATTGAGCTACCTGGGAACTCTGCAACATTTCTTGTTTTCATTCTAATACAGCGATCTTGGCGCGTTCGCAGCGGTGATGCAGGCTTGTCCTCATAACCTTGTCCAGGGAGTAAGCGCTTCCAGAACGCTGACGCTCGGCTTTGGTCTCATGCAGCCCCGGTCTTGACAACGGCAGCGTCAACGAGATCTTCTGGTATGGAACCTTCGGGATGACGAGCCCCATGCTCCGCGGCTGAGTTAAACCAAGCTGCAACGCTCCATGGCCTTCTGTGTCCGGGTAAGATTGGACATGGAGCTGAAGGATAATCTTATGATGAGGTGGCGACGGGAGCATTGTTGCAATTAACTACAATTAACCCCTTGTTATTCTCGTGTGAAGGGTGTACAAGCCTCAGAGGTGGTGCGGAGATGAAGTAGTGGCACGTCCCAGGTCTAGAATCGCTAGGTTTCTCTTCTACGTGCTTGCGTGCGTACTTATTTGCGCCGCTTTCGCTTCAGAACTCCCGGAGCAGCTCACTCTTACGTGCGATACGTCGAATGACTACACTTTTCAATCCCCTGCTCACCTGAAATTCACGCGAGCGTTAAGTTCAGCTCGCCAGGTCGCGCGCCTCTTCGTGACCACTCCGTCGCCACTTCCTCCTTGGCGTGTCTGGTTAACGGTTCCTGAGGGCGCGACGACGTTCCGGCCCCAAAGCTTGTTTATCCTGCATTCTGTCCTTCGAACGTAGGCCTCTTCTCGCCGTTT
>Ga0126381_100011137_pt1 | contig 10155 bp, 3 predicted proteins | sample PanSoiMetPlot_28_FD_96465 | JGI IMG/M metagenome (GOLD analysis project Ga0126381, IMG submission 96465) | Tropical forest soil microbial communities from Panama - MetaG Plot_28 | ecosystem: Environmental > Terrestrial > Soil > Tropical forest > Bulk soil | place: Panama | collected 2016-02-17 | reverse complement strand
GGAGTGGCACCCGGTTAGGCTCCCTCTGAAACAGATGTTTCACTTAATAAGTCCTTCTTTCGTAAAATGGTGCCGCAGGTCCCGAGGTTAGTTCCTCTTGAGGCTTGACATGATCTGCAAGCGCTTTCGCATTGCTTTCGCTAGGCAAACAAACGTTTCGGTTTTTTGGATTCGACAAATTAGTTGTTGACAGCCACCCGCCTCTCAGTGTATTGCACACCCACAGTTGTCCGAGTGGGTCAGCGAGTGAAGCTACAGCAGCACCTCTCTCAGGTCGCCGCAATCGCCTTCGGTTCATTAGAGGTGGGTAACCCCCCTGGAGATCTTGGGAAAGCTCGGTTTGGTCACTCCACGACCTTGGCTTTTTCTTCTAAGGCTATGCCGCTGCCATGGATGTCTTTGTCGGCTTGGTTCTTGCTCGACAACTGATTTGGCGTGGGAGGTTCTATGATGATCTCGAAGAGGTTCGCGTGGGCGTGGATAGGCTTGGCAGCCATTCTCTTTTTGGCGTCGCCGAGCTGGGGCCAGACCTCGGCAACGGGAGCCGTGCTGGGCACGGTCACGGACCCAGCGGGGGCCGTGGCCCCGGGCGTCACCGTCGAAATCATGAATGCCGCGACAAATGAGGTTAGGTCCACGGAAACGAACTCGGCGGGACAGTACGTTTTCCCCAACGTGACTCCAGGCACGTACAACTTGAAGTTCACTAAAACAGGTTTCGCAACAGGAACCATACCGAACATAAAGGTGGACGTAAACAAGACGTTAGGTTTTGACATGAAACTGGAGATTCGCAAAGGCGCGGAGATCGTAGAAGTCTCAGCGACCGCCCAGGCGCAACTGCAAACGACGGACGCGCAGGTCGGCAATGACGTCTCAAGCGCCGAGATCATGAATCTCCCGACGCTACGCAGGAACGCCGCTGCCCTGTTGACCCTGCAACCCGGCGTGTCACCGGGCACGGGCGGGTTCCCCCGTGTTGGCATGCGGGTTGCCGGAGCGATTGACGATCAGAACGTGTTTACCTTGGACGGTATCGATGTGTCTGACAACGTAATCGGGGGAATCGACGCACAGACCATCGCTTCCATCCCGCTCGGCGCGGAGTCCGTTGAGGAGTATCGCGTTGGCGTAAACAATCCTAATGCTACCTTCGGCCGCGCCTCGGGCGGCCAAATCGCGGTGATTTCCAAGACCGGCTCGAACAATTTTCACGGAGCCGCGTATTGGTTCCATCAGAATTCAGCACTTAACGCAAACCAGTGGGAGCTGAACCACACCTTCAACCCCGCGACCAAGCAACCTTTCACGCCCATACCGAAGCTGCATGACAACCGTTTCGGGGGCAGGCTCGGTGGACCGATTTGGCGCGACAAGACCTTCTTTTTCTTCGACTACGAAGGTCGCCGTTTCCCTCAGCAGACCACGTTTAACCGTTTGATGCCCACCAATACGCTCCGGGCTGGGACTTTGCAATTCACGGATTGCTCTTCGGGACAGTTCGACAGCAAGGGTAATTGCACCGGTGGTGGCACCTTGCAAAGCTATCCCCTGGCGACTTCGACATTATGTGGCAATGGGACGACGCCTTGCGACCCACGCGGACTTGGTATCAGCCCATCGGTGGCCGCGTTGTGGGGCTTGGACCCACAGGGCTCGGACCCCACCGTGGCCGGTGCGGACGGCCACAATACTCTAGGGTTCGTGGGGACGGCTTCGGCTCCGCTCTCAACCAACTTCTATACCGCGCGGTTTGACCATGAGATCACCAAGAACTGGCACTTTAATGGCAGCTACGTCTATTATCAGACAAAAGTTGTTTCCGGCGGACAAGGCGCGCAGTACGACCTTCGCGGCGGTGCGCCCAAGGCCACTTCCACAGCTCCCACTGACCGTGATGCCATCATCGCCGGCTTGACCGGCCAAATCACCCCTCACCTTTTCAACACCTTCCGGTTCGGATGGGTTAGGGACCGCGAAACATTCAATCGCTTGGCGCCTTCCGCCGCCGCAGCGCTAGAGAATATCGTTGGCACTGGTTCCTCAGCGGGCGCTATTGCCCTTGCGCCGGCCCTTGCAGCCGCCACAACCAACCCTTTGGTCGATGCGCCGATTGAAGTAGATACGCAGCGCGCCAGGTTCCAGAACATCACCGGGCGCAACATTCAGTACCTCGACGATGTCAGTTGGATCAAGGGGACGCATACGCTCCAGTTCGGCGGAAACGTCCGACATATCCCCACTCTCCATATCCGCAACGACAAAGTAGTCGGTTCGCTAGCATCCCTTGAAGTGTTGGCGGATGCGGACGTCAGCACCTTCCTCTCCTCGATTCCCTCATCGGAGCGGCCACCCACATGTGCTCCGGCTTCGGGAGGAAATCCGGCAGTTACCACCAACTGTCTGCAAGCCTCCGACTTGCAGCGTTGGGATCGTCTCTACGCCTCCACGCTGGGATTGGTGGACAACGTCGGAATTTTGACCACGCGCGATGGCAGCTTGAACCCACTCCCGTTTGGGACTCCTTTGATCAACGACACCACGTTGAACGCGCTCGAGTTCTATGCTGCCGACGTGTGGCGCATCAAGCCGAATCTAACCTTCAGTTATGGCCTCTCCTACGGCTGGCAGACTCCTCCGAAGGAAAAACTCAACCGGCAAACGCTCGTCGTCGATGCAGCCACCCTCCAACCGCTTACTGGTCCAGGGTATATCGGCGCGAAACAAGCGGCAGCGCTGGCCGGACAGACTTACAACCCGACATTAGGGTTCCAGCCGGTGAAGGCGGCCGGAAGAACGGTATTTAACATCGACTATGGCGACGTAGCCCCCCGCGTGGCCTTGGCCTGGACGCCCGCATTTGACTCGGGCTTCCTCGGCCGGCTCACCGGCAATCACAAAACCGTGATTCGCGGCGGCTTCGGTGTCGTTTATGACCGCACCAACACGGTGCAAAGCGTCATCATCCCCATGCTGGGTGTCGGCTTCGCGCAGACCATCACCGTTGGCGCCCCGCTCTGCAACGCTTCGGGCACGCCGGGCGGTGGCTGCAATGCTGCCGCTGGCTCAGGCAGTCCGGGAGCAGCATCATTTCGCGTTGGCGTCGACGGTAAACTTCCTCTGCCGACCGTCCCACCCGTTAGCGAACCCATAGTGCCGGGAACTTTCGGCGAGCTCTTTAGCTTCCAGGACGACCCCGACGTCAAAATCGGCCGAAGCCGGGCTGGCGACCTCACCATCCAGCGAGAAATCCGGGGCAATATGATTTTAGAAGTTGGATGGACCGGGCGCTGGTCCGACCGCTTGCCACAAGGCATCAACTTTAATTCTGCGCCGTACTTTTTCACCGATTCGGCGTCAAAACAAACCTTCGCGCAGGCCTACGACGCCGTGGCGGCGGCTCTTGCTGCAGGCCAAACCCCCGGTGCGCAGCCTTTCTTCGAGAACCAGCTACCTTTCGCGGGGATCGCCGGGTTGACTGGTGGCTGCGCGCAAAAACTGGGTACGGCCACTAACACGACGCAGTTCCTAGCCTCTGCGGCCACTTCAAACTTCACCTCAGGGCTAGTCAGTTCGCTGTTTTCTAGGATGGACGGCCTCCGGTCGTGTCTCGGGTTACCGAACTACCAAAACCGTCAGCTCTTCGACCTCCACATGCGCACCTACATCGGTGAATCGAACTACAACGGCCTGATCGTCACCGTGCGCAAGCGCACTTCGCACGGCCTAACGGGCCAAGCCAGTTATACTTTCTCGAAAACGCTCGACCAGAACATCTCCAACCAGAACCAGGCAGGTATTTACTCGAATAGCTACTTTCCCAACGTCGATTACGGACCGTCGCTATTCGATCGCACGCATATCTTCAACGCGTCGTACCTCTATGAGTTGCCGCTCGGCAAGGGCCACCAGTTCGGTGGCGGCAAGGAGGGAAATCGTCTCCTGGGCGGTTGGTTTACGTCCGGCATCTTTACCGCATATAGCGGTCTCCCCTACTTCGTCACCGAGAGCAGTCAGGTGTGGGGTGGGGGAAGCATCTTCGGCTTTGCGGTTGGCCGGATCCCGACCGTCGACACCAGCACCTTCGGCAACTCCACGCATGGCGGAGTCTGCAGCACGGGAGCTGGGTCATCCGGCAATGGGCCGAACTGCAGCACGCCGGGTAAAGGTACGGGCCTAAACATCTTCGCCAATCCCGCCGCGGTATTCGAGGACTTCCGCAATGTCCAGATCAGCAAAGACGGGCGGACGGGACGCGCTAACCCAATCCGCGGCCTTCCCTTCTGGAACCTCGATATGTCGCTGGGCAAGAAAACGGCAATTACCGAAAAGCTCTCCTTGAGCTTCTCCGCTGACTTCTTCAACATCTTCAATCACCCGAACTTTGTTGACCCGACGTTTAACTTCAACACGCCTGCCAGTTTTGGCGTTATCTCTACCCAGTTGGTGCCGACCAACCGCGACACTTCCGGGGCACGCTGGATTCAGCTTGGATTGCGCCTGGACTTCTAATTCACGCGTTTTTCTTGTCTGAGCCACAACTGAAACGCGTGTTGCAGATTCTGTTTCTTGGGTCACCGCAGATTGACCACAAGTCTCTTCGCTGGTTGTATTTGTGGCTTGACCCCTAATCTGCAAGCGCTTTCGTATCGCTTTTCTCAGGCCAACAAACGTTTCCATTCTTTGGATATGACGAATGAGAGACAAATTAGTTGTTGACAGCTATCTGGCTCTCAGTATATTGCACACCTACAGTTTGTGCGAGTGGGTCAGCGAGTGAGCCAAAAGCACCGTCGCTCCCCGGCTGCAAGTCTATTGCTATCTCCAGTGTGGGTGTGCGTTGCAGGCGGATCCGCGTCTGTGCCGCGGGTGCCTCTCAGTGTGTTTGCGTCAAACAGGCCTGGGTTTTCAGGGCGCAAGCCTAGCGCAGACCCTCATCGGGGCAACTCAATCAGTGGGTGGTGGAGGCATCATGAAGAGCTTTAAGAATCTTGCGATCGTGCTTGTGCTCCTGGCCGCGTTTCTTTGGTTTAGCGCTGTGCCGGGGTGGGGCCAGACGGCCAGTTCGGCGGTTGTCCTGGGAACGGTGACGGATCCCGGCGGCGCTCTCGTCCCGAACGCCACAGCGGAACTGACCAATACGGCCACAAATGAAGTCAAATCGGTGACCAGCAATTCAGCGGGGCAGTACATTTTCCCGAATGTGGCGCCTGGAACTTATACATTAAGGATCTCGAAAGAGGGTTTCGCCACTGTAACCTTCTCCAATATCAAATTGGACGTCAGTAAGAGCTACACCTACGACGCGAAGCTCGAGGTCAGCTCGGGCAAAGAAATTGTAGAGGTGTCGACAGGCGCAGTGGCCGAACTGCAGACCACGGATGCCACCATCGGAAGCGTGATTGGTGGTACGCAGATGACGCGCCTTCCTACCTTAGGTCGCGACGCCAGTGAGTTACTCACGCTTCAGCCAGGCTCGACACCCTACGACAGCAATCAGATGGGCTTTGGCAATAATGGAGGCACGATCGCCGGGGCGCGCAGCGACCAGAACAGCATCGTGATGGACGGGATTGACGTCACTGACAATGTTATCTCGGGTGGCGCGACGGAAAAGCCCATCATCCCCATAGGCGTGGAAAGCATCGATGAGTTCCGCGCCGAAATAACGAATGAAAACGTGACGTTTCTGCGTTCTTCTGGCGGGCAGGTGGACGTGATCAGCAAGAGCGGCGGCAACAGCTTCCACGGCTCGTCGTATTGGTTCCACCAAAACTCGGCGCTGAACGCCAACTCGTGGGACAACAACCGAAACAAGATCAAGAAGCCGCCCACGCACGATAACCGTGGCGGATTCTTCTTCGGCGGCCCAATCAAGCAAGATAAGACGTTTTTCTTCGCCAATTACGAGTTGCGACGCTTCCCGCAGTCCCTGCAGGACACGCGTATCATGCCCAGCACGCAATTGCGACAGGGGATCTTGCAGTTCCAGGATTGCGCGAAGGGGTTCGATTCCAATGGAAACTGCCAGGGTGGGAACATAATCCCATACAATTTGGCAACTGCAGCGAATTGCGGCGCATCAGGAACTGCGCCTTGTGACCCACGAGGCTTGGGAATCAGCCCAACGATTGCGTCGCTGTGGAGCAAGATGCCGAAGGGAACCGACTCCACGATTGGGGACGGCCTCAATACGCTGGGCAGCCGGTTGAACCTCGCCGCTCCGCTGAAATATGACTTTGCATCATTCCGCCTAGACCATAAATTCACGGATAAGGTGCAGTTCTTCGGACGATACATGTACTCGCGGAATTTGCAGCCTAATGACTTCCAGGTAGACCTGCGCGACGCCACTCCCATAACCCCGAGCAACTCCAACATCCGCGGGGACGGCGAGTATGGCGGGCTGGATTGGCAGATTCGGCCCAACCTGACCAACAGTTTTCGAGGAGGGTGGATTCGTGCTCGGCAGGAATTCACGGTGGTGCGGCCAAGCTCCTCGGCGCGCCAATTGGCTCTTCCAGGAACAAACACCCCCGACGGCTACATTGCGCTGGCACCGGGTTTGGCCGCAACTGGCTTCATTGACACGATCGTGGACGTGGATACGCAGCGCGCGCGTCACCAGGCGATCTACGACAGCAGCAAGCAGTACAGCGACATGATCACTTGGACGAAAGGGAGACACACGCTTTCATCGGGAGCCGATATACGCTGGTTGCCGACAATCCACGATCGCGATGATAAGGTGGTTGGCTCACTGAATTCGCTCGTAGCCGCCATGGATAGTGATGTCAACTTCCTGGCCGTGTCTGCTTCAGATCGCCCACCCACGTGTGCACCTGCTGTGCCCGCCATGAACGGCAATCCCGCCATTCCTGCAGTGACGACCAACTGCATTTTGGCAAGCCAAGTGCAAAACTGGGACCGTTTTTACTCTGCTTCCCTCGGATTGATCGATAACGTGGGCATTTTGACCGTGCGTGACGGCGGCCTGAATCCCAAGCCGTTTGGCACCACCCTCATCGCCAAGACTACCCTGCGGATGTACGAATTCTTCGTGCAAGATTCGTGGCGCTTGAACTCCTCATTAACGCTTACCTACGGCCTGGGGTACGGCTGGCAAACCACTCCCCAGGAATTGCATCAGCAGCAGACTTTGGTCGCAAACCACAATGCCGGAGACCAAATCATCGACACCACTGCTTACTTTGCTGCAAAAGCGGCCGCCGCCAAGGCAGGGCAGTTTTACAATCCCACGCTTTCGTATATCCCGGTTAAGTTCTCCGGTCGCAATAACGTTTTCAACGTGGACTACGGAAACGTGGCCCCTCGCCTTTCGCTGGCTTGGAACCCAGGATTCAGTAGCGGTGCACCGGGCCATCTGTTTGGAAACAAGAAAACAGTGATCCGGGCGGGCTATGGTATTGGGTACGACCGCGTCAACACAGTCCAGAGTGTGATCATTCCGATGCTGGGCGTTGGATTTGCTCAAACGATCAATGTTGTGGCTCCCAATTGCGCGGCCTCCTCTACCCCGGGACCGGGCTGCAATCCTAATGTTCCAACTCTTGGGACGGGCGCTGACCCTGGGCTCGCAAGTTTCCGCGTAGGTGTGGACGGCTCGATTCCATTGCCACCGAATCCAACCGCGCTCAGTTCCCCCATTGTCCCGTCCATTCCCTATAGTGAAACGCTGAGCTTTCAAAACGACCCCGACTTCAAAGTCGGCCGGAGCCACATGATCGACTTCACGATCCAGCGGGAATTGCCGGGTCAGAACATGTTGGAAATCGGTTACGTGGGCAGACTGGGACGCGACCTTGCTGGAAGCTTCAACCTCAACTCCGCGCCCTATTTCTTCAAGGACAACGCCAGCGGACAAACTTTCGCTCAAGCTTTTGACGCAGTGGCGGCAGCAATCCGTACAAACAGCCCCGTCCAGACACAACCGTGGTTCGAAGACTTGCTTCCCGGATTTGGAAATGGATGTGGGCCGGTAGACCCAGTAACCCAAAAGCCTACAAACATTACTTCGACGGCGTGTCTAGCAAATGGAAACACGGCTGCCTTCCAGAACGGAAATGTCACAAACCTGTTTATCACCATGGACGTTTTCCGAAAATTTACCCTTGGCGCGCCCACTTTCAACAATCTTCAAGTGTTCGACCTGTTCATGCGGTCGCACAAAGACTATTCGAATTATCACGCTCTTGTACTGACGCTGCGCAACCGTCCCTGGCACGGTGTGCTCTACGACATGAACTACACTTTCTCGAAGTCTCTGGACACGGTCGGCGCTGTACAAAACTCAGCAAGCTATTATGCCACCAGCTTCAATCCGAGCATTGAATATGGCCCTTCCTTTTTTGATCGGACGCACGTCATTAATGGCACTTTCAACTATGATTTGCCGCTTGGCCGTGGTCATCGCTTGGGCAGCAGCCACGAAGCCATCAACAAGGTCATCGGTGGCTGGTATACGGCTGGCGTGGTCCGGTTCAGCAGTGGGATTCCACTATTGGTGACCGAGAGCAACCAGGTCTTCGGCGGCGGCGCCATTTTTGCATTCCCGACCGGTGAGATCCCGCTCGTAGACCCAAGCTCACTGAACGGCGGCGTACATTTTGGTGTTGCCGGCTCCAATGGTGTCGGGACCAACAGTAACTCGGCCACGGGTGGTTCCGGGATCAACTACTTTAAGGATCCGGCCGCCGCGGTGAAGGATTTTCGGCCGATCCTTCTGGCCTCCGCCAACACAACGGGCAGAAGCCAACCTCTGCGGGGCTTTTGGTTCAAGAACCTCGATCTCCGACTTGGGAAAGTCACCAAGATTCGCGAGAAGCTTGGGGTCGAGTACTCCTTTGACTTCTTTAATGCCTTTAATCATCCTACGTTCCTCGATCCGACTTTAGATACCACCAACCTGGCCAACTTCGGTGTAGTCAGCACTCAGTTGATTCCAGCCAACCGCAACACTGGCTCTCGCTGGATTCAGTTCGGCTTACGCATCGAGTTCTGAGGTGCTACTGATGCCGACAGAACAAGAAGGGAGGGAGAGCGGAGGCTCTCCCCTGTATCATTTCCGCTGAAAGGATTTCGCGTAGCAAGCGCGGGCGACCTCAGCCAAAAGCAAAAGCGTCCCGGCGGGAGGGGCGCCGAGACGCTTTTCGTTGGGGGTTGAGGGAATTTAGGGCCTTCGAGGGAACTCTTTTCTTTGTTTGCCTCCAACTCTTTCTAGGGCACAACGCCCAGGTTGTGCCTGCCAGCCAGCAAAGACACGCTTGCTCCCGCCGTTTGAGGAAGCCACCAGACCTTCCGGATCCAGGGGTTCTGGCTGACCATCAGTCGCTTGCCCAAGAAATCCATGACCGCCGGGCTCACCTGGATGGCGGCATAAATCGCATTGGAATTGGCGAACGGTTTCAGAAATGGATTGGCCTCCCGGCCGTATCCGCCTGAAATGGCGCGGCGTGTGGTCCAGGCGTCAAATCCGGCTGCCGCGTGCCCTGCGGTCATCAGTCCGTACCACGTCTTCCGCTGCCTCGGGGTTTCGTCGCGCCGTCCTGCCCTCGCTGGCACAGGTTGAAAGGGTTCCGCCGACGAGCGCAGCGCCGCCGGTTCGGCCTCGGACTTTACCTTCGGCTCCGGCGTCGAACGCGAGGCTGCGGTAACGATCGAATCTTCTGACGTGCTGTCCAAAGGTGTGACAGCAAGGGTTTGCCGCTCGGCATTGGCTTTCCAAGCTGCCGAAAACTTCGCCGCGTCGTCGGTCTGCGGAAGGGCGCAAACCCAAAGGAGCGCTGCAAGGACCATTCACCACCTCAGTTTGCCAGTGGACATGCAAGTCCAGCCCCACTCGCAATGAGTCCACCATATAGGCCGAAGAGGCGACAAACACTGGTCCTTTAGTCCTATTTAAGTACTAGTACTGAACATGGGAGTTCCTGCTTGACACCGATATAACAAGAGTACTAGGCCATTTTTGTGAAAAGATTTTCACATTTGCGGTAGCTCCGTATCGTATGAGCCTGCTCAAGACGGCCTTGGCTCCTCGCAGGCGCCACGGGCCGCGCATGGCGCTGACGCCGTGCCCGCTCCCGAGTTCGCCCCTAAGGCAACTCTGCTATAATTCGCGGCGCTGGCTCCGGCCGC
>Ga0126381_100011136_pt1 | contig 10156 bp, 9 predicted proteins | sample PanSoiMetPlot_28_FD_96465 | JGI IMG/M metagenome (GOLD analysis project Ga0126381, IMG submission 96465) | Tropical forest soil microbial communities from Panama - MetaG Plot_28 | ecosystem: Environmental > Terrestrial > Soil > Tropical forest > Bulk soil | place: Panama | collected 2016-02-17 | reverse complement strand
TAGGCCCCGGTGTCCTGCACGACGTCGAGCCGGTAGGCGAGGATGCGCCCGTCTGCGGTCCCGCCCATCGTGACGGTCTGCTCCTGGGCTCGCCCGTGCGTCATCCCGACCAGGTTCTCGCTGCGGCTCTCCACCCAGCGCAGCGGCCGGCCGGTCTTCCGGGCGGCCCAGGCGACCAGGAGCGCGTCCCGGTCGGCGCCGACCTTGGCGCCGAACCCGCCGCCCACGTCGGGGGCGATCACCCGGATGGCGCCGGGGTCCAGGCCCAGCACGCCGGCCAGGATGAAGCGAGTGATCTGCGCGTTCTGCGTGCTCACCCAGTAGGTCAGCTTCCCGCCGGAGAACACGGCGGCGGCCGCGCGCCCCTCCATCGGCATCGGGGCGAGCCGCTGGTTCACGATCGTCTGCTTGATCACCGCGTCGCAGCCGTCGAAGATCGCGTCGTCGGTGACCTCGCCGGACGCCACGCAGCAGTTGGACTCGGTGCTCTCGAACAGCAGCGTCTCGGTCTCCAGCGCGGTGCCGATGCCGACCACCGCGGGCAGCGGCTCATAGTCCACGCTGACCAGTTCGGCCGCGTCCTCGCCCTGGTAGCTGTCGTTGGTGATGACCATCGCCACCGGCTCGCCGACGTACCGCACCCGGTCCACGGCGAGCAGCGGTTCGGACCACACGCCGCCGAGCGGCAGCGGCGCGCCCTCGCTGACCTCGCTGCCCGGCTCCGGAGGCGGCGGGGGCACCAGGTCGTCCATGTCCTGGATGGTCAGCACGGCCACCACCCCCGGCGCCTCGCGCGCCGCCGCGGTCTCGATGCCGGTGATCCGCGCGTGGGCGACCGGGCTGCGCACGAACGTGACCCGCGCCGCGTCCGTGAGCTCGGGCACCCTCAGGTCATCGACGTAGGTGCCGCCGGCCGTCAGCAGCCGCGGGTCCTCGGTACGCACCACGCGGGTACCCAGGATGCTCATATAGCTTTCCGCCTTCCGGTATCTGACGCTCCGTTGCGGCGCCTGGTGCCCACGAGCACCCGGGGCGCCGCAGCGCGCTTAGCATTCTGGCATCGGCCCGATGACAGGTACAGCCCTTCATCGTTCAGGATTCCGGATCACCACCTTCATGACCCGGGCCGGGTTGCTGATCGCGAAGCGCATGGCCTCGGGCGCCTCGTCCAGGCCGAACTCGTGGCTGATCAGGCGGCCCAGGAGCGCGGCGTTGCGCTCGGTCACGGCCACGGCCTCGGCGAATTCCCGCTCGCCGCAGCAGCTCACCCCGAGCAGGTCAAGCTCCTTCTCGGTCAGGATGCCGACCCTGACCGGAGCCTCCTCGTTCGACATCCCGACCTGTACCGCGCGCCCGGCCGAGGCCACCATGGCCAGCATCGCCGCGGTCGCCGCCCCGGCCCCGGTGGCGTCGAACACCACCGGCGGCCCGGCCGGGCCGGCCCACTGGCGCGCGAACGCGATCACCTCGTCCGCTCCGCGCCACGGGTGCGCCTGCGCGCCCAGCTCGCGGGCCAGCGCGAGCCGGCTCTCCTGGAGATCGATCACCAGCGCCTCGGCGCCGCGCTCGCGCGCGACCAGGCTGATGCACTGCCCGATCGGCCCGGCGCCGAGCACCACGGCGTGCTCCCCGGGCTGGACCGCCGCCCGGTTCACGGCGCGCACGGCGATGGACACCGGCTCGGCCATCGCCCCGATCGCGGGATCATCGACGGTGACCGGGAACACCTGCCGCTGGCCGATGGCCAGGCGCTCCTGCAGGCCCCCGTCGAGGTGAATCCCGGTCAGCGTGAGGCGGTCGCACGCGTTCGGCCGCCCGGCGCCGCACGGATAGCATTGCCCGCACGGATGCAGCGGCCACACCGCGACTCGCTGCCCGGTCCCGAGTTCCGCGCGGCAGCCGGGGCCGGCCGCCGTGATCGTGCCCGCCAGTTCGTGGCCCTGGATCCGGGGGAACTGCGAGCCGCCCGCCGCGGCCGACAGCTCCCCGGTGAAGAAGTGATAGTCCGACCCGCAGATCCCCACCGCCTCGGGGCGGATCACGACCTCGCCCTCGCCGGGCGCCGCGGGCTCGCTGCGGTCCAGCACCGCCATGGAGCCAACGCCGTCGGTGACCGCCGCGCGCATCAGCGCGTCCCTGGCGACCCGGGCGGACCGGACAGGCCGGGCGGACCGGACAGGTCAGACGGACCAGGCCGGCCAGGCGGACCGGGCAGGCCGGGCGGACCGGGCAGGCCGGGCGGACCAGGCCGGCCAGGCGGACCGGGCAGGCCGGGCGGACCGGGCAGGCCGGGCGGACCAGGTCGGCCGGCGCTGCCGCGCAGCAGGTACGCCGACGAGAGCAGCTCCGGCTTCTCCCGCAGCTCCCGGGCCAGCCCGGAAAACCGGAGCCGGCCGCCCTCCATGACGTACGCCTGGTTGGCCAGCCCCAGCGCGATGGTCGCGAACTGCTCGATCAGCAGTACCCCAATCCCCGACTCGGCCACCGCGCGGATCCTCGGCACCAGGCGGTTGACGACCACCGGCGCCAGCCCCAGGGAAAGCTCGTCGATGAGCATGAAGCGCGGCTCGCAGACCAGGGCCTGGGCCAGCACGACCATCTGCTGCTCGCCGCCCGACAGCATCCGGGCCGGCGCCGACAGCCGCCGGGAGATCTCGGGGAACAGCTCGAGCACCCGCTCGCGCCCGGCCCGGGCCTGCTCGCGGGGCAGGGCGTAGGTGGCCACGCGGATGTTGTCCTCGACGGTCAGGTCCGGGAGCAGCCGCCGGCCCTCGGGGACGATCGCGATCCCGGCCGCGCGGATCCGCTCAGGGCGGCGGCCGGCGAAGTCCTGGCCGTTCAGCAGGACCGAGCCGGCCTGGAGCCCGAGCACCCCGCCCACCGCCAGCACCAGGCTCGACTTCCCGGCTCCGTTCGGGCCGAGCAGCGCGGTGACCTCCCCGGCCGGTATCTCGATCGAGACGTCCCTGACCACGGCGCGCCGGCCGCGCTCGACGGTGATGCCCCGCAGCCCGAGCCCGCCGTCCCCGCCCTGGCCAGCGGGCTGGGATGCCTCGCCCCCGGCTTGCAGCGTGTCGCTCACTGTGTCCCCCGCTCGCTTCGGGGCGCCTTGAGGTACCGCCTTCCCTCGTCGCTCGGTCGCAGGCTCCCTCGCTCCTCAGCCCGGGCGGCACCGCACCCCTTCAGCTCGCTCACAAAACCTCCGCCGTGCCCAGGTAGGCGCGGATCACGCGCTCGTCCCGCAGTACCTCCGCGGTCGGCCCGGACGCGATCAGCTTGCCGAAGTCGAGCACGGCGGTGGTCTCGCAGCAGGCGGACACCAGGCTCATGTCGTGGTCGACGAGGATGGTCAGCGCTCCGGCCTGCTCGGGGATCCGGCGGATCACCTCGCTCAGGTGCTCGGTCTCCTGGTCGGGCAGCCCGGCGGCCGGCTCGTCGAGCAGCACCAGCTTCGGCCGCCCGACCACGGCCCGAGCGACCTCGACCAGGCGGCGCTGGCCCGCCGCGAGCGTGGCCACCCGGGCGGACGGGTCGGCGTCGAGCCCGACGAACGAGATCGCGCCGAGCACGTCCTGGCGCCGGGAGGCGCCGCCCAGCCGGGCGTGCTCGTGGATCATCGCGACGTTGTCGAACACCGACAGTTCTTCGATGGCCTGCTCGGTCTGGAAGGTCCGCCGCACCCCCCACCGCGCGCGGCGGAAGTGGACCAGCGACAGCAGGTCCTCGCCGAACGCGCGCACCGTCCCGGCGGCCGGCCGGACGAACCCGCTCAGCACGTTGAAGAACGTCGTCTTCCCGGCGCCGTTGGGCCCGATCAGCCCGCAGGTCCCGGCCTCGAACGTCACGCTCATGCCGTCGAGCGAGGTGACGCCGCCGAAACGGACCGTCAGGCCGGAAACCTCGATCATCCGGGCATCACCCCGCGCCGCTCTCGGACGGCGCGCGCTTGCGGACCAGGCCGCGCAGCAGGCGCCCCAGCCGGGCGAGATCCTTGGGCACCTGGTCCGCCAGCCCGCGCGGCGCGGTCGTCAGCACCTGCAGCACGCCGACGCCGAACAGGATCGTCAGCCAGTCGGCCGACACCCCCCAGTCCTGGAGCAGGGACGGCAGCAGCGCCCACAGCAGCCCGGCTATGACCGCGCCCCACAGGCTGTACGCCCCGCCCATCAACACCACGGCCAGCAGCGTGATCGAGTAGTAGGTCGGGAAGTTCAGCGAGTAGAGGTAGTGGTTGGCCCCCGCCAGCACGCCGCCCGCCACGCCGGTGATGAACGAGGCCAGCGCGAACGCCCACAGCTTGTAGAGCCAGGTGTTGATCCCCGCGGCCAGCGCGGCCGGCTCACTCTGCCGGACCGCCGCCCAGGCCCGGCCCGGCCGCGTCCGGATGTGCACGAACACCAGCAGGAACATCAGCGCGGCCACCACCACGGCGTAGCGGAAGTAGGCCGGGTCGCTGGCCGCGATGCTGGGACGGCGGATCGGCGGGATGTGGACCGAGCTGCCGTTGTAGCCCAGGAAGCCGTGCCCGCCGTTGGGGAAGTTCGTCGTGGCGAGCACCACGGTGAGCGCTCCCGCCAGCATCAGCGTGATCAGCGCCAGATACAGCCCCCGCAGTCGCAGCGCCGGCAGCCCGATCAGCGTGCCGAGCAGCATCGTGATCAGGCCCGCCTCCAGTAGCACCAGCGGGTAGGGCTGCTCGGTGGCGAACAGCAGCCGGGCCGCCACCCACGCGCCGATCGCGAGCACCGCGACCTGGCCGAGGGAGACCAGGCCGACCCGGCCGACCAGCACCCCCAGGCCGAGCGCGGCCATGGACCACACCGCCACCTGGGTCATCGCGTCGACGTAGTAGAGGCTCATCAGCTGCGGCAGCGCGAACAGCACGAACAGCAGCAGCACGACGATCACGGCCGCGCGGACCAGCGTCCCGGTGCTCGGCCTCGGCAGCGGCGGCCGCTGCCGCGCGCTCGCCGCGCGGACCTCGGTATCGGCCGCCGTGCCGCCTCCGGGGGCCGCCACTAGACCGCCTCCCCCGGTATCACTAGGCCTCCTCGCGGGACCGCGCGAGCACCCGGCCGCCGCCGCTCGAGAGCACCAGCAGCGCTATCGCGGCGAGCACGAACGGGGTCAGGTCGCGGTAGTTGCTGAGCGACTGAATGGGGGTCAGCAGGTCGTGGACGAGGCCGATCACGATCGCGGCCACGAACGTGACCGTGATCGAGCGCAGCCGCGCGATCAGCGTCGCGGCCAGCGAGGAGATCACCAGGAACGTGAGCGTGGTGGCATCCAGCGCGACCAGGTCGGCGAGCAGGACCCCGGCCAGGCCGGCCAGCACGCCGCAGCCGAGCCAGGCCGCTGCCTCCACCCGGCGCACCGGCACGCCCAGGGTCGCGGTGATCTCCCGGTCGTTGGCCATCGCCCGCATGGCTGTCCCGAGCTTGGACATACGCAGGAACGCCCCGGTCGCCACGGTGATCGCGACGCCCAGCGCCAGGCTGATCACCTGCGTCCAGTCGACCTGCACCTGGCCGACCATGAACCCGCCGTTGTCGGTCGGCAGGGTGATCGCCCGGGACTGCCCGCCGCTGGTCGTCCACAGCAGGTCCATCAGCCCGAACAGGACGAGCGTCAGCCCGAGCGTGGCCACCGCCTTGACCAGCGGGTCCCGTTTAGCCAGGGCCGGCCCGAACACCATCCCGTAGGCCAGCGTCACCAGCGCGGCGAACGCCACGCACGCCAGCCACCCGACCCAGCCGGGAGCGTGCGCGTTGATCAGCGACCACGCGATCAGAGCGCCCATGGCGCCGACGGCGCCGAACGCCAGGTAGACCACTCCGGTGGCCTGGTAAAGCACGACCATCCCCACCCCGGAGAGGGCGTACACGCCACCCAGCGCGAGACCGCTCACGATGAACGGCTCAAAGTCCTGCCAGCTCGGCATCGCCGGCCTACCGCGGGCGCTCTGATCGCTTCATCAGCACCTCAATTTTTAGGCACCGCCGGGGCGTGCCTGCGGCGGCGCGAGCCTTCTCATGGCGCCATCGCGGCCGTGCCCGCGACGTCGCGGTAGGCCTTGATCTGCGGGTCGACCGCCGAGATCAGCGTGCAACCCTGGGCTGTCACCATCTTGCCGTTATCCGGCGTGACCGTGTAGTCCATGTTGTTGGGGATGTGCATCGGGTAGCCGCCGTACGTCCAGCCCTGGCACAGCATCCCGGTGCTGAAGTCCTGCACCGCCTTGAGCGCGGCGTTGACGCTCGCCACCGTGTACGCGCCGGTGACCGACTGCAGCGCGTGCACCATGATCTCGGCCTCGGCGAACCCCATCTGGCTGAAGCTCCCGATGCCGCCGGAGACCGCCGAGCCGTACTGCTTGAGAATGGCCTCGTAGAGCTTCATCGCCTGCGTGTTGGTGACGTCCGGCGGGGTCAGCTCGGCGTTGACGAACAGCTTGTGGTCCCACTTCGGGCCGAGCTGCGTGGCCAGGAAGTCGGTGTTGCACGGCGTCGAGCAGCCCCACAGCTTGACCCGGTTCTCCAACCCGAGCTTCTGCGCCGCCTGCAGGATGATCAGGGCCTCCGGCGGGGTGAAGTTGAGCACCACGGCGCCGTTCGCCCCCGCGGCGTCGACTTCCTTGATCGCCACCGAGTTGGCGTCCGAGATCGGAACGTTCTCGGTCAGCTGCACGATCGGCACGTTCGCGTTGTTGGCCAGCGCCGCGGGTCCGGCCGCGATGTACCCGGTGCCGGGGACGTTCGACTGGTCGAAAACGATCTTGGAGACGTGCTGCGAGAGCGCGTACTGGACCGCCCCGTCGGAGCTGTACCGCGGGCCCATGTTGACCGCCGCGCTGTTCGAGGTCGAGTAGCACTCGGGCGCGATCCCCGAGTCGACGATGAAGTAGCCGAGCTTCTCCCAGTAGGTGTGGTCGATCGTGCACTCGAGGATGGACGTGTTGCCGACGATCCCGACCACGTGATCGGTCTCGACGAGTTTCTTGGCGTCGGCCGCGATCTGGGCCGGGTTGGTCTGCTCGGTCTCGAGGTAGAGCTTGATCGGGTGGCCGTTGATGCCGCCGTTGGCGTTCACGCAGGCGAAGTAGGCGGCGGCCATGTTCGGGATGTCGGTGAACGACGTCCCCGGCTGGTTGGTGGCGATCGCGCCCAGGGGGATCGGCGTGCCGGTCGCCGCCACGCCCGGCTTGGTGCCGCACTGCGACGTGCTCACCGCCGAGGTGCCTGACGTGCCGGTCGCGGCCGGCGTGCCGCCGCTGCCACCGCCGCCAGTGGTCGTGCTACTGCTACTGCACCCGGCGGCGGCCACCATCCCGACGATCGCGACCAGGCCCACGACTCCGCGCACACCGAGGGTGTGCTCCCGCATGCTCACCTGTCCCCACCTCCTGGTGGATGAAAGCACGAAGTACCCCAGTATCTAGGACTGTGAGGCGTTGAACCCTTTTCATCCTCCCCACGACTCCCACGTGCTCTGAGCCCGAGGCCGACGGATGAAAAGGGTTCATGCTCACCCTGCCATCGCCAGGGGCCGAGGCGAAGGCGCGCGAAAGCAAAGTACGTGACAATCTCTACGTCGGCAGTACCTAATTTTGCCTTGGATGCTAGATGTCGGCTGACACCAGCGCAAGGGCTCACCGACGATCGAGGCCGCAACGAAACGATCTTGTGTCGGCACGTATATTGGCCGTCGGCCGGCTTGTGCGGCCTCAACAAACGGCGGCCGGCGGTCCCGCGGCGGCCGGGTCAGGCCCGCCCGGCCGGCCGGAAGTGCCGGTCGAGCTCGCTGGCGTAGTTGCGGCCAAGCTCCGCGCCGTGCTCGGCGACCCAGTCGGTGAACACGGTGTCCCCGGTCGCCGGCGCCGCTGAATCGGCCAGCCCGTCGGCCATGGCCCGGTACTCGTCACCGGTGAGCAGCGTGTCGCGCAGGGCGGCGCCCAGCACCCGGGAGAGCCCCAGCACCACCGGCCCGGGAACGTTCACGATCACGGCCCGGCTGCCGACCGCCGCCCGGACCGCGTACACCAGCTCACGAAACGTCAGGCTCTGCGGCCCGACCGCGTCGACGGTGACCGTCTCGCCGTTCGCGCCGAGGGTCATGCATAGCCGGGCCAGGTCGTCGACGTGAATGCCGCGCACCCGGTAGTCGCCCCGGCCGCCGATGGCGAACACCGGCACGCGGCGCAGCAGCCACGCGATGTTGTTGATCAGCACCCCGTCCCCGCCGAACAAGATCGCCGGCCGGACGATCGCGCACGACACCCCCGTGTCGGCCAGGCTCCGCTCGACCTGCGCCTTGCCGCGGAAGTAGGGGTACGGCGAGCTGAGGCTGGGGTTCGTTATCGATATATGCACGATCCGCCGCACGCCGGCCCGGGCGGCCGCCTCGAACAGCAGCCGGCTGCTGGCCACGGCCGCGTCGTGGTCGACGCGGCCGCGCGCGAACCGCACCCAGTAGGTGTTGTAGAGCGTGTGCGCGCCCCGCAGCGACTCGGTCAGGCCGGCCGGGTCGGCGAAGTCGAGCGCGCGCACGTCGATGTCCGTGCCCGCGGGCGCGCGCCCCGGGTGCCCGGTGAGCGTCCGCACCCGGCGGCCGGCGGCGCGCAGCTCCCGCGTGATCGCGGCACCCGAGTAGCTGAACGCGCCGGTGACCACGTCGAACTGGGTCGTGGCTGGTGTCATCGCGAGCCTCCGGTTTCCTCGCCGGGCACGGGCAGCGCCCTGGTCAGGTCGAGCAGCGCGGCCAGCGTGCTGGCGCGATCGAACAGCGCGAGCGCGGCGGCCCGGTCGCCGTCCAGGTTCGCGAGCATCTCCAGGCCGAGGAACCCCGCGACCACGCCATGCGCCACGTCCCGGGCGGGCATCAGCCGGCCCAGCGGCGACGAGGCCAGCGCGCCGCGCACCGCGGCCTCGGCGAACTCGCGCCACGGGGCGAGCCGGGCCGCGACCTGCTCGCCCAGCCCGGGCACCGACCTCGCCCCGGCGATCATCTCGACCAGGACGGTCACGTGGCCGGCGTCCAGGTCCTCGGTGAAGATGGACCGCGCGGACTCGACCAGGTCGGTGAGTGACCCGGCGTGATCGAGCACCTCGCGGTAGGCGGCCATGCGCCGCTCGCTGATCGCGTCCAGCGCGGCCAGCAGCAGGTCCGTGACCGAGCCGAAGTGGTAGAAGACCAGCGTCTGGTTGCATCCTGCCCGGCGCGCGATCTCCCGGGCGCTGGCCCCGGCGAACCCCGCCGTCCGCAGCGCCTCGATGGCCCCCTCGACCAGCGCCGCGCGCGTCTGCGCCGACCGGTGACGGTGCTCGGCCGCCGCTCCCGCCCGCCGCGGACCCGCCTTGGCCACGCCTGCCTCCAGTTGAGCAGTTAGTCAAAGCAAACGCTCAATAAGCAAGGTTACCATAACGGTCCGCTACCTGCCTGGTCCGGGCCCCGCCCACCCGGCCCGGGCGCGGGGGGTCGGGCGCCACGCCGGCGGCTGCGGTCGCACCACCGCGCCCTTCCGGTCCGGGAACGGCCGGTCTGTTGGTGAATGTACCGATGGGCGTGCTCTGGGCGGCCCAGCGGTACATTCACGCCGTGGCGGGGTTGGCTCCGTACCGGGGTACGGCGGCTAGCTTGTCGCTCATCCCGGCCAACCGGAAGGAACCCTTGCCATGAACGCCATCAGGCCCGTGACCGACGCGACCTTCGAGAGCGAGGTCCTGCGCAGCCCCAGGCCCGTCATCGTGGAGTACTGGGCGCCATGGTGCGGCCCGTGTCGCCAGGTCGCCCCGGTGCTGGAGGCGATCGCCTCCGAGCACGCCGGCCAGGTCGACGTGGTCAAGCTCAACACCGACGAGAACCCGGGAACCACCCAGCGCTACCAGGTCCTGGCCATCCCGACCGTGGCGGTCTTCTCGGGCGGCCAGGTCGTCAGGCAGGTGCTCGGGGCCAGGTCCAAATCCGCACTGCTGCGCGACTTCGCCGACGTCATCTAGCCGGTCCGCCGCGGAAAGCGGCACGCCTTCCATGATCCTGGACTGAAACCCGCATATGCTGCGGGTTTCAGTCCAGGATCTTGAAAATTGGGCCGGCGGACCGGGGGAGTCGCGGTCAGCCGGAGTGCGCCGCCTCCCATTGATCGATCGCGCGGCCCAGC
>Ga0126381_100011134_pt1 | contig 10157 bp, 10 predicted proteins | sample PanSoiMetPlot_28_FD_96465 | JGI IMG/M metagenome (GOLD analysis project Ga0126381, IMG submission 96465) | Tropical forest soil microbial communities from Panama - MetaG Plot_28 | ecosystem: Environmental > Terrestrial > Soil > Tropical forest > Bulk soil | place: Panama | collected 2016-02-17 | reverse complement strand
TCCGTATCGCCAACTATTGGCTGCAGGATGTGCGGAAACCACGTCTTCCGAATCGAATAATGGGATGGGGGTGGGCGCCGATTGAGAAGACGTGGTTTCCGCACATCCTGCAACCAATAGTTGGCGATACGGATCTACAGGTTCTTGCGGATTACCGCACGGGTTTTCCGTTCACCGCAACCAACGAATTGGGATTTGTGGCGGGAGAGCCAAACGGCTACCGATTCCCGGATTACTTCACGCTGAACGTCGGGCTCGAACGAAAGTTTCCGTTCCGAGGCTACCTTTTTGCGTTCCGCGTGGCGCTCATCAACGCTCTGAACCGGGAGAACCCCAACGTAGTCAACGCCGACGCAGATTCCCCGCGATTCCTTGAGTTTTCACCCGGACAGGCGCGCGCGGTCAACGTACGGCTACGATTGGTCGGGAAGAAATAAGGGGATTATTTCTGCGGTTGCCCGAGCGCGACTTTGACGCGGGCGGTGAGGCGGCTCTTATAGCGGGCGGCAGTCCCGTGCTTGATGTAGCCCTTGCGAGCGGCCTTGTCGAGAACGGAAAAAGTCGTGGACAGAGCGGTGTTCAGATCGCCGTGATCCTTCGAGGCGAGAGCCCGGCGCATCACACGGATCTGATTGCGCAGCCGGGTTTTTGCCATGCTGTTGAAAGTCGTGCGGCGCTCGGTCTCGCGCACCCGCTTCAGGGCGGAAAAATGATTGGCCATCTAACTTCTATAATCCTTCAGAATGTAATCGATTCTTCAGGATAGCACGCCGTCAGGCCGATCTGTGGCGTTCAATAACGCCCGCGACCTGCTCGAGTCCCGCATCCCAGTCCGGAAACAGATCGATATATTGGGTTTCCCTGCGGATGCGCGAAGGGACGCGGCAATCGTCCAGCCGAACCGGGACCAAGTAGACCTCATCAAGGGGAACACGCGTGGCGCAATCCAGAGCGTAGCGGATCTCCGCCTGGAAACCGCCGCGTTTGTTGACCGATTTTGTGGAGAAACAGGCGATAAAGAAATCCGAGCTTTCGATGGCGTCCTGAATCCGACGGGGCCAGTTTTGGCCGGGAAGCAGCTTCTTGCGATCGAGCCAGGGCGCATATCCGCGGGACTGGAGTTCAGCAAAGAGTCGCTCGGCTTGTTCCGTGTCCTCAAGCGCATAAGCAACGAAGATCCTGGGGCGATTGCCACGCGTGAACGTAATCCGTCCCGTCCGGTCGCGCTGAAACCGCCCAAGTCCTTCAATTTCAATGGAGGGCGACCTCTTGAGCTCCGTCGAGATCAGATCCGCAAGTTCTTCAGCGCCCATTGGAATCCTGTTGAAATCCCCAGGTCTTGCCTGGGGTGAGGGTCCCAAGTCCGGGCAGATGCGCCTCCTGGCCACGCCTCAGGGCACGGATGATCCGAGTCACCGCACGGTCGACCCGATCAGCGGCGTCACCCGGCTCAATCGAGTGCTTCCGGGCGACAATTCTTGCCAACTGCGACTTCCTCATCTGTCGGGAGAAGTAGCAGAGGAGAGCGTGGGGTGATGCCTTAAGTTATTGAAAGTAAATTGCTAAATTGCTGAAATGCCGGATCGGGAATGATGAAGCGAATTTAATCGCGGCTTAAGCCTTAGTTCATGTCCCTTCGGCTATGATTCACAAAGACGATACATCGTCGCAATCAATAAAGGAGATTCACCCCCAAATGAAAAAGATCCTCGCACTCGCGATCGGTCTGGGCCTCGTGCTTGGCACCGTGTCCTTCGCTCAGGATAAGATGGACGACAGCAAGAAGCAGACTGAAAAGAAGTCCAAGAAGAAGAAGAAGAGCGACACGAAGACCGAAGACAAAAAGATGTAGTTTTCCCGGGGCTGGGTTCTCCGGGAACCGGCGAATCTGGCCCCGATCCCTCCTCCTGCCGTTCCTGCCACCTTCCCCTCAAACGCTTCCAGTTGCAATCCCTAGTCGTGTTCCACTAATCTCTAGTTGTGCATAGGGATTGGAGCCTCATCGCTTCGTGAACGTGTCCGTCAAGGGTGAATACGCCCTTCAGGCCATATTCGATCTCGCCGCGCATCCGGGAAATGACCCCACCAAAATCGCCGACATTGCGCGCCGGCAGCAGATTCCTCAGAAGTTCCTTGAATTAATCCTTGCCAGCCTCAAACAAGGCGGTTTTGTAGAATCGCGCCGTGGCGCTGAGGGCGGTTATCTATTGGCGAAGCGCCCGGAGGCGATCACTGTCGGTGACGTGCTTCGATTCGTTGAGGGAAGGCGCGGGGAGCGTTCCCGAATCCGCCGGGAACGGGATTCGCCGCTTGCCGCTTTGTGGGAACGAGCCGATCAGGCGGTCAACGGGGTTCTCGATACTGCCAATTTCGCCCAACTGGTCCGGGAATGGACCGAAAAGCATAGCCACTTCGTTCCGAACTGGGAGATTTAATGTATTACGACGATAATTCGTACAGTATTGGGCGCACTCCGCTGGTGCGCCTGAACCGGGTGATCAATGGCGCTCCGGTGACCATGTTGGGCAAGGTAGAGGGCCGCAACCCCGCGTATTCGGTGAAGTGCCGCATCGGGGCAGCCATGATCTGGGATGCGGAAAAGCGCGGCGTCCTCAAACCGGGAAAGGAACTGATCGAGCCGACCAGCGGCAATACCGGAATCGCGCTGGCGTTCGTGGCGGCCGCTCGGGGCTATCCCGTTACCTTAACTATGCCTGAAACGATGTCGGTCGAGCGGCGCAAGGTGCTTTCGGCATTCGGAGCGAAGCTCGAATTGACCGAAGGGACGAAAGGCATGGCGGGCTCGATCACGCGAGCGCAGGAGATAGTTCGATCAGATCCCGACCGGTACGTGCTGCTTCAACAGTTCGATAACCCGGCGAATCCCGAGATCCACTTCAAAACGACCGGACCTGAAATCTGGGAAGACACCGCTGGGAAGATCGACGTTCTTGTCTCGGGCGTCGGGACAGGTGGAACGATCACCGGTGTCTCTCGATACATAAAGAAAGAGAAGGGCAAGAACATTATTTCGGTGGCTGTGGAGCCGACTGCAAGCCCGGTGATCGCCCAAACGCTTGCGGGACAGCAGCCAAAACCGGGTCCGCACAAAATTCAGGGAATCGGCGCGGGTTTCGTACCGCGTAACCTGGATCTGAGTTTGGTCGACCGAGTCGAGAAGGTGACTAACGAAGAGTCGATTGAGATGGCCAGGCGTTTGGCGCGTGAGGAGGGGCTGCTCAGTGGTATCTCGTGCGGCGCTGCGGTCGCGGCGGCGGTAAAGATTTCTCGCGAGGATGAGATGCGTGACAAAACGATCGTCGTAATACTCCCTGATTCGGGTGAACGCTATCTCAGCAGTGTTTTATTCGAAGGGATGTTCGACGTCTAAACAAAATATTTATTTCGGCGCGTAACCTTCCGCGTGTAAGCGCCGCCTACCTTTTCAAATCCCCGTTACGACAAGCGGGCGCAATCACCCCTATCACCCTACGATGCGCCCGCATTTCCTCTCCTTCAGTCGGATTCCCAAGTCTTTGGCATTGTAGAATTGCGGGCATGCTCCGGGTGAAAGGTCGCTTTCTGCCGCTGGTTTTGTTGCTGGCCGCTGATGGCCAGGCGCAGGAGCCTGTACGAATTCCATACGATTGTCCTGAACCCGATCTGCAAAGCGCCGGCCTTCTTTGCACCGAACAGGAGCCGTGCCCGATTTATCTTGAAATCAATGCCATAGCCGCGGCAGGGAGAAAGATATTGATCGCGGGGGATCTTCACGCGACGTCGGTGAGTCTGGCATCGATACTTCTGGCGAGCGACGACGGGGGAGCCACATGGAAAGAGCCCGCGCCGCGCGTTTCCGGGGCCGCTATCGATCAGCTTCAGGTTTTCGACCGCGACCATGGTTGGGCCGCCGGTGAAATTCAGTATCCTCTTACGCGCGACCCGTTTTTTCTTGTCACCACGGACGGCGGCGCCTCCTGGCGGCGGCGCCCTGTTACGGATGAAGGAGGACCAGGCTCGGTGCTTCGTTTCTGGTTCGATGGGGCGACTCACGGGCAATTGATTGTCGATGCCGGGAAAAGCGCTGAGGGCGGGCGGTATGCGCTTTACGAGTCCGAGACCGGCGGCGAAAGCTGGACGATCCGGAGCACCACGGACGCGCAGCCGAAGCTGCGGCTTGCGCCTCCATCAACGGAGAATCCGGATTATCGCGTTCGCGCCGCGGAGGGCGGGAAAACCTACGAGATCGAGATGCGGGATGGCGAACAGTGGCGCAAAATGGCGTCGCTGCTGATCGAGGTCGCAAATTGTAAGCTGAAGGCGCCAGAGCTCAGAGAGCCGCCGCCAACACCTGCGAGTGACGGCGCGGAGCCGAAGGATTACGTGGAGGAGATTAAGCTGGGCGCTCCGACGACTCAGACACCCGCGCCGCCGAAGAAAAAGGGTTCGCCCGATTGAAGCGCGAAACAGCGGGCGATCTCGAAGTCTTTCGCAATATTTTCGTTTCGATCGCTGAAGAAATGGGCGCCGTGCTGCGGAAGACGTCGTTCAGCGCCAATATCAAGGAACGCCGCGACTATTCGTGCGCCGTGTATGACGCCGCGGGCGACACAATCGCGATGGGCGATCATATGCCCGTGCACCTGGGAGCGATGCCGCTCTCGGTTCGCCAAGCGTTGGACGCATTTCGGCTTGGGCCAGGAGACGTGGCTATTGTGAATGACCCGTTCCGCGGCGGCACGCATCTTCCTGACATCACCGCCGTTTCGGGCGTGTTTCTGGGCGGCCGCAGGCCCGGTTTCTACGTCGCGAGTCGCGCGCATCATGCGGACGTGGGCGGCATGAGCCCAGGTTCGATGCCTTTGGCGCGCGAGATCTATCAGGAGGGCTTGCGGATTCCGCCTGTCCTGCTGATGCGCGGGGATAAGGTACAGCGGGATGTGATGGAGCTGATCCTCGCGAATGTGCGTACGCCTGAGGAGCGCGAAGGAGACCTGCTCGCCCAGGTAATGGCGGGGAAAAGGGGCGAAGAACGGCTACGCGAAGTCGCAAAGAAGTACGGCGTGGCGCGCGTTCGTCGAAGCGCCGACGAGCTACTCGATTATACGGAGCGAGTTACGCGGGCGATGCTGCGCGAAATTCCGGATGGTGAGTACGCGTTTGAAGATTTTCTGGACAGCGACGGGATTTCGGATGATCTGGTGCGCATTGCTGTCACGCTTAGGATTCGCGGCGGAAACACGGAAGTCGATTTTACGGGCTCGGCGCCTCAGGCGGCAGGATCGGTGAATGCGAACTACGCGGTGGCGGTATCGGCGGCGATGTACTGTTTCCGCTGCCTGATCGATGCGGATATTCCGTACAACGCGGGGCTGCTGCGGCCGATTCGCGTCATCGCACCGGCACGAAGCATCGTCAACGCGGAACCGCCCGCCGCAATGGCTGCAGGTAATGTTGAGACTTCGCAGCGCATCACCGATACAATCCTCGGCGCGCTCGCGCAGGCGCTGCCAAATCGGATTCCGGCGGCGAGTTCGGGGACGATGAACAACCTGAGCTTCGGCGGATGGGATTCCCGTCGGAATCGCGCTTTCGCATACTACGAGACCATCGCGGGCGGCATGGGCGCGTCAGCTAAGGGACCGGGACGTTCCGCTACTCACACTCACATGACGAACAGTTGGAATACGCCTATCGAGGCGTTTGAGCATGAGTATCCCGTACGCGTGCGGACTTATCGGATTCGACGGGGCTCGGGCGGAGAAGGAGCTCATCGTGGCGGAGACGGTATCGTGCGCGAACTGGAATTCCTCGAACCCGCAGACGTGACGATTCTGTCCGACCGGCGAGCGCGCGGGCCGTGGGGATTTGCCGGGGGCAGCAATGGAAAGCCGGGCGCGAATACGCTTGGCGGCGCGCCGATCGCGGCCAAAGTACGTACGAGTATTCCGCGGGGCGGCACGCTTCGAATTGAATCTCCCGGCGGGGGCGGCTGGGGCAAAGCGTGAGCATTTCCCGGCGTGCTCAAGGCAGAGCAGCAGCCGTGCTGCTCGCGGCGCTGTTCGTTTGGTTCACCTGGCGCGGCCTGATCATGTACTTCTCAGGCGACGACCTGATGAACACCTATTACGCATGGAATGAGAACCCGTGGCGGCTGGCTCGCTCGCAGGTTCTCGTGTGGGTTCCGGTGTACCGCCCGCTGGGAGCCTTGATCTACCGCATCTCCTACGCGATCTTCGGTTTCCACCCGCGGCCTCTGTACGTCTTCTGTTGGGCTCTCCTTGCGGTAAACGCCGCGTTTGCTTACCAGATGTTCCGCGAACTCACGGGCGCGGCGGTGATCGCCCTGATTGCGATTTCGCTCACCCTGGCGCACGGCGGTTTTCAGGACCTCTATCTGAGCGCCGGCACTATGTACGACCGCCTGTGGTTTCTGTTCACTGTTCTTGGAATCGCGGCCTACGCTCGCGCGCGGCGAAATCGCGGACCTATCTCGTGGCGCACGGGCTGCGTGATCACCGCGCTCTGTATTCTGTCGATGAACTCTAAGGAGAGCGGCGTCGCTTTACCGGTTCTGCTGGGACTATACGAACTCGTGTATGTATTCGAGTGGCGACGGCCGAAAGACTGGATTCGGGAGATCGGGCCGCTGTTCGGCGTACTGATCACGTTATCGATTTTGTTCATCGAACTGCGCGTTCATCGCACGCCGGAACTCGTGCTCACGGCGGCGTATCAGCCGCACGTTCGTTTGTCGATCTGGCTGACGCGCGTCGGCGAGTATTTTGGGCGGCTCACGTACGGCCATATTGCGTTCGCGCCGATCACGACCGCAATTGTCGTCGCGGTTATGACGATCGCTGCAGCGCTGCTACGCAACCGCGCGATGACCTATGGCCTGTTGTTCTTCGCGGTGACGATCACCCCGGTAGCCTTCATCGCGGCGCGGCCCGGCTATGTGTTGTACGTACCAGACCTGGGACTCGGACTATACTTCGCGGCGGCGCTCGGTCTGATCGGAGCGATTGCGTATCCGGTTTCTGCATTCCTTCTGGTAACCGGGGCGGTGACATGGTTTCACGTGGCGAACTGGCCGCCGTTTTACGGGCCTGAATTTTCCCCGGAATACCGGCTCACAACGCAGTTCAGGCGGGACTATCCACAGATGCCTCCAAACAGCAATCTGCTGTTCGTCAACGACCCGTTTCCGAAGGTCGCCTACGATCTGCTTTTTAACCTGCGGCTGATGTATCACGACAAAACGATCAACGCGTGGCGTATGGATGGCCCTGAGAATCAGCAGCCGGACTTCTCGAGCCCAGTTAGCTACTCGCACATGTTTGTCAACGAGTCTGGTTCTTACAAAGAGCTGGACAACCGAAACCCGCGTGAATCCATCCGCCTTCACATCCTGAAGGATTATGCGGTGGGGCGGGAGATGGACATGTCCCGAGGCGATCATTCGGCGTATGTTGTTTCGGGCGTCATGGATGACGACGGGTCCGAACCAAGCCGCTGGATCACCCCTCACGCGAAGTTCAAGTACGACTTGTACCGGACAGACGTGGTGTACACAGCCAAGTTCTGGGTTCCTGATTTCATCGCGAAGAGCGCCGCGCGCGCCCTTACGATATCGGTCAACGACGCTCCGATCAGCGTGATTCCGCTTTCGCGCGATGGAATGAACGAGATTCGCGTGCCGGTTCCGGCGAACCAGATCACCCTCAACGGCTTCACTATCGTGGCTATGGATGTCGACAAACCGTGGCGGGATAAGGATGGGATGCAATACGGCGTGGTTCTTCTCCGCGCGGGATTCGAGTACCTGCCAAGCGTGTCAAACGACACGAAGCGCCCTAAGGGCTGAGTACCAAGTGGCTTCAAGTTAACAGATCAAGGCCTCGCCGCGCGCCTATAGTTAGGCATGGAATACGATCCGAAGAACGAGGCAATAACCGAGGTCGAGAGGAGAACTGGCCCGAGCAACTTTCTGCGGGCGATGGGGCATCGGCCGGAAGCAATGAGGCAGTTCGCCACCTTGTACGACACCCTGATGGGGCCGGGGACGGTGGACGAACGATTAAAAGAACTGGTCTATGTCGCGGTTTCTTCGGTGAACGAGTGCAAATACTGCGGATCCCACCACGATGTTTCGGCGCGACGCACTGGCGTCACCGATCACGAACTTGACGACATCAAGGCGGAGACCGATCAGACATTCAACGAGCGGGAGCGCGCCGCATTGCGCTACGCGCGCGAACTGACCCGCACCGCCGACGCCGAGCATGAGACGAGAGACATGATCGAGAATCTGTTCACGGCGGAACAGCGCGTGGAACTCACCATGGTCATCGCCCTCGCAAATTTCACTAATCGATTCAACAGCGGCTTACGAATTCCACTGGAAAGGCAGAAGCACTGGACCGCGTAATAATCGGTCTTGGCCGTCCTCGTCGGAATCCATCCTGTCATTGAAGCGCTCCGGGCGAGTCGTCCGCTTGAGCGCATCCTCGTTGCCCGCGGGCTGGGCGGCGGGCGTATTCAGGAAGTGATCGACCTCGCTCGCAAGAGCGGGACGCCGGTACGCTTCGAAGAGCGGAGCGCGCTCGATCGTCTCTCGTCCGTCAAATCGCATCAGGGCGTGATCGCTCTGGGAGCGGCGAAGAAGTACGCGGAGATCGAGGATCTTGTGGCCTCAGCAACCATGTTGGTGGCGCTCGATGGCGTGGAGGATCCGCATAATCTAGGCGCCATCGTCCGGACGGCGCATGCCGCGGGCGCGGGCGGCGTGATCATCGCCGAGCGGCGCGCAGCAGGACTCACCGATGTTGTGGCGAAGGCGGCGGCGGGAGCGCTGGAGCATCTGCCGGTCGCGCGTATTGTCAACATCAATCAGACGCTGCGGTATCTGAAGGAACAGGGGTTCTTTGTTTACGGGCTCGATGAGCGCGGCGAAACCCCGTACAACGAGATCCGTTGGGCGGAGCGTTCGGTCATCGTGATGGGCGCGGAAGGAAAGGGACTCCACGATCTCGTCAAGAAGAACTGCGACGCGCTCGTGCGGATTCCCATGGCCGGGAAAATCGCGTCGCTGAATGTTTCCGTGGCCACCGGAATCGTGCTGTTTTCCTGGGCTTCCGGACGCGTATAATTCATTGCGGATAAAGTAGTAGTTGCCCCTCAGGATATTCAAAAACGGAGTGCGAGGAAGACGGACCATACGCGGAGAGTATTTCTGGGCGGCGCCGCCGCTGCCGCGAGCGTGAACGCCTTCGCTGCCGCAACTTCCTCGAAAGTGATTGGCCCTAACGACCGGATCAACGTTGGCATTATCGGCGTGGGGGGCATGGGCTTCAGCCATGTCCGCCTGCTGAAGAAACACGCGGATACGACGAAATCGATTCAGCTTGTCGGCGTGAGCGATATCTACGCCAAACGCAAACAGCGGGCGAAAGACTTCATTGGCCTCGACGACAAGCAGATTCATCATGACTATCACGAGCTGTTAGCGCGCCCGGACGTGGACGGAGTCTTCATCGCAACGCCGGATCATTGGCATTTCCGCATGGCGATGGACGCGCTGGATGCCGGTAAAGACGTTTACCTGCAAAAGCCGATGACGTATACGGTCGAGCAGGCGCGGGACCTGGCGGCCCAGGTAAAGAAGACCGGGCGCGTTCTTCAGGTCGGGAGCCAGTTCGCATCTGAGGCGGTGTACTTCAAGGCGCGCGACCTGATGCAGGAGGGGATCATCGGCACGCCGCTGTTCGCGCAGGCGACCTACTCGCGCAACAGCTTTCACGGGGAATGGGATTACGAGATCGAGCCCGAAGGCACGCCGGAGAATATCGATTGGAAGCGCTTTCTGGGAGCCGCGCCGACCCGCCCGTTCAATCCGGACCGCTACTTCCGCTGGCGGAAATACTGGGATTATTCCGGCGGCATTTCAACCGACCTGCTGTATCACCGGCTGACGCCGCTGCTACTGGTTCTGGGACCGCAGTTCCCGGCGCGCGTCTCGGCAAACGGCGGCATCTTCGTCCACAAGGATCGCGAGGTGCCTGATACGTTCTCCACGTGCGTCGAATATCCGAAGTTTCAGGTGATCATGTCCGCCTCGACAGCGGCTGCGGCGCCGGTACGCCTTATCTCGCCCG
>Ga0126381_100011133_pt1 | contig 10158 bp, 11 predicted proteins | sample PanSoiMetPlot_28_FD_96465 | JGI IMG/M metagenome (GOLD analysis project Ga0126381, IMG submission 96465) | Tropical forest soil microbial communities from Panama - MetaG Plot_28 | ecosystem: Environmental > Terrestrial > Soil > Tropical forest > Bulk soil | place: Panama | collected 2016-02-17 | reverse complement strand
TACGACCAGATCGGCGTTCAGACGCACCTGCTCCAGAATCGCCCATGCCTGCAGGAGACCTTTCTCCCGGCCTTTGCCCACGGTAGCGGGAGCGCTGAGGACCACGGCGGAGTCGAGCGGGAGGCGCTCGTCGAGCAGGGCGTGGGTCGCGAAGTGAATGCGCCGCGCCCGCGGCATAATGGATTTCGCGCGCGCCTCCGTTGCATTCGGTCCCAGGAACACGCGGCGGCTAATTGGCAGAAGGCTTTTGCGCGCGGTCGATGACCAGAGTCTCGATGGAGCCGCGCGCGGACTCGAGCTTTAAGCCGAGCTGTTCCTGGAGCGCAGTGATCAGCGACGGCGCGCCGGGCGCGTCTGGAGCCGGATGGTCGCCGAGGGGATCGGGATCGCGGGCGTAGCTCAGGATGTAGTCGTAATTGCCGGTGAGGCCGGTGCGATCCTCCACGGGGCGGCCCAGCCAGTTGGTCAGGACGGTGGCGAGCATCTGCATGGTCCCGGCGCGGCCCACGATCTGCGTGGCGGAGCGCATCGTGCCGGGAGGCACGCCTTCCTGTTTGGTTGGCTCGAGCTTCGAACCATCCTTGCTGATGACGAGTGCCATGACTGGACCGGGCTTCGCGTCCTTATGTACCGCCAATTGGAATCGCTCCGCCAGCAGGGACTGGAGGCGCTCCTGCATCCGCTTCCAGGCGGCATTGCCAGGCGCGGCCTGGGCGGGGCCGGGGTCGGGACGCTCGGGCTTGGCGACCATTTCGTAGGCCAGGCTGTCGATCCACGGCGGCCCGCCCTTGATCTGGTTTTCATTCACGCCGTAGGCCATGGAGATCAGGCTCCTGAGCGTAGCGCAGCCCATATTGAGCGTTCCGCCGGGCGAAATGATCATGCTGCCTTTGCCGCTGCTGCGCACGGGTTTGATCGTGGCCACTTCGAAGCGCAGCGCGGGGGTGGCGGGCTGAGCTCGGCCGATTCCGATCGCAATGGGCAGGACTACGGCGAGAACTCCGGCCGCGGCCAGGAGCAGTTTGCGCGCAGGAGTCAGGCTGCGCAGAACGTCGCGGGTCATGATCGCTTCGACGCGCTTCCGCAGGTCAGCGCCGGTCACGCCGGACGCGCAGGCGAGCGGCGATTCCAGATAGAAGCGGCACACGTTCAGGATGCCCGCGGCGTATGCCTCAGGGTCGCTGCCCAGGCGCAGGACGTCTTCATCGCAGGCACGCTCGCGCTCGTCCACCAGACGGGCGCCGAGCCACCAGACCAGCGGGTGAAACCAGAAGACCCCTTCGACCACCATGTGGAGCGCCGCCGCCAGGTTGTCGCGGCGGCGCACGTGACAGAACTCGTGGGCCAGCACGGCGTGGAATTGGGCGGGGGACAGGCGGCGGGCGAGTCCGTCGGGCAGCAATACCACCGGGCGGAAGACTCCGAAGACGCCGGGCTCCAGCCGTGTAGGAGAGGAGAATACGGCGGCGGGCCCCAGAATGGACAGCCGCGATGCCGCGGCCATCGAGCGGCGCACCGGACGCCAGCGCGACCACCACCAGATGCCGATACCGGCGGCGCCCGCCAGCCAAAGGGCGATCAGAGCGTACGGCCACGCCGCAGTGGCTGGGAGCGGCGCCGGGACAGCTACGGGTGCCACGAAGGGCTCGCCGATCTGGCCGATCGCGGATGCGAGCGGCACGGCCGCAGCGTTGGTGCGCGGCCAGTCGAGCCGGCTGCCAATGGCAAGAAGCGGGGCCAACGGCACCAGAAACTTGAGCGACGCTGCCAGCCAAAGGCGGTAACGAAGCTCCGCCCGGTTGCGACGCAGAGCGAGCGAGAGCAGCGCCGCCGCAGCCGCGAATACGGTGGACTGCCAGAGGTGATTGGCAACCGGATTGATGGCGTCGGGAGTCATTTTTGCGAATCCTTTCTGGCGAGTTTGCGCAGCAGGTCTTCACTGGCGCGCACGTCTTCGAGCGTGAGCTTTCCGGATTCAACCAGTTGGGTGACCACGGGCTGCGCCCGTCCGCCGAACAGGCTCAGCAGTTCGTCGATGAAGCGGCCGCGGACGGCGTCGCGCGCGAGGACCGCTTCGAAGATATCGGCATTGCCCACGCGGCGGGAGCGGCGCACGGCCTGCTTGGCCTCGAGCCGGTAGATCACGGTTTGTATGGTGGCGTAGATGGGGCGGCCCTTCTTCGGAAAGCGCTCCTGGATTTCACGGATCGAGAGCGGCCCGCGCTCCCACAGCACGTTCATGATCTTGAGTTCCAGCTGGCTGAGCTTGGGCGCCATCGTGTCCTACTATTGGTGTCTGTGATACTACTATGGACGTCTTTGGCAGGGCAAGCGGCGCGAGGTTAAACGGACGTGCGCGCCGCGTGACACAATCGAAGCCATGAAGCATCTGGCGTCGAAACTGATAGCGGAACCGGGAAAGAAGCTACGGCTGGACAAGATCGATCCGGACGATACTCACGGCGTAGACCGCGAGGAAGCGGAAGCGGAGTTATGCAAAGACCAGGAGCGGCTGCTCGAACTGCAGAACCTGCTCTACGCGGAGAGCAGGCGGTCAGTGCTGATGGTGCTGCAGGGGATGGATGCCAGCGGCAAAGACGGCACCATCCGGCACGTGATGAGCGGGATCAACCCGCAGGGCGTCAACGTGACCAGCTTCAAGGTGCCGGAGGGCGAGGAGAAGCGGCACGATTATCTGTGGCGCGTACACAGGGCGGTGCCGGAATGGGGCAAGATCGGGATCTTCAACCGGTCGCACTATGAGGATGTGCTGGTGGTGCGGGTGCATAAACTGGCGCCGGAGAAGGTGTGGGCGCGGCGCTACCGCCACATCAACGAGTTCGAGCGGATGCTCACGGACGAAGGGGTGCACATCCTGAAGTTTCTGCTGCTGATTGGAAAAGAGGAGCAGGCCGTCCGGTTTCGTGAGCGCCTGAAGGACCATACCAAGCACTGGAAATTTTCTCCGGCGGATACGCGCGAGCGCCGCTACTGGGACGACTATATGGCGGCGTATCAGGACGCGGTGAGCGAGTGCAGCACCGGGCATGCGCCGTGGTACGTGATCCCAGCCAATCGCAAATGGTTTCGCAATCTGGCGGTGGCGCAGATTCTGCGCGACGAGATGGACCGGATGAAGCTGCAGTATCCGAAATAGCGGCGGAATTTTCGGGAACTTCGCGCCGGTCCGGCGACAATAGCGTCGAACGGCAGATGAGCCAACCGGACCACAGAACGGACGGCGAGCTGGTGGAGCGGTTTCGCGCGGGCGATCGTGAGGCCTTCGCGGCGCTTTACCGGACGCACTTCGCTGCAGTGTTCCGCTTCGCCTTCTACATGACGGGCGACAGGACGCGCGCGGGCGAAATTACCCAGGAGGTTTTCGTCTGGCTGGTGCATCACCCGGGCGATTTCGACGCGCGGCGCGGCGATCTGGGTGCGTTTTTAGGCGGTGTGGCGCGCAAGTTCGTGCATCGCGAGGAGCGCCGCGGCCGGCGGTGGCTGCCGCTCGATGAAGCTGAGACGCCGTTCGCTGGGCCGGACTTTGCGGGTGGTGTAGAACGCGAAGAGGAGGCGGCGCAGTTGCGGAAAGCTATCGCGGCGCTGCCGGCACAGTATCGCGAGGCGGTGGTGCTGTGCGATCTGGAAGGCAAGAGCTATGACGAGGCCGCGGCGGCCATGGGATGCGCCATCGGGACGGTGCGATCGCGCCTGTCTCGCGCGCGGGAACTGCTGGCGCGCAAAATTCAGTGGAAACGAGAAGGACAAAGGTGCGTATGACGTGCGAACGGAGTCGGGAAGGCCTGGTGGAGGTGGCGCGGAGCGGCGCATGGCCGGCTGGCCTCATGGAGCATGTCGCGGCGTGTGCGGCGTGCGCACGGTTTGCGCAGGAGCAACGGAAGTTAAGCGCGGCGCTGGCCGCGCTGGCGCAGGAGGATGTGCCGGATCCCGAGGAATTCGCAGCGCCGGTAATGGCGGAGTTTGACCGGGTACGTCCGGGGCAGTCGCAGGCATGGCGGTGGATCCTGGCGGTGGGTGTGGCGGCCGCGATCGCGCTCGCGGTGGTGCGCTCGGGAGTGCCGGAGCCGGCGCCGACACAAGACGAGAGGCCGTTCGTGGCCATTCCGTACACTGTGCCACTCGCACCCGATGAGCATCCTCTGGTGGCGCGGATAGAGATTCCGGTTCCTGCACTGATCGCCGCGGGATTCCGCGTGACGGCGGACCCGGCGGGCGTCGTTGAGGCGGACGTGTTGGTCGGCGAGGACGGGCGTGTACGGGCGATTCGGATTCGGGAATAGATACGGGAGAATCGACATGCAGAGATTATTTTTCGGATTGGCTTTGAGTGTGGGTTTGTGGGCGCAGAACCTGGTGCCCACGTCGGCCCAGGACACAACTTTGACGCTGCAGCAGCTCGGCGTGAATTTGCGGCCGGCGATTTCACGGGAGGCGTTCGCGCAGCTCGTAACGGGCAGTCCTTTTTCGGCGCGTGAGGAGCGCAAGACCGTGCAGACGCTGGGCGATGGCACACAGCTCGAGAGCTCCGACACGAGCATGGTGTATCGCGACGCGCAGGGCCGCACGCGGATGGAGCAGACCACGCAGGGAAAGACCAGGGTGACGATCAGCGATCCGGTGGCCGGGGTGCGGCTGCAACTGGATCCGGAGCAGCGGACGGCGCTGCGGATCGCGCTGCCGGGCGGAGGCGGAGGCAGAGGCCGCGGGGTGACGGCAGCGGGCGCGGGAGAGCTGCTGTGGCAAACGATTCCCGGCCACGAGGGGGCGGTGCAGACCGAAAACCTGGGCCAATCGATGCAGAACGGCGTAATGGCGCAAGGTACGCGAGTCACGCTGACAATTCCGCATGGACAGATCGGCAACAACCGCGACATCCACGTGGTGAGCGAGCGGTGGTATTCGAAGGATCTGCAGATGGCCGTCAAGACGATGAATTCGGATCCTCGGTTCGGCGTGACCACGTGGGAGCTGACCAATATCTCGCGCAGCGCGCCGGATCCGATGCTGTTCCAGGCGCCGGCGGATTACACGATCACGGCTCCGGGCGGCCGCGGCCACGGCGGAAGATAACGATACAATACCGTTTCGTGACCAAATACATTCGCTACCGCAACGCAGCCGGCGCCTCCTATGGGATCCTCGACGGCCAGACTATCCGGGAGATCCGAGGCGATCTCTTCGGCGACCGTGGAGAGAGCGGCGTCATTCATCCGCTGGCGGACGTGAAGCTGCTCGCTCCGTGCCAGCCGGGCAAGATCCTGGCGGTGGGGTTGAATTACAAGAGCCACCTCGGCGGACGGCCGCAGCCGGCGCATCCCGAGATCTTCTATAAGCCGGTGACCGCGCTGCTCGATCCGGAGGAGCCGATCGTCATTCCGCACGACGCCGCCGACGTGCACTACGAAGGCGAGATCGTGCTGGTCATCGGCAAGCGCATCCGCAATGCCACGCCGGATGAGGCGCGCGACGCGATCTTCGGCGTCACCTGCGGCAACGACGTGAGCGATCGCAACTGGCAGCACGGCCAGGGCAAGGACCTGCAGTGGTGGCGCGCCAAGGGCTGCGATACCTTCGCGCCGCTGGGGCCGGCGATCCTGACTGGCGCGGACTATTCGCACCTGCAGCTCACCACGCGCCTCAACGGTGAAGTCGTGCAGCAGCAGTACACTTCCGACCTGATCTTCGATGGGCCGACGATCGTGAGCTGGGTGAGCGGGTGGGTGACTCTGCTACCGGGCGACATTATCTACACGGGAACGCCCGGCAGCACGCGCAAAATGTCGCCGGGCGATACGGTGGAAGTGGAGATCGAGTCCATCGGAGTTTTGCGCAACTCTGTCCAGTAGCACGGGACGAGTGACCGGGAGCACAGTGCGCCGCTGCGTGCAAGGGTAGGGGCGATGCTCCGCTACCTTCCGCTTCTGCTCCTTCTGCTGCTGCCCGGCTGCCGCACCAACGAAAGCCCGGAACAGCAGGTGAACGATCTGGAAATCACTGCGTCGGTAAAGTCGAAACTGGCGTCGGACGTGGGACTCTCCACCGTCCCGAACATCGCCGTGAACTCTACGAATGGCATCGTGACGCTCTCAGGCCAGGTCAACACCACCGCGCAAAGGGCCCAAGCGGAATCGATTGCCAAGGCCACCCCGCATGTGGTGCGGGTGGTGGACAACATACAGATCACGCCCAAGGCGCAGTAGCTGTCCACCACCGTCGCTCCCTCACGGTCGCAGCTCTGTTTAGGCTTCGACGAGTTCGCGCACGTCCTCTGTTGAAACGGGCGAGGGCGCTGGCGCATTCAGTTTGCGCATGTGGAACAGCCCCCAGACGGCGGCCGATACCAGAGGCAGTACACCAACCGCGATGAACACGCTATCGGGCAGCATGCGGAGCCACAGGAGCGTCTTCACGACCGGCTGCTGGTAGAAGTCGAGTGAGCGCGCCGACCAGAAGCCGTGCTCGAAGCTTTCGAGCGCCTGCAGCACGCCGATCGGAACCAGGGACAGCAGGATCATCCCCATTAATCCGATGTTGAGGCCCCAGAAGCTGGTCATCAGCCACTTCTCTTTCCAATGCCGCGGCTCGACGATGTTGCGCAGCGAGAAGAGGGCCAGCGCGATGGCGAGCATGCCATAGACGCCCATGAGCGCGCCGTGCCCGTGCGCGGCGGTGAGGAACGATCCGTGCTGAAAGTAGCTGACGAAGGGCAGGTTGATGAGGAAGCCGAGCACGCCGGCGCCGAACAGGTTCCAGAAGGCCGTAGCAACGAGGAACCAGAAGGACGCCTTGTACGGGAAGTCGACTCCGCCTTCGCGGATGACTTTGTACTGGCCGTAACCCTCCACCATCAGCAGCGAGAGGGGCACCACTTCGAGGGCCGAGAAGACCGCGCCCAGCGCCATCCACGCCTCCGGCGCGCCGATCCAGTAGTAGTGATGGCCGGTGCCGATGATGCCGCTGCCCAGCAGGATGATCAACTGGAAGTAGGTGGCGCGGAGCGTCGACTGGGCTGTGACCAGGCCGAGCCGCACCATCAGGAAGCCGATCACCACTACGGCGAAGACTTCGAACATGCCTTCAACCCAGAGGTGAATCAGCCACCAGCGCCAGTAGTCGGCCATGGTGATGTGGCTGTCGCGGTTGACGAACAGGGCGAAGCAGTAGAAGACGGGGATCGCGGTGGCGGAGTAGAGCAGCAGGTGGGTGAGGCCGCCGCGGTCGGATTCGGCTTTGAGCGCCGCGCGCAGGCCGCGCGCCACGATGAACAGCCAGATGCCCATTCCGGCGATCAACAGCAGCATCCAGAGACGGCCGAGCTCGAGGTACTCCCAGCCCTGCGTGCCGAGCCACCACCACGCCTTGCCGAGCGATCCCTTAATGGAGAGATACTCGCCTGAGAGACTGCCCACCACTACGATCACGAGGGCGGCGAACAGGACGTTGACGAGCGCGCGCTGGCCTTTGGGCTCGCGGCCGCTCACCAGCGGGGCGATGAAGATTCCCATGCCGAGCCAGGCGGTGGCGATCCAGAAGATCGCAAGTTGCAGGTGCCAGGTGCGCGCGATGTTGAAGGGCAGGTATTGCGAAAGATTAAAGCCGAAGAAGCTGGCGCCATCGACGTAGTCGTGCGCCATCTTGCCGCCGAGCAGGCACTGCACCAGGAAGAGCACCAGGGCGACGACGAAGTACTTAGCCGTAGCTTTTTGGGATGGCGTGAGCGTCATCTTGGCGAGGTCGAAGCGGAAGCTGGGGTTCGGCACGTCCTCGGCCGAGAGGCGGTAGCGCTGGTGGAAGTAGAGGATGAGCGCAAGGAAGAAGAGCAGCGCGGCGACGCTCACTGCAGACCACATCATAGAGCCGGCGGTTGCCGTATTACCGGCCGCCTTGTCGTACGGCCAGTTGTTGGTGTAGGAGTGGGCGGCTTCAGGGCGTTTGGCGACGGAGAGCCAGGCGGTCCAGGTGACGAAGGCCGCGAGCTGGCGGGAGGCCGCGGCTTCGCGCACCGGGTCGCCGCCGCCTTCGGCAGCGGGGAGCAGGGCACCTTTGGGCAGAGCGCGCTCGATCTGGCCTTCGACGAACAGCTTGCGGTAACGCTCCACGATGGAGTTCCAGCCTGCGACTTGGCCCGCGGTGAAGGTCAGGGTGCCGGCAGCGTAGCGATTCTGGCGCAACTCGTGGGCGATCTCGGCGTCGGCCGCCGCCTGCTGTCCGAGGGAGAGAGTGGCATAGTTCGCCGGCCGCATGGCCTCGGTCATCCAGTGGAGGGCTTCGGCGGTGTAGTCCGGCCCGAGGTATGCGCCGTGGCCGAGGACTGTGCCGTAGTCCATGAGGCCGCGTTTACGGAAGAGATCCTGGCCGTTCTGAATGTCGGCGGAGGTGAACAGGACGGCTCCATCCGGCCCGGCGACACGTTCCGGAATGGGCGCCCGGCTGCGGTACATCAACACGCCACCGACGATCATGACCGTAAAGCCGAAGAGCAAGGTAAGTAGTAATCCGTGTTTCCAGAGGCCCGATTTCTGCTCGTATGTCTGCATACGAACAGGATAAAAGGGACCGTTTTAGGGTGATATGACTTCGGTCACACGCGGGGTCAGGCGGGCAGGATTTCTTTGAGGCTGAGGGTAAAGCCTCGCAGGAGGGGCGTGGCGATGGCTTCGCGTTCGATGCGGACCTGATCCGCGCTGCCGGTGTGGATAATGGCATGGCGGGTATCGGGATAGATCCGCCAGACTTCACGGGCGCCGTATTGGAAATAGAGGTCGGTCTTTGTGTCGAGGTGCCTGGCAAGGTTGCTGGGCGAGACGATCTCAACAGCGATGGCCGGCGCGCCGCCGAGGTACTTCTCGACGGCCTGTCGTGCGTGGGTGATGCTCACATCCGGCTGCACGTAGGCGTTGCGAGCAAGCTTGTACCCCATCTCCATATAGACCTCAGCCAATTCCTGAGCTGGTCCTCGTCCGTGCGCATCAATGACGGCGTCCAGAATCTTATAGATCCAGTGCCGAATCTGATTGTGTTTGAATTCGGCGGGCGGCAATTGGACCAGCTCGCCGTCGAGCAGTTGGCATTTCCCTGGCTCATCGGGCAGCCTCTCGAACTCCTCGAACGTCAGTAGGCGCGGTGCAGTGGTGTTTATGTCCGTCATCGTATCGCAGCAGAAGAGCGGCGCCGGAGGCTACTTGGCCAGGATTTCCTTTAGGCTGAGGGCGAAGCCGGGGAGGAGAGGCGTGACAATGGCTTCGCGCTCCGTGCGGATCTGGTCCGCGCAGCCGGAATGGATGATGGCGTAGCGGGTACCGGGATAGATCCTCCAGACTTCCCGGGCGCCGAACTTGAAGTACAGTGCGGTCTTTTTATCCAGATGCTTGGTCCGGTTGCTGGGCGAGACGATCTCGATAGCGATGGCCGGGGCGCCCGCCATATATTTCTCCTCCGTCTGGCCCGAGTGGGTGATACTAACGTCCGGGACCACATAGGCGTTGCGGGCAAGCTTGTAACCCATTTCGGGAAAGACCTCGCCCAGTTCAGTTGCGGCCCCTTGAGCATGCGCTTCGGCAACAGCGGCATCCAGAATCTTGTAGATCCTGCATGAAAGGCGGGTATGTTTCGATTCAGCGGGCGGCAATTGAACGAGCTCTCCTTCCAGCAGCTCGCACTTGCCGGGCTGATCGGGCAGGCGCTCGAACTCTTCGAACGTCAGCAGGGGCGTTTCAGTGGTGGTGCCCATGTCCTTAATATAGCGCCCAAAGAAAAAAGCCGCGCTGTCCGGTCGCCTCGGAACAGCGCGGCTGAATTGTCTACTGAAAGTGGGTTTAGTAATCCATCTCCGGACCGTGGCCGCCCGGACCGGCCGGGGCCGGCTTCTTCTCGGGAATCTCCGCGATCATCGCCTCGGTCGTCAGCATCAGGCTGGCGATCGAAGCGGCGTTCTGCAGAGCCGTGCGGGTGACCTTGGTCGGGTCGATGACGCCCGCCGCCACCAGGTCCTCATAGGTATCGGTGGAGGCGTTGAAGCCGTAGTTCGGGTTGTCGTTCTCGCGGATCTTGCCGACCACGATCGCGCCTTCCGTACCGGAGTTGACCACGATCTGGCGCAGCGGCTCTTCGCACGCCCGCTTCACGATGTCCACGCCG
>Ga0126381_100011131_pt1 | contig 10158 bp, 18 predicted proteins | sample PanSoiMetPlot_28_FD_96465 | JGI IMG/M metagenome (GOLD analysis project Ga0126381, IMG submission 96465) | Tropical forest soil microbial communities from Panama - MetaG Plot_28 | ecosystem: Environmental > Terrestrial > Soil > Tropical forest > Bulk soil | place: Panama | collected 2016-02-17 | reverse complement strand
TTATGGACAGTATAGGAAAGCGCGAGCTGATCATCCTGATGCTGGAGATGCCCGTCGTGTTTGGTGCCAAGAAGCTGCTAACCGTGGGCTCGGATCTCGGGCACGCCGTGGGCGGGTTCAAGAAGGCCATGAGCGAGGACGAGGAGGAGCCGAGCAGCCCGCCCAAGCAGATCCGCTCCGAGGGTCCGGACGCGGAGTTCCCGGAGATCGCGAAGAGCAGCGAAGCCAAGACCGAACGGAGGACCTGATGTGTTCGAAGGCCGGTCTTCAGAGATCCTGAGTATCTGCGTCCTGCGCTGATCGTGCTGGGACCGGAGAAGCTGCCGCCTGTGGTGTCTCAAGTGGGCCATTGGGTCGGAAGGGGGCGGGGCCTGGCGTGGCAGCTTCGCGAGCAGCTCGAGGAAGTGCAGCTCGAGCAGGCTTCCGCCGAGGCCCTCGCAACCTCCGATTCCGGCATCGCCCATCCGTCGGCGGGAGAGCAGCTGGCCGCACCGGCCGACTCCCGCGGCGCCGCACGTGCCTGAAAACGGGGACTCCAACTCCCCACTCACCCACGCCCACTCTGCCAACGCCGCCGGCACCAACGCGACCGCCGGATAGCCTGCGCAGGTGGGGGCGCCGATGAGCGAGCGCCTGCGGAACTCGCCGAAGGCGGTGATCTCGCCTCTGCTGGAGCTGCGGGATGCAGGCAATGGTGTTGCGGCACTCTCGGAACATGTTTCGAGCTACCCCAAGAAGCAGACCTGACGTAGCGCACCGTGCAATTGCCCTGGTGCTCCGGGTAGTCAGGCATCGCCGCTAAGTCTCCTCCATGATGAGATTATTCACACGCCTCAGGCGCCTTTCACGGATTTTCGAATGCAATTCTCCCGAAGCGCCGAACCGCTCGCCGGTCACCCATGTGCAATCATCCGAGGCAAGAAAGGCCACTAAGGGCACCATGTCGTCGGGCTGTCCCAACCGTCCCGACGGGGTCGCAGCGGCCACTGCCTTCTCCAGCTCGCTGCCTGCAAATCCTAGACGGTAGAGGCCTTCGGTCAACGTACTGCCGGGCGCAACTGCGTTGACACGAATTCTCCGCGGTCCCAGTTCCTTCGCGAGTGCGGCTGTCAAGGCATCCAACGCTGCTTTGCTCGCTGAGTACAGTGCCGAATTATGTACCGGGATCTCGCTCTCGATTGAACTGATGTTGATGATGCTCCCACCCGTTTCAGGAAAATACCTCAAAGCTTCCTGAGCCGTAAGAATCGGCGCGAGCAAATTGAGGTTGAATTCCCGGTGAAACGCTTCCTCGCTGACCATATCTATCGGGCCGAAATCGTAGCGCCCCGCGTTGTTCACCAGCACACTCGGCGGACCGAATGCTTTCTTGGTCTCGTGGAACAGCCGTTCTACGTCTGCCGCCACTGAGACATCTGCGTGGATCGCAACCGCACGGCCGCCTATCCGACGGATTTCGGCGACTGTGTGCTCCGCTACTTCCTGATCGGAGGCATAGTTCACCGCCACCGCTGCTCCTAATGCTCCTAGACACTTCGCCAGCGCGGCTCCAATCCCAGAAGACGCGCCGGTCACAATGGTGATCTTGCCCGTGAGATTCATCATGTACCTCATTTCGCGTCCACAAAAATGTTGGTGACCCAAACGTCAGAGTGACGCAAGGTGCCATGGGGGGGCATTGAGGCGAGTCAATACCCGCATCACGGTCCGTCAAGGTGTGTTCGAGCCGCTCAATTTGGCGGTGGCGCAGAGCAGGGCAGTTGATCCAACCCATGGCCTTGCGCGTCCCGGTGAGCGAGTCTGCGCCCAAAGTCGCGCCGGCTTGTGTTGCCGAGCTGCGCAGCAGGTGGCAAATGGCCCGCTATACGGTCTGATGAGTGATTGGGTGCGGACGGGTACGAAGACGGGTCGAGCGGGGATCTCGCTGCCGATTTTCCACAGGAATTATGGAGCCAACCGATGATCAGCGATGCAGTAGTGAGGCAAGACGTCGAGGAAGAACTCGCGTGGCATCCCGACATCGATTCCGACCACATCGGAATCACCGCCGACAACGGGATAGTGACATTGAAGGGGTATGTGCCGACTTACGTGCAAAAGCACGCGGCCGAGGCAGCTGTTAAGCGTGTAGCGGGAGTTCGGGGCGTTGTCGAGAGTCTTCAGGTCTACCTGGCTGGTTCCAGGCCAACCGAGGATGAGGCCCTTGCGAGACGCGCCATTGATTCACTGGATTGGGATGCACTTGTTCCCGGGCAGAGCGTCAAGGTGACCGTGGAAGGTGGGTGGGTGAGCCTTTCCGGGGAGGTATCGTGGCAGTATCAGAGGAAGGCGGCAGAGACTGCGGTACGCAAACTGTGCGGCGTCGTAGGCGTTACCAATAACGTCGCGATCAAGCGTCAGCCACCATCCGCGGACATCAAACAGCGTATTGAGAGGGCGTTGAAGAGAAGCGCGGGGCTTGATAGCAGGTCGATTCAGGTTGCCGTAGCGGACGGAACAGTGACCCTGGAAGGCACTGTCGACTCTTGCGCGGCTCGCGATCACGCCGAGCGAGCCGTCTGGGCTGCGCCTGGAGTAATTGACGTGCGCGACAACCTTCGGGTCGTGCTCTGATGGAGCGCTAATAGCGCGGCGTGCGCTGCGAGCAGCAGCACCCGGCCATAGGTTCTGGCCGGAGGGTTTTCTCATTCGTCATGTAGAGGATCGGCGGTCGCAACTGTGGCGGCAATCGAAGCCGAGCTTGGTGTTTACAATGTCATTGACGACGATCATTCGGATATGAGTATCTGCCTACCCGCTTTCGCACAATCCTAGACGCGCCTGCTACCTGCCGCTGTCCGCCGTCATCTCACATGAGGAGAATACCGATGCGTTCGATCACTGCTCGCTGGACTCTTTTGGGAGTGGTCTTGATCGCCACCGTCGTCTATGGCGGTAGGGGTTTGGTGCACGCCGTCCGCGCCGCCGGGGCAGGTCGTGTTCACACGGTCTTCTCAGCGCGGCTGCCGAACGTGCCCGGTAAGACACTCACCGCTGTTGTGGTCGAGTACGCACCTGGAGGCAGCTCAACGGCGCACCGTCATGCGGGCAGCGTCTTCGCCTATGTACTCTCCGGACAGATTCGCTCGGAGAATTCGGCGACAGGGCCCGTGCGAGTCTATCGCGCCGGGGAGAGCTTCTTTGAGCCCTCCGGCAGCACTCATCTGGTTAGTGCGAATGCGAGTGACAGGGAGCCTGCGAGCCTCCTTGCAGTCTTCGTTGCAGACGACCACGCACAGTTGACTCAACCTGCACACTGATTGGCTAAGTGGCTCTCGAACGGCCTTGTTGAGTGTGACCTGACTCGATCCACCTCTCGTGGAGGACACACTCACAACTGTGACGGTGAAAGCCAATCCCGTCCGAGGTGTTCGGAGGCACGGAGGTCATCCTTCTCGAGGATGTACCGCGCCGACGTCCGGTACGGGGGAGTTCTGTCCGAGTTCATGCGGCCGGCATGGGCCGTGGCATGCCTGGGTCCGAGCCGGCGTTCAGGGTCCCTCGGATTGATTGATTCAACGCATGGTACTTGTGGGAAGTGCGAACTACCGTGTATCCAAGGGCCGCAGCACTGAGCCATGAGCGAGCGCCAACACCCGTGGAGAAGAGTCCGGACGACGTGGCGCGCTATGAAGACTGGAGTGTTCAATGGACTCAGAGAATTTTGTGAATGATTCAGATAAGTCGAAGTCGGAGCGGACTACCGATATCGACAGGAGAGAATCGAAGACTCTACGGGATCTGGGAGCGCAGTTAGAGCCAGAGCGAAGTGAGTTCGAAGACCCAGGATTCCGATCTGTCTGGGTGATGCTGGTAGGCCTAGGCCTCTTTCTTGCAGCCGTGGCACTGGTAATCAGCAGCAGCTAGAGGACGGAGTCCCGCAGCGTGCGTACCAGCTGACCACCAACAGCGGTGGTACGGGCGGCGTTGGACTGCGCCTGAAAGGCCTAGCGCGGTTTGGTACTTCAGAGCTTAGGAGATCAATGATGTGTGGGAGATTCGTGAGACTGCTGGCAGGAACAACATCAGTGGTTGTAGTAGTGGCAACCCTGCTGCCGCAGGTCAGCGGCGGCACCCCGGCGGAGTCGCGTAATTCGCTCGCCGGGCAGTTGGCTGCTGACTCGCAAGGGAATCTCCACGTGCCCAAGGATTATCGAAGCGCGTACGAGTACTTGGGAAGCTGGGCGATTGCCGATGAAAAGGGGCCGGGCGCAAAGCAGATCCATATGGTCTATGCATCGCCTGGGACTGTCGCCGCCTACCGGGCGAATGCACGTTTCCCTGATGGGACCGTGCTGGTGAAAGAAGTCTACACAGCGGTCACCAGCCCAATGACAACGGGCACCGTTAGTCACGCCGCGAAGTTGACAGGGTGGTTCATCATGGTAAGAGACGAGCATGGACACCACGCTGGCAATAGGTTATGGGGCGACGGCTGGGGCTGGTCGTGGTTCGATGTCACGAATCCCTCAAAGACTACCTCGACTGATTACAAAGCTGATTGTCTTCCATGCCATGAGCCGGCTCGGACGACTGACTGGGTTTACACAAGGGGCTACCCGGTCCTACAGCGATAGTCCGGGCAGGATCGCGAGCAAAATTTCCGTCTCGCACTGATCGCAGCCGCGTGACCCCGGACGCGTAGCCGGCTTGGCCGCGGCGGCGATCTTCACGCACGAGCCCGCAAGAAGACTGACGTCTTAGGCACGCTCGCAAACGGCTGAGTGACAAATCTGGATTCTAATCTAAAGCCGTTGGTGTTCAGGCGCGACGTCAGAACCGCGTCTGTGGGGAAGCCTCCAGCCCGGGCGTACGAAATGACAGGTGTACCCGTTTGGAACACGTTGAAGGTAGTCTTGGTGTTCGGGCTCGGCTTCCCAGAACTCGCGCGCGGGCACGACCTCTGTGACGAGCTTTCCTGGCCAGAGACCCGACGCATCAACGTCGGTAATCGTATCTTCAGCGATACGCTTTTGCTCTTCGCTTGTGTAGAAAATTGCCGAGCGGTAACTTGTGCCAGTGTCGTTCCCCTGGCGATTCAGAGTGCTCGGATCATGGATCTGGAAGAAGAACTCCAGCAGATCGCGGTATGTGACCTTCGAGGGGTCGAAGATGATCTCAATCGCCTCAGCGTGGCCCCTGTGATTGCGATAGGTCGCGTGCGGCACGTCTCCGCCCGTGTACCCGACCCGCGTCGAGACGACTCCGTCGCGGTACCGTATGAGGTCCTGCATTCCCCAGAAGCAACCGCCCGCGAGAATGGCACGTTCAGTTTTCATCCGATATCCTCCAATTTGTCGAGATAAGCGGGGCAGCCTTCTAGCCTCGAGGCTGCTAGGCGCTCCAGCCGCCATCAAATTGTGCCAATGGCGCCGTCGTTTGTAACAGCCTAGATCAACCAGATCGGCGCAGCGAAGGGCATAGTTGCCGCGAAGATTGGTCTGTTCGGGAGCGATGTGTTCTCGCTCGCGTAGCGTCGGATGCTTCCCGAGACCCAGAGACTCACTCCCTCAGCAAGCAGCTTGCTAGGCGGACAGCCATTCTTCAGCAGTCGAATCAAGACACCCTCGTCCAAAATCCGTTTGGCTCCTTCGTAGTTCCTGTCTTGATGCGTTTTAGCTGCCGCACACCATACAGTCCAGGAGTCTCGAAGTGCTCCATATTCGCGCCCCATGGGCCGGCGGCGTTGATCTCTGTCAACTGCAAATCCTGTCGGGCCGACGTTGGTGCACACCCGGCAGCGTATACACGGGTGTAATTGCAGCGCCGACGCGCGTCGCAGAGACTGGCACAAGCCCCGACGGAATTGTTGAGTGCAATAGGAGCCTTGTTTATTACTCCGAAGAGCAAGCCTAAGGGATCGATGCACGTGACGCGCAGCAGAGTCGTAAGTAGCTCTCGAGACCCTGACGTTTCCGCACTCATGAAGTCCCATCGTCTGTCTCTCGATCCGGCATACATCCGATGGCGAGCGGAGTTCGAACCTTTCGAAACGAGTTGCTTCGCGGCGGTCTGTGAGTTCGTCCGTGTGCATTTCGACGACTTGCTCGACCGCTACTATTGGGAGGGGCACGGGTCGTTGAATGCTTTCCCGGCGTGGGCGTTCGAGCGTTATCTCCTGGGAAGGGCGAAAGGATGAGATCAAAGCCAAGCGCTGTCGGGCCTCCGACTTCCGGCGTACTCCAGACCCAAAACAGACGACCGCGGATTCGAGGGGGGTTGCCGGCGTGGCGTGCGAGGCGAGTCACGGCTTACATCGATGCGCATCTCGCCGGACGAGTTTCGGTAGCTGGGCTGGCGCGACTTACAGGTCTGAGTGCGGGCCATTTTAGCCGCGCGTTCAAGCAGTCGTTCGGGGTTTCGGCCCGAACTTTCCTCAGGCGCCGGCGCATTGAGTTGGCTCAAGGCATACTGCTGAGCACCGATCTCCACCTCAACGAGATTGCACACCGCTGCGGCCTGTGTGACCAACCGCATTTGTCGAAAATGTTCCGAGGCGTCGTGGGTGAGAACCCTTCCGCGTGGCGCCGGGCACATTGTGATACCTAGGGCCGTGAGTTGCTGAGCGTTAACGCAGTGAAGAAGTGAGGGGTGACTACTTCGTCGTATATCAGACGGAGCGTGGAACGGTTCAATCCCTGCAGGCCCTCGGCCGGCGGTGACTTAGATCGGCGCCATTGAGCATCGCCAGCCTCCACGAGGCGTCGGTGTTGCGTCACCTGGATCAATACCCACAGTCGGAGGTAAGCCCTGGGTGGTTTTGGAATTCGCGAGTGGTAGTCATCCTGCTCCTAGTGCCTGTCGTGTTCGGTGCGAAGAAGCTGCGACTGCGCGCTAGGGTCCGAATCCCACCGCGGAGCTCGGTCATTTGACAAGACAGTTCGGAGAACACAATGGCCACCCTTGAGCTTGGGTATAGAGCAGATTCTCACAGAGCAGCAGCTCCCGCCCGCTTCTGGATGGTGGCGCCCCTACTCGCAGCCACGCTCTACCCCTTCACTCTTGAGGGTTTTCACCTCGGCGTCACGCGCATCGCGCAACCCAGGAGTGGCACCGTCATCCTACCGTGGTTCGCCGCGGTGGCCTGCCTTGCCCTGCCCTTCGCGGTACCGATGCTAGCTACGCTGGTAGCGATGTCTCTTGCTGCGATCGACCGGCTGACCGTGGCGCAGCTGCGCGCGAAGCGCGCAGCGCTTCTTGCCGTCACGGCCCCCACGCTGTTTGTGTTTATGGGCGTCGTTCTCACCATGCTACACAATCCGGTGCCCGACGCGTGGCTCTGGGTCGTGGGTTGGGCGCTCGGGCTCGTGTTACTGCTACGGTCCGACAACAGTGTGCTGGCAACGCCGGCGGTGCGCTCCGTTCCGGCACCGCTGCGTGTGGCTCACGGTTTGTCGGCGCTCGCCATTGTCCTGATCTTCCTTGCGCTTCACCTCGCCAATCACGCATTGTTCCCCACCGGTCCAGCCACGTACGAGGCGGTGCAGAAGGTATTCCGCCACATATACCGCAGCAACATTCTGCAGCCGCTGCTGGTGGCGCTGATACTCTTCCAGGTTGGCACTGGGATCTTCTTCGTCTGGCGTCTGACAGCCGCACCCAGCGACCGCTTCCGCACCTTCCAGTTCGCCTCCGGCGTATATCTCGCCGCTTACGTGCTGGGTCATATGGACTCAGTCTTCATTTTCGCTCGGACGTATCTCGGCATCGACACCGGGTGGAACTTTGCAACGGGTGACCCAGCCGGCATGATCAAGGATCCGTGGAACATCCGTCTCCTGCCGCATTACTGGCTCGCCGTGTTCTTCGTGCTGTCGCATCTCGCGTCAGGGATGCGTGTGATCATGATTGCGCATGGTGTCAACAAAGCGTTCGCCGACGGCTCGTTGGTCACCGGCGCGGTCGCCGCAGGGTTCTATGCGACCTGGATCATGCTAGGCATGTCCGGGATGCGCACCCAGTTCGTCTGAGCGGAGCCGCCGCCGAAGGGCGGTCAAGCGTCTGCGAGGAGCGAATGTTCGCGGGCCTGGTCCGCGCGATCGGGAGCTGCGTGCGCGTTGCACTTTGGCGAAACCGCATCGATGTGCAAGACACACCATATACACGGGTGCAATTGCAGGGCTGCCGTCCCTCGCTGAGACTACCTCATGCCCCGACGGGAATTGTCGCGGCGTGCCGAGCACATTCTTATACCTGAGCGCCGCGCGTTCCTGAGCGAACGCTGTGAAGAGGTGAGGAGGGAAACGTCGTCGTGTATCACAAGGAGCCTGCAACGGTTCAATCCCCTGAAGGCATCGCGCCCTCGAGCGGCGCTGGCATCGAAACGGCGGCGTTGAGCACCGTAGGCCTCCACGGTGGCTCGACGTTGCGTCACCTGGACCAATACTCACAGTCGGAGGTAAGCCTATGGGCGGTTTAGGAATTCGCGAGCTGGTGATCATCCTGCTCGTGGTGCTCGTCGTGTTCGGTGCGAAGAAGCTGCGCACGGTCGGTTCGGATCTCGGTCAGGCGGTACGCGGGTTCAAAAAAGCCATGAACGAGGGCGAGGAGGAGCAGAGCTCTCCGAAGCAGATCCGCTCCGAAAGCGTAGACGGCGAGTTCGCGGACGCCGCGAAGAAGTGCGACACGAAGACAGACGGGAGCGCTTGATTTGTTTGAAGGCCGGTTCTCCGAGATTCTGATCATCTTCGTCCTGGCACTCATCGTGCTCGGACCGGAGAAGCTTCCCCGTGTCGTGTCCGAGGCGGGCCGCTGGGTCGGGCGCGCTCGGGGCATGGCGCGACAGTTTCGCGAGCAGCTCGAGGAGGAAGTGCAGGGCGCAGATGCGCGCAAGCGTGCTGCCTCGGTCAATTCATCGCCGGCCGCGGGCGAGCGCCCGCCGGCATCGGCCGAGCCCTCAACTGCGCCGGCTGATCTTGCCCATTCCGCCAATCCCGGCCATCCCGCGGATTACGCCGCGCGTGGCGATGCCGTCGTGAAACCGCTGATCTTCTCGCATGCTCCGTCGTGGGAGGCCACGGGTGTTGAACCCCCGGGTTCCCGCGCGGGGCACGCCCCGGGCGCCAATGAACAAACCGTCTGAGAAACTCGCTGAAGGCACGCTGATCTCGCACCTGCTCGAGCTGCGCGACCGGCTGCTGCGCGCGCTGGTGGTGGTCGGGATCGCGTTCGTGCCGTGCGGGTATTACGCGAACGACCTGTTCACGTTCGTGGCGCGGCCGCTGCTCGCCAAACTCCCAGAGGGGAGCAACCTGATAGCCACCGGGGTGATGTCGCCGTTCACCACGCCTTTCAAGCTCTCGTTCTTTGCGGCCCTCATGCTCGTCATGCCCTACGTCATCTACCAGTTGTGGGCATTCGTGGCGCCGGGCCTGTACCGCAACGAGCGGCGCTTCGCGGTGCCGCTGCTGGTCTCCTCGATGCTGTTGTTCTACATCGGCATCGCCTTCGCTTACTTGTTTGTGTTTCCGGCGATGTTCGAGTTCTTCGCCCGCACGGCGCCCAAGGGCGTCGCCATGATGACGGATATCAACAGCTACCTGGACTTCGTGCTTACCATGTTCTTCTGCTTCGGGCTGGCGTTCGAGGTGCCGATCGCAGTGGTGCTGCTGGTGGTGCTGGGCGTCGTGCCCATCGAGAAGCTGAAGAAGAACCGCGGCTACGTGCTGATCGGCATATTCATCCTCGCAGCAGCTCTCACGCCGCCGGATGCTATCTCACAGTGCTCTCTCGCCATCCCGATGTACCTGCTCTACGAGGGCGGCATCCTCATGGCGCGCCTGCTGACAAGCAGTTACGGCCCCACAGCGCAGGCCAGGACCGAGTCTCCTGACGCACCTGTCGGAGAGTGACGCAATGAGCTGGAGATGGAACACCGAGCCGCTGAGCTGGAGAGACAAGTGCTCCAGGTGTGAGCAACCTCTGCGCGTCCAAGGAGGCGGCGGCATCGTGACATGGACCGACAGCAAGCACTATCACGTCTCGTGCCTGTTGGATCGGCTGGCCTGGAGTCCGCTACCGCCGCCAGGGTCGACGGCGGATAGCGTTTCGCACTGGGGAATAGTGCCGTGAGTTTGTCTGACCGACAGGAGCAGTGAGCTCGCGATGGGCTGCTCGGAC
>Ga0126381_100011130_pt1 | contig 10158 bp, 9 predicted proteins | sample PanSoiMetPlot_28_FD_96465 | JGI IMG/M metagenome (GOLD analysis project Ga0126381, IMG submission 96465) | Tropical forest soil microbial communities from Panama - MetaG Plot_28 | ecosystem: Environmental > Terrestrial > Soil > Tropical forest > Bulk soil | place: Panama | collected 2016-02-17 | reverse complement strand
GCTCTTGCGCGGCGGTGTTTCGGTAATTACCAGCGGCGATCATATCTGGGATCAGAAAGAGATCTTTTCGTTCATAGACACCGAGCCGCGTTTGTTGCGCCCGGTAAATTATCCCGACGGGACACCGGGCGCTGGATCGATCGTGCTCCAAACTGCTAAGGGAAAGATTGGCGTAATCAATGTGCAGGCTCGCACGTTCATGCAACCGCTCTTGGACAACCCATTTCGTGCCATCGACGCAGCAGTTGCAAAGATTCGCACAGAGACGCCCAACATCATTGTTGACGCGCATGGCGAGACGACGAGCGAAAAAATTGCCTTGGGGCGGTTTCTAGACGGAAAAGTGTCGGCCGTTATCGGCACGCACACCCATGTGCAGACTGCCGACGAGCAAATCTTCCCAGGCGGCACGGCGTTCTTATGCGACGCCGGTATGTGCGGACCCGTAAATTCCATTCTGGGACGCGCTATCGACCCAATTATGAATCGGTTCGTCTCGAACCTGCCGGCGTCCTTTCCCGTAGCTGGCGGCGAGGTGCGACTGCGCGGGGCGCTCATCGAAATTGATGAAACCACCGGGCGCGCGTTGCGCATAGTTCGCTTGGATGAACCTGGCCCGACTGCATCGAGAGCATCCGAGCCGTCCCCGAAGGTGGACATCGAACCGGCACCATCACCGGAACAGACTTGAAACTGTTCGACTTACAGCCAACTATTCACTCCTTCAGGTTCGAATTGTCTAGAGAGTATCAACGTCCAACAGAAATCTATGAACAGATCCCTTGCTTTTATTTCAATCGCAGCATTGGCCCTTTGTGCTTCACAGGTATGCCAGGCAGCGGAAAAAAAGAATCCCGAAGCGAACAAACTGGCGCGTGAGGGAATTGAGGCGGCTAAAAGCCAGGACTTCGACAAAGCAGTTGACCTCCTTAAGAAAGCCACCGCCATGGACCACAAATACGCCGATGAGCTCTCGGCAGTGTACCAACAACGAGGATATGCGGCCGCAAACGACCAGAGATATGGGGATGCCATCAACGACTACAACGAAGCTCTTAAACTCACTCCGGAACAAGCGCCGCGCATTCATGAGCAACGTGCGGCGGTCGAAATGAAGATACAGGACTACGATAAAGCTCTCGCCGACTACTCAGAACTTATCAAACAGAAGCCGAACGAGATTAAATACCTCAATTATCGCGCGTACATCTACGAGGTAAAAAACGATGTTCAAAATGCGCAGGCGGAAAATGAGAAGATTTTGAAGGCGGACCCTAATAATCAGGATGCAAAAGCGCGCAAGCAGCGACTGGAAAAGAAGCTTGCCGAAATGGTGACGCTAACTCCGCCGCCGCGATCACCCACGCCGACACCTGGCCATTCACCAGCAGGCAAAAAGAAGCCCTGAGCTAATTTCAGGATTGGATTCTCCTGCAGCAGGAGCATCCCGCTAGAAAAGAGGAAACGTGTTTTGCCCTACTGCACCGCCCTCGCCGCACAGCAGATTACGCTGAAGCGTCGCTCACTGGGGCAGCTTGTTCGTTTTCGTCAGGTGACTTTGCCGGCGGCATGAATTTTCGTTTGCGACGGTTCGCTGGCAACGGCGCCAACGTCATGCTGATGTTGCGGCCGGCGATCTTGGGCTCGGTTTCCACCTGCGACATACCGGAGAGATCGTCGCGGACTTTCTCGACCAAATGCGTGCCAAGTTCCTGGTGGGCCATTTCGCGGCCGCGAAATTGCAGTTGTACGCGCACTTTGTTGCCACGATCCAGGAATTCTTCAGCGTGCCGCACCTTCGTCACATAGTCGTGCTCGTCGATGTTAACGCGGAACTTGATTTCCTTTAGTTTCGCGCTCGCGGGCTTCTTGTCTTTCGAGTGTTTGGAAATGTCGTACCGGAACTTTCCAAAATCGACGATCTTGCACACCGGTGGATTCGCGGTAGGCGCGACTTCTACCAAATCGAGCCCAAGAGTTTGAGCTTTGCGCAAGGCGTCGTTTAACCGCATCACGCCGAGTTGTTCGCCAGTGGACCCCAGAATGACCCGGACTTCGCGAGCGCGAATCCGGCCGTTTACACGAATTTGTGGTTGCAGATTAGATCCATCTCCTCAACGGCGAAACGGGAGTGCGCCGCAACGCCGTGTTCCATTTATCGCAATTTCCAGCGTTCGCATTCGCAAACGCCCGGGCACTCATTCTTCGCCACGGCTGCGATTCACCGCGACGAAGTGCTCGCATCAAAATTAGCGAGCTGAAAAGAAGTTGTAGGCAACAATTTCATACTCGCAAGATCAATCTCGTAACGGTCAGGTGTCGATCCTTCAGAAATCACTTTGCCGGCGGATCTCCGAAGTGCGCTTTGTGCGCCGCGTACGCAGCCGCATCCTCCAGCATGGACTCGATTGTTGCTGCTAACGGTTCCAACTTGACGACTCCCGAAAAAATCGCGCGGTCGCCGATCTCGGTGTCGATGACGAACGCCGGGCGTTGTGTGATCTGGAGCGCGCGGAATTCTGCCGTCGATACGCGAACCCGGTTTTCAATTGACGGCGATTTTGCGCGCTCAAGTAATTTGGCAGCATCGATCGCACCCGCTTCGCCGCCGATCTCGGCGGCAATGTTCCAATCCGCGATTTGTTTGCCTTCGCGCAGCGCGGCGCGAGCAAGCGCCAGCCGAACACGATCATCAGTGAAGCCAAAATCCTTCGCAGCCTCCGCCACGCAATTTGGGGCCAGCCACTCCTGCAGACTCGGGTCGTACCAGTCGGTGTTGAGCATGAATGGCGAATGCATCATCATGCCGCTGCGTCGATAGAACCATTGCTCCTGCTCGCGCGAAGTTGGCAAACCACTGGGATCCATTAGCGCGATCTTCCACTGAAATTTGACCCTGGCTTCATATCGCTTTCTCAATTCCGCCCACGTCGGTTCGGACCAAAAACACCAGCTTGAAATGACATCGAGGTAATCAGTGACAGTAATGGTCATAATCTGACTTGGCCGTTGAGAGTTGGACGTTGAGCGTTGAGCGTTGAGCGTTTGGCTGCTTCGGAACGAACATCCAACGCCCAACGCCGAACGTCTAACGCTGAATCAAGACGAACAATCATGAACCTCAATCACATTTTCTTTTTCCTTGCGGTCGTTTCGCCGTTGCTGGTGTTGGCGCGCGCGTGGCGGCCCGGCGCGCCATATCATGGCTGGCGGCTCGCGGCGCTCATTGTGCTGGCAGTTGCCGCCGTAGCTTGGATTTTGCGTCCTGCTGCCGCGGGATACATCGGCGGTTCCGCGTGGTTGCTTCTACTGTTTGTGCCCGCTGTCGGATTGCGAAAAGTGGCGCAACTCGCGGCGCGGGGAGATTACCAAGCGGCCGGAAGACTAGGCGCCGGTCTCCAGATTTTGCATCCCAGCGCTGAGCTGCGTGAACAAGTCCGGTCATTTCAGCAGCTGCAATCTAATCCTGCACTTCGAACAAATTTCAGCTCCGTTCCCGCGAATCACGCAATGGCGGCTTCAGCCCGGCGCAGCCAGTTTCAACACGCGCCCGCCGTGCTCACCCTGATTGTGATTAACGTGCTGGCGTTCCTCTTGGAAATATCTGCGGGCGGCTGGAACGATCCCGACGTGCTGCATCGGATTGGCGCGCTGGAGCCGTACGCCGTCGTCAAAGGCGAATATTGGCGCCTGTTAGCCGCCCTTTTTCTCCATGGCGGTTTTCTCCATTTGGGGTTCAACCTTTTCGCGCTTTACGTTCTCGGACCGCCGCTCGAGCGTGCCATCGGCACAATGCGATTCGCCGCGTGTTACCTGATTTCGGGACTAGGCTCCAGCGTAGGCGTGGTTGTGTTGACGACGCTCGGCTTCATTCAGGCCACTCAGGTTATAGGTGCTTCGGGCTGCATCATGGGAGTAGTCGGTGCGTGGGCCGGATTTTTATTGCGACATCGCCACGCGCCGTTAGCCAAACAGCGGCTCGCGAACATAGGGCTGATCGTGGCAATCCAGATCGCCTTCGATCTATCAACGCCGCAGGTGAGTATGGCCGCGCACATGTGCGGATTGGCCACTGGATTCTTACTCGGCCTGATTCTGGCCCCCCGGCGGTTTCGTAGCCAGCCATGACCTCCGCATTAGGTTACTTTTTGCGGAAATTCCAAAGTCCTGAGGGCCGCATTAGACCCGCGACTTGCCGGATCAGGTTTTCTTGATTAAATGCCGCTCTGTTCGCTTGGGTATTCGAATGGTAATTTCTGCAACCTGCAATGTTTGCCTCGGGGATAAACGGCCCGGCTAGGGTAGGCTCAAGTACATGCCGACTTTTCAAACCTACAATGTGACGCCGATCCTGCCGGCGCAGCTGGAGCCGTTGCGGGAGATGAGTTTCAACCTTTGGTGGACTTGGGAGCCGGCCGCCCGACGCTTGTTCCGGCAACTCGACCCTGAGCTATGGAACCGCACCAATCATAATCCTGTGCGGATGCTGCAACTTTCACGGCAATCGCGCCTCGAAGAACTTGCACAGGACAAGAATTTTTTGCGCGAGCTGAAGCAAGTTTTCCATGACTTTGAGAAATATCTCGGACGCCGCGACACCTACGGAAAAACAGGGCCAGGCGCTGCAATTAAAAATCCCACCGCGTATTTCTCCGCCGAATTCGGCTTTCACGAATCAATTCCAAACTACTCCGGTGGCCTGGGCATTCTCGCCGGCGACCATTGCAAGTCCGCGAGCGATCTCGATCTCAATTTCGTTGCCATTGGCCTGCTCTACCGACACGGGTATTTCCGACAGCAGATCGATAAGGACGGCATCCAGGCGGCGATTAATCTGAACCAAAATTTTTATCATTTGCCGATCCAGGAAGTGCGCCATGGCGAAACGAAGCTTCTGGTCTCAGTGCCGATCCTGGATCGGGAAGTCTTCGCCAGGCTCTGGGAATTGCGGGTCGGCCGGATAAACGTCTACCTTCTCGACACCGATATTCCCGAGAACAGAGCGGAGGACCGGCTGATCACCGCCGAGCTTTACGGCGGCGACCTCGAGATGCGGATGCGCCAGGAAATCATGCTCGGCTTCGGCGGTGTCAAGGCACTCACCGCGCTTGGGATTCAGCCCGACGTGTTTCACATGAACGAAGGGCACTCCGCGTTTCTGGCGCTGGAGCGGATCCGTGTGAATGTCGTCGAGAGGAAGCTCGACTTTTATTCGGCGTTGCAGGTTGTCGCGGCCGCGAACGTTTTTACCACGCACACTCCGGTCCCTGCTGGCAACGACTCTTTCTCGCGCGACATGATGCAGAAGTATTTCGGCAAATTCGCAAAGGAACTAAACATTCCGTTCGACGAGCTATTCTCATTCGGCCACACGCGTCTCCATCCCGATGAGCTGTTCAGTATGACTATTCTCGCGCTGCGGCTGAGCCGCCACGCGAATGGCGTCAGCAAATTACACGGCGAAGTGAGCCGATCACTTTGGAAAGATGTGTGGTTGGGCGTTCCGGTCCACGAAGTGCCGATCACGAGTATTACGAATGGCGTGCACACCAAAACCTGGATGGCGCCTGAATTTGCTGCGCTTTATCGCAAACACCTCGGCGATTGGGAGGAGCGTCTGACTGAGCCGGATTTTTGGCGCGGCGTGATCGACATACCGGACGCGCAGCTTTGGGAAACGCACCAACAACTCAAACGTCGACTGATCGATTTTGTTCGCGACCGCGAGCGACAACGCCGTGAACGCCTGGGCGAATCGCCGGAGTCAATTCGCAAAGTCAATCGAATTCTTGACCCGGAAATTTTGACCATCGGCTTCGCGCGCCGATTCGCCACGTACAAACGCGCCACGCTTTTATTCGGCGACAAGGAACGGTTGAAACGACTGGTGAATGACGTCACGCGCCCGGTGCAATTCATTTTCGCAGGCAAAGCACATCCCCGCGACGAAGCAGGCAAGGCGCTCATCCAGGAAGTTTACAAATTCAGCCGCGAACTTGGCCTGGAGACTCGCGTCGTATTTCTGGAGGACTACGACAGCTACATTGCGCGCCGGCTCGCGCAGGGAGTTGACCTCTGGCTAAACCATCCGCTGCGACCTCTTGAAGCAAGCGGCACCAGCGGAATGAAATCGGCCCCAAATGGTGGGATCAACCTGAGCGTGCTCGACGGCTGGTGGCGCGAAGGCTACAACAGCAGCAACGGCTGGGCGATTGGCGCGGAGATCGACAGCGGCACTACTGAATTTCAAAATGAAGTTGACGCCAGCAGTCTATATCAGTTGCTCGAGAACCAAATCGTTCCGCTTTATTACGCGAAACCGGACGGCAAACTTCCCCTGGCGTGGTTACAACTGATGCGAGATTCGATTCGCAGTGTCACGCCGGTGTTCAACACTCAGCGAATGGTCAAGGAGTACACGCAACAACTTTATATCCCCGCGGCTCAGGCGTACGAGAACTTTTCTCGTGATGGCTGCGGCGCGGCGACGCAGCTCAGCGAATGGAAAGCGAAGATTCGAAAGGATTGGCCGCAAGTTCAGGTGTCCGACGTGCAGATAGCGAACAAAGATCGGCCCAGTATTTCAGTCGGCGAATCCCTGCTGATCAGGGCAAACGTACACCTGGGCGAAGTCGATCCGCAACATGTCCGCGTAGAAGCCTACCACGGCGAAGTGGATAACGGCGACCTCCACAATCCAAGCGCGACGGTGCTAAATCAAGCCAGCCAGGTCCATGGCAACGGCACGTACCTTTACGAGGGCAGCGTTCCCGCGACCGAAAGCGGCACCTATGGTTTCAGCGTCCGCGTCGTGCCCGTCCACCCATGCCTGATGCAGGCGCACGAACTGCGCCTTATAACCTGGTCCTGAACGGGAGGATCCAAGCTACGTGGGCTTGGCGGCCTTGGCGAAGCCCTATCGGGGAGAGGGATTGGAGGCTGGTCTTCGATCTTCACGCGCGGGGCCACGTTTTGAAGCCCTGAAAGGCACAGAGCGACAGCTACAAAAGCAATGAGGACTCCGCGGTTTCCCGCGGAGCCCTTCGGTGCTTCTAGTTAGCTTCCAATCCCGACTTGCTCTCCTTTAATCATCGAAGCTGAACGCGCACGGCGACGACTGCACGAAGTTCTTGTTGTTGTTCGCGTCGTCCAACGCGTTCTTTAGCGCCTCCTGACATGCTCGATCTGGACTGCCTGCCTGCGTCAATGGATGATCCAACAGCGATTGATTCGCCGCAGTCATCAGGTCATTGATGCTGATGAAGCCAAGGCTGTTTAGTCCAGTTACCGTTCCGCAGGTTGTTAACCCTGGTGCATAGACCAGCGCGCTTCCGTTCACGAAACCGTGAAGCACATTAAGCTTAATAGTCGCCAATTGTGCCGACAGCAGGTTGGCCATGTTCGTTGCGTTGGCGCCGAGCAGAAACTGATTCAGAACCGTCTTGCTCTGATTGAGTGCGCCTGTGAAATCCTGCACGGTACCTTGCCCAGTTACCAAATTCAGAGCAGTAAGCGCCGTAAAATCACTACGTGTTTCGAGTTGCTGGCCATTTTTGTTACTCCAATACGCGAGTGTGAAACCGCCGCCTGTACCCATACAAACATTGCCGAAGCTGACGTTCTCTGTGTAACCGGTGTCCACATCGAATTCCACTTCAGCAGAAGTGTTATGGACCCAATTTAGCTCGTTCGGGTGGCGTTCGACTACCGTGTAGTCCCCAGCAAGGACACAAGCGCACTGAGGCGCTTTTTTCCACAAGTGCAAGTTGTCATGTGAGCTGATAGCATTGAGCGAACTTACCGCCAGAAGCTGTGACCGCCCCTAAATCGCTCTTGCCCAGAACGGTCTGCCCACTCGGGTCGGTGACTTGCACGCGGTAACTGCCATCAGGCAGGCCGGAACCGCCATGATCCGGGCCGCCATCGATGTAAAGATCTGACTTGTTGTCAAAAATGTTGATGTTCATGCCGGTGCAGGTGCTGTCAGTGGTAAAGATCGCGCCAGTAAGCGGCGGAACGGCACGAAGAGTCGTACAAAATGCCAGAACCGCGACGAACGCGATCCATACACATTTCTTATTTGCTTTCATTTAATCTTTTCTTTCGATTCTTGTCTGGGGAGCCTTCCCAAGGCTGGTCCAAGACGGGTTTGGTGGGTTCGAGCGACCGCGATCACGATCACTCGGGCAGATGTTAGATTTGAAATGGTCCTTCCATTTTCGCGATCATATACGAGAAGCTGCTGAGCAAGTTTCTCTGGCAACTATGCTGATTGAGCGCGCGGATTTTCGGTAAAACAGCGTGCGAATTAGCCCTAGGAGATTGCTCCAGGCGGTTAACAATCAGCGCTTCTGTTAGGCAAATCGTGCTTTGTTCGTTAGCCGGAAATGTTGCAGCCTAACCTGGCCAACCGAATGAGTGCGCTGTCTTCCTCAACAGCCGCTACGGGCAGAGGAGTGCGGTTGTGAAGCGCTATATTAGCTTTCGCCTTTAGGCGAGCAGGAATTGAAGACAACTAGCCTGCCGCGGTCGCCTTATTCTGTGATGGAGGGACCACCCATGGTTCGGAAGGCAACAGGTTTTTGGAAGCCCATTGCCGGGCGAATCGCTTGAGTTCAGCTGCCGTTTGTAGAGTCAGCTTATGCTTAATTTTTTCGCAGTGTGTCTCGACGGTTTTGCGGCTAAGTTGAAATTGCTCGGCAATCTCTCGCGGACTGTAAGCAGCGCCTAAAAGCTGAAACACCTGCATCTCGCGGTCGGACAAACGCTCGACACCGGTGCGCGAGGCAATCGGTTTGTCGCGCAAAGTTCGCTGCACCACGGCTGCGGCGACTCTTTCGCTGAAGTACAATTCGCCCGCCAGCACTTTGCGCACCGCCCGCAGCACCTCGTCAGTGACGTTTTCCTTCATTATGTAGCCGGAGGCCCCGGCACGGAGCGTGCGCTCGGCGAAAATCAATTCATCGTATTGCGATAGGACGAGCACCTTTACTTCAGGAAATTCGACCCGCAATGTTTTGATGAAGTCCAGCGCGTCACCGCCCTTCAAACGCAAATCGAGAATCATCAGATCCGGCTTGCATTCTTGTACCAGGCTTTTGGCATCTGACGTGTTGTCCGCAACGCCGACGCAGGTGAGGTCCGGTTGTCTGTCGATTAACTGTTTTAGCCCGTCGCACAGCACCGGGTGGTCGTCGACTATTACTACGTGCGATTTTCTTTCGGTTTGTGGTATTGCATTCATGATATTGTAGATAGAGAAGGCTCCGCTTGTAGTGGGACACGGCAAAAAATAATCGTCCCCTTACCGGGGCCGGGGCGCACTTCGCACGAGCCGCCGATGCATTGCGCGCGGTAGCGCATGGTTCGAAGTCCCATCCCGTGGCCATTAGTCTTGGTGTTAAATCCCCGGCCGTCGTCTTGCACTGCTAGCACCATGTCGCCATTGCTGAATGTGAGTTGGATTAAAACCTGTCGAGCAGCACCATGCTCGATGGCATTACGCACTGCCTCCTGAGCGATTCGATACAGTTGAGTTGCCATCGGCGCGCTAATCGGTAGGGAGGCGGCATCAGATGTAACCACGCTTCTTACATCGCAACTCTGACTGGTATTCACGGCCAAGGATTCCAACGCCGTTTTCAGGTCGTCCACTGTGTCCCCGCCTTCGGCGCTCCGCGCGGTGAGCCGCACTTGCCTGGCTGCTTCGTTGGCGAGCTTTACTATTGCAGAGGCTTTCTCGGCTTCGTCGGGCTGAAATGGCAGCAACTGTTTCTCAAGCAGCTTTGCGCTTAGACCGATGGTACCAAGTTGTTGACCTAGACCGTCGTGCAAGTCATATGCGATGCGTCGCTGTTCGCGAGCACAACTCTCGATCACCTCACGTTCGACGCGCGCGCGCTCCGCGATTTCCCGCTCCAGAAAAGCGGTCCTCTGCTGCCTGACCTTTTGAAGTTCGGCACGCTGCTCGCGCGCCCGGATCTCGGCCTCTTTTCGGTCCGTAATATCGAGACAAATTGCCGCAATCCGCCTGGGTTTTCCCTGGTCGTTAAGGTGCACATGCCCATGCGCGTAAACCCACCGCACGCTGCCGTCGGGGCGAAGGACACGAAATTCTGCATGGTAATCTTTGCCGCTTTGGATCGCCTTATTCACTGT
>Ga0126381_100011129_pt1 | contig 10161 bp, 7 predicted proteins | sample PanSoiMetPlot_28_FD_96465 | JGI IMG/M metagenome (GOLD analysis project Ga0126381, IMG submission 96465) | Tropical forest soil microbial communities from Panama - MetaG Plot_28 | ecosystem: Environmental > Terrestrial > Soil > Tropical forest > Bulk soil | place: Panama | collected 2016-02-17 | reverse complement strand
TTTAAGGCCCAGGCCGATCCCGCACGCTTCCCTGCATCGACAAGCCTGACCACTCAGGACGGGTTGGTTTGCTGAGACCGGGAACAAGTCGCACCCGACGAACGCACACAAGCTAGCGAGGTCGCTGGGATCGAACTCTAGGGAGCTGGAGCAATAGTTTCCTTGCAAAAGGAGGCCTTTCGTTGCGGGCGATCGGACCACTCTACTGGGCCTCGATCTGCGTTTTGTAGCAGTTAGGTAAAGGCATGCTGGTTGCACTACTCCGAGTCGAGTAACGCTTCGAGTCGAATACGGCTTCGAGTCGAGTAAAGCTTCGAGTCGAGTAAAGAACGATGAGAACCGGAGGTGCACCTTTGGCTAAGGTCAAGAAAGTCCACGTCCTACTCTGTGCAGGACTGCTGGCGATGGTGATTAAAGCGGTACCGGTTTCGCGGCCGCAGGCGGCTGTGGCTCAGTCGGATTCGCCCTGGTTCTTCAGCAAAGCTCAGAGAGCCCGGGAAATCCTCGAGCAGAAATGTTTCCGCTGCCACGGAGCGAACGGCGTTGCTATGAAAAATGTGTTTGTGCTGGACCGCGAAAGGCTTTTGTCTTCGAAAGCAGTCATTCCGGGAGATCCGGATAGCCTGCTCCTGAGAATGACCGATAGCGGCGCAATGCCGGTGGGTGGCCCGGAGCTATCGCAAGAGGAGAAGGCCGGGCTCAGGGACTGGGTGATGAGAGGGGCACCGGATTGGGGCAGGTCCGAGCAAGATCTCACAAGAAGGCCCCGGCTAAGGGAATCCGACATTCTGGCACTCATTCGGAATGATCTCTTCGGAGCACCGGACCGCACCAGGCTATACCTGCGGTATTTCAGCCTGGCCAATCTGTATAATGCCGGCATCTCAGAGGCGGAGCTTCAGACATATAGAGAAGCGCTTTCGAAACTGCTGAACAGCCTGTCGTGGCGCAAAGAGATCGCCGCGCCCACTGCTGTTGATCCGTCGAGGTCAATCTATCGCATCGACGTGCGCGACTACGAATGGACTTCAGCAACGTGGAGCGAGATACTTTCGGCTTATCCCTATGGCGTTCGCACCAGAGAGTCGCAACTAATAAATCAGCTATCAGGCGCCGGGCTGCCCTATATCAGGGCCGACTGGTTTGTCTCCAATGCGTCCGTGGGGCGCCTTTATTACGATATTCTCGGGCTGCCGGGCAGCGTGCTAGAGTTGGAGCGGCTTTTATCCGTAGACATCCGGCGCGACCTCGACGAAGAGAAGAACGTAGCTCGGGCGGGACTGCGCTCGAGCGGAGTCTCACAGAACAACAGAGTTCTGGAACGACACGCGACTGCCAGCGGGGCCTATTGGAAAAGCTTCGATTTCAGGAGCAATCTCGACAGCCAGAACATCTTTGAGGACCCCCTCCGCTTCAGTCCATCGGGGGGAGAGATGATCTTCAGCCTGCCGAATGGCATGCAAGCGTATTATCTATCAGACGCCGTGGGACGGCGATTAGATGAGGCTCCGATCGCTATCGTGTCGGACCGTAATAGCCCTGATGATCCCGTAATTCGAAGCGGGCGTTCGTGTATAAGCTGCCATTACTCGGGGATGCAAGGCTTTCGCGATGATATGCGTCCGATTGTGAGCCGCATGGCAAATACGAAGTTTGACCGGGACAAAGCTCTGGCGATTTATAGTCCTCAAGAGGATCTGGACCGCTTCCTTGAGGCTGACCGCAGGAGATTTGAAGCAGCCGTTAAAGAGGCCGGCGTGCGAGCCGCTACAAGCGCGCAAACAGAGCCGATCAACGCGCTCAGTCGCAGATTTTTCGCTGACGTTTCGCGCGCCCAGGCAGCGGCCGAGTCTGGACTGGACGAGCAGGAATTCCGGGCCCGCGTGAGTGCCAGCGCTCGGTTGAACGGACTTGGATATGGGCAACTGCTCGTCGCGGGAGGCGCCCTCAAGCGGGACGTGTGGGAAAAGAGCTTTGGCGAGATGGCACGGGAGCTACAACTGGGCGAGTATGTTCCAAGCAAAGCGGTGGGACTGAGCAGGCCGGCAACAACTGCAGGACCTGGTTCAGGCCGAGCAAGCCTTGTAAAGCCTGCGGGCATCATCAGCGCCGACCCGAAGGAGATATTGAAGTCGGCTCGAACGATCTTTGTGATGTCAAGCACCGTGTACCTCAAACCAGATCAACTCGAAAACGAAATGAGTAAACTGCCAGGATTCAAGGAGGCGGGTCTGGTGTTTGTGCGGGATGCGAGGGTAGCAGACCTCAAGATAGAGCTGGACCGGCCGGTGTTTACCTACACGTTCACGTTTGTCGTGACAAGCACAGAGACGAGCGTCCTGGTAATGAGCGGGAAAGTGAAGGCCTTTGACGGAAATTTTGCCGCTCCTAAGATTGCCGGAGAGATCTTGAAGGGGATTCAGGCGGCGAGAGGGGCGCGCCCTTAGAGGTTTAGGCTCTTCATTACGAGTAGGGCGGGTGGCATTCAGATTTGGGTTGCTGAATTCGCGTCTCTCCAGCATACTCATGCCTGCAAACGGCTGGTTCCCTGGGGTTTCAGGTCTTGTAAGCGCGCTCCTCTGAGACTCTAAGTGATCCACTCCGCTGTGAATTCTTTAAGCCAAGTTGACAATGGAAGCCTCGAGTAGAACTCTGGCCGCCCGTCTGAGAGCGACATGGAGTGGGACGGAGTGTCGACCTTGTTCAATTGGGAGGTTAGCAGCGTTGATTAACCGGAGTATGAGGATGCTTGTCGGATTCTCGATGATTGCAATGCTGGTTTGGGCTGGAGGCGCGGGCGCTCCGGCGGCGCAGGGCGTCGGCCAGAGTAACGTTGTTGAGCCTTTGACTTCGGGTCTTGATCCCGCGTTTGGCGCGGCCGGCAAGGTATCTCTGAGTCTTGGCCCCGGCGCGCCTGGGAACGGTGGCCGAGCGGAAGCCCTGGCGATTCAGCCCGATGGGAAGATCGTCGTCGCCGGGTTCGCGTGGCAGACCGGGACGAGCATTGACTTCGCGGTCACTCGTTTCAATCAAGACGGGAGCCTCGACCAGAGTTTTGGAACAGGCGGCAGGGTGGCCACGGACTTCTTCGGGATGGAGGACGAGGCACAGGCAGTAGCAATTCAGCCGGACGGGAAAATCGTTGTTGCCGGGCGAGCCGCTATCGCTGCCGCGACTGGTGGTGTGCTTGATTTCGATTTTGCGCTGGCTCGCTACAACCACGACGGCACCCTCGACACTGGCTTTGGTTCGGGCGGCAAGGTCACCACACATTTCGGTGACGGAAGGAACATCGGTCAGGCGGTGTTGTTGCAGCCCGACGGCCATATAGTGGTTGCAGGCGGGGCGCCTGGCGTCAATGGTGCCTTGGACTTCGCGCTTGCCCGGTATAGTTCAAGCGGAGCGCTGGATCCGTCCTTTGGGAGGGGTGGACTGGTCCTTACTGACTTCTTTGGTGACAACGATGTTGTCCGCGCGCTCGCTTTACAGCCCGACGGCAAACTGATTGCGGCTGGCGAGGCTGCGGGCAGTAAATCGATCATCGGAACACCGCTTGGAACCGATTTCGCCCTCGCGCGGTACAATGCGAACGGCTCGCTTGACGCGACGTTTGGGACAGCCGGCAAGGTGACGACGGACTTTCTTGGAGCAAATGATGTCGCTTCGGCGCTTGCCTTCCTGGGCTCCGGCAAAATCGTGGTGGCGGGAACGGTCAGTCACCTTTCTTTGAAATCCGACATTGCGCTGGCCCGATATAGTTCTGATGGTTCGCTCGACACCACTTTTGGAACAGGAGGCAAATCGCTGTCCGACTTTGCAAGTGACGACGGCGCGTCGGCGTTGGCGGTCCTTCAGGATGGCTGGTGACAGGCGGCTTTACTCGACCGTTTGGAGGTCAGAGCGATTTCGAGGTAGCAGGCTTTAGCGCGGATGGTTCCCTGGATAGAACGTTCGGGACAGGAGGCAGGATCTCGACCGATTTCCTGGGCCGCGACGACGCTGCGTTTGCGCTCGGAATCCAGAACGACGGAAAGATCGTGGCAGCGGGAGCGGCAACTGTTCCAAGTGATACTCAGAATATTACCGATTTCGCCGTGGCCCGGTACGTTGGCTTCCCGGGTCCGGACTTCGGGCTTTCTTTCAGCACTTCTGCCATTGCGGTGACCCCTGGCCAGGCGGGAAGTCTGGTTGTCGGCATAGACCGGACCGGCGGGTTCACTGGAGAAATTGTTGTGACTGCGCCGGACACTTCAGCCATCAGGGTAAGGCTCGATCCGACCTCACAGGTCGCTAGCGGGGCGACTGCTGTGTTCAATTTCAAGGTCAAACGGAAGGCGCCAGCCGGGCCCCAGCTTCTGGTATTCTCAGGCAAGGACCAGAGCGGACGCGAGAGGACTGCAACCTTGACGATGACAATTCAGCGCTAGAGCATTGCTGCGCGATGAAGTGCTAACCGGCAAGTTTTAAGCCCTTGTGGCTGTCTACCAAATGAATCCTGCCGCCGCTTGTTTTACATTGATCGAGCAGGCTTTGGGGCAGGCCGGGCGCCACTGCATCGAGCATCAGAACATGGCTGGCGGTCCCGGCTGAGATCGACTTCAGAATCAACCCAAAGGAGGGACTCGCCGGATCCAATATTCCGTCTTCGCCGATGAACTGCTCGATGTTAACACTCATATCCCTGGCGTATTCAGCGAGAACGTATTTCTGTTCCGCGACGCTCATCAACGCACAGGGCTGGACTATGGCAATGACATTGCTCATGACAACCTCCACGTGTTGCCGGAGGCCTGAAAGCTTATTTGCGCTATTAAGAGCTGTCGCCGAAGGACTGTTCAGTCAGTAGATGGGACCGCGTCGTTTTCGAGCCAGTTTTAGTGCCGGCGTCGGGCGCGTCCCGCTCCAAATACCGCGCGCAATTAGCAATTCAAGTATACGCTCCCTTCACGGTGAAGAGCCACACCGCGCGGGCGAGTTGTTACACAAAGAAGGAGCCAAACAAGCGAACCGTACAGACCGCCGCACGGGGCCACCCTAGCGCTGAGGCTTAGAACAAACTCACGCGCCTGGCTGTTTGATCGGACCGATTGCCACGGCTGATTGGTCTGGGCTAGCTGCTCTCGGCATGGACGGGTTTATAGGCCTGGGCCTTATATTTCTCGACGGCTTTTTGTGCTCCGTTATAATCGTTACCGAGATCTCTCGCCTTGTCGTATTCCGCCACCGCCCGCTCTCGCATTCCCTGGGCATCATAAGCATTGCCCCGATAAATGTAGGACCACACCTCGATCCAGTTCGGCTGGAGGTCGCCACCCAGAGACTGGCTGAAAGCATCCGTGGCCTGAGTCCAGTTGCGCTGCTGCATGTACAGCAGGCCGCGGTTATACCATGCCCATGAAGAGCGCGGACTGAGTTTCAAGGCTTCCTTGAACTGCTCCTCGGCTTCCGAGTATTCCTCCCGGTGCATATGCTCGATGCCGCGCCGTACGACTACAGCGACCTTGATCACGTCGGAGGTCCGCATGTACCGGTTGCTTGGATCCACGTTGATCGACAATGGCTGCCCATCCGTAGGAAGCTCAAAGTCAGCTGAAGTTCCACTCATTGAGATAGTGGTCTTGTTCTCGTGTCCGCCCTCAGACTCGACTTCAACTTCGACGGGACCTTTGAACGAATCCATGTTCTGTCTAACGGTGCCGCGCACCAGGAACTTGCCCTCCCTTGTTCTGAGCGTCGTGTAATCGGTGTGGAACTCAGGCACGCCGGTCGAGTCCACCCACATTCCGAAGAATCCGCGCAATGTTGATCCCTGTACCTTGTTTGCCACCGATTCGAACTCGTCAATTCCTGCCGTCTTACCGCTGTACGCCTGGTAGTATTGCTTGAGCAGGTTGAAGAATTTGTCGTCGCCTATCGTATTGCGGAGCATATGGTAAACGTATGCGCCTTTGTAAAAGACAATGGAGCGATAGGCTGGCGACTGATCGTTTAGTTGTGCGGGCGCGCGCGCGATGGACGAATCCGACTCGAACGCCAGTGCCGATTCAAGAACCCCCGAAAGCGTATTCTGAAACTCTGCCGCGCTTTGCTGAGACTCCTGGTACAGGATGGCGGAGTACTCTGAGAGCCCCTGGGAGACCCACTCGTCGTCAAATCGCTTCAGTCCCACTGCCTGGCCCCACCATTGGAATGCGGCTCCGCGGGCCAGATCCTCGACCGGCAGTTCCTTGTTGGCAACCCAGGTCTTATGAGAAAGAAAGCCGATTCCGGGACCGTTGTATGAATCCAGTGTCTCGTCGTCAACTTCGGCGACCGTGTAATGCTGCCCGAACGCATACTGGCCGAATTTAGTGTTATAGAACTGGAGTATCTGGGCAAGCTCCTTTCCGAATTCATCAACCCGGCTATCGCTTCCGGGCAGAACGTTGATATCGATTTGCATGCCCCCGGACCTTATATTGCGGGTAATGAACTGGCCCGCGGCAAGCGATCCTGGCAGCACCTGTTTGGTTTCGACGAACCGGAAAGTCTTCTTGTCCCTGGCAGGAGTCGGAACGACCGGCTGGTCGCTATGACCAACAACAGTCCAGTTTCCAGGCACTGTGACGCTGATCTCGGATGTGGCGAGGTCAGAGGCATAACCGTGGAACGGGAACCAGCGCGCTGCATAGAACAGATAAGACCCTTCAGGGCCTATGTAGGCCATTCGTTTGTCTGGGATTGGCCCACCCTCAGGCGTAGCGAGTTGACCCGTATAATCAAAAGTGAGCGTAACCTCTGAGCCGGGCTCGTACAAGCGGCCGAGATTGACTTTTACGTTCAGCTCGTTGACTTTGTCCTGAATGAATTGCAGGGCGGTCTTTCCGTCGGGCGCGGTCACTGCGCTGATAGATAGTGAGCCGTTCATTTCAAACACGGCCGATTGAGTTTGTTTCAACGGTTTGAATGAAACGGCCGCGCGTGCCTTGAGAGTATGCGAGTCGGGCACGAGCTCGGCATCGATCTTGTAGTGGGTCACATCAATGGCCGGACCCTCTTCCTGGGCCTGCACCGCAACGGTAACGCTGAACAGGGCGGCGAGAGAAAGTAGGGTGGGGACCAGTCTGTTCTGAATTCTGGACATTAACTCTGCTTCCTTGGTGTGTTTTGTTGGCAAACGATCCGACACGAAATTATACCACTTGGATTCACCCGCTTACTAGCCGCCCCAAACCGGCATGATATCTATAGGGGCCGGGAGGACCTGTTAGCTCCAGGCAACCCCGGTTCTGGGCGAATCAGGCAACCCACTATGCAAGAACGACCTTAGCGGCCATTCTTGCCGACTTGATGGTAGATTCTCCCGTTATTAGGCGCAATCAGTCAGTGAGCAGCCGGAATGAGCTTCCTGGATCTCGCATCCGGCGCATGTTCTTCTCGCTGCTTCCGCTCGTTATTCATAGAAGCGCGATTTTGTGTTGAAAGCGAAGATCCGTGTGTTCACGCAGGCAGTTTTCTCTTTCGTTTCCTCCGCACCGGTTGTGAGTCGTTCAGGTCGGAGGCTAGAATGATGCAAGAGGTTATGAGAGCACAGGCCAGAGTTTCTGAACAACCGATAGATGGCCATATCGGTCCGGAGCTCAACATAAAACCGAGCCAGGCCGTGGCAGAGCTGGCCTGCATGATACTGGCGGTCGAGCTGATCGAGTGGGCGGTGCCCCTCGCGGGCAACAATGCCAAGGCCTACGGCGGACTTGCTCTCATGATCGCACTTTTGATGGCGGTTTGTTTTCTGAAGGACGGCCTGAGCCCCAAGCGATTGGGCATCAGGATCGACAACTTCCTTCCGGCTCTTGGCGACCTCTTGCCATTTCTGATGGTGTTTGTCCTGGCAATGGTCTCGATCGGGCTGGTCTGCGGTTCGATTAGATTGGCAGACAGATTCTGGTCGATGTTGGCAGTCGTTCCTCCCTGGGCACTGCTTCAGCAATACATGCTCCTGGCCTTCGCCAATCACCGGTTTCGAGTGCTACTGGGGGGCGACGGCGCCACCATTGCCACTGCAGCTCTTTTTGCAGCATTGCACCTGCCGAACCCGGCTCTCACGGTGGTGTGTGGATTGGGAGGGTATATCTGGGCCAGTGAGTACGCGATTCGGCCAAACCTATTCGCGAATGCATTGACCCACACTGTGGCCAGCGCTTTCCTCGCGAATACTCTGCCGCATTCGCTTTTGCGGAACATGGTTGTGGGATACAACCACTTCTTTAGATGAACTTATGGCCAGAAACAGAGCTCCAAGAACCGTCTACTGCTGCCAGGAATGCGGTTCACAGCAGCCTAAATGGATGGGCAAATGCCCTGATTGCGGAAAGTGGGGGTCGCTAGTCGAAGAGGCGATTTCCACTGCGTCATTGGCGCAGTCTGACCGTGGCGCCATGTTCCGCACGAGAAAAGCCGAGCCCGTCGCTTATGCCGAAATCGAAAGCCAGAATGACTCGCGGCAACCATCGGGCATCGCGGAATTTGATCGAGTGCTGGGCGGAGGCATAGTACCGGGATCGCTTGTTTTGATCGGCGGCGACCCGGGCATCGGCAAATCGACGCTGCTCCTTCAGGTATCCAACGAACTTGCCAATATTGCGGGCAAGGTATTGTATGTTTCTGGAGAAGAAAGCGAACGTCAGATCAAGCTGCGCGGAGAGCGGCTAGGCATCAATCCCACCGCCCTATACCTGCTGGCTGAGACATGTCTGGAGCGGGTATTCGAGGAGATAGATAGACTCGATCCCCAGGCAGTGATCGTCGACTCGGTTCAAACCGTCTTCTCGATGAAAATCGAATCCGCGCCAGGGTCCATTTCCCAGGTTCGTGAAGTAGCGGGCCAGTTCCTGATTCTTGCCAAGAATCGGACGATCCCCGTTTTTCTGATAGGACACGTCACCAAGGAAGGCACGATAGCGGGCCCGAAAGCGCTGGAACACATCGTCGATACCGTGTTGTACTTCGAGGGTGAACGCCATCACAATCACCGAATCGTGCGTGCGGTCAAGAATCGCTTCGGAGCGGCAAACGAGCTGGGTATATTCGAGATGACCGGCCGGGGACTGACGCCGGTCGTGAATCCATCAGGACTGTTTCTGAGCGAGCGGCCGATTGGCGTCTCGGGTTCGGTTGTGAGCGCGTGCATTGAAGGAACGAGGCCGCTGCTGGTCGAAATTCAGGCCCTGGTGACCTCGAACAAGTATGGGACAGGGCGCAGGATGACCCAGGGCGTGGATGGCAATCGGGTCGCTCTGCTTATGGCTATGCTGGAGAAGCGCGTCGGGTTGAACATCCTGGGTGATGACGTGTTTGTCAACGTCGCGGGAGGTATGACAACGGACGAACCCGCTGCCGACCTGGGCATCGTTGTCGCGATAGTATCGAGTTTCAGGAATCGGCCGGTGGACGAGCGTACTGCGGTATTTGGCGAAGTGGGGCTTGCCGGCGAGGTGCGCGCCACGAGTCATGCACTGCTTCGGGCGCGTGAAGCGTACGCCATGGGCTTTAAACGCTGGATCATTCCACAGGGGAACATGACAGGGCTCGATTATGACGACGGCATTGAAGTAATAGGCGTGCGCACCGCAATAGAAGCCCTGGAACTCCTTTTCTGAGCAGTGGTCAGTGGTCAGTGGTCGGTGGTCAGTGTTGGTGGTTGGTGGTTGGTGGTTAGTGTTGGTGGTTGGTGGAGGCTTATGAGGAATGAATGTTAAGAACTATCGTGATCTCGAAGTCTCGCAAAAGGCGATGGGGTTGGTGGTGGATTGTTACAGAATAGCGAGCCCTGTTCCCGAAGGCCGAAGCCTACGGTCTGGCGAGTCAGCTTCAGCGAGCGGTGGTCTCAGTGCCAGCGAACATTGCCGAAGGTCAGGGGCGCAGCCATACCAGGGAATTCCTCCACCATCTCTCAATTGCGTACGGCTCGCTGATGGAAGTTGAGACGCATATTGAAATTGCTAGCAGACTGAAGTATATCGACAAACACGATGCCGCGGTTGTCCTGGGAAAGACTAGCGAATTGGGCCGGATGCTCATTGAGCAAATCACTCAATCGGAAACTCATTGACGTGTGAACACGTGATCCCTGACCACCGATCACTGATCCCTGACCACCGACCACTGCTCCAAAAAGCCGAA
>Ga0126381_100011128_pt1 | contig 10161 bp, 9 predicted proteins | sample PanSoiMetPlot_28_FD_96465 | JGI IMG/M metagenome (GOLD analysis project Ga0126381, IMG submission 96465) | Tropical forest soil microbial communities from Panama - MetaG Plot_28 | ecosystem: Environmental > Terrestrial > Soil > Tropical forest > Bulk soil | place: Panama | collected 2016-02-17 | reverse complement strand
TGGCCGCGCTGCGCGAGGAGTAGAGGCGAGGCGGCGCTCCGCGATTTCGACGCCCCCGAGGGAGAATGCCGGAAGGATGCGTGCTCGCCGTGCGCTGGTCGCGTTCGCGCTTTCGGTCGCCGCGCTCCAGCCTCCAGAGCCGGGCCGGGCTTCACCGCCCGAACCTCTTCGACCTTCGCCGGCGATGGCTCGTCTGTATCGGGCCTTCCTGGGCGAGTGGGACGTCCACGAGTCGTTCGAGGTCGGCGGGCCTCGCCCCGGCGCGACCCGGGATGGAACGGCAACCTTCCGCGAAGGTGCCGGATTCTCCCTGGTCGAGGACTACCAATCCGACGGCACCGCGGGGGAGCTGCGCTTCCTCGCCCTCCTCTGGTGGGACCCGGCGGCCGGCGCCTACCCGCTCATGACCTGCGCGAATTCCCGCGGGTGCGCGATGCGCGGAACGGCGCGCTGGGAAGGCGACACGCTGGTCAACGCATGGGACGTCGTCGAAGGAGGAAAGACGGTCTCGTATCGAGACTCCTTCATCGACATTTCGCCGGGATCGTTTAGGCTCGCTTCGGAAGGCGTGTCCGGGGGGAAGACCGTGTGGCGCGTGACCACGCAATACACACGCCGCGGCGGCGCTCGAGGAGGTCCGAAGAAGTGATCACGAACGCGAACGGCAAGGTTTGCTACATCGAGATTCCCACCGTTGATCCCGCGCGCTCGGCCGAGTTCTATCGAGCGGTCTTCGGCTGGACGATCCGTACCCGCGGCGACGGCGCCACGGCTTTCGACGACGGCGTCGAGGTCAGCGGCGCCTTCGTCCGGGGGCGGCCGCCGATGCGGGAGGTGGGCCTTCTCATCTACGTGATGGTCGCCGACGCCGAGGCGACGCTGAAGAAGATCGTGGCGAGCGGCGGCGAAATCGTCGAGCCGGTCCATCCTGGCGCCCCGGAGGTCGTCGCGCGTTTCCGGGATCCGGCCGGCAACCTCATGGGCATCTATCAGGAGAAGGCGCTGACGAATCGGGCATGACGGGCTCGACGTCCGATACGCGCTTTTCCGGTTCGGTGCCGAAGGCGTACGACGCGAAGATGCAGGCCCACGTCGTCGCCGCGCAGCGAACGAACGGATAAACGAAAGCCCTCTCTCCCGTGCGGGAGAGAGGGCGAAAAAGACGAAGCGGCGGCGTCAGTCCAGCGTAACGGTCTTGACGGCGATCGTGTCGCCCTTCTGCTCGCCGTCCACCGTGACGCGCAGATGATCGGTCTTCTTCGTCGTCTTCAGCGCGGCGACCACCTGGTCGTTTCCGGCCTGGTCGAACTTGAGGTACTTCCCGGAAGAATCGACGATCCCGAATCCGCTCTTCTCGCACTGGATCGCGCAGGCGGTCGGGTGAGCGTCGGGGTTCGCTTTCACCTTTTCCTTGCCGGCGCACATCGTGTCGAGCAGCGAGACGTTCTTCCAGGTCTCGGCGCGGGCGACGAGCGGCAGGGCGAACACGGCGGCGGCGGCGAGCAGGAGCACCTTCTTCATCGTCATCTCCTTTCCGTTTCCGGAGGGAATCCGAGTTTCGTATTCCGGCGGCGCATCAGGCCGGCCGGGCGGCGGAAGTATGCATCGGACGAGCCATGGACGGCACGCCCGCAGCCTCCCGCACTTCGGTCAGCCGGGCCAGGGTGAATGCGGCGATCGCGATCTCGATGTCCCGCACCGCCAGATCGAAGAACATGCCGGTCGAGACCAGATTGACGGCAATCGCCAGCAGCCAGATCATCACGACGTACGCGCCGACGCGGGTCCAGCGGGTCAGAACCGCGAGGCCCACGATCATCTCCACGATTCCGACGCCCCGCATGAAGGTTCCGGCACTGACCGGAACGACCTTGAGCGCCAGGGGGCTCAGGTACATCTCCCAGTTCGCCAGAAGGTTGAAAAACTTGTCCAGCCCGGCCAGGAACGGCCCCAGCCCGAGCCCGATCCGGAGGGCCCACCAGGCTGCATCGAGGCGTCGGTCCATCTCGCACCTCCTCGGAAGCGATAGAGTCGAAAACGGCCGGAAGGTGACGCGTCTGTCACCTTTTGAGCCGGCGGCGCTCTAACGTTCGGTGCATCAAACCCGAACCATGAATTCCTTGCAAAAAGCCGGCCTTTCGGACGACGAGGTCGTCACCCGCGTACGCGCCGGAGAAACCGACCTCTTCGAGATCCTGATGCGCCGCTACAACCAGCGGGTCTACCGGATCGCGAGGACCGTGCTTCCGAGCGACGCGGAGGCCGAAGAGCTCGCCCAGGAGGCGTGGGTGCGAGCCTACGAGCACCTCGACCAGTTCGGCGGACGCGCGGCGTTTTCGACCTGGCTCATTCGGATCCTCCTCCACGAGGGATGGGCCCGGGCCCGCCGCGAGCGCCGCTTCCGGGAGCTGCCCGCCGAAGAACGGAACGAGGGGATGACCATGAAACACGCGTCGATCGAGGCCGGCCCCGAGCGCGAGGCGCTCGGCAACGAGGTGCGTTCCATGCTCGAAGCGGCGATCGAATCGCTGCCGGAGCTCTACCGGACGGTGTTCGTGATGCGCGAGGTCGAGGAGCTCTCGACGAGCGAGGCCGCGCAGTGCCTCGACGTCACCGAGGAAGTCGTCAAGACGCGCCTCCACCGCGCGAGGGCGGCGCTCCGCAAGGAGCTCCTGGCCATGGCCGGCGAACAGGCGCGATCCGCCTATCCGTTTCTCGGCGTCCGGTGCGACCGGACCGTCGAGCGCGTGCTCGGCCGCATCCGGGAGCGGAGAGCAGCGTCGCTCGAGGCCGCGGCTCCCGCCAACTAGCCCGGCGGCCCACCTCGTCTATTCGTATCGCAGCGCGAGCGTCGGCGCGATGCGGGCGGCGCGCCGCGCCGGCACGTAGGCCGCAACCATCGTCACCAACACCATGAGCGGCACGACGACGAGGTAGACGAGGACGTCCACGCCGCCGGCGTTGAAGAGCATCGCGTTCATCAACCGCTCGACGGCGAAGCCCATCCCGATCCCGATGACCGTGCCGATCGCGACGAGCACCATGCCCTTTCCCATCATGAGGCGCAGCACGTCCGCGCGCTGAGCGCCGAGGGCCATGCGGACGCCGATCTCGCGCGTGCGCCGGCTGACGTTGTACGCCACGAGCCCGTACAGGCCGGCGACCGCGAGCACCAGGCCGACGACGCCCATCATCCCGACCAGGTCGATCGCGATGCGCGGACCGTAGACGGCCTGGTTCATGTAGAGGTCCTCGTAGGCCCGTGTCTGCATCATCGGCAGGTTCGGGTCGAGCCGCCGGACGATGTTCCGGACGGAGGGAACGAGATCGAGCGGGTCGCCGCTCGACCGAGCCAGCAGGATCATTCCGGCGACCGGATGCTGCGCGAGCGGCACGTAGAGGAAATCCGTGTGGCTGCCGGAGAAAGAGCCCGACTGGTACTTGATCGTGCGGGCGACGCCGACGATCTCGATGGGCTCCCCGTTCGCGCCGCCGCGGCGGATGCGCTTCCCGACCGCGTCCGAGTTCGGCCAGTAGTGCCTCGCGAAGGCCTCGTTGACGACGGCGACCGGCGGCGAGTCCGCCTTGTCCGAAACGAGGAAACCCCGTCCGCGGAGGATCGGCACCCCCATGGTGGCGAAGTAGCCCTCGTCGACCGTGCCCATCATCGACGCGAACGACTCGCGGTCGCGCGGCATTACGAAGCCTTCCGGCACGAAGGTGAGGCCTTCGAAGCTGTCCTGCCCGAACGGCACGTTCTGCGTCAGCGCCGCGCGCTCCACCCCCATCGCGTCGCGCACTCCGGCGATGAGGCGCTCGTAGAACCGCTTCGTCTGTTCCGCGTCGTACTGGACGAGCCTCGGATCGAACCGAACCATGAGCAAGTGGTCCTTGGAGAATCCGGTCCCTTCGAGCATCGACCGCTCGAAGCTCCGCGCCATGAGGAAGGACGCCGTCAGCAGCATGAGCGAGCCCGCAACCTGCGCAACCACGAGCACGTTGCGTCCCCAGAGACGCTTGCGTCCCGGCGGCTCCGCGTCCGCCGATTTCAGTCCCTTGACGAGGTCCGTTCGCGTGCTCTGCAGCGCCGGGGCGAGGCCGCACAGGACGGCGCTCAGACCGGCGAGGGCCAGAGTGGCGACGAGCACGCGCGTATCCATCTGCATCGGCACGGCCATCGGCAGATCCGTCTGGAAGACGATGTTCTGCTTGCTCTGAAACCACTCGACAAACCCGTAGCCGATGGCGACGCCGACCAGGCCGCCCAGAAGCGCCAGGACCAGGCTCTCCGCCAGGAGCAGGCGCACGATCCGCGAGCGTCCCGCGCCGATCGCGAGGCGCACGGCGATCTCGCGCGTCCGACTCCGCGCGCGGGACAGGAGCAGGCCCGCGACGTTGGTGCACGCAACGAGGAGCACGGCGAGCGCCAGGATCACGAAGACCACGCCGAATTTCCAGTTGTCGTCTTCGACGGTCCGAGACTGGAACTGCGTGTAGACGGCCGCTCCCCGACCGCGCGAGGCGTCCGGGTAGTCGACCTGAAACTGTCTCGCGAGGACGGCGAGCTCATTGCGGGCGTCGTCGAGGCGCGCGCCCGTCTTCAGGCGCGCCCGGACCGTCAGCTCGCGATCGTCGCGGTCCTCGAAGAAGCTCTTCTGGAGGTCCGTGGAGAAGACGGGCGCCATCGCCAGCGGCACGTAGAAGTCGGGGTGGGAGAACGTCCCCATCCCGGGGAACGTCTTCGGCGCTACGCCGACGACCGTGAACCTCCGGCCGTTCAGGTTGACGGTGCGTCCGACGACGGCCGGGTCGCCCCCGAACTCACGCCTCCAGAACGCGGCGCCCAGCACGACGACGGCGTCGCGCCCCGGGACCCGGTCCTCGTCGTCGCGGAATCCTCGTCCAATACGGGGCTCGATGCCGAGCACGCGGAAGTAGTTGCCCGACACGAGCACGCCGCCGCGGACGCGGGGGGTCGTTCCCGGCTCCGCGGCGAAGGCGACGGCCTGCATGTCCAGGTTCGCGACGACGCCGTCGTAACTCCGGGTATGGTCGCAAAGGTCGAGGTATTCGCGGTAGGAGAACGGCTCGAAACGGCTGTCGCGCGTCGTGCCCGACAGGGTCACGACCCGGCCCGGGTGCGGCACCGGGTACGGGCGGAAGATGAGCGCATCCACCATGCTGAAGGTCCCGGCGGCCATCCCGATGCCGAGGGCGATCGTGATCACGACGAAAGCGGTGAGGCCCGGCGTGCGCCCGAGGCTTCGGACGGCGTAGCGGAGGTCGTCCACGAAGTCGGTCAGCCAGTGAACGCGCCGCGCGTCGCGGATCTCCTCCTTGCGCTGGTCGAGGCCCCGCATGGCGCGGAGCGCCCGGAGCCGCGCGTCCTCGGGCGACAACCCGCTCGCGACGCCTTCCTCGATCCGGTGCTCGAGGTGAAACTCCAGCTCCTCGTCGAGCTCCTCCTCGACCCGGTTGCGGCGGAAGATGGACTTCAGCCTGAGCGGGAGCGTGAACCACCAGTGCTCCGCGCGCATGGCTCTACGCCTCCGAGAGCTGCACGACGTGCGTGATGGCCGCCGACAGCCTCTGCCAGTTCGCCATTTCGGTTTCGAGCTGCCGGCGCCCCAGGCGCGTGAGCGAGTAGAACTTGGCCCGCCGGTTGTTCTCCGTCTGCTTCCACTCGGCCTTGATCCAGCCCTCCTGCTCGAGCTTGTGCAGCGCCGGGTAGAGCGACCCTTCGCTCACTTGAAGGACGTCGCCCGAGAAGGACCGGAGCCTCAGGCTGATGGCCCAGCCGTGCATCGGCTCGAGCGCCAGGATCTTCAGGAGGAGGAGGTCGAGGGTGCCCTGGACGAGGTCGCTCGGCTTGCTCATATCGGTTTCCTAGGGGAATGATACGCAGGCCCGGCCCGACGGGTTTCCGACTTTTCTCGGTTTCCGAGGGGAGGCGCTTTCCTATTTAAGGAAGACCAAACGTCCTGGCCAGGAACACCGACATCTGGCCGCGCGTGTTGGGGCTTGCGGGACAGTAGTTTCCGCCGCCGCAGCCGGCCGTGATCCCCTCGTTCGCCAGCTGCTCGATCCAGTCGGTGACGGGGCCCGGACACGGCACGTCGCCGAAGACCCCGGTGCAGGGCGGCGGCATGTAGGACGAGCCGTGCTCCGCCTTCAGCAGGAAAACCGCCATCTGCGCGCGCGTCACGACGCCGTCGGGACAGTAGTCGCTTCCCCCACACCCGCTCGTGATCCCTTCGGCTGCCAGCTCCTCGATCCAGTTGACCGCGAAGCCGCCCGGGCATGGAACGTCGGTGAAAACGCCGGTGCACGGCGGCGGCACGTGGAAGAAACCGTGCTCGGCCTTCAGGAGAAAGACCGCCATCTGGGCGCGGCTGACGGAGTTCATCGAACAGTAGTTGCCCGAGCCGCAGCCCGCCGTGATGCCGGCGCGCAAGACCTTCATGATGTCGGCGTAGAACGGGTTCGACGACGACACGTCGAGGAAGTCCGACGCGAAGCTCCGCAGCAGCATCGCGTACCGGCCGTCCGGGTTGACGACCAGCACGTCGGCGACCGTTCCGGGCGGGAGCGCCGGGGTGTTCGCGTCGAGTGTCGAAGCGTTTTGGAAAACGACGCCCGTCGCCGGCTGTCCGCCGATCGACAGCGCAGCGCTCGGGTCGAACTTCGCGCCCGCGACGACGACGGGCGTTCCCGAGTCCGGGCCCGAGGTCGGCGAGATGGAGGCGAGCGTCGGAGACAAACACGACGGATCGAAGGGCACGATCGCGACCGCGCCGCGGACCGCGCACGTCGAGCCGTCGTTCAGGATGACGCCGTAAGGAGTCGGCTCCGTCGGATCGACCGTGAGCGTCGGCGTCGACTGGCCCCCGGGCAGCCAGTCGTAGCCGGCGTAGCTTCCGCTGACCGAGAGCGTCAGCTGGCACGTCGCCGGATCACGGGTCACCGCGACCGGAACGAGCGGACCGCCCGGTCCGACCGTCAGCGTGAAGCCGCGCGTCACCGTCGCCAGAGCGGAGTCCTGGACCTGAACCTCGAACGCGTAGGTTCCCTCCTCGGCGGGCGTGCCGATGATGTCGCCGCTTCCGACGAGGACCACGGCCGGCGGCAGACCTCCGCCGACGATGCTCCAGGCATACGGTGGCGTCCCGTTGATCGCGCCGAGCGGGATGTCCACCGCGTGGCCGCACGAGACGGCCGGCAACGCTCCCGGCAGCGTCGCGATGCCGAGGGTCGTATCGATCGCATCGACGATGTAGCCGACGTCACCGCGCGTGGCGCCGACGAAGACCGTGCTGCCCGACGCGGCGAGGCCGTTGACCGAATCGCGCGCGATGTTCCGGCCGACAGGACCCCACCGCAGGGCACCGGTCGCGCCGTCGTACGAGAGCGTCGCAGTCTGGAACTCTCCGGAGCTCAAGTACGTAATTCCGGTCACCACCGGATTGCCTGAACCGTCGACGACGACGAAGTACGGTGAGTCTTCTTCACCACTGTCGTACGTGACGGGCCCCCAGAGCACGGAGCCGTCGGCGCCGTGGTACTTGATGACCGCATAGTCGTAGCTCTGCCCGTTCCAGAGGCCTCCGGTGACGAAAACGTCGTTCGTCGCATCGATGGCCAGGGCCGCACCGAAGCCCGATCCCGGAGCACCCACCATCGTCGGCCCCCAGAGCACCGCGCCCGTCGCGCCGCTGAACTTCGTCGTCGTGATGATGGAGTTCGACGTCGGATAACTCTCCCGGAAAATGTCGCCCGCGGTGTCGACCGCGAGCCACGTCGAATAGTCGGTCTGGGTCACCGGTCCCCAGACGACCGAGCCGTCGGCAGCGGCATACTTGATGAGGAACCCGGGCGGTCCGATGACGCCCGAATGTCCAGCGAGGATCACATCTCCCGACGGATCCGCCGCGACGAAGTCCGGAAAATCGTCGAAGCCACTGTCGTAAACGATCGGTCCCCATAGGACTGCGCCTGAAGCACCGGAGAACTTGACCGTAGCGACGTCCACGGTGGCTCCGTACTGATATCCGGACGCGATTGCATTGCCGCTCGAATCGAGCGCAAAGGCATAAACATTTGCTGCGGGCGCCGCCGACGTACTCCAGAGTTGAGCGCCCGTCGAGCCCGAATACTTGACGACGCTGATGCCGTTGCTCGTCGAGCCGCCGACGAGAACGTCGCCCGCGGTGTCCGTCCTTACCCGCCAGGGCGAAAATGTGTTGGCCCCAATTCCGGTTGAAAAGTACATCGGCCCCCAGAGGATGTTTCCCGTATTTCGCTCGTATTTCAGCGTGGCCCACGCGGCGGTTCCGTCCGGCGCCTCGACCTGACCGGTCACGACCACGTTGCCATCCGGCGAGCTCGCGACGTCCCACAGCTGAACGGCGCCCGCGGCGGCGCCGGTGAACGTGAGTGGACCCCATGCAGGAACGCCGGTTGCGCCGTCGCGTTCCAGAATCACCGCGTCCTCGTCGGACCCATTCCAAACGCCGATCCCGTCAAAGACGCGGCCGTTGGACGCCACGAAAGGCGTGCTGTTCGACCCGTTCACAACAGTTTGCGGACCCCAGACGATGCTGCCCGTGTTTCCGTCATAGCGCCACATCTTCAAATCGCCTGTGCTTTCGCCGGTCGGCACTCGGACGTTCAGGATGGCGTCGCCGTTGCCCGCGAGCGTCAGCGCCGATCCGAACGGCGACTCCATCGGATCGGAGTTCGGAAGCGGGCCCCAGAGAAGCGCGCCGTCGGCTCCCCGAAACTTCAAGAGCTCTTCGGATGTCTGGCTGTTTGAGCCCGTGTGGCCGAAGATCACGACACTCCCGTCCGAGCCGACGGCGGCAGCATCCGGTGTCGTGCCGTAGTTGCCCGTCGGAGGCGTCCAGACCGCCGGTCCCCAGATCCTTTGCCCCGTCGCGCCGGCGTACTTGTCCGCTTCGAAACTCCCCGCAAACGAACTGCTGCCTCCCACGACGACGAGATTCCCCGAATTGTCGAATCCCAGGCTCACGGGAACCAGGTTGTGGCCGGACTCCGAGTCTTGCCACACGATCGCTCCGCCCGAACCGGAATACTTGATCAGGGAAAAGGCCGAACCGGTTTGAAATGCGACGTAGGCGTCGCCCGACCCGTCGACCTGCGCGACCGAAGACAACCCTCCGGCCGCGGCGATCACCGGACCCCACACTGGTTGTCCGTTCCCGCCGCTGTACTTCGAGAGGATGCACGAGTTGCCGACGTCGTTCGACGACCAGAGAACGGCGTCACCGGCCGGATCGAGAAAGAGAGCGATCGGTGCATCGTCCGCATGATTCCCGCTGCCGAAGGTCGTACCGGACGGCCAGAGTGCGGCGCCGGTCAGGCCGTCGTATTTCATGAGCCAGATGTCCGTGGCGTGCAGGAAGTCTTCAAACGCCTCCGCGGCGATCACGACGCCGCCGAACGGATCGATCGCCACGACCTGGGGGCCGTACACCGGATTGAAGGTCGCGCTGTGCAACAGGTTCCCGGAGTGGTCGTACTGAAGCGCCGTGATTCCGCTGTTGTCCTGCACGACCGCGAGGGTGGTGCCGTCGGCGAGCTCGCGCGCGGCGAGCACGGATTGATAGCCCGCTCCCGGCAGCGGCCGGTGGAACGTGTTTTCCCAGATCGTGACGCCGTCACCGGCGTGCAGCGGAAGAGACGCGACGAGCAAGACGAGGACCGCACCAACGATCGAAATCGTCGGCTTTATGGACGTGCCGTTTCGCCCGCCGTGCAGGGCTTCATCATTCCCGATCCGCCCCTGCCAGGCAAGGGCAAACCGGGCAGGCCGATCGCGAAGTCGCGCCGGCGTCGGAAGTTAGCGCCGGTTCGCGGCGATCGTGATCTTGAAGCCGTCCGGGTCCGTCAGCGCGATCTCGCGAACGCCCCAGTCCTGATCGGTCGGCTGGAGATCGAGGCTTCCGCCCTTCGCGGTGATGCGCTTCGCGATGTCGTCGACGCTCTTCCTCGTCATGCAGAACATCCGGAAGCCTTCGCCCTTCTTGCGGTCGCGGCCCTTCTTCCAGTCGTCCTGCCCGATCCAGAAGGTCACCTCTCCGGCCTTCAGCTCGGCGCCGACCGGCTTGCCGGCCTCATCCTTCCACGTCTCGCCGACCTTGA
>Ga0126381_100011127_pt1 | contig 10162 bp, 10 predicted proteins | sample PanSoiMetPlot_28_FD_96465 | JGI IMG/M metagenome (GOLD analysis project Ga0126381, IMG submission 96465) | Tropical forest soil microbial communities from Panama - MetaG Plot_28 | ecosystem: Environmental > Terrestrial > Soil > Tropical forest > Bulk soil | place: Panama | collected 2016-02-17 | reverse complement strand
GAGCTCGGAACCAAAATCTCGCGGGCGAACGCGCGGAGAGCGTCTTCAAATCATGCTCACCGCTGACGAACTCATCTTGGTCGACGATTTTCGCTTTCAGAAACGCATGCCGAGCCGCGCATCTGCTGTCCGCGAGATCTTGAAGCGCGGGCTCGCAGCGGAGGGATTCACGAAGGTCGTCGTGGGGTCCAAATCAAGCGATTTTGGTGTTTCCGGCAAGATGCCAACCGGTCGGACGGTCAAGTAGGAGTTGCAAGTCCCCGCCTCTCTCACGTGGGAGGTTTTGCGTCCGTCATTATTCTTGCCGTTCGCGCTTGTCAGGAGTGTCCTTGCGCGTCGGCTGCGTGACGCTTGGCGCGTCAGACCCCGGAAAACTCTGCTCCAATGCTTCGTCGAGTTTATGACTGTCGGACCGGTGCCTTTGGTCGCGCGCCGATTCTTTCTCGGCGTGATCGCCACGGCGAGGTCTGCTTGCGCCCGTCGTCATGATCAATAGTCCCGAACTCAGGGGATAAACGGGTTCAAAGCCACCCGGAGTTCCGTCCGGCGCAACGACGTTAATGCCGCGTCAGCAAATTCATCGTTCAGAGTCACGTCGGTTTTCCTCCTCGCGGGTCAGCGGTGATATCGTCTTGGAACAGCGATTTCGTTGAGGTGTTATTAAACTGAAACAGACTGGGAATATCTCGCTCGCGAATTGCACCGCATGTTTGGAAGATCTATCACCCCCGGCCTGTTGTTGCGCCTGACGAGAGGTCGGTCACCGGGCGCTGTCTCTAAACGCCCGATAACCCATGCGCTGCGGAACGGAGCGACTTGGCTGCTCGATCCATATCGGCCGGAACGCCACTACATGCGGGGCCCCGGCCCAAAATGCAGGGAGCGAGAGCGCTTGAGACCAGCAAGGCATTGACGAAGACAGCGCCGCCCTGCCCGACCCGAGCGAATTTCCAGCTGCGACCGGTTCCGCCGGCACATTAGGCGTTCAAAGGAGCAAACAATGACAGAGCAAAGACTATCTCCCGCGAAAATCTCGCCTGATGGCTACAAGACATTGGTTGGTGTGGAATCTTATCTAAACCGGAGCGGGCTCGATCACCGCCTCAGCCTGCTCGTCAAGATGCGGGCGTCTCAGATCAATGGATGCGCGTACTGCCTCGACATGCACAGCAGGGACGCGCGGCGCGCCGGCGAAAGCGAGCAGCGACTGTATGTGCTCGACGCCTGGCACGAATCGTCTCTTTACTCTCCCCGCGAGCGTGCGGCCCTGGCATGGACTGAAGCCGTCACCAAGATCAGCGATACCCACGCGCCGGATGAGGCATACGAAGCCTTGCGCGAGCACTTCAGCGAGAAGGAGATCGTCGATCTCACCATCGCCACCGGCATGATCAATCTTTGGAACCGCCTGGCCATCAGCTTTCGCAACCAGTTTTCGGTCGAAGCCAACAAGGCGGCATAGAGTCGGCCCGCAAGGCTTGCGCTCTCCGCTTGCGGGCCGTCCCAGTTGCGCTCTGTTCTCTCCACGTCATGGCCGGGCTTGACCGGCTTGACCCGGCCATCCACGCCTTTCTTTCCGTGCGCGCGGCAAGACGTGGATGGCCGGCACGAGGCCGCCATGACGTGGAGAGGGCACGGCATGACTCGGAGCGTCCACTATCCAGAAGGCGCGGTTCCAATCAAACAGGTCTACTTTAGTTTGTGATACGGCGACGCCCGTTGACGTGATAGATCGGGTTGGGCCCACCCTCCCTCAATAAGCGCTTGGCTCCGGTCATGATGGATGTTCGGCATGAGCGCGTCGAGACAAACGGCGTGGCACTCCATATCGCTGAGGCAGGTCCGAAGGACGGCCGCCTGGTCATCTTGCTGCACGGCTTTCCAGAATATTGGGAAGCGTGGAGAGGCTATATCGAGCCGCTTGGGGCCGCGGGCTATCACGTCGTGGCGCCCGACCAGCGGGGCTACAATCTGAGTGACAAACCACGAGGCGTCGGCGCCTACGATCTCAACGCGCTCGCCGCCGATGTTCTCGGCCTTGCAGACCATTTCGGTCGAAGCCGCTTCACTTTGGTGGGCCACGATTGGGGAGCGATTGTCGGCTGGTGGATCGCGACCCGCCACGCCGAGCGCCTCGAACAGCTTGTTGTCATGAATGCGGGTCATCCTTCGGTGTGGCGCGAGGCGATGCAGACGAACCCCGAGCAGCGCCGGCGAAGCTGGTATGTGCGGTTTTTCCGCCTGCCGTGGTTACCGGAGGCGCTGCTTCGCCAGAGGCGCTTCAAGCCCCTGGCCGACACCATCCGCCGACGCGCGCGACCCGACACCGTCACACCCGCAACGCTGGACCGCTATCGCGAAGCGTGGCGCGCGCCCGGCGCGCTGACGGGCATGATCAATTGGTATCGCGCCCTATGGCGTAAGGAGCTGCCAGCCAGCGCGGAATTGCGGCTCCCGACGCCCCTGCTCCTGATTTGGGGCGAGCGTGACGCTTTCGGCGTGCGCGCGCTCGCCGAGGCCAGCCTGCGTCTGTGTGCAAACGGCCAAGCAATTTATCTGAAGGACGCGACGCATTGGGTCCAACACGATGAGCCCGAACGTTGCATAAAAGAGTTGCTCGATTTCCTCGGCCACTCGCCTTCACACTCGTCCTCGGATTAGCGCCACTGCGTCAAACTAAAATTCGGCGCTTGCGTAGCAAGAACAAAATTTTCGCGAGCTATGTCTGAAACACGACCGACATGGCCCAACAATAGTCTGAAGGTACGATGATCGGGTCGATATCGCGGACGCAGACGCCGCGAGTTGCCGCAACCTTCTAGAGAAGAGTTCGTGTCATGCTGAAGACTGCAACCGTGACCGCAGGCGGTCACGCGTCTTTTGGATTTTTCAATCCCGCAGCCACGATGGCCATGGGGCTCGCGTTCGAACACGCTTGGCGGATGATTCAGATCTCTCGTGAGTCTATTCTCGCGGAATATGGATCGCTGCCTCGGCCGGAGGAGCTTGCTCAACGGATCCTCGATCTGGCCAGAGAGGGCGAACACAATCCCGACCAGCTTCGCGATCGTGCCCTGGCGGCGTTGCTGCCGTCATTCCCGCGCTAAACAGCGGGAGATCGCGTAATTCCAGTCAGCGGAAAGTACAGTATTGCGTGGGAGGCTAGTATGGACGCTGAGTATTGTCGCCAAAGGGCGATGGAGTGCGTCGTTCAGGCGCGACGGACGGACCTCGCTTCTGAACGACGGCAGACACTTGCGTGGGTGGCCTATCAGTGGGTGCAACTCGCCAAAGTGGCGCAACGCATCGATGAAGTCGCTGAGGTCAAGGGCGGCGGGCTAGAACCATTACCGGCCCAACCGGATTGGCGGGGTGGCGACCCGCCCCCATTAGTTTGACGGGAGGTCGCCGCTTCCGAGCCCGTGACCTGGATTGGAGGGAGCGCAGTGCTTCCAGAACGAATTTCATCGCCAAACGTTATTATGGCGAGTGTACGATACTTGGAGATGGAACCTTGCCGTGCTCCAAAGACTGGGCGAGCACATTGCGGACGCTCTCGAGCGGGCGGCGGAGGCCGAACGACGGGCAAGAGATGCGACTGATCCTGAACTCCGATTGGACAACGAGCGTATGGCGCAGAGCTGGCGCAAGCTTGCGCGCAGTTTCCAGTTCATCGAAAGCCTCGAGCAGTTCTTGATCGATTCACAGCGAAACCGAAACCTGCTGCCACCGAAGCTGCCAGACGAGAAATAAGGCAGGTTCTGGCTCCGAATGCGCCGTGTTCAACGCCGGTCCTCGGCCAGCGGCACCTCGATCGTGCAGACGAGGCCGTTGCGCGTGAAATCGCGCTTCACGGTCGCGAGCGGGATCGCATACTCGATGAGCGCGCTGCCGGCGCCGCCGGATTTCGGCGGCTGAAGAGGCGGCCCGTTCCTTTCCTGCCACGTCACGGTCAGCACGCGCTCGCCGCCATTCCTTTGCACTTTCCAACCCAGATTCACGCGGCCTTTCGCCGCCGACAGCGCGCCGTGCTTGGCGGCGTTGGTTGCAAGCTCGTGCAGAACCAGGCCCAACGGCGTGGCGATATCCGCGGGCAGCGACACCGTTTCACCGTCGATGTTCACGCGCTTTGAATCGGCTGCGAGGTAGGCCTCCAGCTGCTGCCGGGCGAGCGAGTTCAGATCGGCACCGGTCCATTGCGAGTCGGTCAGCAGACGATGGGCGCCGGCGAGCGCCGAAAGGCGGCCCTCGAATTCCTTTAGCGGCCCGTCGCCCGACGGCCCTCGACGAAACGTTTGATGCGCGATCGCCTGCACCACGCTCAAGGTGTTCCTCATGCGATGCGAGATCTCGCCGATCAACATCCGCTGCTGATCTTCCCACGCTTTGCGCTCGGTGACATCGCGCGTGCTCTCGAGGACAAGTCGACGGTCATCGAACCTCTCGAGCTGCAGCCTCGCTTCAACCGTCAAGTCGCGTCCGTCCTTCGCCTTCTGCCACAGCTCGCCGGACCAGCTCCCGTCCAGCCGCAGTCGCGATTTCAGTTCCTCGAACGACGAACCCGGAACCGACGTCCCCAGAAGTTGGTCCTTCGGCCTCCCTATCGCCTCTGCGCGCGTGAACCCATAAAGCTCCTCGCTGCCGCGATTCCACATTGCAACGTTACCGCTATCGAAATCCCAGACGAAAATCGGCGCGTGCGAGACTTCGACAAGGTCCGTCTGCTGCCGCAATAGCTGCTCGCTGGCGCGCAACGCGCGCTCGACGCCGAGGCGTTCGGTGACGTCGACAAACGTAATCACCACGCCATCGATGCGGTCATCGACCGTGCGATACGGTCGCAGCCGCACGTCATACCAGCGACCGTTCCGACTGCGGATTTCGCGGCGGATCGGCGCCAGATCGGCGAGCACGTTGCGCGTATCCTTGATCAGATCGTCATAGTCGAGCTGATGCGCGAAATCGGTGATCGGGCGCCCTTCATCGGCCGGCGTCACGCTGAACAGCTCGGTGACACGGTCGGTGAAGCGCTTGATGCGCAGGCTCGAATCGAGAAACAGCGTGCCGAAATCTGTTGCTGCCATCAGGTTCTGCAGGTCGCTGTGTGCGCGCGAGATGGCTTCGAGCTTGAGTTTCAACTCGCTGTTGACGGTCTGCAGCTCCTCGTTGATCGACTGCAGCTCCTCCTTGCTGGTTTCCAACTCCTCGGAGGTCGACCGGTATTCTTCGTTGATGGATTGCAGCTCCTCGTTCGCCGCGCGCAACTCCTCGTTCGCCGCTTCCGATTCCTCGCGTACCGTACGCAGTCGCGCCTGGGTTAGCTCCAGCTCCTGGGTCAGGCGGCGCACGGTCTCGCCGCTCGCCTGCTGGTCGGAGATAGCGAGACCTTCGAGCAGCGGCTCGCCCTCGATGAAGAGGATGACCGCCTGTCGCGGCTCTGCGGCGTCGGCCTTCTCTGCCGGCTTGACCAGCAGGTGGACCCGGTGCTGCTCGCCGTTGAAGCGCACCGGGATCGGCAGGCTTAAAGTAGGTTGATTTTGCTCGAAGGCGCGATGCAGCGCGGAGCGCAACTCGAAGCGCAACTCGGGACGCACCAGGTCGACCACGTCGCCGCTCAACGGCCCACCGGCTGGAAGAATGAACCGGCCGGCGGTTTCGGAGAGATGCACGAGCCGGTGGGTCTCGTCGACCAGGACGCTCGGCGGCGCCACTTTCTCCAGCAGACGACGGTGGAGTGCTGCTTCGCTCAGCGCCGTGCTCGGGCTCACCGCACGTGCCGCCTGAGCCGGGTAATCACGAAACCCGACCGGTCCCAACAGTCGCGGCAGCAGCCGCGGACGATCGCCGGGCAGTGCGGTCGGTTGATAGATGCGGGCATTGCGGTCAAGCGAACGGAACAGCCCGGGCGGATTGTCGGCGGTCTCGGAAGCGCCGAGCAGCAGGAATCCGCCGGCCTTCAGCGCGTAATTGAAAGTGCTGCACACCTGCTCCTGCAGCTCGCGGTCGAGGTAGATCAGCACGTTGCGGCAGGAGATCAGATCGACCCGGGAGAACGGTGGGTCCTTGAGCATGTCATGGACAGAAAACAGCACAATGTCGCGCAACTCCTGCCGCACCCGGTAGCCTTCGCCTTGACGCGTGAAGAACCGCCGCAGTCGCTCCTCGCTAACGTCGGCCTCGATCGACGCGGGATAGCGCCCCTCGCGCGCCACGCCAAGCGCGCGGGCATCGAGATCGGAACCGAACACCTGCAGCGCGGGCCGAAACTCGCGGCGCGAACCTTCCTCGAGCAGCAGCATCGCCACCGTATAGGCTTCCTCGCCGGTCGCGCAGCCCGGCACCCAAATCCGGATCGTGTCGTTCGCCTCGCGTCCATCGAATAGCGGGGGAATAACCTGACTCTTGAGAACGTCGAAGGATTCGCTGTCGCGGAAGAACGTGGTGACGGAGATAAGGAGGTCACCGAGCAGCGCCTGGGCCTCTTCCGCGTTCTCGCGCATCATTTCGTGATATTCGCGCAGGTCCTCAGTCCGCGACACCTGCATGCGGCGCGCGATCCGCCGCACCACGGTCGAGCGCTTGTATTTGGAAAAGTCGTGGCCGGTGCGCACGCGCAGGTGTGCGAGGATGCGGCGCAACAATTCTTCATCGACGCTCGGCTCGTCCGGCGTCGGCGCGGTCTGCTTGATGTGGATGAGCTCCGCCAATCGCTCGGCCAGCTCGCGCACGGGCAGGACGAAATCGGCAACGCCGGTGGCGATTGCGCTGCGCGGCATGGAGGAGTACTCGGCCTCGGCCGGCTCCTGCACGAGGATGATGCCACCGGATTCCTTGACAGCACGGGCGCCGATGGCCCCGTCGGAGCCGGCGCCGCTCAAAATCACAGCAAAGCCGTCGCCGAGCTTTTCCGCCACCGACCGGAAAAATTGATCGATCGGTGCGCGTTGACCGTGTGGTTCGTCAAACGCAGTGGCGGAGATCTCGTGATCGACCAATTGCAGGCGACGATCAGGAGGGATCACATAGACGCGGTCAGCGAGGATCTTTTCGTTCGCTTCGACCTGCACCACCGGCATCTTCGTGCATGTACCGAGGATGCGCGCCAACTCGCTGCGATGACCGGGATCAAGGTGCACTACCACGACGTACGCCGCACCGGTCTGGCCGGGAAGCTGGCGAAAGAACGCCTGCAAGGCCGCGAGACCGCCCGCGGACGCCCCAATAGCCACGATGACCGGTTCGGTTTGTTTGTGCTCTTGGGGACCCATCTCCGTTACTCCGGGGAGTGCGGTTGCAAGTATCAACGAACTGCGACGTCTGGCGCGCGGAACGCGACGGTACACATAGCCCAGGTCGCTTCCGCCACACGGAACTCGATGCCTCGGGGGCCAGTTATGACCATGGCAACAACTTGGTGGAGAGAATGCCATGGGCAATCGAGACATTCTCGCCATCGGCACATCGGCTGGAGGGGTCGAAGCGCTGACATCTCTTGCCTCGGGATTTCAGGCCAACCTTCCCGCCTCGGTTCTGGTTACCATTCACCTCCCGAGTCGGTTCACGTCCTCGCTGGACGACATTCTAAGCCAGGCCGGGCCGCTTTCAGCCGCTTTCGCGACCAACGGTGAAGTTTTCAGGAAAGCCCGCATCTATATTGCCCCACCAGGGAGGCACCTTCTCGTTGACGGCGATCGGCTTTCGCTCGGCATCGGCCCACGCGAGAACAACGCCCGCCCGGCCATTGATCCGATGTTACGATCTGCTGCGGTCTGTTGCGGCTATCGGACCGTCGGCGTGGTCCTGACCGGAGCCCTGAGCGATGGGGCGTCTGGGCTTTCGGCGCTCACTCTATGCGGCGGCATCACGGTTGTACAGGATCCAAATGACGCCGCCTTTCCGGAAATGCCACGGACCGCCCTGAAGCGGGCGTCTCCGGACCACGTCGCGCACCTGGACCAGATGCCGGCTCTCCTGGACCGGCTGGTGCATCAGCCTGCGGGCGAACCCGTTGCCGCGTCGGCTGCGGCCAGAAACGCGGTTGAAATTGCTAGAAGCGGCGGCGCCATCATGGACCGTGGACAGTCCGGCCGGCGCTGGGTTTTGTATAGACGGCGTGGGTGACACGCTGAACGCAACCGGTGTGCGCCTAATCCTCGCTTCAAGGTGCTGTTGGCTCCACTTCCACCTGTGGCGCCAGAGAAGACTGTACGGCAAAGTGGTTTAGCACTTCCCCGATCCCCGCAAGCAACCCCTTCGTCTCTTGTAGGCGCTTGCCTGTCTGCTTCGTCGTCTTTCACAGACCAGAGCGAATGCGCTTCGCCTTCGTCACAGCCTGGCGCGACGAAGCAATTGCGCTTTGCACGCGATCCATGGCTTCGCTTTTGACCCTTCGCATCAGCGCACAATACGCGCCTGACCAAGGCGTGTCATTATTGCCCCCAACGCAGGAGCTCGAACAGACCCCTCAGGGGTGACCGTCCCGGCGCAATCCGCCTTGGGGCCTTTAGGGATGGGAAATCTTCGCGGATAGGATGCGGTCGGCGCGCGCCAATAGTTCGCCGCTTTGCTTGATCAAGACAGTGCTTTCACGCACCTTGACCGCGATCTCCTCTGCGGATTGAGCCATCCGAAATAGAAACCAGCGATCCGCGTTTGCTGTTCGCTCCGCCCAGATGAGGTGCGAATGGACGCCGTCGAAATCGCCTCTGGCAACCATGGTCAGAGTCCTCCACGGATGCCTAATATGCGCGAAATCCGACTATTCGACTAGGTCACGAAAAATTCAAACTGAAACACTATCCGCCGATGAGATTGCTGTGGGGCTCAGCACTCGGCGAGATAAGGGACGTGGTTTGCGCGCGCCATCGTTCCCTCGATTTGACGCAGTGAGCGTCTGACGGTCCGGATCGCGTCGCACAGCGACGCATTGTTCGTGTACATGGCTTCCACCGAATTGCGTAGTTCAGGAGGAAGATGCGCGAGCGACGCGTCGACGCTCACCAACATCAATTTGGAGACTCCCCGCCCCTCGCTGTCTCTAATGTCGAGACGCCAAGACCGTGTCTGCACCTCTTGATGCTGCATAAGCTCAAGCGCAACGCCCGCGGCGTGTTCTCGCGCCGAAGTCTCGCATGCTAACTCAGAACCAACGAGATCGCGGACAACTTCCCTCGGGGTATGGAGATCAAAGAAATAGGTTGGCATCGCCCGTGCCTCCTCTGAACGAGTATTGCGTCAAGTCGGCAAAAAGTTCCAGGCTCGGGCGCCGGTTGAGCTTTTTTATTATCGACCAGGCTCGGCGCGACAGCGCCAATGCCGCGGCATGTGCACTATGTCGGGTATCGAACAATAGCGCCTGACCGGCTCCAGGTTTCCAGTAGGTAGTTCGACACCATGGAACCAGGTGACTGTTCGTTGGTTAACATGGGCCGCGGGTTGGGGAAGCCCGCGACAGCATGAGTACGCCAAAGGACGCCGCTTAGTCGGGGAGTTCCATGCTCCTTCGTGATGCGCCGCTGCTCATGGCGTGCACCAAATCTAGTGAAGGCCTTGAAGACGAACAAAGGCATCGTGAGGGGCAGACAACATGCGGATCATCCAGACAGACCCTGCAAATCGCCTGCTGGCGGAATTGGGCCATCAGGATTTCGAGTTGCTTGCTCCACAGCTCCGGCCGTTCGCGCTCAAACAAGGTGCGACGCTGCAGGAACAAGACGTTTCGGTCGATTCCGTCTATTTTCCTCTAAGCGGAACGATCTCGCTTATTGCGGTCATGAATTCCGGAGACACCGTCGAGACGGCGATGATCGGCCGTGAGGGCGCGGTGGGTGTGTTCGCGGGGCTTGGACGCTGGTCTGCCTTTGCGCGGGCGGTCGTGCAAGTGCCGGGGATCGCCCTCAGCATGCCAGCGGCGCCATTCTACGACGCAGTTCTTCGTAGTGAGCCGCTGAGAGACCTCGTCCTCCGATATAAAGAGTCGCTACTGTCGCAAATAAGTCAGACAGCGGCATGCAACGCACTGCATTCGCTCGAAGCACGGCTTGCGCGTTGGTTGCTACAAGCGACCGATCGTGCGGACAGCGCGCCCTCAATGCTGACACACGATGTCATCTCACAGTTGCTGGGCGCTCGGCGAACCACTGTCACGCTGCTCGCCGGCAAG
>Ga0126381_100011126_pt1 | contig 10162 bp, 9 predicted proteins | sample PanSoiMetPlot_28_FD_96465 | JGI IMG/M metagenome (GOLD analysis project Ga0126381, IMG submission 96465) | Tropical forest soil microbial communities from Panama - MetaG Plot_28 | ecosystem: Environmental > Terrestrial > Soil > Tropical forest > Bulk soil | place: Panama | collected 2016-02-17 | reverse complement strand
TGATATTCATCGACGATGACGTGCTTGATACGTTCGCCGAGACGTTTCTTCAACGCCGGCTCTAGGTTCAGTACATCCACGGCCGCTTCCATGATGGCGGCGAAATCCAAATGCCGCGTGTCGTCGAGCAGGCTGCGGTAGTTCTCCAGACCGTCCACTATGGAGCAGTTAGCGAGCGCATGGTCGTCCGTATCGGCCTCGCGCAGAATGCCCAGGGCGTTGAGGTAGTGCTGCGTGTCTCTGTAACGCTTTAGAGGCAGGCCAGCCAGGTCTGTGGAAGCTGTGAGACCGCTTTGGTTGCTGTGCCTGTCGATGAAAAGTGCCTGCTGCACCTCGTTGAGCACATCAAATTTGAGGTATTTGGGTGCTTCGGCAGTCAGAAGGTCCAGACAAAAGGAATGAACCGTGCCGATATACATCTCGGCCATGCCGTGAATCTCGCCGATTTCCTCCCGGCAGCGGGAGATGATGCGCTCCTTCAATTCAGCGGCGGCCTTTTCCGTGAACGTGAAAGCGATGATGTTCGCGGGCTTGTTCCCGCTTTTAAGCAGGTGCGCAACACGGCGGGCGATTACTTCTGTTTTTCCTGAGCCGGCGCAGGCAATCAGCTGGAGGTTTGAGTCTCCGTGGTTAATGGCCTTCGACTGAGGTTCCGTCAGGATCATAGTGTGCGCCGATTCGGATCATAGCCTGGGGCTACTCTCCTACGGAAAAGCCATAGACGTCTGGCGATGTGCTCGGGTTACTCTTCTTGTATCAGCTTTGACGGATACTTACCAGCGGGTGAGCTATCCACCGGTGACGATAGCCGACTTGCGTCAGTCGACATGGACGCAACCCCTCTTGTCCACAACGAGATATATCTGCTGCTCAACTAAGCAACCAGGGACACCAAAGCCATTCATGATCTAAATAGGTTCGTCTAGCATGAAATTCAGGAATGAAAAAGAAGCGCAAGAACATGTACGCCTCGAAGTTGGCCCAGCAAAGGTGGGCTAAGGTCCCCGTTAGTGAGAGATCAAAGCAGGTACCTCGTACGGGTGGGCGTCCTAGAAAATACCCCAAATGCCCGCGCTACGGCTCGCACACATTTTCGCCACGAACTGGCCGCTGTCCGTGCGGCTACACGCGCCCTGCAAACTAAGCGAATAGAAATCCAACCAACAGGCTGCACTGTCACTTCCTAGGCCATTCGTTCTATTCTTCTGAAATCGTGCGTACTATTGTACAATCGTGCGCACAATAATAAAATTACGAAATCAAGCATGGACCGCAGCCATAGCTTTAGGAGAACTGAAAAATGAGTATCGAACGTAATGAACCGATTCGCTTTCATGAAAAAGGAACTTTGGAGGCAGTCACGCGGTGGATCGCCACGCACCACGACGGCATTGCCGAATGGCTGAAGAACGTCAGGCGTGAGTATCAGGTGGACCGCGCCAATGTGGCAGAGAATCACCGCGTGGCAGCGTTACTGCTACAGGATGCCAAGGATGGCAAGTCTGCACGGATTGGAGTGCTCGATGTAGGCGGCGCAACGCTAGAAGACGTAACCGCGTGGTCTACGTGGCAGGACACGTCGGCCTCACACCGCGGGTCTGGACTCCAGGAAGAGGAAACGCAGGGCAACGGTGGAAAAGCTTACATGTATCGTCTTTTCGCTGGACCGGCGCGCATCCTCGGAATTCGTAATCGGCGCCGCAACTGCAAGGGATTCGATGGCGATGCCGGAACCGTTGAACGCGGCACCCCGGGCTGGATGCCGAATCTGGCGGCAGGACGCGACGTGGAGATCAGTTCGTTCGACGTAGAGCTTCGTCATGCCCTCGAACCTTACGGTTTATCTATTTCCGACCTCCCGGGCCCGCTGCGGACCGCCATTACAGCCCGTAAGAGCTTCACCCTCGTTGAAGGCGAAGCGCCGCTCATGACCTATAAGGGGCAGATTGACGCTGACGAATTCATCGCTAAGGTCGTGCGCCACGAACAGTCGACTCTCTGCCTCGAACAGGTTGGCGTGTTTGCAATTCACAACAGCCGAGTGCTGAATGACGGCAAGAAGCTCGAACTGCCTCCGATCATTCCGTACCCAGGAATCGACTCGCCGGTCGTGCATGAGGTCCCTGACCAGTTGGAACTCGAAAATGATCAGACGGTATCGACCACGGAGGGAGGCACGAAGTCCAGGGGGAGGCTCGTTTTGCATACTTCGCTCGAAAACATGCCCAATGCTTATCGGAATCTTCGCCCTCGTTGGCAGGTTGTTTATCGGACGCGTCATCAAATGATCGGATCGAAGCCGATTTCCGAACTTGCTCCTGCAACGCCGGGCGCCGCTTTCATTTACGGCACCGTCGAGCTTCCGGCGCTTGAACCGGCGTATGTTGAGCATGGTCGGCGTCGTCCCAAGGACGGTCCTCTGGTCGAGGCCCTTGACCGCTTCATCGCGGAAAAAATCCGTGCCTTGGCACACGAGATCAACGCTCGGCGGCGCCAGGAACTGGACGACAAAGCCCTCGACCAAGTTCATGAGGAAAATCGCCGGCTGGACGAATTTAAGAACCGGTTTCTGCCCAGCTTTGGCGAGGGAGACGGGGGTGATGGCGATGGCAAGGGAGAGGGGCGCAGGAAGCACACGCACGATGGTGCGGGACCGGTAGATTGGGGAACCGAACCGGAAGTGCTGAACTATGAGGTTCCCGAGCAGGGTCTCCAAATTGGCAAGGGAATCTCGGTTGGACTTCGCGCGATGCTCGGCGTGAGAGTTCGTGACCGCAAGGGACGCCCGGTCCGCACCACGATCGAATGGTTGACCAGCGACCCGCACGTTGCGGTCTTTTCGAAAGGCGACACGCTTGGCGCACGTTCAAAGGGAGTGTGCGAGGTCTGGGCGAGGGTAAAAGGGGCAAAAATCGAAGGACCGCGAGTTCCGGTCCAGGTCTGGAGCGTGGACCACATTCTGCTAACACCGCGGACCCTCGACATTCCACTTGGAAAACAGGAGCAGATCACTGCGGAAGTGACGGACGACGAGGGACGCCGATCGACGGATGTCCTGCTTGAATGGCTGCATGATGCCGAAGATCAGATGACCGTTCTTATCGACCGCTCCGGGGTGGTTACCGCGAACCGGCTCGGTCGCACTGCAGTTACCGCTGGGGCGGGGGGAGTTTGGGCGCGTATTCCGGTCGAGGTCCGAGTTATTGCCAATCCCGATGAGAAGGGGCGCGGTAATGGTTTTCCGCAGTTGCTCATCACTGGGCGCGACGAGGACCCGGCTACGGGCCAGATTCGCGAAGGAGACCCCGATCAGCCAGCATTGTGGCAAGAAGCTTCTGATTACATCCACAATGTCTGGTGGTTGAACTTGCAGAGTCCAGAGGCGGCGTTTGTCTTCCAGCAGCGCAGTGCTCACCCGGCACTTTGGCGGACCTATCACGCAGAGAAGTTGATCGAGATGGTTGTCCAGGTGTGGATGACGGATGAATATTCGCGCAAGGGAGACAGTCAACGACCTGAATTTTGGGCGGCGCATCAGGCTGCGCTGGACCGGCACCGTGTGCGTACGGTCGCTCAAATGTGGAAAAAGCTGGAATCCTATGTTGCCAGTGGCGCCTTTGGCGCCATTGGCGACGAGGAGACCGAACAGCGAGTCCAGGGGAGGGCGGCGTGATAACCATGAGGCAACGAAAGGACGCTCCGCGCCGCGCGAGCCTACGGGAGCAAGTGCTGCTCGCCGCTCTTGATTGCTCCGGTGGTGAGCTCGAAACAACGTTCACCGCCGAGGATTTGCTGGTAGCCGCGTGGAAAAGAGACCGCGTGGCGTGGGGGCTGCGAGGTTACGAGCAGGAGTATCCGGACGCCGACAGACTTCGCAAGGAGATAGATAGTCGTGGCGCCCGAGAAGGAAGCCCGTCGACAGGCCTTGTTTCATCGGGCCTTTTGCTGCGCGTTCGGCAACGCGTCTATCGGCTCACGCCGGCGGGGCTCGCGGCGGCGGCCGAAGTTGTGGGCGCGGAACCGGACACGCGCGGCAAAGCAGAGCGTGCCCTCGCGGAGGCAGTGAGCGTAATCTTGTCTCATTCTGTTTTCCGGGCGTGGCTCAAAGAGCCAAGCACTCCCAAACACTTCCGCGATGCAGGCCACTTTTGGGGCGTTGCCCCTGGCACGCCATCGCGGGTAATCCACGCACGCATTCTTGACATCGACAGAACTCTGGAAAAGGCAATGAGCCTGCTTGATGCCGGTGTTGCTGAGGAGGTTACAGCTCGGCACGGCAAAGCGCTGTTCGACCGAAGGGACATCGAGCGAGCGATGAATTTCCACGCGATGCTGAAGGAGCGCTTCGCAAAGGATTTAGTCACGCTGCAAGTCAAGTTGAGCTGACGACAGGCACGTGCGTACTTTGGCAGACATGATCGGAGAGATCATCGTCGTGCGTATCCCGCTGCTCCACACGGACGGCATGATTCTCGTGAAGCTGCACGGAATCGAGGCTCATGGCATATGGATAGAGAGCCAGAATCTGACGAATCAGCTTATGGAGAAGTTCCACTGCTCAAGCTCACGCACAACGCCACTTGTATTCGTCCCATTCGGCAAGGTGGATTTCATCATTGGCGCTATCGAATCGCTTTCGTTGTCCGAACCGGCGTTTGGGATTTCTGATTAATCAACGTCGGCGCCGGGAGCAGGTCGTTTTGTCAGTGCTTGGAGGATTAGAGCATATGCAAAAGCCAAATGATCAGAAAGGACGCCGCACCCTAAACGCAGCCGGGAAAGCGGACTCTCCTGCGTGCAGCCGGCGGGATACGCGCCTGGTAATCCCGCCAGCGGGTAACCGGCCGGAGGAGGAGGCTGCACTGAGGCAGGTCATTGAGGACTGGCTATTGCCGAGACTTCTGGAAGAGTTCTTGGCCGAGAAAGGCATCACACCAAAATCACGATACGCAGCAAAACCGAGCGTTTAGTAACCAGAAGCCATGGCCAAGGTGCAGGCCTATGTGGCCAAAAAGGTAGGCGGCCGTTATCCCCGAAGGCGAGGTGTGGTACCAGGCTCCAGACCACGGGAAATGCCTGCCGCTTTGGCCGCTCTTGGTGCATCTAAGTTGGTAGAAACTAAAATCAGCACCGATTGTATTGGGGCCTGCGGGTATACGGACACGTCCAAGACGCGGGAGGAAGTGGCCCCTCGGCGCGGCCATCCAGCGAGTGACCCACGATCTCTACCCACGCCTACTTGTGGCTCTCGCAATGATCCAGAAGGATCATTGTGTTGAGCCACGAATCAGCAATCTCGAACCCTATAAGATGCGCCATTTACGCGCGCTACTCGAATGAATCTCTTCAAAAAGCCAGCTCCATTACGGACCAAGTGCGCAACTGCCAGGATGCTGCGGAGGAGCAGGGTTGGAGCGTATTGCCGAACTACATCCGAACCGATGAGGGTATATCTGGGGCCACGCTTGCCAGTCGCAACGGACTCCTTTCGCTGCTGGAAGACGCCAAGAAAAAACCGCGCCCGTTCGATTGTCTGGTGATCGACAGCACATCTCGCTTCGCCAGGGACCGTGGTGACGTTATGACCTTGAGCAAGAAACTACGCTACTGCGGTGTGTTTCTCTACTTTGTCGCGGAAGGACTGGATACGAGGGAGCCCTCCTCCAAGAATCTGCAAATGCTCTACGGCATGCGAGATGAAGATTTTCTGGACTCGCTGCGTCACAATGTGCATCGAGGGCAGAAGGGCGCCGTGCTACAGGGACATCATGCCGGCGGGACTCATTACGGGTACCGCGGCGTTCCAGTCCCAAACCCTCTCAAAAAGAACAACCACACCGGTGAAGCCGTCGCTCACGTGTATCTTGAAATCAACCCAGAACAAGCGGCGATCATCCTTCAAATCTTCGAAATGAGGGTCCGCGGCACCAGCCTAAGCGATATTACGAAGCATATGACCAAAAACTCGGTGCCGGGCCCTAGAGGGGGAGCATGGTCCTACAGCGGCGTTAAGAGAATACTGAGGGACGAACTGTACATTGGAATCAAGAAATGGAACCGCACGAAAAACGAGAGGGATCCTGAGTCCGGCAAAATCCGGCAACAGCCAAGGCCGGCCTCCGAGTGGGTCGTAACAGAGCACCCGGAATTGAGAATCGTACCGCAAGATTTATGGGCGCAGGTGCAGGCAATAAACAGCGCGAGACAGAAGATTCGGCAGAGCCTCGGGGGAATGAACCGGACAGACAAAAGTAAAACCTATCTATTTTCCGGCCGGCTAAAATGCGGACTCTGTGGCAGAACCATGTGCATCATTGGCGGCGGGAATTATAGGCCCAGATATGGGTGTCCCGCATATCGTTTCGAGGGCAACTGCAGCAACAGTCTCACCATTTATCGTGACACGTTAGAAGAACAGCTTTTGGACGCCATCACTCGGAAGTTGGAATCGCCAGCCGTCGCTGAGTATATCGATTCCTACAAAACTCAAATTAAGGACTACCTCCTAAGCGAACTTGATTCAGGAAAACTGGAAAGCGCCGGCCTCGAAAAGCGATTGACCGAGTTGAAGAAGGAACAATCTAACGTCACCAAAGCCATTGCTAAGCATGGGCTGTCTGAGGCTCTCGATGAGGAATTGACTAGAATCGAGTCTGAAATCAGACAAACCAGGGAGCAAGTAACAAGAGTGAACAACGTCGCGGCGCCGGCACTTTCGTTCGAAGACTTTCAATCCTATGTCCAGCAGAAGGCTAATGAGTTCAAATCCGTGCTCAAGGGCGATCCTGCTTTTGCGAAACAGGCCATATCTCGGATTATGCGTCGATTGCTACTCACGCCGATTGAGACTCCCGACGGCCAGGTCTTCGCGGTCTCTGGCGACATCGCTCTTTTCGTGGGCGAATCTGGTGTATTGCTTGGTTCAACGGTAGAGCGTTCCGCCAAGCATTACACTCCTATCTTAAGCCTCACGGGTCTTCAGCTAGACCCGAAAAAGCCGGCAGAACAGCGGTTTACGAGGAGCAACAAGCGTAAGGCACCCTCGACTCGCGGCGAAATGGCGCCGCCCGACGCTGAAATGGTAGCTGTCTAGCTGGCACCACCAAAACCCCACTTACATCGGACAGGGCGTTTCGAGTTCGACGGTTGTGATGTAAGTCGCTGGGCGCCCGCCGGTCCTTCATTCTGGATAGTCCCGAAGGGTATACAGGACGCGGCGCTGAAAAAGCCGAAAATTCTCTGCTGCCTAGTATCTATACACAGGGGACGCAAACGCGACCCTGGATGACTTAGGAGAATAAAACTATGTACGAGCAAGAGGACGAGCAATGAGCAGCGTATACGAAGACGGCGTCGAGTGCCTGGTGTGCCACGGAAACTTCGCGCACACCGACTTTGATTGCCGGACGAACGAACGAATGTTTGCCTGCGCACGGTGCGGATTCTATTACGAGACGAAGATCATCGAACACAATGGCTGCAGCTTCTGGCAGACGACGGAAGAAAGGCCGATCAGCAAGGACTACAAAAAGGTCGCGGTCATCACACCGACGTTCGCAGGGGACATCAGCGGTAATGAGGAAGCCGGGCCGAAGTGGAACTCGGTTGAGTTTCGCACGCTGCCGTCGTTCACGGTCATCCCGGACGGCTTCGGCGTCGAGCAGGCGAAGGACTGATGTGGGGACTCTATGCCTAATTGGGTAATCAATACGTTAAAAGTGATCGTGGGTGATCCAAAGGAAGTCTTTGAATTCGTCCGCAGCGAGCAATCTGTATTCGATTTCAACACCCTGATTCCGATGCCTGAGCACATTCAGAATTCCAATGAGGAAGTAGTCAGAGAGTCAGGATTCAAAGTGCCAGCTTGGTACTCCTGGGCAATCGACAACTGGGGAACCAAGTGGAATGCCTCCGAGGCTCGTTACGCCTCGAACGACCCGGAGCGCGGAATTTGGTTTGACACTGCATGGGCTCCGCCGGCGCCCGTGTTAGAAGCTCTCGCGAAGCGTTTCCCCGCTCATGAAATCGTGGTTTATTCGGACGAAGACACGAATCATCTCCACGTGACGTTCACGCTCAAAGAAGGACGCCTTACTTGGACGAAGGATACTTGCTACTGCTTTGACGAGGATGAAAAACCAGTAACATGGGCGGAGCTCGATGTTTTCGGCATCGAGAAAGCACCCTAGCGGCGGCTCGCCCCCGTCTTACGCAGCTTGTGCAACTCCACCGCAAACTGCATTTTCGCTCCCCAGCCGCCGGCGTGGAACGGACCAAATCGTCAGGCGAGGCCAGCGCCTGATGCATTAGGGAAGGTTCCCGCGATACTCCGGCTTCGTGAAACGCAGAGTCGCTATGGTGCCGTCCTCGGCGAAGTCCAGGCTCGTCGGGATCAAGCCCTGCTCGATCGCCCGGCGCAGACTCTCCAAGGTGCTGGGTGAGAGACCGTGCAAGAAGACATCGGCGCCCACAGGGATCGGCTCGCGATTGAGGAGCTTAGCGCGGCGGTTGGGCCGGACGCTCTGTTTGATGTGCATTGAATCCTCCATATAAGAAACCCGTATCACTTATCTTGAGAACGATTGCCGGGTCTGACGAAGCGCCGCCTCCAGGGTCGACGGGCGCACCAGTCAGATTGATCCAACACCAAGGTAGAGCGCCTCGACGACGGCTCTTGCCTCACCGGCGCTGATGCTGGACCCTTTCGCGACAACGTGAGCGGCCCGTCTCCCATCCGATCCAGTCCGGGCTTGGCACAGGCACATGGTCAGTCGCCGTCCGTGCCCGTCTTTACGATTTTCGGCTTGGGAATGAAATCAGCATCTGCCACCGCTCTTTTGGCTTCGCCTGGTTTGCGCACGTCGGCGAGGTAGTCCTGAGTGACTGCTAACGACTCATGCCCCAATTCGAGCATGAGCGTCGGCAGCGGGACATTGGCAAGGTATCGTCTGCTGGCGCCCGTCTTGCGCAGCTTGTGCAGTTCGGTGTGGAACTGTGCCCCCGCCTTCTTCGCTAGGTCTTGCAATTTTCGCAGCAGGTGCTTGTCGGGATTCCCGTTACCGTTGACAAACAGAGTTTTGGAATTGCTTCGCTTCCGCCGCGCGCGGATAGCATCGGCGAGCCGCTGAGTGATTTCGACCGTGCGGGTCTTGTGGTGCTTGCCGTAAAGGGTCAGGGTCGTGCCCGTCAGATCAGGATGGCCGTACTTCCCAAAGGCTTCATGGTCTCTCGTCATGCTGCCGATAAAGAAGTCGAGCAAGAACGTTTCGTCGGCGTCGGCGGCGCCATAGAGGACGTCCAGTTCGTCTTCAGGATGGGCGACAACTTTCTTCTCGTGGTATTTGGGTTCCTCGTTCTTCTTGAGCAGTTTGGTGATGCCGAATTCCTTGAGGAAGATACGCACGTCTCCGACCCTGTTGGCGAGAGTGCGCTCCGGGTTGCTGTGCTTGCGCTTCGGCACCGGCTGTTTCCGCAACCAGCCCATGTAGTTGAGCAACACCTGCTTGTTGTCACGGCATTCGTCGACGTAGGTGACGCCGCAGTGTTCAACGAACGGGTCAACGGCGGATCGATACTTGCGGATAGTCTCGGGATCGAGACCACGGGCTTCGCAATTCGCAAAGTATTTCTCGGCTGCGGCTGCGAGTGTGATTCTGCCTGAGCCGTCTGGCAAAACGACGCTGTTTTTCGCGGAGCCTTTTTCGTTTAGCCGGTTGTATTCGTCGAGCGCCAGTCGCTGCTTGCGCTTCCGCTGTGCTCCTAGCGCATCGGCGCCGGCATCGATCCAGCCGCCGTTGTGGCTCATGTAGTAGCGCCCCTCGGGATGTTTTTCTAGTAGCCCTTCTTTTACGTTCACAAAAACGACGTCGGGCTTGATCTTGCTGTTGTCGTGGTAGGCAGCTTTGCAGTAGCGCCATGTGCCGTCGACCTTGACGTACTTGTAGAGCGTGTACTTGGAAATGGCCATGCTGGGATCCTCTCTTCGCCTAATACTGCGCGGCGGGCGATTTGAGGATTTCTTAGGGAAGAGCTTTAGGAAGGAACCTAACCCACTGAAAACAAAGGAATGGCGGAGAGGGTGGGATTCGAACCCACGGTACGGTTTCCCGCACGCTCGCTTTCGAGGCGAGTACTTTCAACCGCTCAGTCACCTCTCCGCGGT
>Ga0126381_100011124_pt1 | contig 10163 bp, 7 predicted proteins | sample PanSoiMetPlot_28_FD_96465 | JGI IMG/M metagenome (GOLD analysis project Ga0126381, IMG submission 96465) | Tropical forest soil microbial communities from Panama - MetaG Plot_28 | ecosystem: Environmental > Terrestrial > Soil > Tropical forest > Bulk soil | place: Panama | collected 2016-02-17 | reverse complement strand
CCGGAAGTTCCGGGCAAGGTGATCGGAGTCACGCCCGGCGACCCCATTGTTCTGAAGATCGCTTTCGTGACCAGCGATGCGGAGTTTGACGCTGCTAAGGATCCGAATATGGATGTAAAAGTGGTTGGCCAGCCGGAAGCGGCCCGCGTCGAAAAAGACAGCGCGGTCCATTTCACTGGGACTTTGGTCGCGTACGACCCTGATCCCGCTTTTTTCCTGCACTGGGACAAGGCTAAAGTGAAAGCGGAAGACATCCCCAAGGAAAAAGGAACGCCCAAGAAGCCGACTCCACGTCGGCCAACCAGGAAGCCCAGCGGGCGCTAGGCTTATCAGGAGTCAGTGGCAGAAACGGCTCTCCGGAATGTGGAGGGCCGTTTCTCTTTTTTTAGAGGGCAAGATTTTGCGCGGGGCAGAAGTTTCGCTGGGAATGGATAATTCTTAAAACTGGCAGCTGGAATTTAGCGCGAGCGGCGGCGGTGGCCGTTGGCGTCCAGCTTGTACTCTTCGATCTTGCGGCTCAGCGTATTGCGGTGGATGCCCAGAAGCTGTGCGGCGCGGGACTGGTTACCATTGGTGCGGTCCAGGACGCGCTTGATGAAGCGCTTTTCAAATTCCCCGACAGCTTCGTCGAAATAGATTCCCCGCTCTACCATTTGATTGACGAGCCCTTCCAATTGGTCTTTCACGACGGCACGCTCCGCTGGGATGTTGGTCTAAGGGCCCGGTTGTTACGCCAGTTCGCGGCTAGTCAAAATGCGGAACGCTTCCCGGTATTTTTCGCGAGTAGCCTCGACGACCTCGGGCGAAAGCTCCGGCCCGGGCGGGGTTTTGGGCCAGCGCATCCGTTCGAGGTAGTCCCGCACAAATTGTTTGTCAAAAGAAGCCTGCGGTCCGCCGGGGCTGTAATGCGCGGCGGGCCAGAAGCGCGAAGAGTCGGGCGTCAGCGCTTCGTCAATCCAAATCAGTTCGCTGTTCAGCAGTCCAAATTCAAATTTCGTGTCGGCCAGGATGATTCCGCGCGGTTCGGCATGAGCGGAGGCGCGCCGGTAAAGTTCCAGGCTGACGTCGCGAACTTTCTCAGCGAGTGCCTTGCCAACTATCTTCTCCGCCTGCTCGAAAGGAATATTCTCGTCGTGACCGCTCACGGCTTTGGTTGCGGGAGTGAAAATCGGCTCGGGCAGCCGCCCCGATTCGAGCAATCCGTTTGGAAGAGCGATCCCGCAGATTTTTCCGCTCGTCCGGTAATCTTTCCAGCCGGAGCCGGAAACGTAGCCGCGTACGACGCACTCGACGGGCAAGGGTTGCGTCTTTCGAACCAGCATGGACCGCCCCTCGAGTTCGTCCCCGAACTTGTCAAAGGGAGCGGGAAATTCCGTAGCGCTGAGAACATGGTTGGGGATGACGTCTTTCAACAGGTCGAACCAGAACAGCGAAAGCTGCGTGAGCACGCGGCCCTTGTCAGGGATCGGCGTGGGCAGGATGACGTCGAAGGCTGACAGCCGGTCCGTGGCGACAATCAATAGCTTGTCGCCCAAATCGTAGATGTCGCGCACCTTCCCGCGCGCGCTCGGCGACAATCCGGCGAACTGGGTCTCCCTTAGGACTTTCATGGTTGGAGCTGAAGACAACGCGAAAATCTCCCCGACTTGGTGCTCCGCATTCTAGCGCACCACACTGCGAAGTCAAACCCGCGTTCGGTGGAAAACTGTGCGAAACGCAATCGTGAAAAATTGAAAAGAAAAGTTTTATTCATTGCAATAAACCAAGCGAAGAAGCTATTTAGGGCTTCCTGTTTTTGTTCCGTTTTTGTTTTTTGCAAAGCTTGGTCGATTAGGCCGCTGAAGCTGCTGTCGTTTTCGTGTTGGGATTTTCGTTTCCAGTTCCTTCCCAGCGCACGCTTACGAGTTTGGATACGCCCGGCTCTTGCATGGTCACGCCGTAGAGCACGGGGGCGATTTCCATCGTTTTGCGATTGTGCGTCACTACGATGAACTGTGTCTGGTTGCTCATCTCGCCAATCAATTTCGTGAAGCGCCCGACGTTCGCTTCATCGAGCGGTGCATCCACTTCATCGAGGATGCAGAAGGGGCTCGGCTGGTAACGGAAAATCGCAATTAACAACGCCAGCGCGGTCATGGCCTTCTCGCCGCCTGATAGCAGCAACACGTTTTGAAGCCGCTTGCCCGGAGGCGAAGCCACGATGTCGATGCCCGCATCGCCCGAGCTGTCCGGCTCCGTCAGGCGCATTTCGGCCATGCCGCCGCCAAAGATTGCGTGGAACGCATCCGAAAAACTCTTGTTAATCGCATGAAACGCGTGCTCGAATTTTTCTTTGGTTGCCTGGTCCAGCTCGACGATGGCCTGTTGAGTGTCGGCAATGGACTTCAGCAAATCGTCGCGTTCGCGCGTCAGGAACGTGAAGCGCTGCTCACATTCGTTGAATTCCTCGAGCGCCATCATGTTCACCGCACCCATGTTCTCGATTCGCTGTTTCATGTCGCGATAGTTTGCCTCGGCGGTGGCCAGCTCTTCGCCGCTCATGAACGCCACTTCGGTGGCGATGAGGTCTTCCGGCTGGGCGTTCACTTCGCTCAAGCAGGTTTCGCGCAGGTGCTCGCGGTCAGATTCGTTTTTCGCACGTTCCACTTCCGCGTGATTTTTCTGCTCACGCAACTCCTGCAATTCCTGACGGCCCATACGCAGATGATCTTCAGTTTGCGTGACGCGCGTGCGAGCAGAATCCCACTCCTGCTCGAGCTCCTTCTGCCGCGTTTCCAGGCGCAGTTTCTCGTTGCGAAGCCCTCCCAATTGGTGTGTTAGCTCTACGCTTTGCTTCGCCAGATTCGCGGTTTCGTCGCTGATGGACATTACTTGCTGCTGCAGTGCTGCTTCGCGGCGCTCCATCTCTGCGCGCTCTTCGCGCAATCTTGCGGCGAGGACTTCGGCGGCCGCGAGCCGCTCGTTAATCGCCGCCAGTCCTGCGCGGCCCGTGGCCAGTTCCTGCTGCTCGGTTTGCACCGAAGCGCGGAGCCCAACCAGTTCTTCCGCGAGGCGCGTGCTTTCGGTTTCAGCTTCCGCACGATTGAGCGCGGCAGCAGCATGGTCGTGCTTCGCGCGTTCCGCACGCCCTCGCGCGTTTTCCGCTTCTTTCCGTACACGCGCCAGCTCACTTTGGCAAACCGCCAGTTCGGCCCCCAGACGTGCCAGTTCGGTCTGCATGTTGCCATGGCGATGCTGGGCGGAAATCACCTCGCGTTCGGTGTCACGCAGCTTCGCGTTGATTTCTTCCAGCGCTTGTTCCGCCGCGTGAAGTTCCGCCGCTACTTTCCCGAGCGCAGCCTGCTTTTCGTTCATTTGATGTTCGAGTTGCAGCACTTCGGCGTTCAGCGCCCGCAATTCGCGCTTCATGCCGAGCGGCCCGGCTTGATCTGGACGCCCGCCGGTGACCATTCGCCCCTGATAAGAGGTGCCATCCGGGGTGACGAAGGCGTATTGCGGATTGTCGCGCGCGAGCTTTTCCGCTGCGGTGGCGCTGTCGGTCAAATACGCGCTCCGCAACCGCGGCAAGTACTGCTTTGCCGCAGGGCCCAGCGGATCGCGGAACTCCACGAGCTTGTCCATTCTCGAAATCACGCCGTCATCCGGGCGGAAATTCACGATCGATTCGTATTCGTTGGAAAGCTTTAAATTGCGCAGGGAATCCACGAAGAACGTTGCCCGGCCGCCGACTTCGTCGCGCAGCATGGTAATGCCCGTGCGCGCGTGGTCAAACGTCTCCACGACGACGAACTCCAATTCATCACGCAGAAATTGCTCGATGGCGGCTTCGTGCCGTTCTTCGACCTCCGCGTAATCCGCAAGAACGCCTACCGCCCGGAATTGCTGGTTGCCGCCGCGCTCATTGGCGGCAAAAAGTTTCTGCACGGCCTCTGCCGTGTACGAGCGGTCGTTGAGAATCTGCGTTAGGGTGGAATGCCGCGCCCGCACTCCTGCCAGCGAATCGCGAAGCGAATCCGCCTCTTTCGTCAGGCCATTGCGCTGCTCACGCAACCCGCCAATCTTCGCCTGTAGTTCCGCCGCGCTGTGCTTCAAAGCGCTGAGCTGGCCGGAAACGGCCTCCAACTCCCGAGCCGTCCGCTCCGCGTCGTCCCGCGCGCGCATCGAGGTCTCCAGAACCTCATGCTCATTCGCTTCCAGTTTCCTTTGAGCTTCTGTTTGGTGCGACAGTGCTTCTTCCGCCTGCTTTTGCTCGCCGTGCAGCCGCAGCAAGCTCTCGCCCGCTTCGGAGGCCGACCGCCGGAGCGCCTCGATGCGACCTTCGGCGTCGCGAATCTGGGCCGCCTGTTGCTCCGCGCGCTGTAACAGTTCTTCGACGCGCGCGTTCAGCACGCCGGACTCTTCCCGCAGCAGCGTCACCGCCTGCACTTGCGTTGCGCTGCGCGTTTCCCATTCCGCCGCCTGCGCGCGAGCTTGCTTCAACTCCCCGTCCATTTGCGTGTGGCGACCCGTCAATTCCTGTGCGCGCTGGCGGTTGAACACAATCTTGTTTTCGTTGCGGTCCACTTCCAGGGCGGTCAGGTTCAAGACGTTCTGGTTTTGGCGGATTTCTGCATCCAGCTCGTAAATCCGCTGACTCAGGCGGTCTTGCTCGCCTTCCATTTGTTGGATCGCAGTGGCTCGCTGTGTTTCGGCGGCGTTCAATTCTTCGAGTTGCTTCGTAATCTTTTCTGCGGCCGCGTCCAGTTCGCGCGCCTTGCCGGCCAGCATCTGCCGAACGATTCCGCGCATCTGGTCGCGGATTTCCGAATACCGCCGCGCCTTTGCCGCTTGGCGCTTCAGCGAGCCGAGTTGCTTCTCCACTTCGACGACAATGTCGTTCACGCGCGCCAGGTTCACTTTCGACGATTCCAGCTTGGCGTCCGCCAGCCGCTTCTTGGTCTTGAATTTTGTCACGCCCGCGGCTTCTTCAATGATGGCGCGCCGCTCCATCGGCTTGGTGGAGAGGATGAGGCCGATGCGCCCCTGCTCGATGATGGCGTAGGAATCCGGTCCTAGCCCGACGCCCATGAACATTTCCTGAATGTCGCGCAGCCGCGCCACGCGCCCGTTGATGAGGTATTCGCTCTGTCCGGAGCGGTAGAGCCTCCGGCTGACCATGATTTCTCCCGGCTTCGTCGCAAGCACGGGCTTGTCTTCAGTCTTTTTCTTTCTCTTGAGTAGCCTCTTGAATCTGCTACCCGATTCCTCGGGGTTCTCTGCTGGCGAATCTGCGCTGCCTGCATCCTGGCTTAACTGCGCGCTTCTCTCAGTCCCCACGTTTTCCTGGGGTTGATCGCCGCTCTGTGTATTCTGTGTTTCTGTGGCTAATTCTTCGCCTCTTTGAGATGCTGCACCCTCTATCACGAACCGCGCTGCTTCCGCCAGTTCGGGATCTTCCATCGTGATGGTGACTTCGGCCATGCCGAGCGGAGGCCGCTTGGTTGTTCCGTTGAAGATGCAATCCGCCATGCGCTCCGCGCGCAGGGATTTGTGGCTCTGTTCTCCCAGGACCCAGGAGATGGCGTCCACCACGTTCGATTTGCCGCAGCCGTTCGGTCCGACGATACACGTCGTCCCCGAGCCGCTGAACGTCACCACCGTGCGTTCGCAAAACGACTTAAAGCCTACGATTTCGACTTTTCGCAGCTTAAGCAAGGCTTCCCCTTTGCTCCTCGAATTGCGTGCTTTGTAGTTCGATGCGATCCGCGCTAGTGGTGTCCCCCAGCCGGGCGCAGGAAAAAGTACGCAATAAGAGACGGCTTCTTTTGCCTCGAGGGGAGGGGCGTTCGAGCATCAGGTCAGTCCCACACCCGGGACTGCCCGCAAGCAGAGCCGCTACGCGGCCCGCCGTGTCGGCCCGGTAAGGGCCGCACTCAAAAACGCGTGGCAGGTTCCTAGTCAGAGCCCAGCCGCCTGGCGCAAGGATGGCGGTACGGGAAAAAACAGTAACACGATGTTTCTATGGTGTCTAGCCCTACGCTATGCATTGTGGTTCTTTCGCAACCGCCACAAGCCCTGCCAGCCCAAAGTGGATAGACAAATCTGCTTGCATCGATTGTCTTATTCTTGAGGGCCAAATGCAGGCCACGCGCAGTGACGCTTCTGAGATCGAGCTTTCCTACCGTCGATATGGACCGGCGCTCGTGCTTTTTGCGGCCTCCCTTGCTGGCGAGAAGAGCCGCGCTCAGGATGCGGTCCATCAGGTTTTCTTGAAGCTGCTGGAAAACGGCACTCTACGCGATGCCCTTGATGCGAAGGCGTACCTGTTCACCTGCGTGCGCAACGCCGTTTTGAATGATCGAAGGTTGCGCCAGCGCGATGTGGCCCTCGATCCGGAATGCATTTGGTTCGAGCCGCCTCATCGGGACTTCGCCGCCGAACTGAACCTGCGGCGCGCGCTCTGGGAGCTCGCTGAAGACCAGCGGGAAGTCACCGTTCTGCACGTTTGGGGCGAACTCACCTTTGCCCAAATCGCGGAGGTTCTCAGCATCAGCGCAAATACCGCCTCTTCGCGCTACCGGTACGCCCTAGCGAAATTACGCGAGGCCTTGTGTGCCAAGGAGGATTGCCGTGCCCATTCTTGATAACGAGCAATTCGAGCAGTACCTGAAGGAATTTCGCCCTCTGGTGCCGGAAACGCTGCAAATCGAAAAGCAGCTCAGCCGGGCGCGTCGTCGTAGCTTTGCTTACCTCGCGTGGGCGGCGGCCTGTGCGGCCATCATGCTTCTGGTATTCCTGGTTTGGAATCGACCCAAGCCCACTCCGACTGCGAGCGTACCGCAACTTGCAGGTTCGCAGCCGCTCACGATTGGCCGCGCCAACGCCTTGCTGGCTCGCGCTCCTTCCCTCAAGGAAGCGTTTGACGAACCCTCGTTCCAGCCGCAACCCGCCTCGCAGCCCGAAGGCGAACAGAGTGCGCTCGCCGTGCTCAGTGAGTGCGCTTGCATCGTTCAATCTCAATAAGGAGAACATCTATGAAAACCTTGCGAGTAATTTCACTCATCTTTTTGTTAGGGGGGGTACCCTTAGGCTCAGCGATGGCGCAGCAAAACGTGCCATTGAGCCAGAATGCCGCTTTGCGCTATTGGTCGGCGTTCGCCGAAATGCAGGATTCGGCGATCACCGAACAGCAGGCAAAGGAGTTTCATGCCATCCTTGACGGTACCGCCCCCTATAGCGACTTGAAATATCGCGATCTCGCCGAAAAGAACAAAACCGCCGTCGAGACGATGGCGCGAGGCACAGCGCTCCCGAACTGCGATTGGGGTGTCGATTACGCCCTGGGGTCGGACGCCCCCGTTGAGTATGTCCGGAAGGCCATGATCCTCGGCCGGATTAACGTGCTTTACGCCCTTCACCTTCTCCTAAATGGTGATAGAGACGGCGCGGTTCGCGCCCTCGCTGCGGGCGTTCGCTTCTCGCATGACGTGGCAAACGACGGAACGCTTTTTTCCACGCTTGCCGCCAAGAGTCTCCTAATCGCGAATTTCAAGGGCATAGCCGGTGCAGAGCACATGGAGCACCTAACCGCCGCACAAAAATCCGTGTTGCAGCATGCACTTAGCCCGCTCGGACAGGACGGCCTCGACTGGGAGTCTGCGGTGAAGCGCGAATACGGACTTGCTAGGCCGCCACTCGACGCAAAAAACTCCACGGCTCTTGCACAAATCTCAACCGCCTTTCAGAACGCGGTCAATAACCCATCCGCGCTGCCAGGTCTTCAGCAGATGATCGCCAGCGCGCCGCAACCGGTTCGGGATCTCATCCCCAATCCTCAGCGCGTCCTAGACGAAAAACAAGACCTTGCCAACCAACTCCGCCAGATGCGTCTGCTCCTCCAATAAATTCAATTCGCAGCCAGGCGGCGAGGGAGCCTCTCGCCGCCTGACTGATTTACCAGAAGGCCGACCCAATCCCCTCTTCGAAACCAACGAAACCCACCGCGCGTCCATCATTATGACTCGCTTGATACGGCATTAGAGCGATAGCCGGTCTTCGGCTTCGTATCGAGAGGGAACCATGGGTCCGCGCTGGAATAACGCCCTGCAAAAGCCCCTGAAAGGCCCCCGGCAAAACAGAAGTTGCGTGCCTTTTCTCACACTAGCCTGTCTGCTCGCGGGCGGCTGCAGCTCCATGAAAGTCAAAATGGGGATGCGCGTCGATCTGAACCAAACCCCCATTTCTTCCATGCAGGCCAGCTTGCCCAAAGGCCCGGCCATCGCCCCGGGTCAGAAGTCACCGCTCGTCGTCAGCCTCACTCAGCCAAACGGCAAAGTCTTGTTCACCGAAGGGCTGGGCGCGGGTAAAGTGATGTGGAAAGATTTGCAAGTCGATGCGACCGTGGTACTCGCCGACGAAAAAGGGATTCTGCAACTCCCCGAAGATCCCAGGGCAAGCTTTGGAAAGGTCGGCCATGTGACCGTCACCGTCCCCAGCCAGCCGAACCTGCACGCCGAGCTGGACGTTGCCGTCCGCTACGATGTCGCTTTTGTTTCCGATTTCTCCGGCAGGCGCGGCATGGACGGCATGAGCGGCCAGGATGGGCTAAGCGGCACAAGCGGTTCGATGGGCTCTATAGACCCGAATAATCCTTCCCCCGGCGGAAACGGTTCGGACGGAGGGAACGGCTCGGACGGAAAAGACGGAGAGCCGGGAGGCAACGCGCCTCGAGTTGACGTCCGCATGACACTCACGCAAGAGGCTCATCGGCTTTTACAAGTCAGCGTATCCGCCCCCGGCCATCGCCGGTTGTACCTAGTGGATCCTCACGGAGGTTCGCTGACCGTCAAAGCCGACGGAGGCACAGGAGGTTCGGGCGGTCGCGGCGGTCGTGGAGGCCGCGGCGGCTCCGGTGGCACGGGAACACCGAATGGAAGCGACGGGCGCAACGGTTTGGACGGCCGCAGCGGCTGGGATGGCCCGCAGGGGAAGGGCGGATTCATCACCGTCACTTACGATCCCCAGGTCAGCCCCTTTATGGGCGTCCTGCATCTCTCCACCCGCAACGGGCCAGCGCCTCTTTACAAGGAAGCCCCGGTCAGTCCTCCTTGGTAACCGGCGCCTGCGTCTTCATTCATAGCGCAACACCACTATGGGGTCCACGCTCATGGCGCGGCGCGCGGGAACTGCGCAGGCCGCCAGGGCGATGCCCGCCAGCAGGGCCATGACACCCACTAGCACCAACGGGTCGTAGGGACGGACGCCGTAGATTTGGGTGGCCACCGCTTTTTGCAGAAATGCCGCTGCCACAACCCCCAAGACAAAGCCCATGGCCACGAGCTTGAATCCCTCGCGCAATACCAGCCGGAGGATGGCGCCTCGCGTGCTGCCGAGCGCCACGCGAATGCCGATTTCACGCGTGCGCTGCGCGACCAGATATGCCAGCACGCCATAAATTCCGAGCGACGCCAAAAATAGCGCCACGCCGCCGAAGGCATTGGCCAGCAGCATGGAAGTCCGGCGCGAAGCTAAGGAAAGATCGATGCGCTCGTCCATCGAGTGCATGTCGAACAGAGCTACCTCCGGGTCGAGGCGCGCAATTTCGGATCGCAGAGCGCGAACGGTGGACGAGGAATCCCCGGCGGTTTTGATGGCAAACGTAAATGTTCTGGATGGATCTTGAGCGTTGCATCGGTAATATGCGCCGACAGTTGAGCCTGAATCATCGAGGTTCTCGTAGCGCAGCGTCCGCGCTACGCCGACGACAGTCATCCAAACAGTGTGTTCGGTGACTTTCATGAAGTCCTTGGGTTCTCCCGTTCCCGGAAAATACATTCTGCGGCCAATGGGATCCTGGTTCGGCCAGAAATGTCGCGCTAGGCGTTCATCAACGATGATGGACTTTGGAGCCGTTTCGTTGTCGCGCTCGTCGAACGGCCGGCCCCGAGCCATCGAAATGCCGAGGGCTTCAAAGTAGCCCGGAGTTACAACGATGTTCAAAGGAGAAATCAGGGACTCGCCGGGTTTCATCTGGTAGCCCTCGGCAAGAATCACACTGTCACTGTGATTGCCGCCGAGGGGAATCGCACCCGTTGCGCCCGCGTGGGAAACTCCGGGGAGGCTGCGAATTGCAGGGAGCACGCGAGTCATGAAGTCGCGCAACGTATCATCCTTGGCGTACCTGG
>Ga0126381_100011123_pt1 | contig 10163 bp, 8 predicted proteins | sample PanSoiMetPlot_28_FD_96465 | JGI IMG/M metagenome (GOLD analysis project Ga0126381, IMG submission 96465) | Tropical forest soil microbial communities from Panama - MetaG Plot_28 | ecosystem: Environmental > Terrestrial > Soil > Tropical forest > Bulk soil | place: Panama | collected 2016-02-17 | reverse complement strand
CAGAAGACCATATTCTCGGTGGTGGTGGCGGGACGCCATTCTTCGAGGAGGTTGTCGACCATTTCGTTGAATTGGTCTGGGTCTTCGCAGTCCATGAGGATGAGGCGGGCGCAGAGTCCGTGGCGGAGGGCGTTTTCGCGGGAGCGTGCTTTGCCTTCGGGGGTGCGGGGTCCTGTCGATTTTTTCGCATTGGAGCGGTTCGCGTCGATTTGTGCCTGGGTGGCCATGGGTGGTTCCTTTCGAGTGATGGAGTAGAAAGACACTGGTGGTCTTTCTAATTCCACCTGTAGCAGACGCGAGGTGGGGATTTTAGGGCTATTGGGGGTAAATTGCTGAGAGGCGGGGAGTTATTCTAGGGAAGTCATTGAAACGGGTGGGATGTAGAGTGGATTCGTTTGTGCATTTTTAAAGTTTCATCCGTTCAGGGCTGGAAACAGGCCATTCCCGGGTGCGTTCGGTAGCTTGCGTTGGCGGGTCCGGGCGGGGGCACTCGCCCAACCGCCCGTTATATAGTTGAACACAACCAACATGCGCGCTCTTCTCCTGCTGACTCTCCCCCTTTTCGCCGTAGCCCAGCAACCGGAACCCGACGTCCTCGTCTACGGCGCCACCTCCTCCGGTATCGCCGCCGCCATCCAGGTTGCCCGCATGGGCAAGTCTGTCATCGTCCTTGACCCCGGCACCCACCTTGGCGGACTCACCACCGGCGGACTGGGCTGGACCGACATCGGCAACAAGCAGGTCATCGGCGGCATCGCTCGCGAATTCTACCGCCGCATCAAAGCAAAATACGACGACGCGTCCGCCTGGAAATGGGAAACGCGCGACCACTACCTCCAGACCCGCCACAGCGAAAATGCCTCAGGCGACGACGCCATGTGGACCTTCGAACCCAAAGTCGCCATGGCCGTCTACCACGAAATGCTCGCGCCGTATAAAATCCCGATCGTCTTTCACTCCCGCCTCGACCTCGCTGTCGGCAAAGGCGTCATCAAGCAGAACGGCCGCATCACCGCGATTGTCCTCGAAGACGGCAAACGCTATTCCGCAAAGATGTTCATCGACGCCACGTACGAAGGCGACCTCATGGCAAAAGGCGGCGTCTCCTATACCACCGGACGCGAGGCTAATTCCACCTACGGCGAAAACTACAACGGCGTCGAAGCCGAACATCGTCATGCCCACCAATTCCCCGACGGCCTGCACATCTCGCCTTTTATTATTCCCGGCGATCCGAAAAGCGGCATACTCCCCGGCATCGACCCCAACGGTCCCGGCGTCCGCGGCGCCGCCGACAAGCGCATCCAGACCTACTGCTTTCGCCTCTGTATGACCAATGCCCCAGAGAACCGCCTATCGGTCGAAAAGCCCGCCGGCTATAACGCGCGCGACCATGAACTGCTTCTCCGCTACGCCGAATCCGGCCGCTATCACCCGCCCGCCTCGAAATGGGATCCGCTCCCCAACGCCAAAACCGACACCAACAATCACGGTGCGGTCTCGACCGATTACATCGGGATGAATTACGACTACCCAGACGGCGACTACGCGACTCGCGAGCGCATCATCAAACAGCACGAACTCTACACCCGCGGTTACCTTTGGACGCTGCAGAACAATCCGCGCGTCCCCGCCGCCATCCGCGAGTGGTACCACCAGTGGGGCTTCCCCAAGGACGAATTCCTCGAAAACAACCACTTCCCGACCCAGCTTTACATCCGCGAAGCCCGCCGCATGATCAGCGACGTCGTTATGACCGAGAACCACATCATCGCCCGCGAGATCGCTAATGACTCGGTCGGCATGGGCGCCTACGGAATGGATTCCCACAATGTCCAGCGCTACATCACAGCGGAAGGCTACGTCCGCAACGAAGGCAACATCCAGGTGGGAGGCTTCGCGCCCTACCCGATCAGTTACCGTGCGATCGTCCCTCGCCGCGGCGAGATTTCGAACCTTTTTGTCCCAATCTGCCTTTCCGCCTCGCACATCGCCTACGGATCCATCCGGATGGAGCCAGTCTTTATGATCCTGGGGGAATCCGCAGCGACCGCGGCCGTTCTGGCGATCGAGAAGAACTCATCGGTACAGGATGTGAACTACGCGGAACTCCGCAAGCACCTGATCGAGCAGCACCAGATCCTGGAGGCGCCGGCTGCTGTTCGCGCAGGGACCCTCGATCCAAAGACGCTCGAAGGCATCGTCGTCGACGACGAACAGGCAACCAAGACCGGTACCTGGCAACTTTCAACCGCCGGCCGCCCATACCTCGGCTTGGGCTATCTTCACGACGGCGATGCCAGGGACGGCAAGGCCGGTATCACATTCCAGGCAAAACTGCCCCTGCCAGGCGCGTACATGGTCCGCGTTCTCTATCCGTTGAACGCGAACCGGGCCAGCAATACTCCCGTGCGGATTTCCTGCGAAGGAAAGCCGATCGAAGCACGCATCAACCAGCGCAAGGAATCGGCATGGATCGGCCCCTGCAAAGGGGCGAACTCGTTGACTGTGACGATCACCAACCAGGGGACCGATGGCTATGTCGTGGTGGATGGGCTGCAAGTGAAGCCCGTCCGCTAACGCAGCAGCCCTACTGCACAGGCTCAAACTCGACCGAACTCTTCACCTCCGCGCGCCGGAAATCCGAATTCGTCATCGAGATCGCAACCTTCCGCGAGTAGATAAAGAGCACGCGAACGTGAAATTCGGTTCCGTAGCTCACAGGGAACCACACGCCGTCTTCGAACTTCTGGTACGAAACGCTGAACCCGAGCCCGCCCAGATTCGTCCCCAGGGCCGTCTTTACCCAGAATGGGATCCCCTGTGCCAGGCTGGTCGAAATCGTCAGCGGCTCAAAGTCGGAGGTACTGACCAGGGCCTCGCCTTTCCAGATCGCGTCTTCCGAGTCGGTGATGCTTCCCCGCTTCTTCGGGAAGAACGCGACGCGGTACACCGGAGTTCCGCGATACGTCTCCTTGCCCTTCAACTGGAATCGGTAGTCGCGCTGCTGCCGCGCGGTGAGGGGGAAAAGCTCCGGATCCAACCCGTCGCGCGATTTCTCGTTTCCAATTAACTCCTTGCACATGTTCTTCGCCATATGCCCGTCGGCCTCTGTCCGAAATCCATCCTGGCCCTCATCCCCGGATTTCGCATATGACACCATCGCGCCGTCATGCTCGTACCTTCCGCTGAATTGAGCAAGTTCCCGGTGCGTCCGCCCTTCTTGCGGTGTAACCACAAAGTCGCTGATCTCCTCCCGCACCAGCCGGTTGTGCGTATCCCGCAGCCGGACTGCGACATTCTGCCGGTACACGAACTCCGTCCGCGCCCGGACCGCCCGACCCTGGTTTTCGGCCACGCGAGCCATAATCTCGTCGGCGGTCGGGCCTTTGTCCTGTGCTGCCAGCGGAGCCAGGAACGCAAAAACAATCCACGCCCGCATGAGAGTTAAATACGCGCGACAGCGCGTCCCGACTGCAATGGCTGTTCCGAAGGCGGTAATTTAATCGATCAACCGCGCCGCAGCCTTGTCCAGGAACCAACTCACCTTGCGACCGTGGTGCGTGCTCATTTGCGCCGGATATTTCATCGGATCGTACGGCTCATCCACCACTGCCCGCATCGGCTCCGCTTTGTCTTCCCCAGTCACCAGAAACACGGTATGCTTCGTCGCCATCAGAACAGCCGGCAAAAGGGTCACCCGCCACTGCTGCTTGCTCTCTACATACACCGCCGCCGCAATGCCTTCCCGGTCCTCGATATGCGGATCGCCCGGAAACAGGCTGGCCGTGTGCGCATCCGGGCCCATCCCCTGGTGAATGATGTCAAAATGCGGAAGCTCTCCTTCCTGCAGGTTGAAGAAGTCCCGGATCTCCTCTATGTAACGTTCCGCGGCCTCGTGCGGCTCCATCTCCCCATGTATCCGGTGGATCTGCCTGCCCAGGATCCGCGCTTTCTTGATCAAATGCTCTTCCGCCAGCCGGTAATTGCTCTCCGCATGGTCCGGCGGTACCGGCCGCTCGTCCACCCAAAACAGGTGAACACGGTCCCAACGGAAATGGGCTGCCGCCAGATAATCGAACAGCAACGCGGGCGATGTTCCCCCGGAAATTGCCATCGTTGCGTGTTCCTGGCCCGACAACATCTCTTCCAACAGTGCCAGCGTGTGGCGTGCGCACGCTTCAGCAGCTGCGCGTGGATCAGGGTACGTATGCCAATGGACGCTCATGAAGTCTACACCAGTGTATTCGATCTCCCGCCGTTTTCCGCTACCGAAATCGGGGAAAAGTTGCCGGTTTCACATTCTAAACCCGTACCAAAACGCCAATCGCGCGCGCTGTTCTGCTTGCCACCCCAAGGGAGGTATGCTATCTATTATTCAAAGTAAGTCTTAAAAATTAGGCCAGATCGATCCGCCCCGCACCCAAGCGCCCGGCGCATCGCTTAAAGTCCAATCGCGAAGGAAGGCTGCCTGTGGAGTCCGCAAATCGGAAGTTAATACGTCCGTCGTTTACCGAGGCGAAAGAACAATTCTCGCCTCCGAGAAAAGTTCAGAAAAAGCCCATCCCGCCGGACCAGACGAACGCCGAAAATTTTTACTACCTCAAGCAGATGCAGGGCAAGACGCCCATGGTCTTCGTGCTGAAGGATGGTGAAAGCTTGCACGGCACGATCGAGTGGTATGACAAATCATGCCTAAAGATAAACCGCGAGGGCGACCCCAACCTGCTGCTCTATAAATCAAACATTAAGTACATGTACAAGGACGAGTAGCCGTCGCTACTTGCCTTTGCTTCGAAGGGCCAGCCGGTATTCCCTGCGCAACCCTGCCGCTTCAAACCGCCGCTTTTCTTCTTCGCTCTCTGGAATCACGGGAGGCACGGCTATGCGCGCGCCACTCTCATCCAGCGCGACAAACGTCAGGTATGCCGAAGACGTGTGCTTAATCTCACCCGTCTTCATGTCCTCCATCGACACCTTCACGCCCACTTCCATCGATGTCCGGAACGTCCGGTTCACCGACGCCTGCAGCCGTACCAGTTGCCCGATGTGGATCGGATGTAGAAAGTTCATGTGATCGATCGACGCCGTCACCACGGTCGTCCGTGCGTGCCGGATCGCCGCTATCGCTCCCGCCAGATCCACCAGGTGCATCACCTTGCCGCCCAAGAGGTTCCCCAGCATGTTGGCATCGTTCGGCAGCGCCAACTCCGAATACTCCGACTGCGACGCCCGAACCGGCTTCCCCTCCAACATTTTCTCCGTCAACCGACCCTCCTCAAGTAGCTCCTCAGATACGCGTCGGCCTGCCGCGCGATCAAAGTCCCGCTACCCGGCTCGACCAGGTCCGAATCGTGCGGGTGATGATCCCTCTCCCGGACATACCGGATCGACGCCGCGGCGCCCTCCAGCTTCACAATCCCGAACCGCACTGCGTCCGGCGCATCGCCGCCTGGAAAGTTCGGACAAACTCCCCTGGCGTAGCCCGCGTTACAGCACTCCCGTACCGGCGGATTCTCCGCCCCCAACGTGCAAACTCCGCTGTAAGGATCCCCCAACGGCATCAGCGGCGGATTCGGCCATTCACTCCAGGGAATGGGCTCCTTGGGATCGAAAAACGGGCATGCCATTCGGCTGGTATAGTAGCACAAGCATGACGAACGAACGCCTCGAAGCGCTGCAAGCCATGGTGGCCGCCGATCCCGCAAACAACTTCACCCGCTACGGCCTTGCTATGGAGTTCGTCAAAGCCGGCCAACTGGAAGACGGCGTCGCCGAATTCCGGAAGCTCCTCGAGTTCAATCCCAACTACGCAGCAGCCTACTTCCATGGCGGTCAGGCTCTCGAAAAACTCGGGCAGATCGACCAGGCCCGGGCCCTGTATACCAAGGGCATTGAAGTCACCGGCGCAACCGGCGACCTTCATACTCGCAGCGAATTGCAGGCCGCGCTCGACATCCTTTAGCGCCCTTTGCGCTTATACTTCCTACATGTTCCCTCTGCCCCGTACTAACCAGCGGTGGCTGTTGACCGCCCGACCCCAGGGACTCGCCAGGGAATCCGATTTCTTCTGGGACGAAACACCCGCCGACGAACCTGCCGAGGGACAGGTCCTCGTCCGTGTGATCTACCTTTCGCTCGATCCCACCAACCGCAACTGGATGAACCGGGCCGATTCCTACATTCCCGCTCTACCGATCGGTGCCGTCATGCGCGGTGTGGGTATCGGTATCGTGGAAGAGTCCCGCGGCTGCGATTTTCATCCCGGCGACCTCGTCCAGGGGTTGCTCGGCTGGCAACGGTATGCCACGATGGATGCCGCATACCTCAACAAACTTCCGTTGTTTGAAATCCCGCTCGCGGGCTATTTCGGCGTCCTGGGCCATATCGGGCTCACCGCATATGTCGGCCTGCTCGACATTGGCAAACCTCAAGCCGGTGAAACCCTGGTGGTCTCCGCCGCGGCTGGTGCGGTCGGCTCGCTCGTCGGCCAGATCGGAAAAATCAAAGGCTGCCGTGTCGTGGGAATCGCGGGATCGGAAGCCAAGTGCCGGTGGCTCAAAGACGAACTGGGCTTCGATGCCGTCGTCAATCACCGCATCGAAAACCTTGACGAAGCCCTCCGCCGGCATTGTCCCGAGGGTGTCAATATCTACTTCGATAACGTTGGCGGCCGAGTGCTCGAAGCCGTGCTCGGCCAACTCGCTCTGCGCGCCCGCATCGTCTGCTGCGGCATGATCTCACAGTACAATTCTCCCGGTACGCCGGGACCTGCAAACCTCGGAGCTTTAATTACCCGGCGCGCCCGCATGGAAGGATTCCTCTGCTCCGACTATGCCCGCCGGTCCCCGGAAGCTTTTTCCGAACTCATGAGCTGGTTCGCCGCCGGCAAACTCAAATACCGCCTCGAAATAGTCGATGGGCTGGAAAATGCTCCCGCCTCGTTGAACCGTCTCTTCGATGGAACCAACGCGGGAAAACTGCTTGTAAAAGTCTCACCCGAACCGATAGAAGCCCCCGCGCCAGCCCGGACGATGTAACCGCGCCATCGATTTTTTTACTCTAAAATCCCTTTTCTACCGTGCCCATCGAATCAAAGATGCGCAGGGCCGCGTCAGCGGATCCTCGTAGTGATTCGGGCTGATTCGGAATGAGTACCCCAGCCGACCTGTGTGGGCCGGAACCATCTCGCGGGAAAACAACGTCGAGTCGCCATGCTGCCCGACCGCCTGGAGCAGCATCACTTCCGCCTCTTCCAAGCTACCCGCCGCGCCAACCGGCCCGACCACCGCTTCTACACGAACGTCGTCCGGCGCTAATCCGGCCAGGTTCACCGCCGTCTGAATCGTGATCGGGTGCCCGCTCGTCACCGCGCCCCTCGGACTCGCGCCCGTATCCATAAAACTGACCTGATCCCAGACCTCACGGATCCTCTTGTTCCATTCCACGCGTTTACGCGCCGTCCGGAAACCGTCTTCCGCCATCTGAGCCGCGAATTGGTGCGCCGGGTTGTAGAGGTGATCCTGGTACTCCACCACCATCCTTCGCGCGTCGAACCTCGGCGAAATGTTGATGATGCACTGCTTGCAGCGCTTGATCCACTCGCTCGCCGCCCCGGTGCGCTGTTCGTAGAAGATCGGGACGATCTCCTTCTCGAGCAGGTAGTAAATATTGCTCGCGTGAATCCCGTCCTGATCGTCCGAATATGGCTCACGGTCGCCAATTGCCCAGCCGCCCGAGTTCTCGAACGCCTCGTCGAACCACCCATCCAGCACGCTCAGATTGAGAACGCCGTTCATGGCCGCCTTCATGCCACTCGTTCCGCAAGCCTCCTCACCACGACGCGGAGTATTCAGCCACAGATCGACGCCCTGCACCAGCTCCCGGGCCACCTTCATGTCGTAGTCTTCCACAAAGACGATGTGCTTCCACAGATCGGCATCGCGCGACAGTTGCACGATCTCCCGGATAAAGCTCTTTCCCGGCACGTCCTTCGGATGCGCCTTCCCCGCCACGATAATCTGCACCGGACGCTCGGGATTGCAGAGAATTTTTTTCAACCGGTCGATATCCCGGAAGAACAGCGTCGCCCGCTTGTACGTCGCAAAGCGGCGCGCGAACCCGATCGTCAGCGCGTTCGGATCCAGCACTTCCGACGAATACCGCAGTTCCGATGCCGCCGCCTTTCGCCGCGACGCCGATGCTGTCTGCCGCTCCCGAACAAAGGAAATCAGCCGCCGCTTGCGCCGCCGGTGCGTCTCCTGCAGTTCTTCGTCGGGAATCGACTCCACCAACTTCCACATCTCCCGATCATTCCAGCGCTCGCGCCAGTCGGGTGCCAGATACTGATCGTACAGTTCCCCAAGATCGCCGTTGAGCCAACTCGGCAGGTGAACGCCGTTGGTGACTGACGTGATCGGCGTTTCCCAGCTCGGAAGTTGAGGCCAAAGATCCGCCCACATCTCTTGCGACACGAGCCGGTGCAGCCGGCTCACGGCATTCCGGTAGGCGGACGCATTTAATGCCAGAATCGCCATCGACAACGGCTCACCCTCATCGTGCGCGTTGCGCCGCCCGAGCGCCAGTACGCGATCCATCGGAATGTCCATCTCCTGGCAATAGCGGTTGAAATAATGCCGCATCAACCCGGGATCGAACAGGTCTATCCCCGCCGGAACCGGCGTGTGCGTGGTGAAAACGTTATTCCCGCGCGAAGCCTCCAGAGCCTCTTCGAAGCTCAGCCCTTCCTTCGCGATCAACTGCCGGATCCGCTCGAGCGCCAGGAAAGCCGAATGCCCTTCGTTCATGTGGTAGACCGTCGGCTTCAGTCCAAGTTCGTCCAGCGCGCGAATACCGCCGATCCCTAAAACGATCTCCTGCCGTATTCGTGTATCGCTGTCTCCACCGTAAAGCTGGCCCGTGATTCCCCGGTCCTCGGGACGGACATTTTCCGGAATATTGGTATCGAGCAAGTACAACTTCACCCGTCCGATGTCCATCGACCACACTTTGATTTTTACCGGACCCTCAGGAAGCTCCACCGAAACCACAAGCGGCTTCCCATTCGCGTCTTGCGCCGGTTGGATCGGCAGGGGATAAAAATCGTTGTCCAGCGTCCGCTCCTGCTGCCATCCGTCCGGATTCAAAAACTGCCGGAAATACCCCTGTTGATAAAGCAGCGCGATTCCCACCAGCGGGATGTCGCAATCGCTCGACGATTTCAGGTGATCGCCGGAGAGCACCCCGAGACCGCCGGAATAAATCGGCATGCACTCGGTCAGCCCGTATTCCATGGAGAAGTAGGCGATCAACTTCCCTTCGGCTTCGGGCGGAATCGGACGATTCATGTGCGCATCGAACCGTTCACACGCATGCGCATAGAGAGCGAGATACCTGGGTTCGCCCGCCGACCGGTTCAACGTCTGCTGGCTCACCCGTCCCAGCATGGCAACCGGATTGTAAGCCGACTCTTTCCACATCACCGGATCGAGCCGGCGAAACAGTGCCCGGATGTTCGGTTCCCAACTCCACAGAATGTTGTGAGCCAGTTCCGGGAGCCTCGCCAAAGCCTTCGGGACGTCAGGACGAACCAGGAACTCTTGTGTAGGACGAATTGTGAAAGCCATTTAATCTATTGTGCTTATCGGATAGAAAAGCAACCTTCCAATATCGCGCAGTCACCGCCGTCTTACAAGTGAGGATGTTCGCCCGTCATCCCCCGCCTCCGAACGCGGCCCGTTCGCGATTGGCTATTTGTTATTGTCAGGTAATTTAGGAGGCAACTACCGGCGACTTTGCGTGTTTTACATACGCTGTGTACTGTGTGATATCGTCGAAACCTGAAAGGTGAGCGCTCCGCTTCGGTCGTGTCCGGCCTCAATCGAACTGTTTCCAGTCTCGCGGTGACCGTTGCGTTACTGGGAGGCTTCGGCGCCGCTAGTCTGCGCGCCCAAAACTCCTGCACGTCGAGCCTCTTCGTCGTTAGTTCCAGCAACACGGCCAATTTGCCGGCGGCCGGAGGCACGGCAGTCGTCTCATGGCACAAGAACTCGGGCGCTTCGACAAGTTGCCCGTCTTACGCCTCCACCACGGCGCCCTGGCTCACCCTTTCCACGGCTTACTCCTCCTCCACCACGGGATCGACCTCCGTCGCCGCCGCGCCT
>Ga0126381_100011122_pt1 | contig 10165 bp, 7 predicted proteins | sample PanSoiMetPlot_28_FD_96465 | JGI IMG/M metagenome (GOLD analysis project Ga0126381, IMG submission 96465) | Tropical forest soil microbial communities from Panama - MetaG Plot_28 | ecosystem: Environmental > Terrestrial > Soil > Tropical forest > Bulk soil | place: Panama | collected 2016-02-17 | reverse complement strand
GGGCCCCGCGGCGCCAGAGGTGGTGAGCAACATTTCGCGATAGGTGCGTCGGCTTTGCTCGGTCGATTGGATCCCGAGCGCCTCGAACCACCGCGTCGAGGTGGGAACGGCCTCATCTGCCGCTAGGATCCCTTCGCCTTCGCCAACCAGCGTCGGTGCCACGCTCTGCAGATCCTGGCTTGTCATGCGGATCCTCCCTTTGTCTCCTCGACTGCGCATTACCACGCGGGCGGCGAGTAGTAAGGTGCCGGATAGCAGTACGGTGGCGCACTGCAATACGGCGGATAGTAATAGCTTGAAGCGGCAGCGGCCCCGGCCGCAGCACCTACTGCAGCCCCCGCCGCTACGCCGTAGCCGACGCCTGGAGCAACGACAGTCGTGCCGCGATATACCGTGCCGCCATAGACGGGTCCGCGGACGGCGGTTCCACCATACGGCCCGCGAACTGCCGCGCCGCCGTAGGGACCGCGAGCCGCCGCGCCGCCGTATGGTCCGCGAACAGCGGCTCCGCCCATGGGGCCACGATACGCAGCGCCGCCGCGCGGTCCGGTCACAGCTCCCCAGGCGAAGGCGTTTGCTGTGACCGATACCGCCAGGATCGCACTTAGGAAGACAACGGTCAGGCGGTTCATAGCTCGTGGCTCTGTCTTTGGTTAGAGGGCGACAACTGGGGCCGGCTCTTTCACTCCGACCTGCCGTTCCTTCGCCGGCTCTTTGATGCGGAACCAAGCGACATAAAGGGCCGGCAGGAAGAGCAGTGTCAGCAGTGTTGCGACAAGCAGTCCGCCGATGATTGCGTAGGCCATCGGACCCCAGAACACCTCAGGAGCAATCGGTATCATCCCGAGGGAGGCGGCAGCAGCCGTAAGCACGATCGGACGCAAGCGGTGGGTCGTCGCGTCGACCACCGCATCCCACGGGTGCAAACCTTTGGCGATGTCCATGTCGATCTGGTCGACAAGGATCACCGAATTGCGGATGATCATGCCGCTCAATGCAATAATTCCGAGGATGGCGACGAACCCCATTGGAGTGCCGGTCGGTAACAGAGCGGCGACAACACCGATCAAACCCAGAGGTGCGACGCTGATTACTAGGAACATCTTCTGGAAACTCTGCAGCTGAACCATCAAAATTATGAGCATCAGCATGATCATCAACGGAAAGACGGCGACTATCGAATTGAGACCTTTCGCGCTTTCCTCGATCGTACCGCCGGCTTCGATTGTGTAATCGGCCGGCAATTTCTTCGCGACTTCGGCGATCGCTGGTGCCAACTGCTTGTTGACAGTTTTCGCTTCTATTTCCGGAACGACATCAGCTTGCACGGTAACGGTAGGCAGGAGATTGCGCCGCCAGATCACTGGCGGCTCCAAAGCATATTGGACGCTCGCGACCTGGCTCAGCGGGATCGTCTGCCCGCTGTCCAGAGACACCTGCAGATTCCTCAATGTCTGTAACGAGGCGCGTTGCTGTTCCGTTGCCCGAGCGGTGAGGTCAGTCAGATAGATCGAGTCTCGGATCTCGCTCACGACCATGCCGCTGGTGACGGCATTCAGGGCTTCCGCTAGAGATTTGGAGCTGACCCCGAGCTGGCGGACGCGGTCTTGATCGACCTGAACTCGGAGGCTCTTCATCGGCTCGTTCCAGTCGAAATTGATGAGCCGTGTATTCGGGTTCTGCCCGATGGTTTGGGCAACAAGAAAGGCTGCATCGCGGCTGCCTTCAGACGTCGGGCTGCTGACGCGATATTGCAATGGCCACCCGACGGGAGGTCCCAATTCGAGCGGGTAGATCCTGGTGTTGAGACTGGCGAATTCCGCGTTGAGCGCGCTTTCAAGACGTGCACGGGCTATTTCGCGTTCCTTCAGGCCCTTCGTGACGATGACAGCTTGGGCAAAATAGTCGTTGGCAAGCTGCACGTTCAACGGGAGATAAAAACGGACGGCACCTTGCCCGACATAGAGGCTATAGCGATCGATGTTCGGATCGCCCTTGAGCAGCGCCTCGAACCGCTCAACCTCGTGTTCTGTAGCGTAGATCGACGAGTCCTGAGGGAGATTGAGATCGACGACGAGTTCCGGCCGGTCAGATGCTGGGAAGAATTGCTGCTGAATGAAGCCATAGCCGTACAATGAGGCGGCGAAGAGAAGCACGGTCACCGCAATCACAAGCCAACGCGCGCGCATGCAGAATACGAGTGCGGCGCGGAACAGCCGCATAAAGCGGCCAGGCTCGCCGTGGCCGCCGCCATGCGGCTTCATCGTCTTCGGCAGGATCGCAACGCCGATAACCGGCGCGAACAGGACCGCGACGATCCATGAGGCGAGGAGGGCAACGGCGATGACGGCGAAGAGGGAATAGCAATATTCGCCGGCGCCGCTCTTTGCAAAGCCTATGGGCACAAAACCGGCGACAGTCACGAGGGTTCCCGTCAACATCGGGAATGCGGTCGTCACCCAGGCATGCGTCGCCGCGTGCTCGCGATCGACACCCGCTTCGAGCTGACTGACCATCATTTCGATCGTTATCATTGCGTCATCGACGAGAAGGCCGAGCGCAATGATCAAGGCACCGAGCGAGATGCGCTGTAGGCTGATGCCGGAGTATTGCATATACGCAAAGACCATGCCCAGCACGAGCGGGATAGAGCACGCGACGACCACTCCAGCGCGCAAGCCGAGACTGAGAAAACTCACCAGTAGGACGATCGCTATTGCCTCCCAGAGCGCTTTGGTGAAACCGCCGACGGCTTCTTCGACGACCACCGGCTGGTCCGCGACGAGATGGGGCTCGATGCCGATCGGCAAATTCTCGGTGATCTGCTCCATCTTGTGCGCTACCGCCTCGCCAAAGACGAGGTTGTTGCCGCCCTGAGCCATCGAGATCGCGAGCCCGATTGCCGGCTCGCCATTGAAGCGGAACATCGGCTGCGGCGGATCGGCATACCCTTTCTTGATCGTCGCAACATCGGCGAGACGGAAAAATTTGCCATTTGCAAAGAAATTGACGCGCTTCAGATCGTCAACAGAGCTGAACGCTCCGGACACGCGGATCGCGAATTTCTCCAGGCCCGTCTGGATGACACCGGAGGGAGTGACGGCGTTTTGCTCCTGCAGGCTCGAGATGACCTGATCGCGACTGACACCAAGACCGGCAAGCTGATGGGTATCGAATTCAAGATAGAATTTTTGGTCCTGAGCCCCGATCAGCTGCGCCTTTGCCGCGTTCTTTATGGAGAGGACCTGAGTGCGGATTTGATCGACATAATCACGCAGCTCGCGTTGGCTGAAACCGTCGGCCGTGAACGCATAAATAATGCCGAAGACATCGCCGAATTCATCATTGAAGTAAGGGCCGAGAACGCCTTGCGGAAGCGTCCGCTTTATATCGGCCACCTTCTTGCGAACCTGATACCAGATATCCGGGATTGCTTCCTTCGGCGTGTTGTCGAGAACGTTGACATAGACTGTGGAGACGGCAGCCTTGGTCTCACTCTTGAGGTAATAAAGTGATGGCGTTTCCTGCAGTTTCTTTTCGATGCGATCGGTGACCTGCAGCATCGTGTCGTCGATGGTCGCACCCGGCCAATAGGTTTGCACGATCATCGTCTTGATCGAAAATGACGGATCTTCTTCGCGCCCGAGCTGCCTGTAGGAAAGGACGCCGGCGATGATGAACAGAATCATCAAAAACCAGACAAAGGAGCGGTGTTTAATCGCCCACTCGGAGAGATTGAACCCGCTCATCGCTCGGCGTTCGCCTGCATGATGCGGACTTTTTGACCGGGCAGCAGCTTCTGGACGCCGGCCGTTACGACGACATCGCCTTGCGCAATCCCATTCCCGACAACAACCGCGTCGCCTTCGTAACGCAGCACCGTGATTGGCTTCAGCCCGACAGCACCGTCCTTGTCGACGAGCCAGACCGCCGGCTGTCCGTCCTTTTGAAATAGAGCGCTTCCCGGTATCGCGACACTCCGCTCTTGGCCCAGCATCACGCTGCCGATCACGTTTGCGCCGAGACGCATCTGCGGCGGCGCATCCGGCAACGAGACGCGAACCGTATAGGTTCGGGTTTCCGGGTCGGCCTGCGGCGAGACGTAGCGGACTTTTCCGGTTGCCTTTATTTCGGGATTGCTGACCAGGTCAACTTCCACCGTTGGGTCCTTTGGCGGGCTCTTGAAGGCGCCCTCCGCAACATTGAACACCGCCTCGCGCTCGCCAGGCCGTGCCAAGCGGACAACCATTTGCCCGGCGCTAACCACCTGGCCTGCATTGCCTCCCACCGCCGTAATGACGCCGTCATAATCCGCTTTTAGATCGGTGTAGCCGAGATTCTCGCTGGCCTGGACCTGCTTGGCGCGCGCTGCATCAAGCGATGCTTGCGCGGTCTTGAACGTCTTGAGTGCTAGATCGTACTGAACCCTCGTGGTATGGCCGTTCTTCAGCAGTTCGCGCTGGCGGTATTCCTGGGCCTCACTACGCGTCACCTCGGCCTCTGCTGCTGCAACCTCGGATTTGGCTACTTCCAGGTCCTGGCGGTATTGCTGGGGGTCGAGGCGGGCAAGGAGATCGCCCTTTTTTACTTCCGTCCCGACATCGACCGGCCGTTCGAGGATCTTGCCATCGATCCGAAAGCCGATATCAGCCTCGTAGCGCGGCTGGATCTCGCCGGTAAGTGATACCCTCTCCCCTCCTTCTTGGAATTCTACGGTTACGGTACGCACCGGCCGGATGGCCGTTGCCGCGGCCTTTTCTTCTTTGTGACAAGCCGCCAAAAACAGTAACAGGACAAGAGCACCGACCTTTCCCAACGTAAATGGGACGCATCGGGTCGAGGGCTGCTCTAGCAAATCTGTTTTGCTCATCATCGGCACTTAACCAGGTCCAGGTCGGCTCCGAAATGACGGTGAGTGGTAAGGGCCTCACCGGGTCTCGGCATGGCTCTAAGTCATCTTGACGTTGCCAAGCGCGCCCCAGCCATAGTCATTATTGTCCTTTCTCACCGGTCCGCGTCAGCCGGCTGGGCGCCGACGCCCTGACTTATAATGTCGATGCGACGGTCCGCGGTACCGCCCTGAGGCGTGTCAAGCTGTGTCTACAGCATTTCGTTCAGCGCGGCCAGCACGGCAATCCGCGCTGCGGCTCGCAGGTCCAACCGTCATGGCTCTGTCTCCGGATCAAATTATGTCGAACGAGCAAACCTGCCTGCTGAGATGAGCCTAAGTCCCCGATTTCTGCGCCGACTATGCAGAAATTGGAAAAATTCAGAAGACGGCGAAATGCAACCCCGGGTTCCGTTGGAGCGTGGTCGATGGCGGCTCGCCGAATATCGCCTGATATGCCCCGGCAAAGCGTCCCAATTGCGCGAAACCAAAACGGTGAGCCACTTCGGCGACGTTCACTGTGCCCGGATCAGCCTCTCGCAGCGCGCTGCGGACTTCTCTCAAGCGGCGCAGCAATACATACCGGATCGGGCTCATGCCGAGGAATTCGGCACAGCACAAACGAAGCGTCCGTTCGTTCACCCCGACCAGCTGGCACAACGCCGTCATATTAGGAGGCTGGCTGAGATGTTCCGCCAAGACTTTCTCGAACCTGACCATTATACTGGCATGATGGCGCGCGGTGGACCCGTCGGTCCGAGCGTGAGTGGTCGTAAGACAGGTGACCAGCGAGTGGATCAAATCCTGCTCTATGGCTCGCGCGACCTCAGAATGCGACAGCATCTTGGACTTCGTCTCCGCGAGGCGACAGGCCTGCGCGTGCAGGCGCTGTAACCGCGCCACGTCACGCCGGGACGGCCGCAATATTCGCCCCTCAAGCGGTGCGGGAAGAGGCTTTCCGGTGAGGACCCGGCCGTAATCTTCGAGCTGCGCCGAATCCGCTGCTATCACGCCCCAGACGAAGGATCCGGGAGTCAACTGATGGAGCCGCTCGTCGAGGCCATGGAACATGATTTCCCCGGCTTGAAATTCCGCGCCGCGCCACACCGGCAGTGGCGCTGAATGGGTCGGAAAAGTGACAAACGTGTATCGTGGTGCGAAATGCACAAATGCCACGCGGGGGGAGGCTTCCTCGCACCGTAATACCTGCAAATGGTGCAGCTCCGCCCAGCTGAGCCGGGCTCTAAACTTTCCACGAGAGATGATGACGGCTTCGATTTGTGCCTCGCGGAGGCTCGCCTCGTAGTGGTCGGGGTCGAGGAAAGTGCGCGTGCCGCCTCCCGGCATTTATTTTCCCTATAATCAATGAATAGGTATTGCCTAAAAATCTCAACACCTCACGGTAGAGTGGGCAAAATGTTGCGGCTATGCAGATTTTTGGAATCCCCGACCTGCTCCGTGGCTTTTTAGCCAGAGCTTGGGATGTCAGGGCTGCCGACGCAGCGCAGTCGACGGCGATTCCCCGAACAATGAACGGTAGGCACCCGAAAAGCGGCCCAATTCCCAGAACCCGTAATTCGTGGCAATCTCGGTTACGGTGGTCTTTTCGGACTCCGCTCGCCGCAGCGCACGTCGCGCGAGGTCCATACGCCGCATCCATAGATAGCGTTTTGGGCTCATCCCCAGGTACTCCAGGCAACAGTCACGCAATGTCCAGTAGGTAGCGCCGACTGCTGCGCAGAGGTCGGCCATGTACAGAGGCTCGTCGGATTTCTCTCTTAAAGTATCTTCTAGCCGCCGCATCACCATCGCGCGGTGGCGATGGACCTTGCGTACCTCGTCGGAGTGGCCGCCCGCCAGGCACAAAACCATCGCTTCCAGCAAAGCCTCCTCGATCGCTCGGGCGACCTCGGCCTTGGCAAGGGTACCGGGGGCGGTTTTGGCGAGATGGCCGGTTGCTGCGTGGAGTTCGAGCAACCGAGACAACGGCGCCACGGGAGGCCTAATGGGAAGCATGAAAGCTGGCGGCGTCAATTCGCGTCCGATGATTGCTCTCCCCGCGGCGGCGAGATCTTCAGGCACCAGAGACATCGTGCCCCACCCGCTGGCCGCCGCGGATCGAAGATAGTATGGCCATTGCAGCCCAAACATAGCGATGTGATTTTGTGTATCGACGCCATTGGCCAGCAGAGCTGGATGGGTTGCGTCGGTCGTGAAAAGGGTTAAGCACCGGGACCCGCTTGGCGTAACCTTCATGATCCGAGGCAGGTCTTCGTCAAAGCGGCCCATCTGTAGCCGCCGCAGGTCGATAAGCGTCGCCTCGGCACGGAATTTCCCGCGCTCGGTGACGAGACCGTCGATCGGTAGGTTTCGTATGCCTGCAAAATACGCATCGGGGTCGGCGAATGTGCGGACAGTGATCGAGGGCATTTCCCCACCTCGGTGCGCCAAGCGCGGAAGGTAAGCGTGCCGTCACAGCGAACGATTGATCCGTTTGAATGTCAAATCAAACTTACAAGCCCGAGCTGTCACGAAAGTGCAATCTGCAATTCTTAAAAAATGCATAGGCGCTACGGCCCAAGGGTGATCTTCTTTCGAGCGACACTCGACGGAGGCCATGCGCTTTTGCGCCGGCCTCGCGACGCCCGTCCGTTGATACAGATCGAGGTCGGGCGTGTCGGTGAGCCGCGGTTTGATCTCTCCTGAACCAGGAGGCAATGATGCCAGAGCGATCTGTGCAAGAGGGCTCGAACAAATCTGCGGCTGTGTTTTCGCCGTGGTCATTTTTCGGGACGAGCAGCGCGGTCGAGTACTGGATCGATGCGTGGCAGCGCTCGATTCTTTTGCTCGACGTACTACGCCAGCGCGGCAACAACTATCTCGAGCATAACGCCCGCAAGGCGCCGCACGTGCTCAGCTTCGACGTCGAACTCCTGCTCGATGGTCGCTCGCTGCCACGCCCAGTGAATTACGCGCTGGTGCGCATCGTCCCGCCGAAAGGCACCGCGGTCGAACGGCACAAACGACCGTTTATCGTTTTCGACCCGCGCGCCGGTCACGGTCCTGGCATCGGCGGCATGAAGCATGACAGCGAGATCGGCGTCGCTCTTGCGGCAGGTCATCCCTGCTATTTTGTCGGCTTTCTGCCCGATCCGATGCCCGGTCAGACCATTGAGGACGTTTGCGAGGCAGAAGCGCGGTTTGTCGAGGTGGTCGTGGACCGACACCCACACGCTGAGGGCAAGCCTTGCCTGATCGGTAATTGCCAGGCCGGCTGGCAGATCATGATGATGAGCGCGGCTTACCCAGATCTCGTAGGACCGCTCATGCTTGCCGGGTCGCCGCTCTCGTATTGGGCTGGCGTGCAGGGCAAGAACCCGATGCGCTACCTCGGCGGTCTGTTGGGTGGGACTTGGCTGACTTCACTCGCCGGGGACATCGGCGACGGCATTTTCGACGGCGCCAATCTCGTCGCAAACTTCGAAGCGCTACATCCCGACAACACATATTGGAAAAAGATCTACAATCTCTATTCAAAATCGATACAGAGGCGTCGCGGTTTCTCGAATTCGAGAAATGGTGGGGCAGCCCCGTGCTGCTTAACGCCGAGGAGATGCAGGCGATCGCCGACCAGCTGTTTGTCGGAAACAAGCTCGCGTCGCGCGAGTTGCGCAGCTGCGAGGGCCTTCGTATCGACCTGCGCAATATCAAATCACCTATCGTTGTGTTCTGTTCCTGGGGCGACGACATTACGCCGCCGCAGCAGGCCTTGGACTGGATCCTCGACCTCTACAACCACGAGGACGAGATCGTCGCAGCACGCCAGACGATCGTCTATTGCCTTCACCAGAGTATTGGCCATCTCGGGATCTTCGTGTCCGGCAAGGTGGCGACCAAGGAGGATGGCGAATTCGCGCAATCGATGGATATGATCGATTTGATGCCGCCAGGTCTTTACGAGGCGGTGGTCACAGGAGTGGACGAGGCCGTCGAACACCCCGAGCTGGTGCAGGGAAATTATCTGTTCAGCCTCGAGACCCGGACGCTCGAAGATATCCGTGCCCTCGGGGGCAACAGCTCCGAAGATAACCTGCGGTTTACCACCGCGGCGAGAGTCTCGGAGATCAACCAAGGGCTTTACCGCACATTCCTGAGCCCGGCAGTGCGAACGGTGGTCACCGAGCAAAGCGCCGAATTTCTCCGCCGCATGCACCCCAACCGGCTGCGCTTCCAGATGTTCGCGGATGAGAACCCGCTAATGATGCCGGTTGCAGCCTGGGCAGAGGCCATCCGCGCCGACCGCCGCCCGGTAAGCCAGGATAACCCGTTTTTGGCTTCTGAGCGAATGGTGTCGGGCATCATTGCCAATGGTCTCGAAGCCTGGGGCAAAGCACGCGATCTGATTCAGGAACAGATTTTCTTGAGCACCTATGCTTCACCTTGGCTACGGGCGCTGGTCGGCTTGCACGCCGACGGGTTATCGCCGACGCGGCGGGTCGAGCGCGACCTGGCGCGAGAGGTGATCGCGAAGCAGACCGCGGCGTATCTGGAGCAGCGCATCGATGAGGGCGGATTGCTCGAAGCGGCAGTGCGCGCGTTGATCTATGTGCGCCTTCCGGAGGGCAAAGTTGACGAACGCGGATTTGCCGCCCTCAAGCAAATCGGCGCCGAATTGCCACCCGCCAAGCGCATCGGCTTTGCTAAGTTCAAGGATATGGTGAAGGAGCAATACCTGATCTTGCTCGTGGATACAGAACGGGCGATTGCAGCGCTTCCGAAGCTGCTGCCGGACGATCGCGGGCAATGCGAGGAAGCGCTTGTGCTCGTGCGCCGCGTACTCGCTTCGCGCGGGGCCTTGCCGGAGGAGGGCAGCCGGCGCCTCAAACGCATCGAGACCCTGTTCGCGGGGCCGGCGGCAGCGAGCGGCAGGGACAAGGCTGCCTGATCGACCCAACAGGAGAGAGGGGAGCCATGCAAACAACAAAGCCCACCGAGCCGCGCGAACGATACGACCGGCTTGTGCACGCAGCCCAAACCCTGCCGCCGGTTACGACGGCGGTTGCGCATCCATGCGACCAGATCTCGATCGAAGGCGTGGTCGAGGCGGCGAAGCTGGGACTTATCGCCCCAATTCTGGTCGGACCGCCTGCGCGCGTACGCGACGCGGCCGAGCGCGCGGAAGCCGACATATCAGACTTTCCACTCGAGGAATCGGCACACAGTCACGACTCGGCTGCAAAGGCTGTCGAACTCGTCCGGCAAGGAAAAGCCGAAGCG